>Ga0206679_10000399_pt1 | contig 35921 bp, 29 predicted proteins | sample M110012015metaG_FD_155464 | JGI IMG/M metagenome (GOLD analysis project Ga0206679, IMG submission 155464) | Ammonia-oxidizing marine archaeal communities from Monterey Bay, California, United States - M1 100m 12015 | ecosystem: Environmental > Aquatic > Marine > Intertidal zone | place: USA... | reverse complement strand
AGGATGTTTGTGTGTCTTCAATTTTGTCTACTCCCAATGGCCAGTTTTAGGAAATTCCTAAGCTGACCAAGGAGTTGGAAGGTTTTAAAAGTAGGATTTGGTGGAGCTAGGCGGGATCGAACCGCCGACCTCGTGACTGCCAGTCACGCGCTCTCCCAGCTGAGCTATAGCCCCAAAACTTCTCTAATTAGCTGTCTGTCATAGTAATGACTTACAGCCTGATACCGATTAACTAGAACGGATCTGGACGTCGCGCATCCTACCGTGAACTGCGATTGCATTCAAGAACCGCCAGCATTTATCTAATTTACCCACCACTATTTACCTCCCGCTAAGGAAGCCGACTACCCGGCTCTGGTGGGTTCTCTGGCGGACCCGCAAAGCATTGGGCAATGGCCATCCACTCATGCGCTACGTCTCCACAGACGGTGAGGTTCACATCCTGAATGTGCCGTCCCTGAGTCACCACATGGCAAAACTCTACAGCTGAGCCCTCCACAAAGTTCTCCTCCGAGTATTCGTTAAAGCTCCATACTTCCCCTGAAGGCGCCGTAAGTTCAACGTAAGGTGCCGGCCCTGGTGGTTGCTGACCTCGATTGACAAAGGTCCAGCCAAACGTTTTCACGCCAATAACCGCAATATTCCTGATCCGGTCGCTATTGACTCTGGCCACGCCAAAAAGGTCAAAAATCTCTTGCCCATGCGCCCAGGTCTCCATCTGCCTGGCCGTGGTAAACATCATCACCCCCATGTCAGGCCCAAACCAAGGCAAACGGCGTTTTGGCTCACTCTGGCCAAGTAATTCTGCCATTTCTTCAAAATAGAGCCACCAATCCTGAACCAGTTGGATTCCCGTCTGTTGCGGGTTCATGGTGCTAGCAACCTGGTCAGGTTCGCTGATAACACGCTTAAACCCGTCAGGATCCTTCAGAGACAGTACTGCCATCCTATCCGAGCCATGCAGATGCTGAATGACTTTATTGACTGTCCAGTTCTTGAAATTGGTGACGTTAGCCAGCTGGTCGACAGAAAGCGTATCCAGCAGGGCCTTCAGATCCTTGCCCTCTTCCAGTAGATCTTTAGCCTGTTGCATCATAGCCGAGTCCTCATGACAGTGACCTGAACTCTGAATCCAGTTTTTTGAGCTTTTTCTTGGAGACTCCGCCAAGTATACCCAGTGCGTGTCGCAATCGGCCTCGGCTGATTTCAGGTCCTAAAACAACCAGCGAATCAAACAAAGGCGGTGACACCGGTTTGCCGGATATCGCTATGAACAAAGGCTTGAGGAAATCTCTGACTTTAATATCCATGCGCTCGGCCAGACCAACGAGGCCCTGCTGCAATGCCTGGCTATTCCAGTCCAGGTCCGATTCCATCAACCATAGGGAAAACTGTAACACCCTGATCTGCTGATCACTCGAGGATCCTTTGTATTCAAAATCCTCTGGTTGTATATCGGGCATACCTTCCACAAAAAAACTTATCATCTTGCCCAGGTCAGAGAAAACATCCACCCGTTCCTTCACCAATGGAATGATCTCCATAAGCTTGGCATGGTTGTAGGCCCAGTCGCCCAGTCGAGAGGCAAAGCCGTCTTCATCCAGTACTTCTCTTAACCAGCGACCGTTTAGCCATTTTAATTTGGTTACATCAAAAACCGGCGAACCCAGGCTGATTCGATTGATATCAAATTGATCAATCATGTCTGCCAGGGAAAACCGCTCCTCCCCTCCCGGCATACTCCAGCCCAACATGCCCAGGTAATTAAGTAACGCTTCCGGTAAATAGCCCATGTCCTTATAAAAACTGATGCTAGTCGGGTTTTTACGTTTGCTTAGCTTGCTTTTATCCGGGTTACGCAATAACGGCATGTGAATCAATTCTGGCATCGGCCAACCAAAATAGTCATACAGCAGTTGGTGTTTGGGTGCAGAGTTAATCCACTCTTCACCTCTGATGATGTGGCTTATTTGCATTAAATGATCATCAACAACCACGGCAAGATGATACGTTGGAAATCCATCTGCCTTCATCAGGACCTGCATATCAATCTGCGCATATTCGATTTCTATACTACCGCGCAGGGTATCCTGCACAGTGCAGACACCTTCAGAAGGTACTTTCATGCGGATCACGAATTCCGCCCCCGTTGCCTTTCTCTCAGCAACCTCTTCTTTAGACAGGCCAGCACACAACCCATCATAGCGTGCAGTCTGTCCAGCCTGTTTTTGCTCTGAACGCATCTGCTGAAGACGTTCGGCAGAACAAAAGCAATGGAACGCATGCCCCGCTTCTAACAACTGCTCTGCATATTTTCGATAAACCGGCAGTCGCTCACTCTGTCGATAGGGACCCTGCTGGCCACCGCAATCGGGGCCTTCATCCCATTCCAGTCCAAGCCAGTGCAATGAATCAATAATGACCTGCTCAGATTTTGTTGTGCTGCGAGCAGTATCGGTATCCTCAATACGCAATATGAACTGACCACCATGCTGCTTAGCATAGCAATAACTAAACAACGCCATATAAGCGGTACCTACGTGAGGGTCACCGGTTGGTGAAGGAGCTACTCGAGTACGAACCATATTAGACCATCATGATTATGCGAAGGATGAAGTCAGCTATTATATGCTTAAAGTTCACAATTCAGGTATCGGTAATACTAATGTTAGCGCTAAAAGACCCCGGTCAGTGATAAACTACCGATAAGTAACAACTAACCCCAAGCGCTATGCTAGACCGAACACTCTCTGTAGCACCGATGATGGGCTGCACAGATAGGCACTTCCGATACCTGTTAAGGCTCATGTCTCCCCACGCCCTGCTTTATACGGAAATGGTGACCACGGGAGCCTTGGTCCATGGCCAATCAGAAAACTTCCTGAATCACCATGCAGATGAACCCGTCGGCTTACAGGTGGGCGGTAGTGACCCAGCCCAACTGGCCCTATCCGCGCAGCTGTGTGAACAAGCTGGTTATCAGGAAATAAACCTGAATGTTGGCTGTCCTAGCGATCGGGTGCAGACCGGAGGGATTGGAGCTTGCCTCATGGCCACGCCTACACTGGTAGCTACCTGTTTTCAGGCAATGCAGGCGAGTGTTTCTATTCCGGTAACCATCAAGTCTCGAATCGGTATCGATGATCTCGACAGTTACACCCATTTCAGCAATTTCATTGGCACGCTATATGCTGCCGGTTGTCGAACGTTTATTGTCCATGCTCGCAAGGCCATTTTATCGGGGTTGTCACCAAAAGATAATAGAGAAATACCGCCCTTGAAATACGACTATGTATACCAGATTCAGAGAGAATACCCGGAAGCTGATTTCATCCTCAATGGGGGTATTAAAACGACTGAGCAGGCAATGGCTGCGTTAGCAGTGCTTCCCGGTGTCATGCTTGGACGGGCAATATACCAAAACCCCTTCCTACTAACGGAACTTGACAGTACCATCTATAAAAGCGCATCGCCCGACAGGGAGGCAATTATTGCGCAATATCGCGACTACATGATCAAGCAATTGGCTCAAGGCACCCGCCTGAAATATATGACCCGGCACCTGTTGGGGCTTTACCTGGGACTGCCTGGTGCGAGGGCCTATCGGCGTTTTCTCAGTGAAAATATGTTCGCCGAAAATGCCGGTATCGACGTCTTTGACAGCGCGCGAAACCACGTTTCCCACCACCATAATGAACGAGCAGCACTATGCTAAAAAAACTATCACAGTGGTTCACAGATGAAGTATTGACCCAGCCTGAAGCCGCCACAGAGGGCCATGGCCTTGAACTGGCCACTGCTGCCCTGATGATGGAGGTAGCTCGATCTGATCAGGAAAAATCCCCGCAGGAACTAGCCTTGATCCTGAAGACCATGCGTTCACGGTTGCATCTCTCTGAGAAGGAACTAAAAGACCTGGTAAACCTGGCTGAAGAAAGTGCCGAAGAAGCCCACGACTTATATGCATTTACGTCCCTGGTGAATGAGAATTTCGACTACCAGGAGAAAAAGCAACTGCTCGTAGATCTATGGCGTATCGCTTACGCTGATGCCACGCTAGATAGTTATGAAAGCCATATTATCCGCCGCATTGCAGGCCTGATGCATGTCTCAAATAACGATATGCTGCATGCGCGCTCTAAGGCGAGGCCAAACGGAGACTAACCAGTCAGGACATTTACTGGACAATTACTGGACAATTACTCTGCAGTTACTGGGCATTTACTGTTATTGCGCTAATTGCTTACCGGGCAATCCTGCGTCCGGGAGTTCGCCCTCGAGGGCCTCGACCAGATCGTGAAACTCTAAGAAGTTACTATGGTTTAAACCCATGAGCGTACGATGTGCATCGAGTACCTGTAAGCGAAGATTATTTTCATCAGTTGCATCACAGGATAGCTCACTCATGTTTTCAATCGCCTCGATAGGCTGCTCAGACAAAACAAATATCTTGGCAAAGCCCATGCTCTGCATGATCCGATTGATATCAGCTGAATAGCAGACAATAGTCGGTTTAAACTGGAACTGGTTTTGGGTATGGATAGCGATCTTAGCCAGAAAGCCCAGCGCAGTGCTGTCCATTGAATCCGCCTCAGTCAGGTCAATAATGAAAGACTTGAGAATATCGAATTGGGTCAGGGTGCCAATAAACCGGCTCAATGCGGGACTATGGTTGACTTTGACCTCACCGCTCAGTTTAAGCACCTGGGTCGCTTCGATGGTGGTATGCTGAATCCTGCCCACTAGAATTCCCTCAGGATACTTAAAACAGCAGCATCATCAGAAAGTGGTTCATTTTGCCATTCGAACAATCGACTCAGCAATCCATCAAACTGGCCTTCGTTTGTCGCTACAAAATCCATCAGGTGCCGCTCCTTGTCTTCCAAGCCTTCAGCCGTGATGCCTTCAAAAACCCCATCCGAGAAAATCAACAACTCGAATTCGTCCGGGAGTGTCAGGTGTTGCGAATCATACTCCGTTGTACTCAATAAACCTAGTGGAAAACCACCTGAATTTAAGTATTGGGCATGGCTTCCCGTTCTCAAAATAGCGGGTGGAAAATGGCCTGCACTGGCATAATCAAGGCCCCGCCCATCTGCATCGATCACGCCTAACAGCATGGTCACGTGTTGCTCGAATGCCGCATTACACAACTGTTGATTAAATCCCCCAAGCGCTGATTCTGGGCTTATATCTCCACTGCCTCCACGTTGATTCAAAAACCGTTTAAACAACTCACTCAGCAGCACGGTAACAAAAGCACTGCCGGCACCGTGTCCAGAAACATCAGCCAAGCAAAATATCAAGCGACCGTCCTGCATCTCTCCATAATCAATGTAATCACCACTTAGGATCAAAGCTGGACGGATATCGTGAGCGACCCTGAAAGGTCCGATTCGGCAAGGGGAGTCAGGCATCATCAGCTGCTGAACATTCGCGCCGATAGCCTGGTCCTGTTCGATAACAGCCAGGCTATCCTGGAGATTCTCTACCGCCATCTGCCGACGACTCAGGGTACGAGCCTGTACACGCAATCTGCGATATTGGTTGCCCTTCCTGGTACACATCTGCGCCAGCACATCGGCATCGAGTGCATCACCCACCAGGAAGTCAGTCCCACCCGCCTCCAGAAAAGGTAAAATCTGATCGGCTTGAATATCATCACCAATAAGAATCAAAGGTCGACGCGCATCCAAACCGCTCACAGCCGTTACCAGGCCAAGGTTCTGCACTGAATAAGAAGCCAGGCCAAATAGCACCACAGCTGGTCTGCGAGCATTCAACTCGGCAAGCCCATTAACTACACTGGAGCGAGTTAAATCGCCTATGTTATCAACCAAACTGCTCGCTACTGCACCAGGCACTTCCTCGACTAGCAAAATCGTCAGACCAGGATCAATCAGGTTTTTACGCGACATAAGTCGATACCCCCTCTTAGCCCATTTCATCAGAAAAACTCTACTGGCAAAATTTAACGGGCCATGACTATCACTCAATAATAGGCTATTTTAATCCTTTAACGAACCATCCCGAACAAACCATTTCTGCAGCAATCATCCCTGGCGGTTATCGGTTAGCGCATGCCAGGCCTTTTCCAGCCTTTTTTCAGAAATCGGTACAATTGTTCCCAGATTCTGGGCGAACACAGAAACCCGATACTCCTGCAGCAACCAGCTAAACTGCATTTTTTGCCGATGGTCCACCGCCTCCAGGGCGGCCAGGCGATCCTCAAATAACTTCAGCCGGCCTATCCCAAGCTCATCTCGTTCGACGTTACCATCAAGCTTTTCCATCCGATATTTAATTCCTTTTAGGTAGCGTGTGTACTGCGACAGCCAATGCAGCGAGATCCCCTTGAGAAAACCCGGCCTGAATAAAAAGTTAATCTGCGTACGCAGATCCTCGACGATGTTAAGCCATTGTTTGCCGTTTAACCGACTGAAGGCTGCTTCTATGGCATTAGTACGCTCCAGCGCATCAAGTAGCAACAGCGCTACCCGATTTGCGGTCTCAACCAGGTTCTGCCTTAACCCAAGACGATCCTCAAAGCTCTGCAGGTCACGAATCGGCGGATGCCCCTCAAGCAGGGTCATTCGAAACACCGCCTCTACTAGTTCCTCAAGAAGTACCTGTTTGCTGCCTCGGGTAGCATAGAACAAAGCCAGCCTGTCGAAGTTTTCAATGTTTCTGCGCAGGTACTTCTGCTGGTCCTGCAAGCGCAGCATTAACAGCCTCAGGCTGCCCTGGTCATGGGCAACATCAGCGTCAACTTTACGGTCAAATATCTGGATTGCGACTGAATCCTTTTGATCAACCAGCGCTGGGTAAGCTTGTATCCTGACTCCCCCTTGTTCAAGCACTAACTCGTCGGGCAGTTCACCGAAACTCCAGTCGGTCAACCCAGATTGTTCAAGCTCATTCGGTAGGGGCTGGCTTAAACTGCTAGTTTCCAATGGTGCATATTGTTTAATCAAGACATCCAGGTCTCGGCCTGTCCCAAGTATCTTGCCATCGTCATCTAGAATTCTGATTAACATGGCAAGGTGCTGGTCAAGTCGTTGCGGATTAAAATCACTGACCTGTAGGCGGACACCGGATAGCCTGAACAATTTATCTGCCAAAGCCTCCTGTAACGACCGACCATCAGCCTCAAGATTCTCCAATGCCAGGTCGGCATATTTTGGTGCCGGAACGAAGTTCTTGCGCAGCGATTTCGGTAACGACTTTATCAGAGCCAGGCACTTTTCACGGAGCAGGCCTGGTATCAACCAGTCCAGCTCATGCCGAGAGACCTGTCTTAACAACCTTACTGGCACATCAACACTGACACCATCGGTCACATCGGACGGTTTAAACTGGTATCCCAGTTTCAATTCATTACCGCCGATGTTCATACTATCCGGATATAACTCCTCAGAGATTTCAATCTGTCGCTGTAGCAACTTATCCTGGGTCAACAGCAATTGCCTCGGCAACCGAGGTTGTTTCTTCAAGACCCGGGTCAAGTCAATCGCTGTCGATACAGCCTGCGGCAAGGCCTTGTCATAGAATTCAAACAACACCTTATGATCAACCAATAGGTCTCGCTTACGGCTTTTAGACTCGAGGATTTCAATCTCTTCAATTAGGGCCTGATTGGCCTTTAAAAAACCAAACTCCCCCTCCAGTTTCCTCGACACTAATGCCTCGGAAATGAATATTTCCCGCGCTTCAGCTGCATTAACCTGGGCATAGTCGGTTAAACGCTTTTTCTGGATAACCAAACCATATAAGGTGACTTCCTCATGGCACAGAACCTGGCCCCTCGACTCTGAAAAATAGGGCTCGAAATAGCGTCGTTTAATCAGGTGCTCAGCAATAGGTTCTATCCAACCGACGTCAATTTCGGATACCGTGCGGGCAAATAATCGACTGGTTTCCACCAGGTTTGCTGCAACTATCCATTTGGGCTGGCGCTTGAACTGCGAGGAGGCTGGAAATACGTGATATTGTCGATTCCTGGCACCGACGTAACCGGTTGTCAGTGACTTCTGCGCAATCTGACCCAGAAAGCCTGCCAATATAGCCCGGTGCACACTGCTATAATCAGCTGGCTCATGGTTAAACTTAAAGCCCTGTTGTCTACAGACAATCATGAGCTGGGTATGGATATCGCGCCATTCCCGCATGCGCAGGTATGACAGGAAGTTTTCCCGGCAATAACGTCTTAACTGGCCCTGCGTAGTGGTCTGCCTGAGGCCTTCATATTCAAGCCACAGATTCCAGTAATCAAGGAAATCAGATTGCTCATGTTGCCAGGCCTTATGCCTTAAATCAGCCTTCTGCTGAGCCTCTAAAGGTCGTTCGCGGGGGTCCTGAATCGACAAGGCACTGACGATAACCAATATCTCAGAAAGACAGCCGAATCGCCTTGCCTCGAGGATAATTCGTGCCAAACGAAGATCAATTGGAAATTCAGCTATCTGCCTGCCCGACTTTGATAGAGCACGCGCCTCGTCAACTGCCGCTAATTCACGTAACAACAGGAAACCATCATTGATCTGTCGCTGCTCTGGTCGTTCCAGGAACGGAAACCTGGCAGCGTCGCCCAGTTTCAGCTTAAGCATCTGCAGCAGTACAGCAGCAAGGTTTGTCCTGAGAATTTCAGGGGTAGTAAATTCAGGTCTGGACTGAAAATCCTCTTCTGAATAAAGCCGGAAACAGACTCCAGCACTGACCCGACCACAGCGACCCTTACGTTGATCTGCGCTGGCCCGGGAAATAGGCTCAATAGGCAATCTCTGTACTTTGGAATGGACCGAATACCTTGATATCCGAGCCAAACCTGTATCAATAACATAGCGTATTCCTGGAACAGTCAATGACGTTTCTGCCACATTCGTTGCCAGGACAATACGACTTTGCAGAACCGGTGCAAATACCTGGTTCTGCTCGCGATTACTGAGCCGCCCATAGAGCGGCAATAGTTCGCCCTTAAATCGACCATTGCGCCTGATAAGCGAGGTCAACTCACGGATTTCGCGCTCTCCACTGAGAAAAATCAAAATACCACCGGGCGAGCCTTGCGAGCGTTCCAGGGCCCTTATTTCATCAAGAGCATTTAGGACACCCTGATAAACTGGATCATCTAAATCCTTTAACTTTTCCTGTTCCAGTAGCGGCCGATAGTGAACTTCAACCGGATAGGTACGCCCAGATACTTCGATAACCGGGGCGTGATTGAAATGACTGGAAAATCGATCCAGGTCGATAGTAGCCGACGTGATGATCACCTTCAGATCAGGTCTTTTGGGTAGAATCCGTTTAATGTAACCCAGCAGAAAATCAATATTCAAGCTGCGCTCATGAGCTTCATCGATAATCAAGGTATCGTATCGTTCCAGGAAGCGATCATTCTGGGTTTCAGCCAGGAGCACTCCATCCGTCATAACTTTGACCTGAGACCCTGCTTCACTGCGGTCACTGAAGCGAATCTGATAACCGACTTGTTGTCCCAGATTAACGTTCAGTTCTTCTGCCAGCCGTGCTGCAACAGTACGAACAGCGACCCTGCGCGGCTGGGTATGGCCAATGGTCCCGTAGATACCCCGTCCCATATCCAGACAAATTTTAGGAATCTGAGTCGTTTTACCTGATCCTGTTTCTCCAGCAAGGATGATAACCTGATGATCAACAAGGGCTTTTTTGATATCGTCAACGCGTTCACTAACCGGAAGAAGGTCGGGATATTCGACTACTGGGGTGTTTTTCCTGCGCTGGTCCGCTAAGGCGATGGATTTACGCAGGCGTTTATCTAAATCCTTTGACCCGCCATGCTGCTTCCACTGCCGGTTCAACCTGAAACGGTCGCGAATCATACAATTCGATAAAGTCCGCTGAAAAGCTGATGGGTTCTGTTTCACCTGTACTGCTCACGGTACATTAATCACAATAGATCGGCGCTTTAAGCAGCCTGACAGCTCTGCCTGAATATGGCTATTTAGACAGGAAATTCATACCTTCTTCAATACCACGTATCGTCAGCGGGAACATCTGGTCTTCAATGAGCTTCTTGGTCAGTCCCACGGAGGTCGAGTACTCCCATGTATCATGGGGTGTCGGATTGATCCAGATAACCTTATCGAAATTATCCAGTACCCGCTGCAACCAGATGGCCCCAGCTTCTTCATTCCAATGTTCAACGCTGCCGCCTGAGTGAGTGATTTCATAGGGGGCCATGGTCGCATCACCAACAAATATCACCTTATAGTCGTGACCATACTTGTGCAAAATATCATGAGTATCGATGCGCTCATTCATGCGCCTTCGATGTTCTTTCCAAACGCCATCATAGATGAAATTATGAAAATAATAGGTCTCAAGATGTTTGAATTCAGACCTGGCTGCAGAAAATAATTCCTCGCAGACGCGTACGTGCGAATCCATGGACCCACCATTATCCAAAAACAACAGGACTTTAACCGTGTTTTTGCGTTCAGGCCGCATGATAATATCCAGCAAGCCACCATTCTTTGCAGTCTTGGATATGGTTGTGTTGATATCGAATTCGTCATCCGCCCCTGTACGAGCAAGCTTTCTCAGGCGACGCATGGATATCTTCATGCCTCTTGTGCCTAACTCAACATTATCATCGTAGCCCTTGTAATCACGCTTATCCCACTGACGGCGGCCACGACGTTTTTTACCTCTTTTGTCATCGCCTTCCTTGCCACGACCATTTTTACCCTTACCTTCCTGGTCTTTTTTATCGCCCTCGCCTCGAGCAGCCTTTTCAACCTCTTCTTTAAAGGCTTCAATCAATTTCTCCAGGCCACCTAACGATTCGATTTTCTCCAGTTCTTCCTTGGAGAGAGACTTTTCAAATTCACGCCGCAGGTACTCGTCCGGAATCAGCGAGGATAACAGGCTGGCAAGATCCTCCAGACCCTTAAAATACGTACTGAATGCCCTATCGAACTTATCGAAATGTCGTTCGTCTTTGACCAGAGTCATGCGACTTAGATAATAAAATTCATCGATATCCGCATACACCAGCCTGGCCTTGAGGACCTCTATCAGTTGGAGTAACTCCGTTATCGATACAGGAATCCTGGTCTTTTTCAATTCCATAAAAAAGTTTATCAGCATTCTAGCGGCTTCCTTACTTGCTTAACTTTGTCCATATTCATCTGGCCGTACTTCTGAATCCGGTCACTCGCCCATGATCCATGAGGCATTTACAAAATGGGTATCTAGCCTGGCCCCCCCGAACTGTTGCCGCTGGCCTGACGACGATTCATAAACGCCAACCGTTCGAGCAACTGGACATCCTGTTCATTCTTAACCAAAGCGCCATACAAAGGTGGAATCGCCTTGGACGTGTCCCTGTTCGTGAGTATTTCCTCAGGAATATCATCAGCCATCAGCAATTTCAGCCAATCAATCAACTCTGAAGTTGATGGCTTTTTCTTCAATCCTGGCACTTTGCGCACATCAAAGAAAATCTCCATGGCTTCCTTAACAAGATCCTTCTTGATGTCCGGATAATGCACATCGACAATGGCCTGCATGGTTTCGCGATCAGGGAACTGGATGTAATGGAAAAAACAGCGCCTCAAAAATGCATCCGGCAATTCTTTTTCGTTATTCGATGTAATCACAACAATGGGTCGCACTTTCGCCTTAACCACCTCACCGGTTTCATAGACAAAAAACTCCATCTTGTCGAGTTCCTGTAATAGATCGTTCGGGAACTCAATGTCCGCCTTATCAATTTCATCGATCAGCAGAACCACCTTGGCATCAGCGTCAAAAGCGTCCCAGAGCTTACCTCTCTCAATATAATTGCTTATATCATGGACCCTGTCGTCGCCAAGCTGCGAATCCCTTAATCTTGATACCGCATCATACTCATACAGGCCCTGCTGCGCTTTGGTCGTTGATTTGATATGCCAGGGTATGATCGGTAACCCAAGCGAGGCTGCGATTTCCTCTGCCAACATGGTTTTTCCTGTTCCCGGTTCTCCTTTTATCAATAAAGGACGTTCTAATGTGACCGCTGCGTTCACTGCCATTTGTAACTCTTCGGTAGCAATGTAGGTGCTCGTGCTTGCAAATTTCATAGGGCTGCTTCTTTCCTGATGTTGTGAATATAATTCTTTCTCGGAGGGTACTTTAATTTGACTGGTCATGCATAGCAAGCACTCAACGATTCTGGGTCATATACAGGAAAGCAGTCATAGGTCTTCTGCACAGCAGATTTCAGCGCGATCGTTTCGCCTTTCGAAATGACCAGAAACTGAGGAAAATCAACATGCAAGTAAAAGATGCCAGCAATGCCAGAGCACCTGCCAGGCTACTCCCAGACTCACTTAAAATCAGGTCCATCATCAGAACGACAAATGCAGGGGCATAAAAGCCAGGGTAGTCAGCTAAGATCCAAGGCGTGAAAGTCACCACTAGATAGGTTCCCCTGATCAGGCCACGCCAGGCTGAATTTGCATTAGAGGACAGCTTCCAGACCACAATGGCCATGACAGAACCCGCAGTCAGGTAGACTAACCAGGCTAGTACATAATCATTCATCCCCGCACCTGCCTACTGTTCGACCCAATGAATAATTTTCTCTTCAAAGTCGTCGGGGTGAACATGGGATTCTGATATACATTTGCCGTTAACCGATATATTCGCTTCATGAACAGTATTCATACTCCCAGAGACCAGATGATGCCACCAGAACAACTCTTTTCCTTCATGTAACAAGCGGTAGGCACAGGTATCAGGTAACCAGGCATATTCTTCCATATGTGCAGGCGTTAGCATTACGCAATTAGGCACCAGGTCATGACGCTGGAGATAGTGTTCACACTGGCAGCTATTCTGGTCCAGATACTGGCACGCCACGCTGGTGTAATAGACCTTTTCTGTATCAACGTCCTGTAATTTGTGCAGGCAGCAGCGCGCACAACCGTCGCAGAGCGATTCCCACTCATCTTGTGACATCTCACCCAGCGTTTTCTCTTTCCAGAAGCTCATGTTAGTGTGCTCGTCTTTGGCTGAACAGTTTCAACCATTACAGCCCTGTTAAAACACCAGCTGTTGTTCCTCACTGGCCCTTTGCATCTTTAATTCAAGCAGCCTGTTGAAAATAATACTACGACCTGTGCCCTGTGACGATAGGCCCATTCAGCCACCACTTCGCGCTATGCGCTAGCTGCAGGTCACTTATGATCACGCTGCCACTGTATAAAGAAATTACTGGACGGCCTCGAGCAACGTGTGCCCAATCACCTCCTCTCGCCAACCCTTCATGAACTCAGGTAATTCAGCAGCGCCGCGTCTTGCCGTACGCAACAAACTCTCCAGGTCTCTTCGCCGAGATAGCAATTCCGGCGAAATACCGAGCTCTGTAGCTCTATTATCGACCGTTTTCTTCAAAAGCATTAGTTTCTTTTTATCGATGGGTTCTGAATCGGCATGAATACTGAGCGGTAAATCAGACTCAAGCCTGTTTTTGCTCTGCTGCACCACCTCCAGAATCTGCGACCCATACCGCCGCAATTGACTTGATGATAAATCAGATTGAGCTCTTAGCTTCTGGATTGAATCCAGGCCAAGCCTGACTATTACTAACAATTGTTTCGGGTCGACGATACGGTTACGAGGTATGTTTTCAGAGCGAGCCAGTCTTTCCCGCCAGGCATAAAGTAATTGCAGCGCCCCCAATTGGCGACGATTCAGGACATGCAACCCTTTGCCTTTCAAATAGCTGTCTGCAGGGTCAATCGCTGTTGGCAACAGGTCATTCAACTTCGCTGACTCCTCAAGCACCCATTTTTCCCTGTCTAACTGCTGAAGCAGACGCAACTGATCGAAATACACCTGGTAAAGATAGACGACATCCAAGGCCGCATATTGCAGTTGGGAAGCAGACAACGGACGCCGTAGCCAGTCCGATCGGGTTTCTTCCTTGGGAACATCTATATTCAGGTAATGAGCAACCAGTTTTTGATAACTCAGTGAAAATCCAATTCCCAATACCGCAGCCGCAATCTGGGTATCAAACACTGGTGATGGCGTCACTCCCAGGGAATACTGGAAAACTTCCATATCTTCGGAACCGGCATGCACCACTTTTAACAAATCTGGCCGAGTTAGTAATTCACTCAATGGATCAAAGTTACTAATCGCAACTGGATCTATAAGGAAACAGTGCTTATCAGTGGCAAGTTGCACCAATCCGACCATCGGATAATAGGTATTAAAGCGAGCGAACTCTGTATCCAGGGCGACCACCGACACATCTGCGCAACTGATCGCCACCTGTTCCAGGTCAGCATTAGTACTAATGTAAATCGGTTCCATCAAATAGCTTTCCTACCCTGTAGAGCGTGGGTCAGGGTACCGCCATCAACGTACTCAAGCTCACCACCGATAGGAATACCGTGCGCTATCCTGCTCACCGTAACATCGCTTGCCTTCAATAACTCGCCCAGATAGTGGGCTGTCGCTTCGCCTTCTACGGTCGAACTCATAGCCAGGATAACTTCATCTACCTGCTGTGAGCTTCTTGTCAACAAAGCATCCGCCCCTATTTCATCAGGACCTATACCATCAATCGGAGAAAGATTACCCATGGTCACGAAGTATTTGCCCCGAAAACTACCCGACTGCTCGATAGCCAGAACATCTGCTGGACTCTCTACCACGCACAGTAACCTATCATCGCGGCTCGCCGAGCTACAGATCGTGCAAACTTCATCTTCACTGAAATTATGGCACTGCTGACAATGATCGACCCGCTGCATAGCCTCAAGCATAGCGCTGGCAAGCTTCTTGCCACCTTCTCGGTCTCTTTCCAACAGATGCCATACCATCCTTTGAGCCGACTTGGGACCAATACCCGGTAGGCAGCGGAAAGCTTCGGTTAACTGATCAATCAGTGAATGGCTCAACTCCCACGGCTCCTCTGGTTCATTTCCGGATGACTCAGCTATTGCCCAAAAGGGAATTTAAACCCTGGAGGTAGCGGTATCCCAGAGGTCATTTCTGACATTTTATCTTTCTGATTTGCCTCTACCCGACGTACTGCATCATTCATTGCCGCCGCTATTAAATCTTCCAATAAGGTTTTTTCTTCGGTCAGCAGGCCAGGGTCAATATCAACCTGACGGACGTCATAACGTCCTGTCATGGTCACCTTCACCATACCCGCACCGGATTCACCTACCACTTCCGTGTTTGCAACGTCACTCTGCATTTTCTGAAATTTTTCCTGCATTTGCTGGGCCTGTTTCATCAGCCCATCCAATCCTTCCTTCATCATTATTTCCCCTGGTCGCCCTGGTTACTGAGTGGCGAGATAGTGCCCTGCACTACTCGAGCGCCAAACCCAGCTATTAGCGACTTAACATTATCATCACTCTCAATTTCCAACACTGCTTCCTGCATCATTTGTATTTTAAGTTGTTCCGCTATCATGGCTGGCGTGGGTCCTGGCAACTCGCCTATCTCAATTGCTAAATCGATCACCCTGCCATAGGATTTGGCCAGCGCCTCGGCCATTCGCGCAATTTGGGTCTCATTACAAAGGCTGGAATGTCCAGCATCCAAAATCAGCAGCATCTTATCGTCTTCAAAATGCTTTAAATAACAGTTCGATGCTAGCGTCAGGGTGATGCCATTAAGGCCTAGCTTATCCAGCAGATTCGGCCAGTTCTCGGCGTCATCACTATTGATAGCCGGTTGCACTTGCAGGCCGGGGCCGGTTGCTTCTGCCACTGTCGGCTGCTCTGGCTCAATCGCCTTAGGTTCCGGCACTTCCGGCGGATCTAAATTCTCAGCGCCCCCCTGGAGCGGTGCTATCGGCTCTTTCGAGCTACTTAGATCTGCCGAAACCGTCTCATCAGCCGCCGTCGATGCTGATGCTAATAAGCCTGCTAATTTGCCTGGCGTTGCTTGCTGCGTTGTTTCGTTAACCACCTGTTCACCGCTCGGTTGGGAAACTTCCGGAGATTTCTCCGCGCTGCCCGATTGAGCCTCCGAGTTCAACTTATCAAGCAAGCCTGATAAAGGCGTTGCAGGTTCTGTTTTTACTGCATCTCCAGGGACTGCAGCATCGGGCCGTGGATCAGAGCTGACTTGCTTTGGTGTGCCCGAACCGTTGAGGTCAAACGCCAACATACGAATCAACACCATTTCAAAACCAATTTGAGGATCAGGCGCCAGCGGCAAGTCTCGCTTTCCAATCAAGCCGATCTGGTAGAACAGTTGCACTTCTTCCTTACTGACCTGGCCAGCCAAACGTTCCAACTGCTCTCTATCGCCAAAACTGTTATCTATTCCCTCGGGAATGACCTGGACGATGGCCAATCGGTGCAACACCGCCAGCAACTCATCGAGAAGAGCCATGAAGTCAGGGGCAAAGGCGGCTATATCCTGTACTTGCTGATGCAGCGCGGGGCCATCTCTAGCACTCAGGGCTTGCAACAGACCAAATACCTCACCTCTATCCACTGTCCCTAACATCGCTGAAACTGCAGCTTCACTGAGATTGCCCTCACTGAATGCAATGGCCTGGTCAGTCAAGCTAAGCGCATCCCGCATACTGCCATCCGCAGCCCGACCCAACTGCCATAACGCCGCTTCTTCAGCCTCAATCTGCTCAGCTTCCAGGACCTGTCGGAGATGATTAACAACCCGCTCAGGCGTCATATTCTTTAGATTAAACTGTAGGCACCTGGACAACACCGTTATCGGTAATTTCTTTGGGTCTGTGGTGGCGAACAAGAACTTCACATGCTCTGGTGGTTCTTCCAGGGTTTTTAGCATGGCATTAAAACTGCTCTTGGAAAGCATGTGCACTTCATCGATCAGGTACACCTTATAACGGCACGAGGTAGGCATGTACTGGACGTTATCCAGCAATTCACGCATATCATCTACGCCGGTTCGCGAAGCTGCATCGATCTCGATCAGGTCAACGCTGCGGCCATGGCTGATCTCCATGCAAGAAGCACACTCATTACAGGGCGTTGAAGTAACGCCTCCCTCACAGTTAAGGCACTTGGCAAAGATACGCGCAATCGTAGTTTTACCCACACCCCGAGTACCGGTGAACAGATAAGCATGGTGGAGACGATTATTATCCAGCGCATTCACCAGCGCCTGCAGTACATGCGTCTGCCCTTCCAGGGCCTGAAAGTTCCCTGGGCGATATTTTCTTGCTAATACTTGATATGACATAAGCACTTCCGACGAGAACTCATTGTAGCCTATCCAACCGGAAAGGGGTGAGCCTGAGTTAAACAAACCGGTATTTCTATCATAACCAAACTGGCAACAAACTCATGATAATGACTTTACCTGGCATAAGCGGACGGGTACATTGTCCGCACCTATACTGGAGGGTTGGGTCATGCTTGCTATTGGACATCGGGGCGCCTGTGGTTACCAGCCGGAGAATACCCTGGCTTCTTTTCATCATGCAGCCAGGCTTGGCTGCCCCTGGATAGAGTTGGACGTCTATTTTGTGCAGGACCGATTGATCGTAATTCACGATGACGACTTAACCAGAACAACGAATGGAACCGGCCTGGTGATGGACTCCAGCTTTGACTACCTGCGCTCGCTTGATGCGGGTCAAGGTGAACAAATCCCCACCCTGCAGGAAGTGCTTGAGCTCGTCGATACCGGCATGAATATCAACGTTGAATTAAAGGGGCCTGGCACCGCTGAGCCTGTGTCTGAGTTGCTCTCTAATGCCTGTCAGCGGCATTGGCACCCGGACCAGTTCCTGATTTCCTCGTTTAAACATGAAGAACTTGCCCGGGCGAGCTCGGAATTCCGCCGAGGCGCATTGTTCGGCAGACCTAGCGCCGACATAATCAGTCGTTCAAAGCAGTTAGGGGCCTATTCCTTAAATGTCTCTTTGCGCATGATAGACCCGGATTTAGTTAACCTGGCTCATCAGGCGGGACTCCAGATTTATGTCTATACCGTTAATGAACCCCAAGATATTGAGCAACTCAGAAGCTGGGGAGTCGACGGTGTATTCAGCGATTTCCCCGATCGTGTTATGGATAACCAAAAAAAATGAACTCTGTGCGTTTAGTATCCGCCAAGATAGAACAATCGGATCTAATCAAGTTGATGATGCAGCGCTATCTAGCTGAATTCGCGAAATTTACTGAGGTTGAAGTCGATAAAGACGGTCAGTTCGCCTATCGCTATCTCGATCACTATTGGCAGTCCAGCGACCGTCACCCTTATCTCGTTTTTACCTTGGAACATCTCGCTGGTTTTTGCCTGGTTCGTGATGACCAGGATCCGGTCCAGGGTTTAAAGTATAAGGAACTTGCTGAGTTGTTTATCGAAAAACCCTACCGCCGGCAGGGTATGGGTGAGGTCGTACTTAACCAACTGCTTAACCTCCATCCCGGTGTCTGGCGTATCTCTGTTTTAAAAGCCAATCAAGTCGGCTGTGCTTTCTGGGAAAGCGTATTAAAATCAGTGGCAGGAATCACCAAAGAACATCCATCCGGTACCGACCCAAGAAACCATAAAACCAGGCCAGAGCATGTCTACTGGCTCAAGTCCGATTGAGAGCCTCGTCGAATTTCATGTCACAGTACAAAGCCGGTATCTGAAAGATTGCCAGCTAATTAGCACCTGGGGCCCGCATGGCTAAGCTCAAGCGGCGCAGGCTCGTCCCTAAATCGCTTACAGTTTGTTCAGTTCCTGTTTTAACTCCAATTCAGGATCAGTCACAATTTTTTCAAGGGTTTCCAGTCGGGCCTCTATCTGGACCAACTCACTTCTCAACTCATTGGCGATTTCAATAAATTCCTGTAGCTGCCCTTCCAGTTCCTTTGTTCCTCTGCCCTTGGACGCTCTAATAATCTTGACTACCCCATCCATCAAAATTGCGGTAACCCCACAAATACCGAGGAAAGCCCATAAACTCCAACTCATGACAAACTCCTGATTAAAATCTAACTAAAGACAATCTGATTAAAGATAATGTGTAAACTGGATCTAATCTAAATATTAGATCAACTACTTATTCCTTTGTATCCATTTCCTGAAAGGCTCGATTGAGTTCAAAACGCGGTGATGTAATGAAGGCTTCCAACGTCTGCAGTTTTTCTTCATTCGCAGCGAACAACTGTTTGACCCGGCGCAATGTATGGGCATGATTTAATGGTTGTTTTGCTTCAGCGGCGCCTTTCTCTTGCTTAGATGCTCCGGTTACAGCGACAGAAGGGTCCGGATAAGAATCGGTTACCTGCTTATAAAACGGCTTATCATCCAATATAAAATACAGGATCCAATAGGATGTAAACACTACCGTTGGGATCACGAACAGTCCGATCAACGCCATGAATCTGACTTTCCAGACCTCTTTATCCAGATAGCCGGCGATGCCCGCACAAACCCCGGCTATCTTCTTTTTCGATCTATCACGATACAGATGGCCCCTTCTCCGGCGAAAATGACGGGGATATCCTCTTGAACCCCGTTTACGCGAACGGTACCTCCCTCGATCTCTGACGTCTTCTCCCGTCTCTGCCTCAGTTGCTCTTTCGTCCTGTCTGGATCTAGAGTGGCCGGCTTCGCCGCTATACTCATAATGATCCCTTGATGCTGAAGCGTCATGCTCCCGCCAACTGGATGCCCGCCTGCTTCGCCTCCCATAGGCTCGCTTGCCTTTCTCCCGATCGAGCCAGTCCTGCATGCCCATGATAAAACCACCCAAAAAGTCATCTAATCGATCTTCCAAATTGGAAGTCTCGGTTTTCGGTCGATCTCCGAGATCACGATCGCCGCGACTATTTCGATTCGCCCGCCGTCTGTGCTTTTCTGATGATGTTCTAATAACCATAACCGTACCGACTCAAACTGTTCTTCTTAATTATTCTCTGCTCTGGACTACTATATTCTGCGAGGACGCATTAACTCACCTAGCGCAGTTTTCACTATCAATGAGCCAAGCCCATGCCATAGCCAGCGTTATCTCCGACGCCAATGGGGATGCTCTGCATCCAGGATTGATTCCAGAGACTGGATGCGTTGTGCCATTTTATTAGCCGTCTCCATCATCTCTTCCAAGTCAGCCTGTTCATCGATACTCAGACCATGCACCTGTTTTGTTTTATATCGATAATGCATCCAGACCCACATGGGGACGACCACGGTCATAAATACGATCGTTATAATAAATGTGGCTTCAATAATATCCATGCTTTCCTCAGTTCTGACTCGGCTCGACGGGTCTGGCTAACTATGCCCTATTCCTTGCCCTGCGATTCATCTACGTGATTCATCTTGGCCTTTAATGCGGCAAGATCGGCATTGACCTGTTCATCACGTTCCAACTCCGCAATTTCATCAGACAAACTCTTCTGCCCAAGGTCAAACGCTTCCACTTCGCCTTCCAAGTCATCAATTCGTCTCTCAAATCGATCAAACTTCGTTAATGCCTCATCTATATTAACGGTATGTAGCTGCCGTTTCACGCCCATCCTGGATTTCGCCGTATCACCTCTCAAGATTAACGCTTTCTGCCGCTGCTTTGCATCCTTGAGCTTTTGTTGTAACTGGCTGACATCACCACTGAGTTTTTCAAGACTATCACTAACCTGCTGCAATTCGCTCTCCAGGGTCATTGACGCTTCCTCACAATTACGCTTTTCTTTCAATGCGGCTCTGGCCAGGTCTTCACGTTCCTTTGAAATAGCGACCTCAGCTTTTCTTTCCCACTCAGCGATTTCACCACCCCACCTGGCAGATTTCCGTTTTAATTCCTTTTTATCGGCGATCAGCTTTGCCGACTGAGTCCTGACTTCTACCAGTGTTTCTTCCATTTCCTGGATGATTAACTTCACCATCTTTTCAGGGTCTTCTGCCTTATCCAATATAGAATTTATATTGGCGTTAATAATATCTGTAAACCTTGAAAATATACCCATTTTGTTTCTCCTGTTACTGCCGCTTCAAAACCTGTATCACTCGCGGAAGTTTTGATGCTGTGTTTAACCAATTCATCCCGCACTTCAATCCGCACTCGTATTTTAGTCTTAACGCCTCTGCTACCCCTATCGGAGAACCACCCCAGTAAAAACGCCGACTTCACTGACTACTGTTACACAAAGCATGCCAGCTTTTTACCTTTCGCTAACCTACTGATTCATATACATATTCCCTAATCTGGATTGCAATCTTTAAAACTTCATTCGGAAATTTCGAAAAAATTGGCGAATTTCACTAACAAATCAGCCAAAATGACCAACATCAGTCAGATTAAGAGAAGCCATGCAGCAAGAAACCAGCCTAAACGATCGCCTACTTGGCGAGTCGCCGGAATTTCTGGAAACGCTTGATTGGGTTTCAAAAATTGCCCCTCTGGACAAACCGGTGTTGGTAGTGGGTGAGCGAGGCACGGGAAAAGAACTGATTGCCGCCCGGATTCACTATCTGTCCCAGCGTTGGGACCAGGAGTTTATCAAGCTAAACTGCGCCGCCATCAACGATACGCTCCTTGAAACAGAATTATTTGGCCACGAAGCAGGCGCATTTACCGGTGCACAGAAGCGCCACAGCGGCCGATTTGAACGGGCCCATGGTGGCACCCTATTCCTCGATGAACTGGCTACTACCTCGTCGATGGTCCAGGAAAAACTGCTCAGAGTCATCGAATATGGGGAATACGAAAGAGTCGGCGGCAGTAAAATGATGACGGCTGATGTCCGATTGATTGCCGCCACCAATCTTGATCTTCCTGGCCTGGCGATGGCAGGCAAGTTCAGAGACGACCTTCTCGACCGGCTCGCTTTCGATGTCATCACCCTACCACCGTTACGCGCCAGACAAGAAGACATTCTGCTACTGGCTGAACACTTCGGCGTGCGCATGGCAACGGAATTGGAATTAGACTATTTCCCTGGGTTTACTAACAGTGCTGTCGAAACGCTGCTCAACCATGCGTGGCCCGGTAATGTCAGAGAACTTAAAAATGCAATTGAAAGAAGCCTGTATCGACATGAACAGCCAAACCGTCCAATAGATGACATCATCCTGGATCCATTTGGCTCGCCGTACCGGCCTAAAAGCCCTGCTATGCCAGATGTCCCCACTGAAGTAGCGCAGGCAAGCGCTGTTACTGACCTAACCGAACCCGATTTCCCGGTTGACTTCCGTCAGCAGGTGCAGGACTTCGAAATCAAACAGATTAAAGCGGCCTTAAAACAGGCCCAGTACAACCAGAAGAAAGCCGCCGACGCCCTTGGGGTCACCTACCACCAGCTACGAGGCTATCTGAAGAAGTACGAGCTGTTATAACAAGGCCTAGAGGTATCTGCTTAACCAGTAGACAGATTACTATTCGCCGATAAACTGCGGCGGCCGTTTAGCAATGATAGCGTCGACGGCTTCAGCATGATCCCTGGTCATATGAGCAACTGCCTGAAGGGAAGCTGAGGCCTCTAATAGACTAGGTAAACTGGCATGGTTGCTCTCTTTTAAAAGCCTTTTGGTCATACGCAATGCATGCGGGGGATTGACCGCCACTCGCTGCGCCAACTTCAGGGCTGCTGTAAGCAAGTCATCGGCAGCGACTACTTCAGACACCATGCCCCATGCCAGTGCAGTCTCTGCATTCACAGGCTCTCCTGTATAAGACATCTCGTTAGCGCGGGCCTGGCCAATAACTCGTGGCAGGAACCAGGCGCCACCATCACCTGGAATCAGCCCTACCTTTACAAAACTTTCCGCAAAAAATGCTTTTTCCGATGCTATGCGCATATCACACATCATGGCAAGATCGCAGCCTGCACCAATAGCAGCACCATTAACAGCTGCAATAATGGGTACTTCGAGCGCATCCAGGGCCAGCGGAATACGCTGAATTCCGCGCCGATAACCATCGCGAATTTCCGTAGCACTGCCCGCAAACATACCTGTTTTATCTTGCATATCCTTGACATTACCGCCACTACTGAATGCAGAACCCGCACCGGTAAGCACCACCACTCGCACACCCTGGTCCGCGTTGATATCAGCACAGATCTCAACAATAGCATCTACCATAATGTCTTCGGATATGGCATTCCGGGTTTCGTGTTTATTCAGGGTTATGATGGCCACATGGCCCTGTTTTTCAAACAGTACAGGATCTGACATATCAATCTCGCTAGGGAATTTTTCGGCACGGTATCACTTTCCAAACAATGTTACCATCTCCCCATGCCAGTTATAGTCTCGATCATCAGTCTTGTATTAATCCTAACGCCTGCTGTGACAACTGCTGATGAGCACCAGGCCCTGCTATTTACAAAAATTTCAGAAAGGCTCAGCTTGATGAAGGCCGTGGCCGCAGACAAATGGCTAACAAGTAAGGCTATTGAAGACAAAAACCGGGAAGCAACGGTATTGCAACAAAGCAGCTACACCGGACTCAAATTGGGGATTACTGTTGCCAGCAATGAGGGGTTTTACCGCGCTCAGATCAGTGCTGCTAAATCGATTCAACACTATTGGTTCAACTACTGGCGTGGTCATACTGCTCCGCTGCAGGCCGACAGCCTAGCGGATGTGATCAGACCCAAGCTAATCGCCCTAGGCGATGACATAGTGGCACTTCTGAAAACACCGGTAACTGAGCAACACCGGGACCAATTTTTAAAGCTTACGGTGATTGAGGGCCTGGCAAGACCGCACCAGGAAGCTATCTTTGACCGTTTATTAGCGCTGCAGTATTACCCTGACAGACTCACCCAGGTGCTTGACTCTGGGATACTACGGGTAGGATCCACAGGCGACTATGCGCCCTTTTCAGAATCCCGGTTACCCGGCCAGTACAACGGTATCGACATCGACCTCGCTGAGAACCTTGCTGAATCGCTGGGGGTGAAGGTCAAACTGGTCACTACCAGTTGGCCGAGCCTGATCACCGATCTGTCGAGCAATCAATTCGATATTGCCATGAGTGGTATTTCCCGGACGCTACAAAGGCAGCAACATGGCTTCTTCAGCAAGGCCTACCACATCGGTGGAAAAACCCCCATCATCCGCTGCACGGATCGCAGGCGGCTGCAGTCCCTTCATGATATCGACCAGGCCGGTAACCGAGTTATCGTCAACCCTGGCGGCACCAATGAACTGTACCTCGATGCCAATATAAAACAGGCTGAAAAGATTCTGTTTGCCGACAACCGGGTCATATTTAACGAAATAATTAATGGTCGTGCCGATGTGATGATTACTGATGCTATCGAGGTCACATTACAATCAAACAAACACCCAACACTTTGCCCCGCCATGCCGGGCGAAACTCTGACCTACCAGGAAAAAGCCGTTCTCATGCAGCAGGATTTATTCCTGCTGAATTACATTAACCTCTGGCTGGACCTGCGCAGGGCTGATGGCACGATGCAGGGTATTTTTGATAAACACCTGAACCCAGGAGGAGCCACCTGACAGGACCAAGAGGTGTCAAGCGCTCTCAGCTTCGTACTCTGGCACAGGTAAATCCTGCAGGAATGCCGAGAGCATTGCATTAACCGAATCCGGCGCATCCTGTTGCACCCAGTGAGAGATACCCGGCAGGTATCGGATTGTCAGGTCTGAAACCTGGGCGTCGGTACCGTAGGTTGTCTCAACCCCCAGGGCTGTATCAGCCTCACCCCAGACCATCAGGGTCGGCACGCTGATAACAGGATATCCCAGGCGCCTCTGCCGTGCTGCACCACCGCCACGGACCAACGCCCGGTAATAATTCAGCATGGCTGTTAAATTCTTCGGCCGCGATGCATTTTCATTGTAGAAATCAATGACATCAGGGGGGAAATTTTCCGGATGCGTGGCTGACTCCGAAATCATCCGTCCCAAACCATCTTTATTCTGCACCATCAACCATTCAGGCAACCAAGGCAACTGGAAAAAGAATATGTACCAGGATTTTTTAAGCTGTGCCCAGCCGTCAGCCAGTGCTGCTGATGCCGGCACAGGGTGCGGCACATTACAGATAATCAGTTTCTTCACCTGTTCGGACTGCCTCATAACAAAATGCCAGGCAATGACGGCACCCCAATCATGAGCAATCAAAACTACTTCCGAACAACCCGATACCTCGATCAAGGATGCGACATCCTCCATCAACACTTCCAGTGAATAAGCTTGAAGTTCACTGGGGGTATCACTATTGCCATAACCCCGCAGGTTAGGTGCCCACACTTTATAGCCGAGCTCAGCCAGCATTGGCATCTGAAAACGCCAGGACACGCTATGCTCAGGGAAACCATGCAGACATAGCGCCAGACAGTCACCTTCACCGCAGGTATCGACCTCAAAATTGATCCCATTTGCCTTAACTACCACCGTTTCAATACGGCTATCGAGTAAATCTCCTGATCTCAATGGAGCTCCTTGAGCAAACTGTGGGTTAAGCATACACTTTTATGCTGGATAGCTATGAATAATTGTCAGGCCTAACAAAAACCATGGAAATTGAACGCATCAGCAGCATCAAAAATGCCCTCGGCGAAGGCCCGCTATGGGATCATCAGCAACAGCGACTATTCTGGGTCGATTCGCTGAAGGGCCATATTTTTTGCCTTAACCAAGCTGAGGAATTAACCCGCTGGCAGTTGCCCCATATGATCGGCAGCCTGGCCGTGGTGACTGAACACACACTTTTGGTCGCATTACAAAATGGCCTGCACTTTTTTAATCTCCAGTCCAATGAACTCACCTTTATTTGCGATCCAGAAGCAGAGCAACCTGCAACCCGTTTCAATGATGGCAAAACCGACCGCTTCGGTAATTTTATCGCCGGCACCATGGGGATTTCTATCCGTGACAGACCGCTCGGGGCCCTATACCGGCTACGCCCGGACCTTAGCCTGGATATTCTTGAGCCGGATGTCATTGTAGCCAATGGCCCTTGCTTCAGCCCTGACGGCCACACCCTGTACTTTAATGACGGTCGTCGACGCATTCTGGCCTATGATTATACGCCCACAGGGCCCCTGAAAAACAAGAGGCTAATCTTCGATGGCAACCGCCATCAGACTTCTTCTGATGGCGCCACAGTCGATACCGAGGGGAATATCTGGACCGCATTGACGGGATCAGGCGAAATCGGCTGTCTATCCGCACAAGGCAAGTTAAAGAATCGAATCAAAATGCCGGTACCCTTACCTAGCTCAGTTATGTTTGCTGGCCCGAACCTGGACGAGTTGTACGTTACCTCGATCAGCGATTCAGGTAACCGGCGTAACGATGAATATGACTCTGGTGGTCTTTTCAGAATTAAAGGCCTGGATACGGCCGGCCTGGCAGAGACCCCGTTTAGTGAATATTGAGAAGCGTGATTTAGGAGGATAAGATCAGACTAACCGGCGATGACGCCGGTTACGGTTAACCTATCAGCATGACAGACTAGGCAAAATAGAATGTCCAGAGCCGGGTTAGCCCGGATAGAGCAGGCAGGCAAATGAACGAAAATACACAAGAAATCATTGAAAAACCCCGGAAGGCCCAGTTGCTGACTCGCTTGCTTCAGTCACGCAGCCTTTTATCGTTGGAAATAGCCGGTGTGGAAGGCAGGTTTTCCAGTGCTTTTGTTTCATTTGATGCCAAAAACAAAACAATACAGCTTGATCAACCTTTCCCCAGCGGGGCTCCTGCCTACCTCCCCAACACGAAAACTGCCGTTAAACCAGGTACTGTCTTAGCTGTCACGGGTAGCATCAAAGGAACACCGCTCAAGTTTGAAACCACTCTCAAGGAAATCAGACTGACCCCCACCACACCTATCTATTCCTGTTCTCTACCAGAGAAAATTTTGTACCAGCAGCAGCGCGATCAATTCAGGCTTGAACTGGGTGCTGCCACTCGCTCGAGGGCATCGGTGTTGCTAGAAGGCAAGTTACACAGCGGCAGAATCGTTGATTTATCAGGTGATGGTACCTGCTTCCGACTAAGGCAAGACGTTGCCATAGAAGCTGGTAATGTCTTAACCTCAGTTAAACTACAACTAGACGATGATCTCGTCATTAAACCGACGTTGCGGGTCCTGAGCGTCTATAGCGTAGTCCAAGCACCCGGTATGGCTCAGATCGGCACTCAGTTTGACAAGATCAACCAAAGCGAACGAGTGACATTAAGGGTATTTATGAAAGAACTAGAAAGAAGAAAGCTAAGAAACAGCCGTCAGCCTTGATCATCATTTACGCTGGTATCACTGCTTGGTTAACCTGTTTAACTGATTTCCATACACAAGCACAATCCTTTAAGAATTTAAATTGAATAATCACCCCATCTCGGCTAATGTCTGCTCGCCTAAGCAAAGCTGGTTATTCACGGAGAGGTGTCCGAGCGGTCGAAGGAGCACGCCTGGAAAGCGTGTATGGGTTTATAGCTCATCGAGGGTTCGAATCCCTCTCTCTCCGCCAATAATAAAACTTGTTTAAAAACATTGGACCCGGATTTTCCACCCAGGCAAAAGTCTGCATCGTTGGCAATAGGCTTATTGAGACGCTGACCAGATTGGTGAAGACCAGCCTCGCTCTTGTACCGTCGCGGCTATGTCGTCAGGTAAATCCTTACCGGCGCTGTTGGCGAGCAAGGTAGTCCAGCGGCAGGTCGGGTTCTCCAGCACGCGCGCATAATAGAACGCTGGTTGCTCAGCCGAGAAATCAGGATCGGCGAAGGTGACTTTTAGCTCGCTCGCGCCTTCATTGCCGGTGCGCTCGCAATTCTTAAGGTCCACATCTGCAGTCGTGCTCTGACATTTACCGTTGGCGTCCGGCAGCCGTCCGCTGGAACAGACCACATCCCAGACGCGCTGGTGTTGTTGCCCGTTCTCTACCCAGCCCTTGACGATCTGAATGCGATCGAGCGGCGGTCCGGCCGGATCCTGGATCGCCCATACCCAGAAACTCGGCGCTTTAGTACCAACAAGATCAGACCCCATGGGTACGCCGCGTTCGTACGCGAGCGCTATTGGATTGTCCTGCCCACCAATATTCTCCGGCAGGTCACCGCCGAAAAAGCGGATTCGCATGCGCGATCCGCTGGTGGCAAAAGTCTCGCGACGTTGCAGCGCATCGAAAATTCCAGCCCGGGTGTTGGCTTTCGCCCACACCCCCGCCAGTCCACCAGGCGAAAAGCGTCGAATAGGCCCTGCTACCGGGTGATCAGTTTCTAAAAGTCGGCTTACAGCCATGCCGATGCCCTCAGCAGGTTTGAACCGGGCTGGAATACCGGACCGGGTGTTGCCGGGGTCGGATGAGTGTGTGTCTGTGGATCCTATGACGCCCAGTTTGTAGGGATTGAGTGCCCCCTCCGATCCCAGCATGAGGCCGTCAAGCAGCACATTGCGCAAAAACGAACTTTCACTCGCGCAACGTCGATCACCAATCGCTTCACAGGGCGGAAACGTGTTGCCGAAGTTGCAGTCCTCATCAGACGCGCCGACGCTGATCTGGCACTCAGAGTTTCCCTTCATCTGCGTCACCTCAAACAGACGTTCGATGCGGGCGCGTCTTTCGAGATCTTCACTGGTATAAACGGCACCATCTTCGTCGGTGCGGGAAAAGGTAAGCCCCCATGAATAGTTGGTATTGTGAGGAATGGTGAGCACCTCACAGGGGGCATTGCAGGCTGCGTCAAGCTGATCGAAAAAATCTTTTTGATTACGCACATCCAATGAAGAGATGGAGCGGGGAATGACATCGGTACCACGGAAAATGACGTTACGGTGCAACATGCCCATTTCTGTGAGCAGTGCCGAAAACTCGTAGCCGATCAAGGCCGTAAACCGACCTGGTTGATTGTGTGCGTTAGCGACTACCTGCACCCGCTGCCAGGTGTCAGTCTCGTTGGCCTGGCAACGTGCGTCATCACCACAAATATCGTATGAATGCGGCTGCGGTCGTAAACCTGCTGTGGCAAAGGCCTGCTTCAGCATGGTTGCCATATCAAGGTCCCCAGAGCGCATGTCGCGGCACCCCTGCAAGTCGAATTCGGGTGAGTCCGGCATCATGGTGCAAGGTAGGTGGACTTCGAATCCCTCGGCATGGTCGGTCAGGGCTACGAAATCGAGGGGCGTTTGTAGTTGGGCTTCCTCGCCGGTTTGTAACTCGACTTTCTCACCTTTCGCAAACCGGTATGCTGTATTAGGGCCAAGGCGGTTACCCCCAGCGTATGCGTCAGCGGACCAACTCGTATGCACGTGCAGATCGCCGAACAGCGCAGTTCGAAGTGGGAAGTGCTCGACTTCCGATGTGGGTGTAGCTGCAGGGGGTGTTGAGATGTGCGTTTCCGGCACGCTGTCAGGATCAGAGCAGCCGCCCAGCAAAAGATACAGGCCTATCAACGTCATAACTCCCAATAAAGTACGCATCGTTCTCCTCCACGTTTTTAGCTTGCAACACTCCGATCCGCTTATGGTCGGTGCTTGCTACGGACCTACTAGGAACTACTAGGAACTACTAGGAACTACTAGATAGTGTCCATCGTCAAACAAATGGAACAGATGAGCATTTCATTTAAGGGCGTGTTCTGCTCATCAGTTTTCATCTTACGCAGCATGCCGTTGATTATGCAAACGACGTTCTGCTGTGCTTTGCCCAACACTATAGACCTTGCGCGCAGGTGCCTGAGCCACCCAGAGGATGCATAGATCGCTCTTTACCTACAAATCAGATGACCGGAATACGTTCACTGATATAGGCTTCTATCTGCTCAGCAGTGGTGCGCTCAGCATCCTCACCAATGGCCCCTGAAATTAACGCATCACCAGAGAAACCGAACTGATAGCGAATTAGTAACAGACCGTCGGTCAGTGCTCCAGATTCACCATCCCCATCGATGTCTAGCTCAGATTCAGCATCGTTGAGATAGCTGGTAATCTCCGCCGGATCTTGGCGTGTTGCCTGGCTGGAGGTGGCATTAGCGACAAGTGAATCACCTGAGAATCCAAATAGATGCCTTATAACGAGTAATCCATCGGTCAATGCATCGGCATCTTCATCTGCGTCAATATCAAAGCTAAAGCAGCCTTGGCTACAGGAGAACGGATTTAGGGGGTCGGTACCATCTATGGATTCCTGTTCATCAGAATAACCGTCGTTATCGTCATCAGCATCACAGGCATCACCCTCGGCATCACCGTCGGTATTAAGCTGATCTGAGTTGGCTGTGATTGGGCAATTATCACCATTATCGCCTACACCATCGCTGTCATCATCGGCTGCTTCTGATGGATCTTCAGGGAAGACATCGGCATTGTCGCCTACGCCATCATCATCGGTATCAACAGATTCAGCAGCATCTAGCGGGAAAGCATCATCAGCATCTGGAACTTCATCGTTATCGTCATCGCTATCGGCATTATTGCCAGTGCCATCACCATCAGTATCCACTGATTCAGCAGCGTCTAGCGGGAAGGCATCATCAGCATCCGGGACTTCATCGTTATCATCATCGGTGTCTGCATTGTTACCGATCCAATCAGTGTCAGTATCTACAGATTCAGTGGCGTCCAATGGGAAGGCATCATCATTATCAAGCACACCGTCGCCGTCATCATCGGTATCTTCAATATCACCGATGCCATCAAGATCCAGATCTCCATAGACCAGGGGCATGGGTGGCATAAGCGGCTTGGACGGGTCACCCCAGCAGGTAAGACCATTATCATCCAGGACGCAGTTGAAGCCACTTCCAGCTTTAACGCTGGCAGGTGCATCAAAGTCGGGTTGAACACCATTGACAGAGCCCCAGCACTGTACACCTTCAGAATCAATAGCGCAGGTATGGTGGGCGCCGGCATCGATGTGCGTGGCGTGGAGCAGATCCGGAATCACCAGACGGTCATTGGCTGAATCACCCCAGCAGACCACACCGGTATCATCAAGCGCACAGCTATGCCGGGCGCCCGCTGTGATTGACCTGGGGTTACTGAGGGATTCAGGCGGCGATGCCTGGCCATAGTCATTGTTACCCCAGCAGGTGATCTCACCGGCATCGATTGCGCAGGTATGATAATCACCGGCGGTGATAGCTGTAGGCGCAATCAGTATCGGCACGGTGGCCTGACCATGGTTATCACTACCCGCACAGGCGACACCCGCGGTTTTCAGCCCGCAGCTATGATAATACCCTAGCGCTAGGGCCGTGAACTGCTGGCCCTGGGGAGTGCGGCTCGCTGCATTATTACCCCAACAGGCGATTTCTCTGGCCTCGCCATGAATCGCGCAGCCAAAATAACCACCCAGGGCTATATCCAGCACCTGTTTGAGCATGGGCGCATCGCTCTGCCCGTGCGAATTTGCTCCCCAGCAGACCAAACCACCGTCATGTGTCGCGCAGACGTGCTGCGTGCCCGCATCGAAGACATAATCCGGCAGCAGCGGGTTTCGACCCACTGAATACTCGTCAAAGTCAGCCAGGGAATCCCTATCGCTGTCAACGCTTAACGAATCGGTACCGATAGACTGTTCAAAATCATCGCTTAAGCCATCGCCATCATCATCAGTATCAGCGTTATCACCCGTGCCATCAGAATCGGTATCCCGCCACTCGGCCGCGTCCTGAGGAAAGGCATCGCTGTTATCACCCACCCCATCACTATCTGCATCAGTTGTCTCAGCTGCATCTAATGGGAAAGCATCACCGTTATCACCGATGCCATCGTTATCCGTATCTAAGGATTCGCTACTATCCAGCGGGAAAGCATCTTCACTATCAGGTACGTCATCACCATCATCATCGGTATCCGCGTTGTTGCCAGTGCCATCTGAATCGGTATCCAGTGATTCAGTCGGATCCAGTGGCAATGCATCGATCGCATCTGCAACCCCATCATTATCATCGTCGCTATCCGCCTGCAAGCCACCAGCGACGCAGTCAGCATCGCAATCATTGGGCGCGCCATCGTTATCGGTATCAATTAGATCACCGATGGCTGATTCCGGGAAAAGGTCCCGATTATCACCAATACCATCGCCGTCGGTATCAGTTGCCTCGGCGGCATCCAGCGGGAAGGCATCTTCATCATCGGAAACACCATCTCCATCATCGTCTGCGTCTGCCTGCAGGCCGCTGGCAACGCAGTCGGCATCGCAGTTATCAGGCGCACCATCTGTATCTGTATCAATGAGGCCACCAATTCCGATCGCCGGGAATGCATCGTGGTTATCGCCGATGCCATCATTATCGGTATCCGCAGATTCCGTACTATCCAGCGGGAAGATATCAATCGCATCAGCAATTCCATCGTTATCATCGTCACTATCAGAATTATCGCCCACCCCATCATTGTCGGTGTCCAATGTCTCCGCGGGATCCAGTGGGAAGGCATCATCCGCATCTGAAGCCCCGTCTCCATCAACATCTGTCGCATTTGGCTCAGGAATTACAATAGATAGTATCGCGCCGTTATTGTCATGGCTTGGATCAAAGAAATCAGACTGCCAACCTGCAGACAACTCCAATTCTCCTCCCTGCAATGGCGTGAAATAAACAAACGCATCAAGGGTTTGATCGCTGGGAGTCGAGCAATCAATAATTACGGTAAGACTCGTACTGGCGGAAATATTGCACACTTCATCTGGGTTACCAGTACTTATCGAAGTCACAACCATCCGCAGGCTAGTACTAATCACCAACTGTAGATTTTCAACTAGCTCTATGTTTTGGCTATATCTAAGGGGAATATAGACACACAGAGATCCCGGCACATAGATGCTAGGCGACGGACAATCGGTAGACCTGATGCTTCCTATTGTGAGATCCAAAGAGACTGGGATATCGGTCGCGTCATAAGGATCGCTATTCCATAAATATTCATCCAGGCTGATTACTAAGTCCGCATCTGGGTCCAACCCCGCATCGATCGGATCCAGTGGGTCCATCCCTTGAGCCGTCTCGTACCCATCAGGCATGCCATCACCATCACTGTCTGGTATTTCTGATGTGTCAATTTCACCATTAGCATTAGTGTCTGTACTGGCCCGCCAGTCTGTCGGAAATTCATCAGCCACATCGGCTATACCATCACCGTCAGAATCAACGGGGAGAATGGGGTCGCGCAGAGGCCCTTCGCAATCGTATGGGACCATTGGAATCTGGCCATCCGGGTCATCAGAAAAACTGATTTCGCCAAAATGACAGACCATAGCCGTAAAGTTATTTTCTAACAGTGCTGTATCCGTCATCAAAGCATTAAGCTGCTGTGAAAACCCTCTGCCAGCAGCGGGTCGATCGGATTCATCTAATACCGCACCTTTAATTGTCCCCTTACATCCAAAGCGCCGATCTAGGCTCGTAAATCGCAGTTCGCAAAGCGCGTCAGGGTCAGCAGAGGCATCACGAAAGAGAAGACCAAGCGGTTCTGCCTGGTCATGATTAAGTGTTCTTGGTAAAGGAAATTGAGTTGATGGGTCTCGCAGATCATCTAACAAAGCAATCCACTCATCCAGGTACTGCTGGTATTCAGCATCGTTAACTTCATTGACAAACTCAACCAGTACCTGGTCGAAAGTTGCGCTATCATTTAATCGAAGCGTATCGATCAATGAAAAAAGCGTGTCCGGTCGCTTGGTTGCAAGGAAATCAAACAGCAGACCACCATAGCGATAAAAGGTGAAATCGTCGGAATAGCAGGCCTGGGTGATCTCCTCGAGATCCATGCGCTGTTCGCCGTCATTGAGTATCCTCTTGACAAGCCTCGCCCGTGGAGGGACACCATGATTTCGCGTGCTGCCAGCAAGATACTCAGCCAGACCCTCATTAAACCAGGTAAGACGGCAGTTGTCGTAAATAGCGTCACCAAAGACACCAGGAATAATGAAACGACTGGCAAGGTAATGCACATACTCATGACGAAACAGTTCTTCTAACGTATAGATACTTTCATAAGGAGTACGCTGATAGGTAAAAAAAGAACCCCATTGTTCGATATAAATGCCTCCATTATTCGTACCTAAACCATATAGAAATGTTTGATAATCTTCATAGGCGGTTCTACTCCCATATACTTTCATGAGCAGCGTCTCGTTACCTTCATCTTGCAGTGCCTGGGTATTCTGAATCAATTGATGAAATTGGGCATGCACTTCTTTAGCAGCATGATAAAGCACACGAGCTACACCCTCCTCTAACGCTGTTTCCATAATGAGCAGGCCATCATCAAAGACAAATCGATTTGGAAACGCTATTAATTCAACTTCCTCGCGTATACTTTCCGAGCAGACATCATATTCGACACAGTCAACGTAAGGTTCCAGCATTGGGGCGATCAAGAGATGAAACTGGCTAAGTCGATCATAGAAATCAACAACATTACCCAATGCGATGATAGCCTCCTGACGAAGACCTGGGAGATCAAGCAATCGAGCCAGTTCGCGAGTTGTATCAGTGGCAAAAACTTTTTTATCCCCAGTGAGATATTCGGCGGTTGCCAAGCTCGCCAGCAAAGAAACGATTTCATTGTCAGCCTCTAAAACCGCCTGAAATTCAAGATCGTTATTCACCATGCCACGGAAAAGCAGAAATAAGGCAGCAGTATAGGTATAGCGATGTTCAAGTACATCGGACCGAACCAGGTCAAAAGTGGCTAGCACTGATTTGACTTCTTCCAAGAATCGATGCCTTACACCCGGTTGGTCAGCACAGGCTAGCCAGGATTTCAGAATCAAAGCAGCATCGGTATGACTATCGAGAAGGTGTGGGCTGGCTGAAAATGTCTCAGAAGCGAGAATATTTGCAGCAAGAATCTCTTCAGAATCAACAGAAACCGATTCGTTATAAAAAGCATGGAAATAGAAAACACGTGCGTATAACCAGAGCTGATGCAGACCCTGCTCATTGGTACCATCATAAGCTGCACTGAGTTCGTCGATTGCTGCAAAAACCGCTAGCAGATGCGCCTCGGTAAAACCACCAAGGGTGGCATCATCTAAAGTCCATAATATATCATGCAGACAGCCTGTAACTGGCCTTTCTATCAGGTAATTCGGTAATTCGGCCGGCTCGATATTGCCAAATTCATTCGCATCACAACCCTCCAGATTTTTCTGACGCACCACCTCATCATGAAAATCGATAGGTTCGCGTATTTCTTCTAGTGGCTTTACTTTGAAATTGTTTAAAAACAGTTGCGTAGGCTTGTCACTTCGATCCAAAGGTGGCGATAGCAGAAACGAAGGTCTTGTATCGAGCAGCTTATATTGATTCTCTGCTTTGACCTCAACTGGCAGGAACATCAAATACAACAAGACTACTACGATGACAGGGACTAACGATGAGCTTCGTCTGTCCTCAGCATCCAAACAGGTGCTCGCGTCTAAAAGTGAGCACATAGTCACATTTAGCTTTCGCAGCCTGTTCATGAATCTATGGCGGCTGGGTCTGATGGTCAACTTAGGCGCGTATAACGAATCAGCGTTACCAGTATTAGCCGGGTAATTCTCCATCGCCTCCTCCACCAAATCCCCCACCACCGACACCGTTTACTTTTGGTGTCCTCCTGATTATCTGGTATATCCTAAATAGTAGGGCCAAAGTGAACATGCCTCCCAGAACCTTATAAGCGGAAATCTCAATAACTTCATGATTACTCATAGTACCTAAAGGAAAACCTAAACCGACGGTAAAAAAGCTATCAATGCTGCAAAAATAAAGTATCGCTTCACAAGGCGCACCCCTTTGTTCGCAGCCTCTCAGGTGTAAATGGACAATTGAATTTATTCATTTCAGAAGAACACCCTCCCTCCTTGTCCGTCGTCAAACAAATGGAACAGATGAGCAATTCATTTAAGGGCGTGTTCTGCTCATCAGTTTTCATCTTACGCAGCATGCCGTTGATTATGCAAACGACGTTCTGCTGTGCTTTGCCCAACACTATAGACCTTGCGCGCAGGTGCCTGAGCCACCCA
>Ga0206679_10000398_pt1 | contig 35976 bp, 29 predicted proteins | sample M110012015metaG_FD_155464 | JGI IMG/M metagenome (GOLD analysis project Ga0206679, IMG submission 155464) | Ammonia-oxidizing marine archaeal communities from Monterey Bay, California, United States - M1 100m 12015 | ecosystem: Environmental > Aquatic > Marine > Intertidal zone | place: USA... | reverse complement strand
TAGCTACTTTTGTTGTTATAACGATACTCTTATTTGCTTTTATGCCGCAAAGAAATAAGCATAAAGTAATCTGGTCTTTATTCATGCTGATATTGGGTTTTGTTATTGCATTTTCAAGAGTAGGAGTTGGAGCTCATTATCCTATTGATGTAATAGTTGGTAGTACTATTGGTTATGTGGTAACAATTATTGGTATTCAGCTAAATAATAAAGTGAGTTGCTGGGCTTGGATTAAAAATAGAAAATATTACCCGATTTTTATGTTGCTTTTAACGGTTTGGTCCTTTGTTATTATTGAGAAAATAGTAGCTAACAATTTGCCAATATTTTACTTTTCATTACTTTCGTTAGTTGTATCATTATATTTAATAACAAGAGCTTATGTTAAGAAAAAATATTAAATTAGGTTATTTTGTATTAATAATTAGCTTTATTAATCTAGTCTTGTATCACTTTCCCTTCTATGAATTTGTATGCAATAATATAGATGTTAAAAGTTTAAGCGGGATTTTACTCTTTGTCAGCTTAACCATTTTAATTTTTGTTTTAAATGCTTTTGTTTTTTATATAGGATTATTTTTACTCCGTTTTATTGGTAAATGGATATTGGTGTTATTCTTCAGTATGAATGCTATTGCTGTCTATTTTATAAATACCTATGGTGTTATGATAGATAAAACAATGATTGGGAATATTCTTAATACCAATTTTGAAGAGTCAAGCAGTTTTTTCTCTCTTACTTTAATTGCTTATTTTGTGTTACTAGGAGTAGTGCCAAGTATTTTGATTTTTAAAATTAAAGTTATTCCTTTAAAGCTCAAAAACTTTCTAATACACATTTCTTTGACTTTGATTTTTGTATTCTCACTTGCTTTTGCTAATTCTTCAAATTGGTTATGGATTGATAAACATTCAAAAACTTTAGGAGCTTTAGTTATGCCTTGGTCATATGTTGTTAATACTAGCAGATTTTTTCATCATCAAAGTCTGGAAAATAAGCAGCAGATTTTATTGCCAAATGCTACTATACAAGATAATGAAAAGTCAGTAGTTGTACTTGTTATTGGAGAGTCTGCTAGAAGTGAGAATTTCTCGTTATATGGTTATGATAAAGAGACTAACCCTTTATTGTCAAAAATTGATAATGTATATAGTTATAAAGCTGAATCATGTGCAACTTATACTACCGCAGGGGTTAAGTGTATTTTAGAACACAAAAATACGGGTAAATTATTTGAAATTTTACCGAATTATTTATTCAGAAATGATGTGGAAGTTATCTGGAGAACTACAAATTGGGGAGAACCCACTGTTACAATTGAAAATTATCAAAGAAAAGCAGATTTGAAAAAACTTTGTAAAGGAGGGAATTGTGATTATGATGAGGTCTTGATTAGTGGTTTGAAAGAGCGAATTATAGCAAGTAAAAAAGATAAAATATTGGTAGTTTTACATGCAAGCACTAGTCATGGTCCAACATATTATAAAAAATATCCTCAGAAATTTGAGAAATTTAGTCCTGTATGTGAAAGTGTTGAGTTGGCAAAATGTACTCAAGAAGAATTAATAAATGCGTACGATAATACTATTGTTTATACGGACTATATTTTAGCAAAATTAATAGCTGATTTGAAACAGTTAACTGAGTATAATTCATCTATGATTTATATATCTGATCATGGCGAATCTTTAGGAGAAAATAATTTATACCTCCATGGAATACCGGCAAGTATAGCTCCAAAAGAACAATTAGATATTCCATTTATTGTTTGGACATCTGATGACTCTAGAGAGCTTAAGAGTAATCAATTGCTATCGCAACACAATGTTTTTCATAGTGTTTTAGATTTTTTAACAATAGAAAGTCCTATTTATGATGAAGATATGAGCATATTTAAAAATTAATTATTCAAGAAATGCATAACTAAAAAGCCCGCACATTTGTGTGGGCTTTTTTTTTAACTTTGCTTTTATGAATGTAATTCTTTTTGACAGCAATAGGGAAAATTATTATCCCCTAACATATACTCGCCCAATCTCTGATTTTAGGATAGGAGTCCTTACAATTAAGGAGAAATGGGAAAAGTATTATAAATCAGTTTCCGTACAAACGGTTGATTATTTGTCGACTAAATTTCCCTCAAAAATAAAAAAAGATAATCTTTGGATTGACTCCAAGACCTTGCCTTCAAAAGCATTGATAACCGAATTGGAAAGCTTAAGAGTAGGAGAGGCTTTGGAAAAAAACGGAGAGGTTGTCGCTTTTCGCTCAGCTATTTTTGATTTAAAAAAAATGAACAGGATTGATTCTCATGTTGAATTTAATACGGTTGAAAATGTATGGGACATCTTCTCGGATAATGATAGAGAAATAGAAAGCGATTTTACATTGCTTACTAAAAGAAGGAAATCAAAAACCTTAAACGAAACCAATACTTTAGTTGGAGATAGAATTTTTATTGAAAAAGGAGCAAAAGTTTCTTGTAGTATATTAAATGCAGAAAACGGCCCTATATATATAGGGAAAAATGCTGAGGTAATGGAGGGTTCAATTATTAGAGGTCCTTTTGCTATGTGCGAAAACTCAGTATTGAAAATGGGAGCTAAAATTTATGGGGCAACTACTCTAGGTCCTTATTGTAAAATAGGTGGTGAAGTAAATAATTCAGTGTTTTTTGGGTATTCTTCCAAAGCACATGATGGTTTTTTAGGAAATGCAGTAATTGGCGAGTGGTGTAACCTTGGGGCTGATACCAATAATTCTAATTTGAAAAATAATTATGCTGAGGTAAAGCTCTGGAATTATGAAACAGAACGGTTCAAAAAAACAGGTTTGCAATTTTGCGGACTCATTATGGGTGATCATTCCAAATGTGGTATCAATACCATGTTCAATACAGGTACAGTTGTTGGGGTAAGTGCTAATATATTTGGAAGTGGCTTTCCTAGAAATTTTATTCCTTCTTTTAGTTGGGGAGGTGCAGCAGGTTTTTCAATTTACAAATTGCCAAAAGTTTTTGAAGTAGCTGAAAAGGTGTTTGGGAGAAGAAAATTGAAGTTTGAAAAAACGGAACAGGATATTCTTGCACAAGTGTACGGTATGACAAAACGCTACAGAAACGAATCCTAACTGACAAAAATTCCATATTTCAATTATGGCACACTAATTGCATCAGTTGATTGGTGAAAAACAATTATTATGAGAAATAAATATCCTTTGGATGGCTTTGAGTTATCTGATTTAATAAATGAAGAAACAGAGTTTTTGCCATTAATGTCTGATGAGGATGAGGCAAAAATATCAAAAGAAGATACTCCGGATGTATTACCAATTTTACCGTTAAGGAATACCGTACTTTTTCCTGGTGTGATTATTCCTATTACTATTGGTAGAGACCGTTCAGTGAAATTGATAAAAGATGCTGAAAATGGAAATAAAACAATTGGTGTTGTCTCTCAAAAGGATTTTGACACTGAACTTCCTGAGTTAAAAGATTTGAATGAAGTAGGTACAGTTGCACATATTCTTAAAATGCTAAAAATGCCTGATGGAAATATCACGGCAGTAATACAAGGGCGTAAGCGTTTTAAAATTGAGGAAATGGTTCAAAACGAACCGTATTACAAAGCAAAAGTAACGGATTTAGCTGAAGTGAAACCTGAGCAAAAAGATGAGGAGTTTAGTGCATTGGTTTCTTCCGTAAAAGATTTAGCATTAAGGATTATTGATGAATCTCCTAATATTCCTTCAGAGGCAGCTATTGCGATAAAGAATATTAAGAATACTTCTTTTGCTATCAATTTTGTTTCGTCTAATATGAATATAGGTTTGCCTGAAAAACAATCCTTATTGGAAGAAGTGGATTTGAAAAAACGAGCAATTTCAGTATTGGAATTATTGACAAAGGAATTGCAGCTTTTGGAGATGAAAAATAAAATCCAATCGAAAGTACAAACGGATTTAGATAAGCAACAGAGAGAGTATTATTTGAATCAGCAAATGAAAGCGATTCAAGAGGAATTAGGGGGAAGTGGTTCGCAAAAAGAGATTGATGAAATGCGCACTCAAGGAAGTAAAAAGAAGTGGAGTAAAGAAGTTGCTAATGCTTTTGATAAAGAGTTAAGAAAGTTGCAAAGGATGAATTCTTCTATGTCCGATTATGCGGTACAAAGAAGTTATATTGAACTTATCTTGGACTTGCCTTGGGATGAAGTTACTACTGATAGTTTTGATTTAAAACAAGCAAAAGAGATTTTGGATAGAGATCATTTTGGTTTGGAAAAAGTAAAGGAAAGAATCATAGAGCATTTGGCAGTCTTAAAGTTAAGAGGAGATATGAAATCGCCAATTTTATGTTTGTATGGTCCTCCTGGGGTTGGAAAAACTTCTTTAGGGAAATCGATTGCTGAGGCATTGGGTAGAAAATACGAAAGAGTTTCTTTAGGTGGATTAAGAGATGAATCGGAAATAAGAGGGCACAGAAAAACTTATATTGGAGCTATGCCGGGTAGAATTATTAAATCTATCCAGAAAGCAAAATCTTCTAACCCAGTTTTTGTTTTAGATGAAATTGATAAGGTAACTAGAGATTCTCATGGCGATCCTTCTTCTGCACTTTTGGAAGTGTTGGATCCTGAGCAAAATGAAGCTTTCCATGATAATTATTTGGAGTTAGATTATGATTTATCAAAAGTAATGTTTGTGGCAACTGCCAATTCTTTAGCTACTATTCAGCCAGCTTTAAGGGATAGAATGGAGATTATCGAGATAAACGGTTACACTATTGAGGAGAAGGTTCAGATAGCAAAAAAACATTTATTGCCTAAGCAATTAAAATCTCATGGTTTGAAAGAAGAACAATTTACACTTTCGGATGCTATGTTAGAGAAAATTGTTGATCAATATACTCGTGAATCAGGAGTGAGAACTTTGGATAAAATGGTGAGTAAGATGATTCGTAATGTAGCTAAGTCATTGGCTATGGAAGAATCTTTTGATTATTCTCCAGGAAATGAGGTGGTGGAGAAAGTATTAGGAGCGCCAAGATTTGATAGGGATCGTTTTACGGATAATTCAGTGGCAGGTGTAGTTACAGGCTTGGCTTGGACTTCAGTTGGTGGTGATATTTTGTTTATTGAAAGTAGCTTGAGTAAAGGAAAAGGAAAGCTTTCTGTTACAGGAAATCTTGGGAAAGTAATGAAAGAATCGGTAACAATTGCCATGGAGTACTTAAAGGCACATGCTGGAGAGTATGGTATAAGTTCGGAGGTTTTTGAGAAATGGAATGTGCATGTGCATGTGCCAGAAGGAGCAACTCCTAAGGATGGTCCTTCAGCAGGAATTACTATGTTTACCTCTTTAATTTCTTCTTTTACACAAAGAAAAGTAAAAGAGAAAATTGCCATGACTGGGGAGCTTACTTTAAGAGGAAAGGTGTTGCCAGTTGGTGGAATTAAAGAAAAAATATTGGCGGCTAAGCGTTCTGGAATTAATGAAATTATTCTTTCAAAGCAGAACAAAAAAGATATTTTAGAGATAAATGAAAAATATGTAAAGGGAATGACTTTCCATTATGTAGATACCTTGAAAGAAGTAACTGATATTGCTTTGCTAACTGAAAAAGTAGAGGGAGCAGTAATAATTGATTAGTTTATAATAAGAGTAATGTTTAATCGTTAGATAAATTAATGATAAAAAGAATAATTATAATAGTATTCTGTTTGCCTTTGGGTCTTTGGGCTCAAATTGGTGGAACAACTGCTTTTTCTTTTGTTGATGTGGAGCTGTCTCCTAGAATTGAAGCTATGGGAGGAAGTGGAATTGCTATTATTGATAATGATGTAGCTTTAGCACAAACTACCCCTTCATTATTGAATGCTGAAATGCACAATAGTTTGGTGTTTTCTTTTACTGATTATTTTGCGGATATTAATTTAATAGGTTTTTCTTATGCCAGAAAGTGGAAAGAATTTGGGGTTATTTCTTTAGGGATTAAAGCAATAAATTATGGTGATTTTGAGCACAATGATATTGTAGGGAATAATCTAGGTTCTTTTTCTGCTCATGATCAAGTAATTACTTTAGGAGCAAGTAGGAAGTTGAATGAAAAATTTACTCTAGGTGTTAATGTAAATGCATTGAATTCTCAATATGAAACTTATCATGCTTTTGCGCTTTCTACTAATTTAGCAACAACTTATTTTAATCCAGAAAAAGCATTTACTGCTACTTTGCTGTTAAAAAATATTGGGAGGCAATTAGTGTCTTATACGGATAAAAAAGAAGCTCTTCCCTTTGATGCACAATTAGGAATAAGTAAAGAGTTGAAGCATCTCCCTTTTAGGTACTCACTTACTTTTCATCATTTAAATCAGTTTAATATAAAATCTCCTTATAAGTTAACTTCTCAAACTAATATTGAAACGGGTGAGTTGGAAATAAAAGAAGAAAGTATTGCAAAAACTGCATTACGACATTTGATTATTGGAGGTGAATTAAACCCTTTTCGTAAAAGTCTTTTTGTAAGAGGAGGTTTTAATTTTCAAAGAAGGTTTGATATGAGCCTTTCTACTTACCCTGCATTGGTTGGTTTTTCTTGGGGAATAGGATTTAAGGTTTCAAAATTTAGGTTGGATTATAGTAGAGCATCTTATCATTTGTCAGGAGCGCCAAATAATTTTAGTATTGCTACAAATTTGAGTACTTTTGGGCTTTAAATGAGTTTACCTTTTAATATAGCGATTGATGGTCATTCTTCCTGCGGGAAAAGTACTATTGCCAAAGCAGTGGCGAGCAAATATGGTATGCGCTATATTGATACAGGAGCAATGTATCGGGCAATTACCCTCTATTGTATGCGAAATGATATCATCACAAATAAAGAAGTTGATCTATCTATGCTTATTTCTAAATTAGATAAAATCACTATTGATTTTGCTTTTAATGCAGCTACAAAACAATCAGAAACAATTTTGAATGGTGAAAATGTAGAGCAAATTATTAGGGGATTTGAGGTTTCTGATAATGTAAGTATTGTTGCACAAATTCAGCAAGTGCGTGAAAAGTTAATTGCTTCACAGCAAGAAATTGGTAGGCAAGGAAATGTGGTGATGGATGGAAGAGATATTGGTACAAAAGTGTTTCCTGATGCTAAACTGAAATTATTTGTAACAGCAAGTGCTGAAATAAGAGCACAAAGAAGGTATGATGAATTGCAGATAAAAGGAGAGAAAGTTACTTTTGAGGATGTTTTAGGTAATCTTACTTTAAGAGATGATCATGATACGAATAGAGAAATAAATCCTTTGGTTCAGGCAAAAGATGCGATTCTGATTGATAATTCTGAGTTATCAATTCAAAAACAAAATGCTTTGATTGATGATTTAATAACAACTAAATTAAGTGAATAATGGAAGTTACTATTGATAAATATTCAGGCTTTTGTTTTGGTGTAGTTTATGCTATACAAATGGCAGAAGATATCTTGGAAAAAGAAGATAAATTATATTGTTTAGGGGATATTGTACATAACAATAAAGAGGTAGAACGTTTGAATGATATGGGCTTAAAAATTATCGACCATGATGATTTGAAAGACCTTTCAGATTGTAAAGTATTGATTCGTGCTCATGGTGAGCCGCCATCAACTTATAGTGTTGCGCTTGAAAATAATATACAATTGTTGGATGCCTCATGTCCTGTGGTGCTGAAATTGCAACATCAAATTAAGGAAGGATATGAGGATATTAAAAAGATTGATGGGCAAGTAATAATTTTCGGAAAAGAAGGGCATGCTGAGGTAACTGGTTTACTTGGGCAGACTAAAAATGATGCTATAATTGTAACGACTGTTGATGATTTGGAAAAGGTAGATTTCTCTAAATCAATTTATATTTATTCCCAAACAACAAAAAGCCCAAAGGCTTATAAAGCAATTAGTGATGTAATAGCTGAAAGGGTTAAATTGGCAGATGGAGAAAATGTAAAATACATAGTGCATGACACTTTGTGTAGGCAGGTTTCGGGTCGTGAACCTCAATTAAAGCAATTTTCAAAGGATAATGATGTAATTGTTTTTGTGAGCGGACAGAAAAGTTCTAATGGAAAAATGTTGTACAAATCATGTAAAGAAGAGAATGTTAATTCTTACTTTATTTCAGATGTAAATGAGATAGATAGTAACTGGTTTTCGGTTGCAAATTCTGTTGGAATTTGTGGTGCAACTTCTACCCCAAGATGGTTGATGGAAAATGTGCAAAATGCTATTGAAAATATAGCTTAAAATTCTTGTTTGTTATTTCAGATTAAAATTGTATTTTTGCAGCCCTTTTCAGAATGTGTTGTAAGGTAGTGGAAAGGAAAAATATAAAATTAATAGCTCTTAAAGTTTAAACATCTCAGCCTTACTTACTTTAAGATACAAATGTAAAATGACAAAAATGTCAGAAGAAAACAAAAAAGAAACTGCACCAAAAGCAGTAGAAACTCCTAAAGTTGAGGAGGTAGTTGTAACAGAAACTCCTGTTACTGAAGAAGTAAAAGCAGAAGCAGCTCCTGTACTTGAGGAAGTAAAGGCTGAAAAAGCTCCAAAAAAGAAAGTTGAAATAGTAGAAGAATTCGATTGGGACAAAGCGGCTCAAAATGATATGTACTCTACTAAAGAAAGAACTGATTTAGAAAAAGAATACAGTGCTACATTACCTGATGTTATCGATAAGCAAGTTATTGATGGTACAGTTGTAATGGTTACTGATAGAGAAGTTGTTGTAGATATCAACTTTAAATCGGATGGTGTACTTAGTTTCAATGAGTTTAAGTACAACCCTGAGTTAAAAGCAGGTGATACTGTTGAAGTATTAGTTGAAAAACAAGAAGATAAAAACGGTCAATTAGTTTTATCTCACAGAAGAGCTAGAGTATTAAGAGCTTGGGAAAAAGTAAATGTTGCTTTAGAAACTGGTGAGGTTGTTAATGGTCAGATAATGAGTAGAACTAAAGGTGGTATGATTGTTGATGTATTTGGTATTGAGTGTTTCTTACCAGGTTCTCAAATTGATGTTAAGCCTATCCGTGACTATGATGAATATGTTGGTAAAAAGATGGAATTCAAAGTTGTTAAGGTAAACGAATCATTCCGTAATGTTGTTGTATCGCATAAAGCATTAATTGAAGCTGATTTAGCAGTTCAAACTAAAGAGATCATGTCTAAATTAGAAAAAGGACAAGTACTTGAAGGGACAGTTAAGAATATTACTTCTTATGGTGTGTTTGTTGATTTAGGTGGTATTGATGGTTTAATTCATATTACTGATTTATCTTGGGGTAGAATTTCTCATCCAGATGAGATTGTATCGTTAGACGAAACAATTAATGTTGTAATCCTTGACTTTGATGAAGGTAAGAGTAGAATTCAATTAGGGTTGAAACAATTAGGTTCACATCCTTGGGAGAATTTAGATGAAAACTTGAAGATAGGTGATGAGGTTGATGGTAAAGTTGTAGTTGTAGCTGATTATGGTGTGTTTGTTGAATTACAAGCAGGAATTGAAGCTTTATTACACGTGTCTGAAATGTCATGGTCTACTCACTTAAGAAGTGCAAATGATTTCTATAAGAAAGGTGATGCTGTAAAAGCTCAAGTCTTAACGTTAGATAAAGAGACTAGAAAAATGTCATTAGGTGTTAAACAAATGACTCCAGACCCATGGGCTGATATTGCAGCTAATTTCCCTGTTGGATCTAAACATAGTGTTAAAGTAAGAAACTTCACAAACTTTGGAATCTTTGTTGAATTAGTTGAAGGTGTTGATGGTTTAGTACATATTTCTGATTTATCTTGGACTAAGAAAGTGAAGCATCCAGCTGAGTTTACTCAAGTTGATGCAATGCTTGATGTTATTGTTTTAGATATTGATAAAGGAAATAGAAAAATCAGTTTAGGACACAAGCAATTAGATGTTAATCCTTGGGATGATTATGCTAAGCAATACAAAGACGGAAAAGACTATGAAGGTACTGTAAAAGAAGTATTTGATAAAGGTGCTGTAATTGCATTGTCTGAAGAAGTAGAAGCTTTTGCTCCAAAAAGACATACTGAAAAAGAAGATGGTTCAAGTATAGTAGTTGGTGAAACGTTATCTTTCAGAATTCTTGAATTCTCAAAAGAGAACAAAAAGATATTAGTTTCTCATACTGCAATATTTAAAGAAGAGCTAGAAGCAGAAAGAAAGAAATCAGCTTCAGCAGCTAAGAAAGTGATGAAAAAACTAGTAGATGATAAGAAGCAATCTACCTTAGGTGATTTGGATCAGCTATCCGCTCTGAAGAAGGATTTAGAGAAAGGTGAATAATTAATTCAAAGCCCCATTAATTTGGGGCTTTTTTTTTGCTATTTTTGTATTGTAATGATTGAAGAAAGACAAATATTAAATCAGCATGATATTGAGAATACAATTGAAAGGTTGTGCCAGCAGTTAATTGAAAATCACAATGACTTTACAGATACTGTAATTGTTGGTGTTCAACCGAGAGGAACTTATTTAAGTAAAAGGATTATTGCTAAGCTTCAATCGCTTATTTCAACAAACTCTATACAGTCAGGAAATATAGATATTTCATTTTATCGAGATGATCTGCTTAGGAGAGAAGAGCCTATTGTTCCAGAAGTTATGGATATGAACCTGTCAGTTGAAGGTAAAAATGTAGTGTTAATTGATGATGTATTATTTACTGGACGCTCAATCCGATCAGCAATTGATGCGCTTATGGCATTCGGAAGACCAAAGTCAGTGGAGCTTTTAGCTCTGATTGATAGAAGATTTAGCAGGCATTTACCAATACAACCGAATTATGTTGGAAGAACAATTGATGCAATTGATTCAGAAAGAGTAATAGTGGAATGGGAAGAAGTAAATGGAAAAGATAGAATATTAATGGTAAAATCAGAATAATGAGTAATTTGTCAGTAGATCATTTATTAGGAATAAAATACCTTAAAAAATCAGATATAGATTTGATTTTTAAAACAGCAGATAATTTTAAAAAGATTATTAATCAACCGATAAAAAAAGTTCCTTCTTTAAGAGATATTACGATTGCTAACTTATTTTTTGAAAACTCTACAAGAACAAAATTATCCTTTGAATTAGCTGAAAAAAGACTTTCAGCTGATGTAATTAACTTTGCGTCAGCATCATCATCCGTTAAAAAGGGAGAGACATTATTGGATACAGTAAATAATATATTAGCCATGAAAGTTGATATCGTAGTAATGCGTCATCCAAACCCAGGAGCATCAGTATTTTTATCAAGGAATATTGATGCTAAAATTGTAAATGCTGGTGATGGAGCGCATGAACATCCTACACAAGCTTTGTTGGATGCTTACTCAATTAGAGAAAAGTATGGTGAAGTTGAAGGCAAGAAGATTGTGATTGTTGGCGATATTCTACATTCAAGAGTTGCATTATCTAATATATATTGTTTGCAAAAGCTTGGGGCAGAAGTTAAAGTTTGTGGTCCATCTTCATTAATGCCTAAGCATTTGGATGCTTTAGGGGTAACGCATTTTTCTGACTTAAAAGAAGCTTTAGAGTGGTGTGATGTTGCTAATGTTTTAAGAATTCAATTAGAGCGACAAGATGTGAACTATTTCCCTTCTTTAAGAGAATATGCTATGGTGTTTGGAATTAATAAGGAAGTGCTTGATGGCTTACAAAAAGAAATAACTATTATGCATCCAGGCCCTATAAATAGAGGTGTTGAATTAAGCTCAGATGTAGCTGATTCAAAGCATGCAATTATACTTGATCAAGTTGAAAATGGTGTGGCAATACGAATGTCAGTACTGTATTTGTTGGCAGGAAAAATTAAAAATAACTAGGAAAAATGAATATTCAAGAATCAACTTTAGTATTTAAATTAGGAGAGGATAATAATTTCTCAGATTTGAAGATTACTGCAGAAATTAAAAATTTCATTGCTGATTTAAGAGGAGTAAGTCCTGTAGTAGCTGAGGATATCAAAGATAAATTTATTACATTTGCCGATAGCATTTCAAAAATGAAGGGTTCTTTTGTAATTGTATGTGAATTTTCTTTTGATGATGAACTAACAATAGTTCCTACTCTACTAGAAGCATATGATTATATTGAAATGGATGAAATGGAACGACAACTAGAATTATAAACCAAAATTAATTAAATATGAAAAAAATCTTACTTACCTTAACATTGGCTTTTGCTACAATTTTTGCAAGCGCACAATGTACACCAGATCCTCAATATACTATTGCAGGTATTTATCCTGATAGTTCAGTTGGTATGCCAGCTGCAATTGTTGGACAAGCATATAATGAAGTAATAACCATTATTGTAGCTACTGATACAAATGTTGTTTTTTCTGGATTGTCAATATCAGTAGAGATTGATTCTATTAAACTAGATAACGTACTTGGTTTGCCTGCAAATTTCACTTATGATTGTCTTGCGCCTAATTGTGTTTTTCTTGGAGGCTCCACTACTTGTGCTGTGCTTTATTCAACTATTAATCCTGCAGCTGCAGATGTTGGTTTATACCAAGTGTTTATGTATACAACTTCTTATGTAGATGCAGGTCTTTTTGGCCTACAAACTCAGAATGATACTATTGACTATTATTACATTGATATAATTGATAACACTACATCAACAATGAATCAGTTTGATAATTTTACTTTTCAGATGAAAGATCTCTATCCTAATCCAGTTAATGATCAGTCAAAAATTCAATTCATTACCGGTGAGCCAAAAGATATTGTTTTTTCCGTATTTAATTATTTAGGAGAAAAAATGGACGAGCAAATTATTGCTGCTAACCGTGGGGTAAATGACATTTTTATTAATGCAAATAATTATCCAAATGGCATGTATTTGTATTCCATTAATAATGGCGAAAAAATAATTTCTAAAAGAATGGTGATAGCTAATTAATGTCATTTAAACTTACCATTTTAGGGTGTAATTCAGCAGTCCCTACAGTAGAAAGACATCCAACCGCTCAATTGCTAAATGCAAATGAGCGGTTTTTTTTAATTGATTGTGGTGAAGGAACACAAGTTCAGTTAAGGAAGTATCAGCTGAGTTTCCAAAGGATTAATCATATTTTTATTAGCCATTTGCATGGCGATCATTATTTTGGTTTAATTGGCTTAATTAATAGTATGCACCTTTTGGGTAGAAATAAAGATTTGCATATTTATGCACACCAAGAATTAAAAGCAATTATTGACTTGCAATTAGCTGCCTCTAATACAGAATTAAACTATCCCTTATTTTTTCATCCTATACCTGAAGATAATGAACAATTAATTTTTGAAGATGAAGGAATAAGTGTAAGGAATATATTACTTAATCATACTCTTAAATGTTCAGGGTTTATATTTGAAGAGAAAAAAAGTAAACGTAAGATTTCTAAAGAAAAAATAGAAAAACTAAATATTCCATATGAAAAATTTAATGGTATAAAGGAGGGCGCAGACTGGATTGATGAGAAGGGTGTAATCGTTAAAAATGATGAAATTACTATTGCAAATACTCCAGCACATTCTTATGCTTTTTGCACAGATACTTTATATGATGAAGCTTTAGTTGAAAAGATTAAAGGAGTAGATTTATTATACCATGAAGCAACTTTTAAAAAAGAGTTGTCGGAAAGAGCAAAAGAAACAGGGCACTCTACAACTTTTGATGCTGCTACTATTGCCAGAAAAGCAGCTGTAAAAAATCTAATAATTGGACATTTCTCTCAAAGGTATAGGAATCTTGATGAGTTGTTAGTTGAAGCAAAAAATACTTTTGCCAATACCTATTTAGCTGAATCAGGTTTAGTGCTTGATTTTAATAAGCTATCTAGTTAATTTATTTAGGTATATTTGCCCTTAAATTTTACAAATAATGAAAAGAATATTCATATTAATTCTGTTTTTTACAACTACTTTTAACCTTTCAGGCCAAATAAACTCTTCAACTGTTCAAGGTGTAGATTGTAACTTCACTACAGGATATGTTGCTTTGGATGCAACTATTACTTACCCTTCTACTGTCATTTGGGAATATAAAAGTAATGGTGTATGGCTGAATGTTAGTGCTTTTTCTTTTGTAACAGTTAGTTCGACTAAGGACACTCTTTTTTCTACAGAGTGTGGTTTGTATAAAGTTTCGTTCTATTATGATGACGGAGGGGTTCCGTCACAGGAAGTAGATTCATTTGGAGTCTCTTGCCCAATTACTATTGGCCAAGGTCAAGAATCCATACTCTGTTTTGGGGACTCTTCAGGAGCTTTAAAAAGGCCTGTATATGGTGGAGTGAAATTTGATCCTAATGGTAGTGTTATTTTAAATGACACGCTTGATGGAGATGAGTACTATGCATATACTTGGTATTTTGCTGATGATTCGGTAGGGACGAATAGTATTCTTTTAGCAGATACAACTGAAACCCTATCAGGAATACCTGCTGGGTGGTACAAGGCGGTGGTTACAGATGCAATTGGCTGTACTGATTCTATAGATTATTCTGAGTTTAAAAACCCTCAACAGATAAGGGTCGATACACAAATAGTAGATCATAATAAGTGCATAGGTGATGAAACCGCATCCATGTTTTTAAGAATAAGAGGAGGGAAAAAATACAATATAAATAATAAGTATTTTTATTATTTAATACTCAATACAGATACAATTGCATTTTCTGATTTAACTGGGAGTACTTCAAATTTCACTCATCTGTCTAGCTCAAATAATATGCAGGACTTTTACCCTGACTCGATTGTGTTTAATAATTTAGCTGCAGGTAGTTATGTTTTATCAGTAGTTGATTCAAATAATTGTGTAGTGCTAGATACAATAGAGGTTTTGGAGCCACAAGCCTATACAGTATATTCCTCAACAACTTATCCATTAATTTGTGCTTCTGATACGGTAGCATTTTTAATTGATAGCATTACAGGAGGAAATACAATGATTAATTATTATTTCTTAGGCTTTGGAAATGACACCATAAATGTTCCTGCAGGTACATATGATATTTTTATAAAGGATTTGCAATTTGGCTGTGAAGATACTCTTTCGGCTACTTGTATTGCACAATATGAAATTGAAGTTGAAAGCACAATAGAGCATATATTGTGTTATGGTGATGCATCAGGAACAATAACTATTGATTCTATTTTTGGAGGAAACTCTCCTTACACAGTTCAATGGGGTGGTATTAATACTCAGGCGCTTAGCGCAGGAAATTATACTGCTTTTATTGCTGATAGTTTGGGTTGTACCTTAATGCAAGACTTTACAGTTGAACAGGGAGAGCCATTTTCTGCTAACCCTATTTTTTACCCTCCATCATGTAATGGTTTATCGGATGGAAGTATAAAGATTAATGTAACAGGAGGAGTTGGTCCTTTAACTTACTACTGGCTAAATGGGTCAGGTAATCTGGATTCTTTATATGGTTTATCAGCAGGAACTTATTCTTTAGTTGTTTCTGATACATTATCTTGTGTTGACACCCTAATATTTACATTGAATGAGCCTGAGCAAATTGCTTTTGCGTATGCTAATTATGAAAATCCTTTATTATGTAGAGGTGCAATTACAACTATTGATATTATTATATCAGGTGGGACTGGTCCTTTTTCAGTATTATGGAATGATGGAAATACAGGTGTTCAAAGAGTGCTAACTGCAGGTGTTTATTCCTGTGAGGTGTCGGATACAAATGGATGTACTACGCCAAATACTCAAATTATAATTACTGAGCCAGATCCGTTTAGTATTCAGAATGTGTCCTATAATAATGCTACTTGTGATGCCGGAGGAGATGCAGAGATTATAACTGCTGGTGGGCTAACGCCTATTCAGTATATATGGAGTACAGGAGAGACTGGCCAAAGTATAAATTCTTTGTTGGGAGCTAATTATTGGGTAATAGCTACAGATTCTTGTGGAAATTCTGATACGGCTTATTTTGATTTAATTCCCTTTGAATTAGTTACGGCTTTAATTTATGATAATATAATGCATACTGGATCTATTGAGGTTGACTATACTTCAACAGGAGGTCCTTTTTCTTATGAATGGGTTGATGTTGTAGGAAATGTGGTGAGCACTGATTCGATTACCTCACAGTTATGTGAGGGAACTTATTTTGTAACGACAACTGACAATACTTCTAATTGTTCAGTAACGGATACTTTAGTCGCTACTTATTATTTGCCAAATGGAATTGTTGATGTAAGTACAACTACTGTATTTACTGATGCTGACTTATGGGGAAATCCACCTTATACTTATTTTTGGGGGACTGGTGACATTACGCAACATGCTGATATTTGTCCAGGTGATCAGACTTGGGTAGAGGTAACTGATAATTTGGGTTGTGTGATAAGAGCAGATTTTGACATTGATCCTTTGCTAGTTACTTTGGATCCTGCAGAAACAATTATTGAATGTAATTTAGAAAATTTGGATGTAGATATTACTGCTGATGCAGCTGGAGGTACTGCACCTTATACATATGCTTGGTCAAATGGAAGTACAGAGAATTCAATTAATTTAAGTTTAAGTCCAGGAAATTATAGTGTTACCGTAATGGATAATAATGGCTGTTCTGAGGATACTTCTTTTACTATTGCAACCATGAGTACTGAATGTATTCCTAATGTATTTACGCCAAATGGAGATAATATAAATGATACTTGGAGTTTAGAAGACACCTTCTTATATAGCGATTCTGAAGTTAGGGTGTATGGAAGGTACGGTAAGTTATTGTTTAAGTCAGTTGGCTATTCATCTCCTTGGGATGGTAAAAATGAAAAAGGAAATGATGTTCCTGATGGGGCTTATTTTTATTCTATTGAGATTGGACATGAGTTTGATGCCATAAAAGGAAGTGTAACTATACTCCGATAAATCTTTTTATTTCATCTAATTGATGCTGTTCAAACCATTTTGTGTTTTCATCTTTTCTGAACCAAGTGAGTTGACGCTTTGCAAACCTTCTTGTATTTTGTTTGATGTTTTCTACAGCTTTTTCAAGCGTATATTCGTTATTGTAAAACGCAAATATTTCTTTATAGCCCACTGTTTGTAACGCATTTTTCTCTTGAAAAGGGATGAGTGATTCAACCTCTTCAAGTAAGCCACTTTCAAACATTTTATCTACTCGAGTATTTATTCTTTCGTAAAGTAATTCCCTGTCAATTGTTAAGCCAATTTTAATGATTTCAAAAGGGCGTATTTTTGCAGTATCTGATTTAAAAGAGGAAAAGGTTTTCCCTGTTGCTTTATATACTTCCAATGCACGCAATAATCTTTGAGGATTTTGAGTGTCGCAACTTTCAAAAAAAACAGGATCTATTTTCTCAACTTCTTTTTGTAACCAAGTTATTCCTTTTTTACTGAACTCCTCATTAAGTGCTGTTCTGATATCAGTAGGGATTTCAGGCATCTTGTCAAAGCCTTTGCAAATTGCATTAACATATAAGCCGGAACCTCCTACAATTACAATAGTATCTTTTGTTTTGTGAAGCTTCCCAATTTTTGCAATTGCATCCAATTCAAAAGCACCAGCATTATAATCTTCCTTTACTGATAAGTGCTGTATGAAATGATGTTTTACTGCTGAAAGTTCTTCAGGATTAGGAGGAGCTGCTCCAATTAATAATTCTTTATAGAATTGCCTTGAGTCACAGGAGATAATTTCTGTATTTAAACTTTTGGCAATATCAATACTGAGTGCTGTTTTTCCAATAGCAGTAGGCCCAACAATTATGATAACTCTCTTAGTATTCTTCTTCATACTCATTAAATTCATCAAAATCGTCAAAAGCATCTTCAAAAGGGTCAAATTCTTTTTCTGATTTAAAGCTAATTTCAGGAGCATCTTCTGGCATGTTACCTACTGATTTAATGCATTTTGCTTCTGTAATTTCTTCTTCATTTGTTTCAGTTAGTGTAACTAGGAAGCGCCACATTTTCATGAAATCATAAACATATAGCAACTGAGAACCTTCTTCTTTTAGTATGGAAGAAAGGATTACCTCATTCATACCAAGCATAGAATTTTCCTTATCCTCTATAGCAAATAGAGGGATTTCTTGCAAAAGCTCAAAGTCTTCATTGGTCATGTAAAAGGATGCCAATTCATTTTTATCTAATTCAAAAGCAGCAACTACTGCTACATGTAAATCTTCCAGATTACTTGTTGAAGCAATTTCAATATCACGAATTACATCTTCTTTATATTCTAAATGGACTTGTATTGTGCTTTTCATTTTACTGGGTGTAGGTTTAGTTCTTTTGCTTTTGAAATGATGAATGCTAAAGCTTCTTGTTTATCGTTTTTGACAGTACCATCAAGAATTGCATCTTTAATTGAGGTTTTTAAAATACCTATTTCTCTTCCTGCTTCAATATTAAATAAGTCCATTATTTCTTTCCCATTTATAGGAGGTTGAAAGTTTCTGATATGGTCTTTTTCTTCTATTTCTTTTAGTTTCTTTCTTACCAACTGAAAGTTCTTTAAGTATTTTTTTACTTTTCTTTGATTTTTTGAAGTGATATCGGCATCACAAAGCATCATCAAGTCATCAATATCATCTCCAGCATCAAACAGTAAACGCCTAATTGCTGAATCAGTTACTATGTCCTGTGCTAACACGATTGGGCGTAAATGAAGGGTGACTAGTTTTTGTACATACTTCATTTTTTCATTTAGGGGTAGCTTTAGTTTTCTGAAAATTTTAGGAACCATTTTTCCCCCAATAAATTCATGAGCATGGAAAGTCCATCCATGTCCTTCTTCATATTTTTTTGTTTGTGGCTTGGCAATATCGTGCAGTATTGCTGCCCATCTTAACCAAAGGTTATTCGTGTTTTTACTGATGTTGTCCAGTACTTCAAGGGTGTGGTAAAAATTGTCCTTATGGCCATGTTTTCCAATAAATTCAACCCCATGAAGCCTGCACATTAATGGGAAAAATTGATGTAGTAAATGGTTGTCAAATAATAACTTAAAACCATCAGATGGTTTAGTGGTTAGGATGATTTTATTTAGCTCTTCTGTTATTCTTTCTTGTGAAATAATTGCTAATCGTTCAGCATTTCGGTTAATTGAAGTTAATGATTTCTCTTCAATTGTAAAGTTCAGTTGAGTTGCAAAACGAATAGCACGCATCATTCTTAAAGGGTCATCACTATAGGTAATGTCAGCATCTAAAGGGGTGCGAATAATTTGATTTTTTAAATCTTCCTGTCCGTTAAAAGGATCAATTAATGTGCCATAATTTTCAGCATTCAATTGAATAGCCATTGCATTTATTGTAAAATCCCTCCTGTTTTGATCGTCTTCTAAAGTGCCATTTTCAACTATAGGTTTTCTGCTATCTGACCGGTAGGATTCTTTTCGAGCTCCTACAAATTCATAGTCCTCACCTTTATAGTGTATCATGGCTGTGCCAAAGTTTTTAAAGACTTTAAGAGTTGCCTTATTTCCTAGCTTTTTTGTAACACATTCGGCTAATTTCATACCATTCCCAATACAAACAAAGTCAATATCAGTTTTTTCTTGTTTTCTTTTTAGCAGGAAATCACGCACAAATCCGCCAACAACATAGGTTGGGTAGTTTAGCTCATCAGCAGCTAATTGTACGGTTTTGAAAATTGGGTTTTTTAAAGCAGAAGAATAATTCACTATCTAATTTTTTTAATACTCCCGTCTTCATTTATCAATAGGATAGTTGAAGGGGTAGACATCAATTCATTTTGGCGCAAATTTACGATATAATCAACATTGTCTTTTATTTCTTCTGAAATTTCTGAAAATTGTTTTGGTGCCTCATTTCCACTGATATTAGCTGAGGTTGAAACAATGGCTTTTCCGAATATTTGGATGAGTTGTTTGCAAAAATCATCTTGTACAATACGAATTGCTGCAGAATCATTTTTAGCCAATAAATTAGGGTTGAGTCCTTTTGTTTTAGGATAAATAACTGTAGTAGGTGTTGAAGTAATATCAAAATCAGGGATGTTTCCTATTATGTTTTTAAGTTGTTTTTTATCAGCAACTAAAGAAATAAGCGCTTTGCTATCAATTCTTTTTTTAAGTGCATAAATTTTTTCAATAGCAATAGGGTTTGTTACATCACAACCTAAACCCCAAATAGTATCGGTAGGATAAAGGATTACCCCTCCAGCTTTTAAAGTTGCTAAAGCCTTATTAATTTCTGTTTCCAATTGAAAGTGTATTATAAACTGCCATTAAATTCTTTGCAATTTTATCATCAGTAAAGTTTTGGGCATATTCAAAACCTTTGTTAGTCATTTTTTCTTGTAGTTCGGTTGAGTTTTGAATGTCAAGAATAGCTGCTTTCATTTCTTCAACTGATAGAGGATTGATGTATTTTGTTTCAGGACCTCCAGCCTCAGCAAAACAACCCCCTTTTGATGTGATGACAGGAGTTTTGGAAAATAATGCTTCTAAAATTGGAATGCCAAAACCTTCAAAAATAGAAGGGTAGATAAGTATATCAGCACTTTGGTAAATAGCTGCCATTTCTTCCAGATTCAATTCTGTTAAAAAGAGAACCCTGTCCGATAAATTATGCTCAGCAATAAAGCGTAAACATTTTATTTTGTAGGCTTTACCATTGCCGATAACAACTAGCTTTTGGCTGGGTAGTTCCTTTAAAACTTTAAGAATAGTAAGCAGGTTCTTACGCTCTTCAATACTACCAACATTTAGTAGGTAATTGCTTGGAAGATTATATTTGTTAAGTATCTCTTGTTTTTTGTTTGCTGCAATTTCCTTTTGAAAAACACTATTACACCCTTGATAAACCACTTCAATTTTATTTTCAGGAATAAAGAAGAAATCAATAATATCTTGCTTTGTTTGCTGGCTAACTGCAATTATTTTATCTGCCCTATGGCAAGCTGACTTGAATTTTTTATAATAAATCTTCCTGTCAATCATTTTAAATAGATGCGGGTAACGAATAAAAATCAAATCGTGAATGGTAACGACAGTTTTGATGTTCGTTTTTTCAATTCCTAAAGGTAGTTCATGACTTAAGCCATGGTATATATCAATCTGATTGGTGAATAAATCACGGACAATACTTTTACTTCTCCAATAGGATTTTAAGGCCTTATTGATTAAAGATTGAGGAGTGCGAACAAATGTGTTTTTGCTATCATTTAAAAAAGATAAACGACTATTTGGTTTTTCCTTAGGCGTGTATAAAAAGTATTTGTTATCCGCATAGAAACTTGCAAGTACACGAATAGTATCACGGGAATAGTTACCTAGCCCTGTGTTGTTTAAAAACGCTCTTTTTGCATCAAATCCTATCCTCATTATACCGCTACATTATATTCCCTAAGGGCATCATTTAAGGATGTTTTCTTATTTGTACTTTCCTTACGCTTACCAATAATTAATGCGCAAGGTACACCATAATTTCCTGAAGGAAACTCTTTGTTGTAAGTTCCAGGAATTACTACTGAACGGCTAGGAACAATTCCTTTGTATTCAACAGGAGTTTCGCCACTTACATCAATAATTTTGGTAGAGGCTGTAAGCACAACATTGGCACCAAGCACTGCTTCTTTTTCAATTTTAACCCCTTCCACAACTATGGAGCGAGAACCAATAAAGGCATCATCTTCAATAATAACGGGTGCAGCTTGTACTGGCTCTAACACACCACCAATGCCAACTCCACCAGAAAGGTGAACATTCTTACCAATTTGAGCACAAGAACCTACTGTTGCCCAAGTATCCACCATAGTGCCGCTATCTACAAAAGCACCAATATTTACATAAGATGGCATCATAATAACGCCAGGGGCAAGAAATGCTCCATAACGGGCCACTGCATGAGGAACAACACGAACACCTAGCTCGGCATAACCACTTTTTAATTTCATCTTATCATGAAATTCCAAAGGACCAATTTCAATGGTTTCCATCTTTTGAATAGGAAAGTATAGGATGACTGCTTTTTTTACCCAATCGTTTACTTTCCAGCCGTCATTAGTTGGCTCGGCAGTACGCAAACGACCTTTGTCAATTTCTTCAATTATAGTACGGATGCAATCCTGAGTTGCGTTTTCTTTAAGTAATTCTCGGTTTTCCCAAGCTGCTTCAATAATTTCTTTCCATTGTTTCATTGAGCAAAGATAGTAATTAGTTGCTAGTTTCTATAAAAAATAAGCTATTGAATAATTACTTTCCTACTCGTGCCGTTCAGTTCTAAAATGTAAATTCCTGTTGCGAGTTTACTCGTATTTATATTCAGTTGAGTGTTTTCTTTCTTCACCCTAATGACAGTATTTCCTAATAAGTTTTTAATGCTTACTGTACCAGTTGAAATTCCACTAATGCTTAGTTGATTGCTTGCTGGATTGGGATAGATTGTGAAGTTGTCTTGCGCCCAATTTGTTAAGTTAGTAGCAGTTGTATCGTTCAATAAAGTATCACTGCTAAAATAAGCTATCCCCCCTGATAGGTTTCCGAGTATCATCTCTGGGTTATTATCATTGTTTATGTCAGCAAAAGTAAAAGCACATTTTCCGCCATCCCAAATTGAATTAGTAGTGCTGATTACAGGTATGAATATTCCGTTTAGGTTACCATCAATATTGGTAAACTGATAAATTGTTCCTGTAAAGCTCCCCACAAATAGTTGATATACCCCATTGCTATCAATCAGTTTAGGGCTACTATACCCTGTACTGATGAAATTAGTGTCTACATCAATTCCTCCCCAGTTTTTAATGATGGTGTCAAAAATAGCAGTGTTTGTTGTTCCTGAATTAGGGCAGTAATTTACTGAGCCATCTTGCTCGCCAATTATGATGTCTAGTAGTCCATCTCTATCTACATCCACTAGTTGAGGTTGAGAATAGTAGCCAACATCAATATTGTTGTAGTTAGGTGCTATAATCGTAAAATTCCCTCCTTGATTAGTGAAGTAATGGAGCTTTCCATCAGCATCCCCTAGTATCATGTCCTTGTCGCCATCAGCATCCAAATCACCAAAAGTTGGGCTAAGGTTAAGGGCAGGAATATTTAAGTTAGTGTTTAGGTTTATGCTTGCAATACCTTGCCAATCTCTATCAATTAAATCATATTCGGGAATATCAATTGTTCCTGTATTTTCAAAAAGAGCTAAGGAAGAGATAGGATCATTATTTGCAACATGATAGCCGTAATTTCCAATTACTAAATCCAATAAACTATCATTATTGTAATCAAAGAAAACAGGGAATGATGATGTTCCTAAATCAATCATATCGCTTTGCAAGAAATTGGTTTGTACAAAGTTAAAATCAGGATTGTTAGTTTGCCCTGCATTTTCAAAGAGCCAACAGCTTTCAAAATTTTCAGAGTTATTTTGGCTATTGGTCGTTACTATTAAATCCTTTATTCCATCACCAGTAACATCCAAGTAATAACTTGCAGGATATACATGCATGTTGGCAGCAATCGTATTGGTATTATTTTGTGGGAAAACAGAATCCACACTTACCATTAATGCATTTTGGTTATCGCCACCATTGATGAGTAAGTTGAGGTTGTTGTAGCTCACATCACCAAGCACCAAGTCCATGTCGTTATCATTATCAATATCAATGGCAAGCAAAGTGGAACCAGCATGTTTTTGTTTTGAGTTGGCATTATTAGGATTGATTATTGGTGGGCATTGGCAGTTTGGGCAATTCAATATATAGGAATTTAATCCTTCATAAAAAAGTCCCCAACAGCTTTCGGAAAACTCAAAAGCAACAGTATCACAGCTTCCTGTAAGTTCCATTGCCATGTTTTTGTGGTATTCTACAAATCCTCCTAAAATAGAAAAGGTAAGTACATCTAAATCTCCATCATAATCAACATCAGCAATAGCAGGGATATCAACTGGGCTGATGTAGATGTTTAGGTTGTTGGATCCGTAATCCGATAAAACTAAAGAAGTAACCAAGCTAAAACTTAAACTTGTTGTTGAGGTGTTTTCATAAATTGCCATTCCTCCTGATGAGTAGGTGTAGATGTCATTTTTACCATCACAATTATAATCGGCAAGTAACATCCAATCATGCACTTTAGGGAAGTTGTCTCTGTATTTTGGTGCATAAATATAATTGCCATTGTCATTAATGAAAGGGCTAATTTTATTTCCTGATTTATCAAATACAACTAAATCCATTGTTCCATCTAAATTCAAATCTATTTCAGAAAACTGTCCTGCATTGATTCCACCAGAAAAAGCAGAGCTGAAAGTAATGTTGTTTTCTGAGATATTTAATGTTGTATCTCTGTTTAAAACCATTTGAGAAAATGCAGAAGAAAAGCAGAAAACAAAAAATGAAAAAAGAAGGTTTTTTAATGACATGCAGTTAATTTTTTACAAAAAAACGCATTATTTTTTGATTAACATAGTGTATCTAATTATTATCTTATTCATCCATAGTAAAGTTTCCTATATAGTAATTGTATTATTTGCTTTGAAAGTTTATATTTGCCGACTTTAAAAAACGAGATAAAAAATAAAGATTATGCAAAACAGAAATGTTATTAGAATTTTCGCAATCATATTCGCAATAGTTTGTTTGTACCAACTATCGTTTACTTGGGTTGCTGATGGAGTAGAGGAAGATGCAGTTGCTTATGCTGCTGACTTTAATGAAGATGAAAGAGCGGCTAAGGAAAAGTTCTATTTGGATTCGATAAACAGTGAAGAGGTTTATGATATTGTACTTACTTCTTATACTTATTCGGAATGTAAACAAAGAGAAATTAATCTTGGGCTTGACCTTAAAGGAGGAATGAATGTTACCTTAGAGGTAATGGTTATTGATGTTGTAAAAGCACTTTCGAACAGTAGTAAAGATGAGGCTTTTAATGCAGCAATTAAAAACACTTTAAAAGCACAAGAAGATTCTCAAGATGATTTTGTTACTATTTTTGGAAGAGAATATGAAAAATTAGCGCCTGCTGCAAATACAGGTTTGTCTGCTATTTTTTCTACTCCTGACTTAAGAGAAAAAGTACAGTTCTCCTCAACTAACCTTGAAGTTATTGAAGTATTGAAAATTGAAGTTGAGGATGCGATTTCTCGTTCATTTAATATCCTAAGAAGTAGAATTGACCGTTTTGGTGTAACACAACCAAACATCCAAAGGCTAGAAACTGCAGGAAGAATATTAGTTGAATTGCCTGGAATTAAAGATCCTGAAAGAGCAAGAAAATTATTACAATCAACTGCACAGTTAGAATTCTGGGAAACTTATGAATACAATGAATTATTCCAAGGATTAGAATTAGCTAACGCTTTTTTAAGAGAAACTGCTGAAGCTGCTACTGAGGAAGTTGAAGTAGAAGATGCTGAGGTTGTTGAAGATGAGATTGAAGAAGTTGAGGTTACAGAAGAAGTTGCTGAAACTACTGATTTATTAGCTGAAATTGAAGCGGATACTTTAGCTGCTGATAGTGCTGCTAACAGTTTAAGTTTTGAAGAGTTTGCTGCTGAGAATCCTTTATATGCAGTGTTGTACCCTAATGTTGATCAACAAAATCAATTGAACCCAGGGCCAGTTGTTGGTTTCTGTGCTGTAAAAGATACTGCTGCTTTAAATGTATATTTGAAAGATGATGCAATCAGAAAGTTTTTCCCTGTTGATGTAAAGTTTGCTTATACAGTTAAGCCTTACGATCCTGATGGGAAATTTGTTCAATTGGTGGCTTTAAAATCTGATAGAAATGGAAAGTCAGCAATGGAAGGTGATGTTGTTACTGATGCTGTTCAGGTATTCGGACAATTTGCTTCATCAGCTGAGGTTTCAATGGAAATGAATGCTGAAGGTGCAAAACAATGGAAAAGATTAACTGCTGAAAATATTAAGAAATCGGTAGCTATCGTTTTAGATGGTTATGTGTATTCTTACCCAACTGTACAAGCAGAGATTGCTGGTGGTCGTTCTTCAATTACAGGTAACTTTACTGTAAATGAGGCAAAGGATTTAGCAAACATTTTAAAGTCAGGTAAATTACCTGCTCCTGCTCGTATTATTGAAGAGGCTATTGTTGGTCCTTCACTTGGTAAAGAAGCAATTAGTTCAGGATTAACCTCCTTTATCTTTGCACTTATTTTGGTATTAATCTATATGGTGTTTTATTATAATGGTGCTGGTGTAGTTTCAAACATTGCATTATTAGCCAATATCTTCTTTATATTTGGAGTGCTTTCATCATTAGGAGCAGTACTTACTTTACCTGGAATTGCGGGTATTATTTTAACAATTGGTATGTCGGTTGATGCGAATGTACTTATATATGAGCGTATCCGTGAGGAGCTTAAAAACGGTAAAGGTTTGCGTTTGGCAATTGCTGATGGGTACAACAGTGCTTACAGTTCAATTATTGATGCCAATGTAACTACTTTACTTACAGGTATTATTTTGTATACTTTTGGTACAGGACCAATTAAAGGTTTTGCTACTACTTTAATCATTGGTATTTTAACTTCACTTTTTGCAGCAATCTTTATTACTCGTTTAGTAATTTCTGCTCGTTTGAATAAAGGGAAATCTATTTCTTTCTCAACTAAACTTACTGAGGGAGCATTTAAAAATATTAATATTGATTTTATTGGTAAGCGTAAAAGATTTTATGTTCTTTCAGCTGTAATTGTAATGTTAGGTGTTGGTTCTTTAGTTACTAAAGGATTGAATTATGGAGTTGATTTTGTTGGGGGAAGAACTTATGTTGTTCGTTTTGACGAAACAGTGGATAATGAAGCATTAAGAGCAGCATTAACTGATGTTTTTGTTGATGCAGACGGCTTGAATTATACGCCTCAAGTAAAAACTTTTGGTGATGATAATCAAGTAAAAATTACTACTTCATTTATGATTGAGAGTAATGAAATTACTACTGATGAGATTGTAGAATCTAAATTGTCAGAGGGGTTAGCAACTACTGGGTTTGAGTATGAAGTAATGAGTTCACAAAAAGTAGGGCCAACTATTGCGGATGATATTAAGGATGCAGCAGTATGGTCAGTATTCTTCTCGTTATTAATTATCTTCTTATATATATTAATAAGGTTTAGAAAATGGCAATTTAGTTTGGGTGCTGTAGTTGCAGTGTTCCATGATGTATTAATTGTACTTTCAATTTTCTCTATTTTCTATGGGATTTTACCTTTCTCTTTAGAGATTGATCAAGCATTTATTGCTGCTATACTTACAATTATTGGTTATTCACTAAATGATACTGTGGTTGTGTTTGACCGTGTGAGAGAGTATATGAATGACAATAAAAAGAAAGGAGTACATGAGTTAATTAATGGAGCATTAAACTCTACCTTAAGTAGAACAATTAATACTTCTTTAACTACTTTCTTTGTATTACTGATAATCTTTATTTTTGGAGGTGAGGTAATTAGAGGGTTCATGTTCGCCTTAATGGTGGGTGTTGTTGTAGGTACTTACTCATCCTTATTTGTAGCTTCTCCAATTATGTTGGATACAATCAAAAAGAAAGAAGAAAAAGTTAAAAGAAAATAATTAGTTTATAATTTTAGTTAAAAAGCCCTTTCTTTGAGAGGGCTTTTTTATTTTTGCGATATGTTATTATTTATAGGAGGGTCAGAAATTATTGTTGTATTGCTTTTTATAGTCATGTTTTTCGGCTCTAAAAAGATACCAGAATTAGCCAAAGGTTTAGGTAAGGCAATGCGTGAGGTAAAGGATGCTTCTAATGATATTAAAAAAGAGATTCGTGAAAGCGCAAGTAGTATTAACGATGATCTTGATATAACCAAATAAATGACGCCAACAATTGCTTTATTATTAGGTTTAGTTCTGCTCTTTTTCGGAGGAGAATTATTGGTTAGAGGTTCAGTTTCTTTGGCTTTAAAAATGCGTATTTCTACCTTAGTTGTAGGGATGACTGTAGTTTCTTTTGCTACTTCAGCACCTGAGTTATTTGTGAGTTTACAAGCTGTTTTAGGTGGGAGTAATGACATTGCTTTTGGGAATGTTATTGGCTCCAATATTGCAAATATAACCTTGGTGCTTGGTGTTACGGCAGTTATTTTTAGGGTACAAATTTCAGAGCAAACCATTACTTTAAATTACCCTATTTTATTGTTATCCTCTTTAGTTTTTGGTGGAGTGATGTACTATTTTAATGGTATTCCACAAGCGATAGGTTTTTTGTTTATTTTTTTATTATTGATTTTTGCTTGGTTGTTAATTCGTAAATCAAGGAGAGATAATTTGAAATCTGATGAAGATGAATTGTTGGAAGAAGCTTCAAATGATCCGTTATATAAGAGTATTTCTTATTTAGTGTTTGGTGTATTATTATTGAAATTTGGAGCTGATTATTTGGTAGAAGGTACTATTGATATTGCAAAGAAATTTGAGATTTCTGAACGCGTTATTGCAGTTACAGTGGTTGCTATTGGAACTAGTATTCCTGAGTTGGCAACCTCAATTGTTGCAGCACTTAAAAAAGAAGATAATCTAGCGGTTGGGAATTTAATAGGGTCTAATATTTTTAATATTTTGGCGGTATTAGGTGTGGTGGCAAGCGTACAGGAAATTAAGATTTCTGATGCAGCTATTTTATCGTTTGACTATATCTGGATGATTCTCATTACTTTTATATTAGGTTTATTTATTTATGCTTTTTCAAAGCGTGAGATTTCTAGAACAGAAGGAGTTCTATTGTTATTGATTTACATTTCTTATCTTTATTTTTCTATTTATTAAGTAGGTTTTCATCCCTTAATAATGTGTTGATAAATCTAGTCTGTAAGGAGGTACTGAAATTGTATTTTTTCTTTTTTTTAAATTATATTTGCCACATCATTAATCCTATACACATAAACTAAAATTATGAAATCTAAATTAGAATACATCTGGTTAGACGGTTATGCTCCAACGCAAAACATGAGAAGTAAAACAAAAGTTGTTGAAGGCTTTGACGGTACTTTGGAAGAATGTCCTATTTGGGCTTTTGATGGTAGTTCTACTAGGCAGGCTGAAGGTAATTCTTCTGATTGCTTGCTTAAGCCAGTAGCTATTTTTCCTGATCCTGCTAGAATTAACGGTTGGTTAGTAATGACTGAGGTTATGAATGCTGATGGAACTGCTCATGAATCTAATGGTAGGGCAAAAATTAATGATGATGATAATGATTTTTGGTTTGGTTTTGAGCAAGAATATTTCATTATGGATGTAGAAACACAAAAGCCTTTAGGTTTTCCTTTAGGTGGTTATCCTGGTCCACAAGGAATGTATTACTGTTCAGTAGGAGGTAAGAATACACATGGAAGAGGGTTGGTTGAAGAGCATGCTGATTTATGTATTGAAGCAGGAATTAATTTTGAAGGAATTAACCAAGAGGTAGCTTGTGGACAATGGGAATTCCAGTTGTTTGCAAAAGGAGCTAAAAAAGCAGGTGATGAGCTTTGGGTTGCTCGTTACTTATTAGATAGATTAACGGAAGATTATAATTATTATATTGAGTATCATCCTAAGCCAATTAAAGGGGATTGGAATGGTTCGGGTATGCATGCTAACTTCTCTAATACAACTTTAAGAGAGTGTGGTTCTCAGGAAACTTACGAAAAAATTTGTGAGGCTTTCCGTCCTGTAACTAAGGAGCATATTGAGGTGTATGGTGAGTATAATGAACAAAGATTAACAGGCTTACATGAAACTGCTTCTATTAATGATTTTAGTTTTGGTATTTCTGATAGAGGTGCCTCTATTAGAATTCCAATTATTACTGTAGAAAATGGGTGGAAAGGATGGTTGGAAGACAGAAGACCAGCCTCTAATGCTGACCCATATAAAATTGCTGGTAGAATTGTAAAAACAGTAAAAACAGCTAAGGTTTAATACTATTAACAATGGGTTGCTGATAAACCTAAGTTTCTGTTTTTAAAAACTTTATAAATTATTCCTTATTTTAGCAGGAATTTTAAACACAATAAAATGAAAAAATTTTTACGCTTACTAGCGATATTTGTTTTTCTGTTCTCTCTAGCACAGACAGAAGTTTATGCTCAAAAAAAGAGTAGAAAAATGATTAAAGCAGATAATGCTTTTAATCTAGAACAATATGTAAAAGCAGCTGAATTATATAAGAAAGCTTATCAAAAAACAAAAAATAGAGCTGTTAAGGCTGAAATTATTTTTAAGCAAGCGGAATGTTACCGTATGTCGGGGAATAATAAAAGAGCTGAAAGCTATTATAAGAGAGCAATAAAGGCAAAATACCCTGATGTTATTGTGTATTTGCGTTATGCTGATATCTTAAGAATACAAGATGATTTAGCTGAAGCAAAAATTCAATATACTAAGTATATCCAACTGAATCCAACTGATGTTAGTGGAGAGATGGGTTTGAAGTCTTGTGATTTTGCATTGAAATGGAAAGATTTACCAACAAGATATAAGGTGGAATTAATGCCATTGGTGAACTCTAGAAATAGTGATTACTCTCCTGCCTTTGGGAATGGGGAATATACTGAAATGTATTTTACCTCTTCACGTAAAGGAGGGTTGACTGATAAAATTGATGCAAGAACAGGAGAAGCTTTTTCGGATGTATATTTTACTAAAATAAATAAAAAAGGAAAGTGGAGTGCTCCTGTTGTAGTTGCTGAACCAATTAATACAGAAGGAAATGAAGGGTCAGTTGCTTTGAATAAAAGAGGTACAGTTATGTATCTAACACAATGTAAAGTGGAAAAGAAAAAAGCATTGGGTTGTGGTATTTATGTATCTAAGCGTAAAGGTAAACTGTGGGGGACTCCTCAGTTATTACAAATAAAAGTAGATAGTAATACTACTATTGGTCATCCAGCTTTAAGTGAAGACGAGACTGTTTTAATTTTCTCATCTGATATGTCAGGTGGTTATGGCGGTAAAGACCTTTGGATGTCTGTTAAAGGAAAAAGAAATAGGTGGAGTGATCCTATTAATTTAGGGCCAATGGTAAACACTCCTGGTGATGAAATGTTCCCTTTCTTGCATACTGATGGTACTATTTATTTTGCTTCCACTGGTCATGTTGGTATGGGAGGTTTGGATATTTACAAAACATCTCAAGATGAAAATGGAGCATATAAGTTACCTGTTAATTTAAAGTCTCCTGTAAATTCTTCTGCTGATGATTTTAGTATGATTATTGAAAAAGATGGAGAAAGAGGATATTTAACTTCTAATAGAGATGGTGGAAAAGGAGGGGATGATATTTATCAGTTTGAATTACCACCATTGCAATTGAGCTTAAAAGGAGTATTAACTGACTCAAAGACAGGTGGAATAATGACTGGAATTAAAGTTCAGTTAATTGGAAATGATGGTACAACTAATGAAGTAGAAACGGATAATACAGGGTCTTATGAGTTCACTTTAAAGCCATTAACTTCTTATGAAATTGTAGTAAATACTGAAGGGTACTTGAACAAATCAGTAAATGAAACTACTGTGGGTGTTGAAAATAATAAAGTATTTGTTATTGATTTCTCAGTTGACCCAGTTAAGAAAGAAGTGATTTTGCCTAGAATTGAGTATGACTTTAATAAATTTGATTTAAGACCACAATCTATTGCTGATTTAGATCTTTTATCAGAAACTTTAAAAGACAATTTGAATGTTGTTATTGAGTTAAAATCACATACTGATTATATTGGTTCTAATGCTCAGAATAATAAATTATCACAACAAAGAGCTGATGCTTGTGTGGCTTATTTAATTAGCCAAGGAATTGATGCCGGACAATTAGTTGCAAAAGGAATGGGAGAAAAAGAGCCATTTGTAATTGAAACTAAAGATGGTAGGTTTAAAGAAGGGGATGTGTTGACTGAATCATACATTAAGAAAATCAGATTTAAGAAAAATAAAGAAAGAGCAAATCAGTACAACAGAAGAACATCTTTCAAAGTATTGAGAGAGGATTATGTTCCTGCTACTCCTGAAGAAAAAAAGTAACTAACATATAAATACTAGAAAAGCGTCCTAATAATTAGGATGCTTTTTTTTACAATTATGGCAACAGATAGATATAACCAAAGGGGCGTTTCGGCTGACAAAGAGGATGTACATAATGCAATTAAAAATGTAGATAAAGGATTGTTTCCTTCAGCATTTTGCAAAATTGTTCCTGATTATTTGAGTGGTGATGAAGATTATTGTTTGATAATGCATGCTGATGGTGCAGGAACAAAATCATCATTAGCGTATATGTATTGGAAAGAAACAGGTGATGCTTCAGTATGGAAAGGAATAGCACAGGATGCACTTATCATGAATATTGATGATTTGCTATGTGTGGGTTCAATTGATAATATTATGCTTTCCTCTACTATTGGTAGAAATAAATCAGTTATTAATGGTGATGTACTTTCTGAAATTATTAATGGAACAGAAGAGCTATTAGCTGAATATAAGAAGTTTGGTGTAAATATTATTTCTACTGGAGGTGAAACTGCTGATGTTGGTGATTTGGTGCGTACGATTATTGTAGATTCTACTGTAGTTGCTCGTATGAAAAGAATGGATGTAATTGACAATGCTAATATAAAAGGAGGTAATGTAATTGTAGGTTTGTCTTCTTCAGGAATGGCTAGTTATGAAACAGAATATAATGGAGGGATGGGAAGTAATGGATTAACTTCTGCTCGTCATGATGTGTTTTCAAAAGTATTGACTGAAAAATATCCTGAAAGTTTTGATCCTTCAGTGCCTATGGATTTAGTCTATTCTGGAACTAAGAAATTAACGGATGCTGTTGAAGGTTCAACTTTAGATGCTGGAAAATTAGTACTTTCTCCAACTAGGACTTACGCCCCAATTATCAAAAAGATATTAGATAAATACCGTTCTCAAATTAATGGTATGGTACATTGCTCAGGAGGAGCACAAACCAAAGTTTTACACTTTGTGAATAATGTACATGTAATAAAGGATAATATGTTTGAATTACCTCCTTTATTTAAGTTGATACAAGAAGAATCAGCTACTGATTGGAAAGAAATGTACAAGGTATTTAATATGGGACATAGGATGGAATTGTATGTTCCTGAAGAAATTGCAGCAGATATTATTGCGATTTCAAAATCCTTTAGTGTAGATGCTCAAATTATTGGTAGAGTAGAGAGCCATGAAGGTAAAAAATTAACAATTAATTCTGAATTCGGAACTTATACATACTAATATGTTAGACAAATTATCAGCAATTAATGATAGGTATATTGAGGTAGAAAAATTGATTTCTTCTCCTGATGCTATGAGTGATATGAAAGTATTTATTCAATTGAGCAAGGAGTATAAGGATTTAGAGCCAATCATTAAAGCATATAAAGAATACAGGGATTTAGTGGGGAATATTGCTGAGGCAAAAGAGATAGTGTCCACTACTGATGATCCTGAAATGAAGGAAATGGCAAAGATGGATTTAGATGAAAACTTGCCTAGGAAAGATGAAATGGATGAGGAAATAAAAGTCCTTTTAATTCCTAAAGATCCTGCTGATGCTAAAAATGCTGTAATGGAAATTAGAGCTGGAGCTGGTGGTGATGAAGCAAGTATTTTTGCTGGAGATTTATATAGAATGTATTCTGCTTATGCCCAAACAAGAGGTTGGAAAACTGAATTGGTTGATGTAGCAGACGGAACATCAGGAGGGTACAAAGAAATTATTGTTAACATTGCAGGAGAAGATGTTTATGGTCAGTTAAAGTTTGAGAGTGGAGTACACAGGGTGCAAAGAGTTCCGCAAACAGAAACGCAAGGTAGGGTTCATACTTCAGCTGCTACTGTTATTGTATTGCCTGAAGCTGAGGAATTTGATATTGAATTATTGCCATCTGATATCCGTAAGGATACTTATTGTTCTTCTGGTCCTGGAGGTCAGTCGGTAAACACCACTTATTCGGCAGTGCGTTTAACCCATATTCCAACTGGGGTTGTTGCACAATGTCAAGATCAAAAATCACAGCATAAAAATTACGATAAAGCCTTAAAGGTATTGCGTTCTCGTATTTATGAAATTGAATTGCAAAAGAAGTTAGAGGAAGATGCAAAACATAGAAAAACTATGGTGTCTTCAGGAGATAGATCTGCCAAAATTAGAACTTATAACTACCCGCAAGGAAGAGTTACTGAACATAGAATTGGACTTACCAAATACAATTTACAAAATGTAATGGGAGGTGATATTCAAGAGTTTATTGATGAATTACAATTGGCTGAAAATGCTGAAAAACTAAAAGTAGGTTCGTCAGCAAATGAATAGACAAGAACTCATATTTCAGATTAAGAAAAAGCAATCTTTTTTATGTATTGGTTTAGATACGGATATTAAAAAAATTCCAAATCATTTATTGGAATTAGAAGATCCTATTTTTGAATTCAATAAACAAATTATTGATGCTACTAAGGATTTGTGTATAGCCTACAAACCTAATATTGCCTTCTATGAAAGTTTGGGGGTTAGCGGTTGGAATTCTTTACAAAAAACATTAGACCATATTCCTAAGGATATTTTCACTATTGCGGATGCCAAAAGAGGGGATATCGGTAATACATCCAGTATGTATGCTCGTGCCTTTTTTGAGAATATGAATTTTGATTCTGTTACAGTTGCTCCTTATATGGGTTCGGATTCTGTAACTCCATTTTTAGAGTTTAAAGATAAATGGGCTATTGTTTTAGCACTTACTTCTAATAAGGGAGGTTTGGACTTTCAGAAGATAGAAAATAAAAATGGCAAGCAATTGTTTGAGCAAGTTCTGGAGACTTCAAAACAATGGGGTACGGATGAAAACATGATGTATGTTGTTGGAGCAACAAGAGTAGAACAGCTTTCTGAGATAAGAGCTATTATTCCAAATCACTTTTTATTAGTTCCTGGTGTTGGTGCACAAGGCGGTAATGTACAAGATGTTGCAAGATATGGTATGAATTCTGATTGTGGACTTTTAGTTAATTCTTCTAGAGGAATTATATATGCAGGAAATGGTGTTGATTTTGCTGAAAAAGCAAAAGTTGAAGCACATAAATTACAGCAAGAAATGGCTGTTATTCTAAAGGAAGCAGGAATCTAAAATTTTATCCTGTACACAACATAACCAATCCATTCATGGATAAGTGTTTCCCATTTTGCTATTGCATCAGCTCTAGGTAATAATAAATATTCTACTCCATAAGTAGGGTAGGAAGTTGTGCAGTCAGTAGGGAAAGCTGTTGTTTTTATATTTGCTTTTTCAAAACAGTATTGTGCTCTCCTCATATGTTGAGCAGATGTAATAAGTAAAATACTTGCATTAGGAAATTGCTGATTTAGAATTTGTGCAGAGTTAAAAGCATTTTCTTTTGTGTTTCTGGAGGTGTTTTCAATAATAATATCATCAGTTGGTATTTTATTTTTAAGAAGGTGATCTCTCATTGCATTGGCCTCAACATACCCATTGTTAAACAGCACTCCATTACCACCACTAAGCATTATCTTTTTTATTTTGCCTTGTCTGTAAAGTTGCTCAGCATCCATTAATCTGTCAGCATGTTTGTTAAAATTATGTGCGTTTGTTAATGTGTCAAAGTCAGCAATTCCACCTAAAACGATACCAATATCATAAGTTGTAGTAGGGATATATCTTGGCACTTCCCATACTCTAGCACAGCTGTCAGCAATAAAACTATTGCTGAAAAAGTAAAAAGTAATTAGAGATACGATAAGGAGTTTCCTTCTTTGATTTTTAAAGATAAGGGGACTAATTAAAAGGATGAAAATCCAAATAATTGGTTTGCTTATAAAAGCGAGTAATTTTGATGCTATATAAAACATAAATTTTATTTATCTTTCAAAAGTAAATTATTATTGCAGATAAAAGTTAATGAAAGAGGAGTTTTTAC
>Ga0206679_10000395_pt1 | contig 36224 bp, 31 predicted proteins | sample M110012015metaG_FD_155464 | JGI IMG/M metagenome (GOLD analysis project Ga0206679, IMG submission 155464) | Ammonia-oxidizing marine archaeal communities from Monterey Bay, California, United States - M1 100m 12015 | ecosystem: Environmental > Aquatic > Marine > Intertidal zone | place: USA... | reverse complement strand
TTGGGAGTTCCTAGCTAATGGAATGATGGGAGACAAAACAGGTCTCACTCTTCCGATTGCTATCGAAGAATTATTTTGGGGAGACGCAGGCATTGGAATGGCGATAATGGGTTCCGGATTAGCTGCTGCTGGAATTTTGGCATCTGGCACGCAGGAGCAGGTTTTGGAATGGGTGCCACAGTGCTACGGAGAGGCAGGAGATCTTAAAATCGGAGCTTTTTGTGCTAGTGAACCTGACGCTGGATCTGATGTAGGTGGTTACCGAACTAGAGCTGTTTATGACGAAGCAACAGACGAATGGGTCCTAAATGGGACGAAAGCTTGGATTACTAATGGAGGTTTAGCTGATATCCATGTAGTAGTTGCTGTAGTCGAACCTGGACTGAAATCTAGAGGTCACGCATCTTTTATAGTGCCTCCTAACACACCTGGATTAAGTCAGGGACAGAAGTACAAAAAACATGGAATTAGAGCAAGTCATACAGCAGAGGTTGTATTAGAAGATGTTCGAATACCAGGTTCTTGTCTTCTAGGAACAAAGGAGAAACTTGACGAGAGAATTGCACGGGTAAAAGAAGGTAAATCTGGAAACGCTCAAGCAGCAATGCAAACTTTTGAAGCTACCCGCCCCGCTGTAGCAGCTCAGGCTATAGGTGTTGCTAGAGCTGCATATGAATATGCGCTCGAATATGCCAAAGAAAGAGAAGCGTTTGGTAGGCCAATAATTATGAACCAAAGCATTTCTTTCATGCTCGCGGATATGGCTACTGAGATAGACGCAGCCCGGATGCTTACTTGGCGAGCTGCATGGTTGGGAACCCAGCAAGGTTTCAAGAATGCTGAAGGCTCAATGGCCAAGTTGAAGGCTGGCAGAGTTGCTACTTGGGTTACAGAAAGAGCGATTCAGATTCTTGGTGGATATGGATATGTAAGAGAGTATCCAGTAGAACGTTGGCATAGAGATGCGAAAATACACGATATTTTTGAAGGAACAGAACAGATTCAACAACTAGTTATAAGTAGAGCGATATCAGGTTTAAGAATCGAGTAATAATGGACTTAGATATTTTTGGTCGAACGGCCCTAGTCACTGGTGCTTCAAGGGGTTTAGGTCTGTCTAGCGCGAAAGCTTTGTCTAACGCGGGGGTAAAAGTCTGTTTGGTATCACGCTCAGCCGATCGGTTATCAGTTGCAGCTGAAGAATTATCGGGTGATTACCATATCATTGCTTCCGATTTGTCAGATCCTTCTTCAATTCAAAGCATGTTGGAAGAAGTAAAAGAAACATTTGGTGGAGTAGATATTCTTGTAGCGAATGCTGGTGGTCCACCACCAGGAAATTTTGAAACCACTGCGACAGAAGATTTTGCAGAAGCTCTCCAGTTGAATCTTTTGTCTACTGTCGAAATGTGTAAAGAGTTAATACCAGAAATGGTTAATCAAGGTTGGGGTCGAGTCGTAGCTATTACATCGATTGCAGTAAGGGAACCAATGGCTCAGTTGATTCTCTCTAACACAGCTAGATCTGGATTGACGAGTTTTTTAAAAACAACGGCAACTGAGGTGGCGGAGGCAGGCGTGACAGTAAATTCAATCCAACCTGGACTCCATGCGACTGAAAGACTCACTGAACTTTATGAAGATTTACAAGGTGTAGCAGCAAATGTTCCAACAGGAAAACTAGGTAACCCTGATGATTTTGGTGAAGTCGTAGCTTTTTTGTGTTCAGAACAAGCGAAATTCATAACAGGTGCAGCAATTCCGGTTGATGGTGGAGCGGCAAAAGGATTGCAGTGATTTAGATGACAAAAGAAATTAGAAATAGAGGCTTTCACCATGTTGTGTATGCATGTAGAAATAGTGAAGAAACCAGACATTTTTATGAAGATTTATTAGGAATGCCTTTAGTTCACACTGAGGTGAAAAATGCTCCAGATGGCTTTTTCCGTCATTTGTTTTTTGATACTGGTGATGGTTCTTGTGTAGCTTTTTTTGAGGTTTCAGGAGTAGGCGAGAACCCAGATTGGAGTTCAGAAATCTCTGTCGGCAATGGTCTCCCTTTTTGGGTTAATCATCTGGCTTTTGCTTCTGATGAAGATAGAACTGAGACAGTGCGAGAACGGTTAGCTGAAGAGGAAATTGTTCCTTTGATGGAAGTGAATCACGGATGGTGCCACTCGCTTTATTACATGGACCCAAACGGAATAATGGTTGAGTTCTGTAGAGATACGGGTGAATTCGGAGTTGATCCTGAAATCGCAGCAGAGCGTCTTAGCTCTACAGAAGACACTGATTATTCAACGTTTATTCAACCTTTAGATATAGAAGGGTTGAGAGGATTTAGCCTCTTGCCTGATCCCAAAGATACATAGGGGACTCGAATGCCTCGAATTCAACAGGTTAGTCGTTCAGATTTACACCCAGCAGCTGAAACTATTTTTCAACTCATATTCGGAGACAGAGATCCAACAGTTGAACCTGGCACTGATACTGGAAGCCCGGGAGATTGGTGGCCTACTTTTGCTTTAGTGCCTGAAGTTTTCGATCATGCAGTTGCAGGTTTAGCTTTGTATAGATCGTCAGAGCGGAAATTGGATCCACAGTTACGTGAACTTGGACAAACTCGTGTGGGATGGGATGTTGGGAGTCGTTTCGTTTTTTCACAGCACTGCAAATCTTGCAGAACGGTTGGGATAAGCGAAGAAAAAATTAGATCGATTCCGAATTGGGAAGAATCTGAATGTTTCAATGAAATTGAAAGAGCGGTTCTTGCATATACGGATTGTCTGGCGATCAACAATGGTTTAGTCGCCGATGAAATTTTTCAGACACTCACAGAGTACTTATCAGATGAGGAAATCCTTGAACTTACATACATTGTTGCTACATATGGAATGCATGGGATTATTTCTAGAGCACTACGCCTTGAATTTGACTCTGACGAGAGTCAACCCCTAGAAGAGGTGGAGGGCGATCATCAAAGTTTGAGTCAGGAACATACTGAAAAACGGATGAAAGAAATATTTAATGGGGAAAAATCTGGTGATTGATTCTGATGATCCTTCTAAAAACAGAAAATTAAATCAAACAGCTGCCAAAGATCTTGACTCTGCCGATCAACTAGCCGGCTTCCGTTCACAGTTTGTTATCGAAGATCCAAGCTTAATTTATTTAGACGGAAATTCTTTAGGTCGACTTCCGAAAAAAACTAAAGAGCTTGCTCAAGAAATAGTTTCCGAACAGTGGGGTACCCGCCTAATACGGTCATGGAACGAAAGGTGGTTAGAAGACACGGTTCGAATCGGGGACAAGGTTGGTTCAGTGGTTGGAGCAAAACAAGGGGAAGTCGTATTAGCTGACTCAACAACAGTTTGTTTATTTAAAGCCGCAGTTTCAGCACTTCTTTCAAATCCAACACGTTCTGTCATTCTGACCAGACGACAAAATTTTCCTTCTGATATTCAAGCCTTAAAAGCAGCTGCATCTGCAGTTAGTAGAGATCATAAGGTAGTGGTGATAGAAAGCAATGGCGTGGAAGCTCCCGTTGAAGAGCTTTTAGAGGCGATTGATGAAACAGTAGCTTTAGTGTCACTAAGTCAGGTCTCTTACCGGTCAGGTTGGTGTTGGGACTTATCAATGATTAGTCAAGAAGCACATAATGTAGGGGCAAAAGTTCTTTGGGATCTTTCACATTCAGTAGGAGTGGTTCCAATAGATCTACGAAAAGATGAAATCGATTTAGCCATCGGTTGCACATACAAGTATTTAAATGGTGGACCAGGAGCACCTGCTTTTATTTATATTTCAGAAAATTGTCATGATTTGATAAATCCCATAGCCGGCTGGTATGGAAGTAGGGATCCATTTGGATTTGATCCTGATTCTCAGCCACAAAACGATAATCGTAGGTTTCTAACTGGCACTCCACCTTTAGTTTCAACTTTACTGATAGAACCAGGTGTTGATTTAGTGATTGAAGCAGGAATTCAGAACATAAGGTCAAAGTCAGTTGCTCTTTCTGAAAGATTTTTATTCAAAGCTGAAAAAGAACTTTTACCCTTAGGATTTTCTGTTGCGTCACCTGTTGAATACAAGAATCGTGGTTCTCATTTATCCTTTTCTCACAATTCGGCTATGGCAATAGGACAGGCACTAATTAATGAACAAGCAACAATTGCAGATGTCCGTCCACCGGATTTGGTCAGATTTGGTTTTGCTCCTTTGTATACGACCTTTGGAGAAATTGAAGAAAGCATAGAGAGGACGAAGGATGTTATTTCTGGAGGTGGGGTCGGTCGTTGGGAGAATGTAATTCCACTTGTTCCATGATCTGCAAGCTGGGAGTTTTATTTAATCTGTAATCCCGAAACGCTCAAGTCCGAAGCATTCAATAGCGTTACCTCGCATAAGTCGGTATATCTCATCTTCTGAGAGCCCTGCTTCTTCGCAAATTGTTGTTGCCACATTTAACGTATTTGGGAAAGTGGTATCTGCGTGAGGGAAGTCGACTTCAAAACAGATTTGGTTCATGCCAATTATGTCTCGATTTTTTAAACCAATTTCGTCGTCGAAAATACAACCCCAAATGTGGTTAGGTATATAAGAACTAGGTGGATTTGGAAGATCTATTCCAAAACTAGCATCTCCTCTTTCTTTCCAAATTTTGTCCATTCTTTCAATTACGTATGGCATCCAGCCAACCTGTCCTTCTGCATATGCAATTCGTAGTTTAGGAAATCGAACAAAAATTCCTGAAAGTATGTAGTCACACATAGATCCCATTGCATTTGCAAAAGTTATGGTCGATGAAACAGAAAAAGGAGCATCTGGAGAAGTTGATGGCATTTTTGATGAGGATCCTATATGCATGCAAATTACGGTTTCAGTTTCTTGACATGCAGTAAAGAAAGGATCCCAAAAATGATTTTTGTCATGTATAGATGGCAAACCAAGATGATAAGGATTTTCTGAAAATGCAACAGCAAAAGATCCTTTATTGGCACATCTGTGAACTTCTTGAGCGGCTGCGATCGGATCCCAGAGTGGTATAAGTGTAAGTGGTATGAGGCGACCTTTTCCTTCACCTTCGCACCATTCATCTATCATCCAGTCGTTGTAAGCCTTTACGCAAAGTAAAGCTAGGTCTTTATCTTCTCGTTCAAGAAAAGTTTGACCGCAAAATCTTGGAAGGACATTCGGAAAACATATTGAGACATCAACGTGATTTGTATCCATGTCAGCGAGTCTTTCGGCTTGCTTCCAGCTGCCAGGTCTAATTTCGTCAAAAGTAACTGGTTCAACATCAAGATTTTCAAAACCTGCTGCAGCGGAAAGTTTAGGAAATGGATAGATCAAATCGTCATATAACCACCAGTCGCAGGCGGAGCCATTTTTAACCCCTTTTTCGTAGGAAAAAACACCACCCTCAAAGTTGAACACTGCAGAATCACGTTCAACACGCGGGCATCTATCTGCATACTTTGAGGGCAATCGACTAGTCCAAAGATCTGGAGGTTCAACCACATGGTCATCAACTGAAATTATTCGAGGGATTTTTGTCACTTAAACTCCTGTTAAGTAGAACTAACTTCGACAGTATCGTTGTTTTTGGGTTATTTCCTATTAGATGTAATCATAAGACAAATAGAACTGCCAGAAAAGTTACCTGACGATACGATCAGAATAAGAAAAAACGTAATTTTAGTGGTAGAACCCTTTAAGTGTAGAAGAGTGAGAAAAGATGGCTACAGATCAAGCACTAGCTGATGAACTTGTTGCAGCAATAAAAGATTGGGTTGATCGCGACGTAATTCCAAATGTCGCGCAATTCGAACTTAATGATGAATTCCCTCAAGAAATGTTTGAACAGATGTGCCATTTTGGGCTTTTCGGCTCAACAATCGATGAAAAATATGGTGGGCTTGGAATAGATATCACAACTTACGCTCGAATAGTTGAAGAATTATCACGTGGTTTCATGTCACTTGCTGGAATCTTGAATACACACAAAATAGGTGTGACCATGATCAATAGATATGGAACGGAAGACCAAAAGGAAAAGTTTTTACCTCGAATGTGTGACGGTTCTTTTCGAGCGGCGTTTTCTCTTTCAGAACCTGACGCAGGTAGTGACACGGGAGCACTCCGTTGCAAAGCTGAAAAAGATGGAGACGAGTGGGTTATTAATGGCACAAAAATGTGGGTTACGAATGGTACGCGAGCATCTTTAGTAATGCTCTTAGCGCGAACTCCAGATGATCGAATTACTTGTTTTTTGGTTGAAAAAGAACCTGGAGAAAATTTTGAAGGAATCAAAGTTTCAAAAAAAATAGACAAGCTTGGTTATCGAGGATTAGAAACAGTTGAGATGTCTTACGTGGATCATCGGATTCCTTCTGCGAATGTATTAGGCGGCGATGACGGAATAGGCAACGGTAGGAGGTATGCACTCTCTGCTTTGGAGTTGGGACGAATAAATATAGCTGCAAGGGCTGTCGGGGTAGCACAAGCGGCTTTTGATTCAGCAATGAAATACGCTCAAGAACGTGAAACTTTTGGTCGGCCAATTTTCGAACATCAAGCTGTTCAATTCATGTTGGCTGAAATGGCAACAAAACTTCAAGCATCCCGCTTGATGACATTTGATGCAGCGCGGCGTGCAGACGCTGGAGAGAGAGTTGATATGGAAGCAGGGATGGCAAAGTTTTTTGCCTCTGAAGCTGCTTTTGAGATAGCTATGTCCTCCATGAGAATTCACGGAGGTAACGGTTACACAACCGAGTTTCCAGTTGAGCGTTATTTACGAGACACACCATTAATGATTATTGGAGAAGGGACAAGTGAGATCCAAAAAATGGTTATTGCTAGAAAGCTTCTCGAAAGGTATCAGCTGAATGAGTAACGAAGGGTTGATAGAACCTGGTGCGGGGGGAACGTCTTTACTAGGGAATGCTGTTCCACGTCGTGAAGATTTAAATCTTTTACAGGGGAAAGGCGGATATGTAGCAAATGTTCCGATGGAAGGCGCTTTGCATGCTCATTTTGTAAGGTCAAATGTTTCACATGGTGAAATAATTTCAGTGGAAACAAGTGAAGCTATGAAGATGCCGGGAGTTATTGCTATTTATACTGCTGAAAATCTGGATTTAGCGGATAGGGCTGTCATATTAAACGCTTATGCGCCTGAGATGACACGACCTTATCTTGCCCGTGAAAGAGTTCGTTTCGTTGGAGAACCAGTGGCTGTAGTTTTGGCAGAAAATGAGTACTTAGCAGCAGATGCTGCTGAGAACATTTGGGTCGATATAGAACCGTTATCTCCACTGGTTGACCTTGAAGAAGCAATCGCAGGCAAAGTTTTACTTTTCCCAAACTTAGACAACAATATTGTTACTGAAATTCCAAAAAGAAAACAAATAGATTTCTCCGATTGTGAAGTTGTCGTCGAAACCGAGGTGATCAACTCTAAAGTCGCAGCTGTTTCTATCGAACCGAGAGTCACACTTGCATCTTTTGAAAATGGTCGACTTACATGCTGGGCCAGTAATCAAGGGGCACACGATTATCGTGACTCTGTCGCTCAAGCGCTTGAAATGAAAACAGAAGATGTCAGGGTGATTATTACTGACATAGGAGGTGGTTTTGGAGCTAAAGGACTTGCCTCAGAAGAAGAAATAGTTGTTGCTCATTTATCTCGAATGCTTGAGAAGCCTGTCCGTTGGATGGAAAGTAGAACAGAAAATTTAACTGGTTTTGCTCATGGTAGAGCGCAAAAACAAAAAGTTAAAATGGGTGGAAACCTTAATGGTGAAATTACTCATTACAGTCTCGAAGTAATTCAAGACAGTGGTGCTTATCCGAAGTGGGGAGCTGCTCTTCCTGGATCCACTTTAATGATGGCAAGTGGCGTATACAGAATTCCTAATGTCGAATTTTCCTCACGTTCTGTCGCTACAACAACAGCTCCAGTTTGTGCATACCGAGGAGCGGGACGACCAGAAGCTACTTCAGTAATTGAGAGAACTGTTGATCTATTTGCAAGAAAAATAGAAATGGATTCAGCCGAAGTACGTAGGTTAAATTTCCCCAGTCCTGATGAATTCCCATTTAAAAATTCAACTGGAACCATTTATGATTCAGGTGATTATGAAAAAGCTTTAAACGAAGCTCTTAACGCTATTGATTACGAAGCGCTTAGAAACGAGCAGACTCGCAGACGTGAAGCAAATGAAAGATTGCAATTAGGAATTGGTATTTCTACTTACGTGGAAGTCACTGCTGGCGGTGGTGGTAGCGAATTTGGTTTAGTAGAACTTAAAGATGATGGAACATTTCAAGCGACTACGGGTAGTACACCGATTGGAACAGGACATGTAACTACTTGGGCAATGCTGGTTGCCGATCGTCTTGGTGTATCGATGGAAAAGGTAGAGATAATTTATGGCGATACTGATGTGGTTCCATCTGGAGCGATGACTGGAGGTTCAAGATCAGTTCAGGTGTCAGGATCTTCTATGGCAGATGCATCTGAAAAGCTGGTTGAAGCGGCTCGTAAGGTCGTAGCCGATCTTTTAGAGGCATCAGAGGACGACGTCGTTCTGAACAAAGAGTCTGGCACTTTTCATGTAGTAGGAACACCTGCAGTATCAGTTTCATGGGTTGAGTTAGCTTCCAATCCTGCAGTAAATCAAAAGCAATTAATAGGGAAGTCTGATTTTTTACAGGAAGGTGCAACATTTCCATTTGGTGCTCACATCGTTATTGCAGAAGTAGATATTGAAACCGGAGAGGCAAGAATTAAAAGGATCGTCGCAGTTGATGATGCTGGGAAAATAGTCAATCCCTTATTAGCAACTGGTCAAGTTCACGGTGGATTAGCGCAAGGAGTAGCCCAAGCTCTTTTAGAGGAAATTTCATACGATGATGATGGAAATCCTCAAACAACGAATCTGATGGATTACACGGCCATATCGGCTATGGAGGTGCCTAGTTTCGATCGCATAACCATGGAAACTCCCACTCCACTAAATTCCATAGGAGCGAAAGGTATAGGAGAGTCTGGAACTATTGGTTCAACCGCGGCCACGCAAAATGCTGTGCTAGATGCAATCTCGCATTTTGGGATTGATCATTTAGATATGCCTTTAACGCCGCAGCGGATTTGGTCTGCTATTTATGATAAATCACGAGTAAGAGTTTGAACCGGTTTATTAAGTGATGACGGTAAAAAACCCATACTTAGCGGAAAGGTTGCAAGACTTCGGAACAACTATTTTCGCGGAAATGTCTGCTTTAGCGGTTCGAACTAATTCGATAAATCTAGGCCAAGGGTTTCCCGACACTGATGGACCTAATCAAGTGGCAGAAGCTGCAATTAAAGCAATTAAAGATGGACATAATCAATATCCGCCCGGATTGGGAATTGAATCTTTACGCGTTGCTGTTTCAGATCATCAAAAGCGTTTCTATGGGATAGAGGTCGATCCGGATACTGAAGTTTTGATTACCGCTGGAGCTTCGGAAGCTTTAGCGGCGTCTCTAATAGCCTTGGTGGAACCAGGCCAAGAAGTAATTACTTTTGAGCCCTATTTTGATGTTTATGCTGCGGGCATAGCAATGGCTGGTGGTAAACGCCGTGTTGTAACTCTTAAAACCCCTAACTATTCATTCGACTACGAGGATCTTGTGTCGAAAGTTAACTCGAACACAAGATTGATTCTTCTTAATTCTCCTCATAACCCAACAGGAAAAGTATTCAATCACCAAGAGCTTTCTCAAATAGCAAAACTGGCTGTTGATAAAGATCTTCTAGTAATAACTGACGAAGTTTATGAACATTTGGTTTTTGACGGACAATCTCATATACCTATTTCGACTCTTCCGGACATGAAGGAACGAACTCTTACGATTTCTTCGGCAGCGAAAACTTTCGGCTTTACCGGCTGGAAGATTGGTTGGGCCCACGGTCCTTCCGAGCTTTTATCAGCAGTCCGAATTGTAAAACAATCTTTGACCTATGTGAATGGAGCGCCTTTCCAACATGCAATTGCAGAAGCTTTGAAGTTAGACGAAAGTTATTACAAGAATCTTGCACTTGATATGGCAAACAAGCGGAACATCCTCTGTAAAGGTTTAGAAAAAGCCGGATTTGAAGTTTTTAAACCATCGGGAACATATTACGCAACTGTTGATATAAGACCTTTAGGAGATGAAGACGGCATTGAATTCTGCTGGGATTTGCCTAATCGTTGTGGGGTCGTTGCGGTACCTAATGAGGTTTTCTATGACAATAAGAGCATAGGAAAACCACTTGTTAGATTTGCCTATTGTAAGAAACCAGAGGTCTTGGATCATGCGGTTGAGAAACTCCTCTCTTTAAAGACTGCAAAAAAATGAAGATAGCTGCCATACAACATGATGTGGTTTGGGAGAGTCCTTCTGTGAATCATGAGCATTTAACGCCTATGGTTGCTCAAGCGGCACAAGATGGAGCAGATCTGGTAGTTCTTTCTGAAATGTACTCAACCGGATTTTCAATGGCATCTGAAAAAATCGCAGAAAAATCTGAAGGGGAAAGTGAAACTTTTCTTGGTGAGCAAGCAAAGATTAACAATTTGTGGATGGCTGCCTCTGTTCCAACAAAGGATCGAGAAGATGAACTTCCTGTGAATCGGCTGCTAGTTAAAGGCCCTTTGGGTGAGTCATACAACTATGACAAAGTTTTCCCATTTACTTTCGCTGGCGAACATGAAAACTATCGAGCTGGCAATAAATTTGTGACGCTAGACCTGCTAGGGGTGCGGACGAGCTTATTTATATGTTATGACTTGAGATTCGCAGATGCTTTTTGGGATTTAGCTCCAAATACCGACTTGTATTTAGTAGTTGCGAATTGGCCTGCGAATAGAAGCGGCCACTGGAAGGCATTACTTCGTTCTCGTGCTATAGAAAATCAAGCATATGTAGTGGGTGTTAATAGAGTCGGAGAAGGAGATGGTTTGTCCTATCAGGGCGACTCAGCAATTATTGACCCTCTAGGAGAAGTGCTACAAGAAGCTTCTTCAGGGGGTGAGGAAATATTGATAGCAGAAATCGAACCAGAAAGAGTTTCGGAAGTACGAGCAACTTTTCCCTTCATTAACGATCGAATTAAATAAGTTATGGAAAGCCCACTAGCTCTGAACAGGATAATGCAGTTCATCGAACCTGAGTTAGTTAATTCGGTGAAAAAACTTTCGGATGATTTATTACCTGTAATTGAATATCACTTTGGATGGAAAACAATTAAAGGAGTTGCAGTCCCCAAAGATACAGGCAAGCGACTGCGTCCTGCGCTTGCGGTTTTGTCTTCTGAGGCAGTGGGTGGAGATCCCGAATCGGCTATCCCAGGGGCGGTTGCTGTAGAGATGATCCATAATTTTTCATTAATTCATGACGACATTATTGATGGAGATAAAGAACGTAGACACAGACCGAGTGCTTGGACTGCATTTACTATTGAGGATGCTTTGATAGCAGGTGACGCTTTACATACTCTTGCCTTTCAAGTTCTACTAGAAAAAGACACTCCAGAACGTGTACAGGCGGCCAGACGACTAGTAGATGCAACAACAACGATGATTTCCGGACAAGCCTCAGATATGACTTTTGATGATTTACCAACTGTTAGTTTCGAAGAATGTTTAAAAATGGAAGCAGCTAAAACTGGAGCTTTATTGGGTTATGCATCTTCCGTGGGAGCAGTTTTAAGTGGGGCAAATAAAGATACTTGCAGCTCTCTCGAAGTTTTCGGATATGAATTAGGACTTGCTTACCAAGCTGTGGATGACGTGCTCGGTATTTGGGGAGATCCAAAAGTCACAGGTAAACCAGCTGGCAATGATCTCAGAGAAAGAAAAAAATCCATGCCTGTTTCTATTGTTCTCTCTGCGAATAGCCCAGAGTCAGAAAAGCTTTTAGATATTTTCAACATTGCTGGAGATCTAAACGACGAAGAAGTCTCACATGCATCTTCTTTAATAGAAAATGCAGGGGGACGTAAAGCTACTCTTGAGGAAGCAGATAAGCATCTTAAACGAGCAATCGAATTTCTTAATATCGCAGATATCAGAAAAGAAACATTTTGCGAATTGGAAGAAATTGCGAATTTTGTAGTGAACAGACAATCATAAGGTCAGTTTCAAACTGGACGAGAAAGTTTTTGTCTATCTTTTTCTACATTTTCAAAAACCCAACAACCTGTTACGTGGTCGTTTACAAGTCCCACGGCTTGCATGAGTGCATAAGTAGTTGTCGGGCCAACAAAACTCCAGCCCTTTTTTTTCAACTCCGAACTTAGTTTCTTCGAATCGTCAGTTAGGGAAGGAATTGTGTTACTACTTTTATGCTTTTTTGAAGAAGGTTCGAAAGACCAAAGAAAACTTGCAAGTGAACCATGCTCTTTAATCATTTCCAATGCACATTGAGCATTGTTTATAGTGGATAAAATTTTTGCCCTATTACGAACAATTCGAGAATCGTTCATAAGAGTTTCTATTTTCTTTAGATTAAATTCAGCAACTCTTGAAGGTTCAAAAGTCTCAAAAGCAGATCGGAATGATTCTCTTTTTCGCAAGATTGTCAGCCATGAGAGACCTGCTTGAAATCCCTCAAGACAAATTCTTTCAAATAGAGCACTATTATCAGTTACAGGACGACCCCATTCGTCGTCATGGTATGCCTTGTAATCTTCGTGTTGTCCCACCCAGTTGCAGCGAACAATGTCCTCGCTATTGGGTTGTTTCATGTTCAAAGGTTTACCTTGCACCTATAGGCATTCCATCAATGACTTGATCTAGATATTCAGATATTCCCCATCCTGTTAGGTCATCACATTCGAAACGGGTAAGTCCTTCGGTTATGCGTGTAAGTAGTTGCTCTCCATCGGGAGTGGTTCTTTGATTTCGAAGTGGTATTAGAGATTCGATTTCGCCGCTAACTTCATAGGTTCTTTCAGCTGTTGACACCCGAGCTTTTAAAGATTTTTGATACCAATCATCGTCCCAAACAGAATCTATTTCTACGCTTTGAATCAAATGATATGTATTTTCGTGTAGAACCATTCCTCCACCCGTAGCGGAAATGCCATCTTTGCTGATTAGAGAGATCATCATTGCGAAGTCATCGTTGAAAGCCATCGGCAACCAGCGATACCAGGAAATGGCTTGCCAGTAACGGGCGCCCCAAGACTTATCGCGTAAACCCAAGCCCTCTACTTGAAAATATTCATCTCCTACTTCTATCGTTCCTGTTCCGGAGATGTGTTGCTCATAATGGGCTTTTGAAAAAGATTCATTCATTTTTTGAGATGGTTCTTTACCTGTTGCTTTTTCTACAGGACGCCCTCCAAACATTGGCGAAATACCCTTAAAAGTAAGTTCAACCTTCGTGTTGATCATCGGGTTTTCAGTAAAAGCTTTTTTAGGTTCAGCCATGTCTTTCGGTTTATTCAAGAGACACACTTTCCCTTCATAAGAAAGTTTTAATTCTTTAAAAGGTTCAACTACTTCGAAACGCATGCCGCCAGCATTGAAAACATCGTTTGTTGTGATTTCTGGTTTTTTATACATGAAACCAACACGTCCATCGGGCATATAGATGCAACATGTCATTTCCGCATAATTTTCGTTAACACGGTTCCCCAATCTAAACCAGCCACCGATTTTTTGTGAATGGTCGATCAAATTGAAATACATTGATTCGTTATAATTTGAAACTTCATCTGGTTCATGGTTGTACTCGTCAGAAGGCTCAAGAATTAACTCAATATCTTTTTTATCTTGCATCATCTAATATTTACAGAGTTTTCACACCTTTTACCCGATGGGCTTATTAGAACTTTTTAGTGGTTAAAGTCGAGAGTATGGATACAGATTTAAACGGAAAAGTAGCGATAGTCACTGGTGGTTCTCGAGGTATCGGCAAGGCAATAGCAGCTGAACTTTCTTCTGCAGGAGCAAAAGTAATGATTACCAGCCGTAAGGCAGAGGTATGCGAGGAAGCTGTAAAAGAAATCACGGAAGAAACCGGCGGTGATTTAGCATTTGAGGCTGGGAATGCTGGTCGGATTGAAGATATTGAACGTGCGGTCCAATCCACACTTTCTACATTCGGAGGCGTGGATATTCTCATTAACAATGCAGCGACAAACCCATATGCTGGACCGACAATAGATGTCGATGTGCCTAGATGGGACAAAACAATCGAAGTAAACCTCACAGGACCTTTGCTTTGGAGTCAAAAGTGTTGGCATCTATGGATGAAGGAAAACGGTGGAAGTATTGTAAACATCTCGTCGGTGGGTGGACTTTCAACTAACCCAATACTTGGACCCTATGACATCACTAAGGCTGCTTTGATTCATTTAACGATGCAATTAGCAGCAGAGCTAGCACCTGGGGTCAGAGTAAACGCAATTGCACCAGGTTTGATTAAAACAGACTTTGCACGAGCACTTTGGGAAGGCGGTCAGGGCGATATCGTAGCTCAAAGTTATCCACTTAAGCGGCTAGGTGAGACTCAGGACATAGCATCAGCTGCTCTGTATCTTGTAAGCGAATCATCTGGATGGATGACAGGCCAAACGTTAGTTCTTGACGGTGGCGGACTGATTAGTTTCAATAACTTAAGTTAAAAATATGGAACTAATAATGACTGGTACTGGGAGTCCAATCCCAGACCCGAATCGTTCTGGTCCCTCGCAGTTGGTCAAAGTAGCAGATCGCAGTTTTCTTATTGACTGCGGAAGAGGTTGTCTAATGCGTTTGGCAGCTATTGGAGCCCAACCTATAACGATTGAGAGGCTTCTTCTCACTCATTTGCATAGTGACCATGTAACAGATGTAAATGATTTCATTACGACTAGGTGGATTTTCGGATTTCCAGCTCCATCTCTGCCGATAGTTGGTCCAGAAGGCACGGAGAATTTCATTGAAAACACCCTCAAGATGCTTGAGCCCGATATTAGATATCGAATAGAGCATCATTCAGATTTGGAGTCGCCCCCACAGCTTGAGGTAACCGAGACTACTGCAGGGGTTATTTTAGATGATGGACAGGTACGAATCACCACAGCTCTTACTGATCACAAGCCGGTCCATCCGACGGTTGGATACAGAATTGAAGCAGAAGGCAATTCGATTGTTTTAGCAGGAGACACAGTTCCATGTGATGGCTTAGATGAACTTTGTTTAGGTGCAGATGTGTACGTACAGACCGTCATACGGGATGATCTGATCAAACAACTTCCAATAAAACGCCTTTTGGACGTCCTTGATTACCACTCGACAGTTGAAGATGCTGCCCGGACGGCTACGAAAGCAGGAGTCAAAACCCTAGTTTTAAACCATTGTGCGCCTGCCCCTTCAACGCAAGAAGATATTGACCAATGGATACAAATGGCTTCTGAACACTTTGACGGGGAAATTATTCTTCCATCCGATCTTGAAAGAATAGAAGTCTAATTTTGATTTAGATTTCTAGTTGTTTAGCTAGAGACTCGCAAGATTCTATAAATTCCTCGACCATATCCATTACTACTTGACCTGCTGGACGGGAACGATTCATAGACCCGACAATCTGACCTACGAAATAAGTTGCAAGTTTCTCTGATCCCGAACCAGCATGATGAGCTGATCTGTTAATTCTAGCTTGTGAACCATCAGTCAAAATGGGTTGTAAAGGCATACCGAGAGGGTCGGGTGTGTCATCTTTAGCCCACTCATCAGTCCATGCACTTTTTAGCATTCGAGCGGGTTTACCAGTTAAGGAGCGAGACCTGAGAGTATCGCCGGAGCCAGCAGCTAACATCTTTTCTTTTACCACGGGATGAGTTTCAGCTTCCTCCGTGGTTAACCAAACTGAACCGCACCAAACTCCTGCGGCCCCTAGAGCCATTGAAGCTGCCATTTGACGACCTCTTCCAATGCCTCCTGCGCCGACAACAGGCACAGAACCTGCAGCATCAACAATTTCTGGGATCAAAACCATAGACCCGATTTCACCTGTATGACCACCAGCTTCGTAACCTTGAGCGATTATCATGTCGACCCCTGCGTTAACATGCCTTTCAGCATGAGTGCGTGCTCCAGCTAGTGCAGCTACTTTCACTCCTACTGCATGGCATTGGTCGATCATTTCTTTCGGCGGAGGGCCTAAGGCATTAGCCATCAAAGATGGTCGATGGGCTAGCGCTATTTCTATTTGACGAGCTGCACGATTTGCAGAAAAGGGAGCGTCAGTGGAACTTCCTGACCAACTACTAGATGAATCTGATTCTGCAGGAGTCTCTTCCGGCACCTCATAACGTTCAAGTAGTTCTTCTAAAAATTTTGTGTGTGCATCAGGAATCATGGCAACAATATCTTTAATTTTTAGGCCACCTTCACCGTCACCGGCGTAGCGAGCTGGAACTATCAGGTCAACTCCATATGGACGGTCGCCAACTTCGTCTTCGATCCATTTCAAGTCGATTTCGAGCGCTTCGTCACTGTGTCCTACAGCTCCCAGCACTCCAAGACCACCAGCTTTAGACACTGCAGCTACCACATCCCTACAGTGACTAAAAGCGAGAATAGGAAATTCAATTCCAAACATTTCAGTTATCGGTGTTTTCATTTATTCTCCCCGTAAGTGTCGTATTTAAGTTTGCCTAAAAAATACTGCTATGCAGTGTTTGCTTTAGCCCAATCATTAGAAACGACCTTCTTGGATCTAGATTATTGATTATTGAAGGAGGAAGTTTTGGGCAAATGGAATAAAGACACGACAACAAATGAAATTATAGAGGGCATCGACTTGACTGACAAAAAGGTTCTCGTTACAGGTGCTTCAGGGGGATTAGGTGAAGAAACAGCGCGTGCTTTAGCGGCAGCAGGAGCATCTGTGATTATGGCGGCGCGAAATAGTGAAAAAAATAACGAAGCTAAGGAAAGAATTCTTTCCGTTCATCCTGAAGCCCAACTCGATTTACATGAATTAAATTTGGCGTCCTTGAAAGACGTAAGTAATTCCGCTGAAGAATTCCTTAAAAAACATGAAAGTCTTGATCTTTTGGTAAACAACGCCGGAATTATGTGTACGCCATTTGGACACACATCGGATGGTTTTGAACAACAGTTTGGTGTTAATCATTTAGCACATCATCTGTTCACCGGATTATTGATGCCGGCATTAGAGAAAGCAGAGGTGTCAAGAGTTGTGTGTCTGTCTTCTGGAGCTCATCTCATTTGCGGCGTAGATTTAGATGATCCGATGTTCGAACGACGCGACTATGACGGATGGAATAGTTATGGGCAGTCAAAATCTGCTAATGCCCTTTTCGCCCGTGAGTTTGACCGTCGGTATGGGGAGAAAGGGGTACATGCTTTTTCAGTCCATCCGGGAATGATCTTCACGGAGTTATCAAGATATATGACTGAAGATGACATGACGAGTTTGATTGAAAGACGTAAATCACAGATCAAAACAGATGACGAATCAAATGACAGTGGAAGCATGATGGATCCCAAAACGGTTGAAGCAGGAGCTGCCACAACAGTTTGGGCTTGTGTGGAGAACACGCTCGAAGAGCAAGGAGGGCATTATCTGGCAGATTGTCAATTAGGTGTTCCTCTTGCATCTGAAGATAGTTCACCAGGATCGTGCAGTATGGCCAGTCATATTCTGGATGATAAGGCTGCTGAAAAACTTTGGGAATTAAGTGAACAACTAACCGGTGCAGTTTTCGACTAAAGAGAAACTGGCATATAGTCTAGAGTTGTGACATTCCAGCCGCCTGAACACCATCCTGCTTTTGAGGAATATTGTGAAACTATATTTGAATTAGCGGAGGACGGGGTTCAAGTAAAACAAGCACGAATTGCGGAACGTCTAGAAGTTGCACCCCCTTCAGTTTCGGAAATGATTCATCGTATGGTTGACGTTGGATTAGTTAAATTGGCTGAAGGACAGATCGAGTTGACTTCGAAAGGTACAGACTTGGCAACACAGGTAGTCCGTCGCCATAGGCTAGCGGAATGTTTTTTGACTGACGTTTTAGGTCTGTCTTGGACCGAAGCACACCATGAAGCTGGCAAATGGGAACATATTATTTCAGGTTCTGTAGAGGAAGCGATGAGAAATATTCTTGATGACCCAACCACATGTCCTCATGGTAATCCAATCCCAGGGTCTAATTATAGAGCTCCAGAAGATGCGGTCGTTTTGAGCAATTTAGCTGATGGAGAATCCTTTGTTGTCGAGAGGATTACAGAAGAACTTGAATTCGCAGATGGCCTATTGGAATATTTCGAAAAAGCAGAATTAAAGCCGGGAAGTGAAGCTCAGATAAAAGGCATAACACCTGCGGGGATTAGAAAAGTAGAAATCAATGGAAAGAATTTAGAAATTGATCTGTTCGCTTCGGAACGTATTTTAGTTACCTCACTTTAGAGTCAGGTAGAAATGCTGTTTCGGCGAACAATTAATCCCCAGCTTAGAATACCACTTAGTGTCACCAGAATTAGTGACAAAATGGCAGTTTCAGCCAGATATGAGGCTTCATATGTGTCCCAAATTTCCACTGCAAGAGTCCGAAACCCTATTGGCGATGCTAAAAGAGTGGCCGGCAGTTCTTTCATCGTAGAAAGCATTACCAGTCCGGCTCCAGCCGCAAGTCCCGGAGCCATAATTGGAATATCTACAGTGGTTAGTTTGCGAAGCTTCTTAGCTCCTAAAAGACGGGCAGCGTCTTCTAGGGGAGGAGGAACTGAACTAACTGCAATTTGAGAAGTTCTCAGAGCCTGTGCACCGAAGTGGACAATGTAAGCAAAAATCAGTAATGGCAATGATCCAATGAGGAAATCAAATGGTGAAGCATGCAACGTCCAGAAGATCAGCGAAAGTGCTATTACTAATCCGGGGATTGCAAAACCGGTGACGATTAAGGCGTTAGTGGCATCGCCTATGGGAGACTTATATCGAGTCTGAAGATATGCAACTGGAAGCAAGACTGCAACGGCGATCAGAGCAGTGATAACACTGATCCATAGTGTAGACCAGACAGGGTTAATTATTGAACCCAAATTAAGTTGCAACTCTTTAGTAGATCGTCCACTTATTTGACTTATTAAACCCCAATCAGCCATAGAAACGAGAGGAGAAATCAGAGCGAGACCGACCACTAAGAAACAAACTGCAACTGCTAGCCAGCGCCATTTTCCAAGCGAGATAATCATAGGGGGACGGTCAACAGCACTTGGAAATACTGTGGCTTTTCTCGAAATTTTTCTCTCTGCTGTTATTACAACGAAAGCAAGTACCAGCAAGATCAATGCCATGGCGAAGGATCTTTCTTGATCGAAAAGCCTGGTACGAAAAATTGTTTGCGTAAGGGTTTCATATCTCATGAGATGCACCGCTCCGAAGTCGCTTAGGGTGTATAGAAACACGAGCAGAGAGCCAGCAAGTATTGAAGGCATTAATTGCGGAGTAATAATGCGAGAAAAAGCTTTACCAGGTTTACTGCCTAGGACTCGGGCACTCTCTTCTAAAGAAGTTGGTAGCTTCATTATGCGTCCGGCGACGGGAAGGTAAACGTAAGGGTAGGTAAAAAGCGTTAACACAAACCAAGAACCTGTCAACCCTTGAAGCCGAAGAGAAAGTTCGATTCCGAAAAAAGATAAGAGATCATGCAATATTCCACCAGGAGTCAATCCCGATAATAGTGCTGCCGCTCCCACGAAACTTGGAAATACTAGAGGAAGAGGTACTACGATTTTCCAGAACCGACTCCACGGGATATCAGTTTTGATGCATACCCATGCAAGAAAGGTTCCTAGTATCGCCGAAGAAATTGATACAAGAACTGCAAGCTGCACAGTTCTCCATAGAGGTTCTATAGCTCTTTGTTCGAAAATAAGATCTATAGATCGGCTGCTACTATTTAGAAATCGCCAAATTACATAAAAGCCGGGTAAGGCAAAGCAGACAGCGACTATTACAGCCATGCCATTCATCGCAGGGGAAGTTTTCTCCGGACGTGGCGCGGCTGTAATAGTCATTTGTTCCTATTGATCTAGAATTCCACTGGCTTCGATTATTTCTATAGTGCGACGAAACTCCGCAGCCATATCGTTTATATCGACAGCACCAACCGTATCAATAGGGGTGGGTGGGAGAACTGAGCTGGGTTCCACGCCGATAGCAAGTGGATATTCGTATACAGAGTCGGTCAGGTATCGTTGTTGTCCATTAGATAATAAGTGAGCAATCAATTTATTGGCAGAATCATAGTTTTTGCTTCTATCGAGGATGGCCGCTGTAGCCATAATCATAAGTCCCCCATCATCACCCGGTGCAAAAGCATGGTTAGCTGAGCGTTGTGTATCACCATTAGCTGCCACCTCTTGGTAGTTGTAATAGTGGTTAACCAGCCCGAATGTGACTTCATTGCGGCTAACTGCCTCAACGATTGCTCTATTCTTAGGATAAAAACGCGCCCCATTTGCAACCATGTCGTTTAGCCATTTGACAGCTACATCATCACCATTTCTAAGACGAAAAACAGTAAACCAATCTTGGAATGATGAATTTGAACCGGGTACTGCCACTAATCCTTTATAGAGTGGATCGGTTAGATCGAAGACCGATTGTGGTAAGTCAACAGTCGCAATTTCATCAGTGTTATAAACAAGAACTCTCGCTCTTCCTGCAAAACCAACCCAATCGTTATCAGGCGAGCGACGATCAACAGGCACACGTTCTAAGACGGTTTTGTCAAGGTTTGTCAACATGTCTAGATCTGCCAGATATCCGGTGGGTCCAGGACTTCTAGAAAGAAATACGTCAGCTTGGGTTTTGTTTCCTTCAGTTGAAATAGCTAAAGCCAAGTCATTTGAAGACCCGTATTTAATTTCTAGATTTATTCCAGTAGTGGCTTCAAAATCTGAAAAAATTGGGCCAACGAGTTTTTCACTACGTCCAGAATAGACAGTAAGGGTTTTAGAATCTTCCTCACTCCCGCATGCAGGTGTGGCCAGTACCGCAATTGCCAAAACAGCAGTGAATACTTTTTTGATTTTCAATTTCTCCTCCAAAACAGATTATTAGGTTCACCTAATATTTAATGTTAGGCAAACCTAACAATTGCTGCAGGTTTTTCCAACCTAAAGAAGTGCTGCACCCATTCCCACGTATGAAACGCTAACTTGATCCCCTCTTTGGCAATTAGAGCCTGCCGGAGTTCTAGCTTTGATTAAAGTTCCATCCTTAAGTCGAATTAGAACCATTGCATCGTGTCCGTAGTATTCGACTATTTCAACAATGCCATCATTACCTTCAGAGATTTTTAGCTCTTCTGGTCTAATAAGAACTCCAGAGGGATTATCAGTAACTTTAAGAACAGGTATTTCTCCAATAGGTGTAGAGCACACACTGTTTACAGATTCATTAAAGGGAAAAATATTTGCGTCGCCTACAAAACCTGCAACCCAGCTATCCACAGGTTGACGGTATAAGTCATGTGGAGGATCTATTTGTATTAGTCGACCTTCTCGCATTACAGCCACTCGATTTCCTAGAACAAAAGCTTCATCTTGATCGTGAGTAACGAAGATAGTAGTAATTTCTAGACTCGTAAGAAGTTGGTTAACTTCACTGCGGATTTCTACCCTCAAGGTGCTATCTAAATTTGAAAACGGTTCATCAAGTAGTAAAACAGAAGGTTCTGGTGCTAATGCTCTTGCTAGAGCGACGCGTTGTTTTTGACCGCCGGAAAGAGTATGGGGACGACGGTTTTCAAAGCCAGAAAGTCCAACAAATTCTAGTAACTCCGCAACTTTTTTTTCTTTCGAAATCTTTTTTCGAATTCCATATCCAACATTTTCGCTGATGCTCATATGGGGGAAGAGGGCAGCGTCTTGGAAGACCATACCAATTTTCCGCTTTTCCGGAGGAACAGAAATTGTTTCACTAAAAACCACCCTTCCACTGACTGAAATTTGGCCTTTTTCGGGTTGTTCTAATCCGGCGATTGTGCGTAAAAGAGTTGTTTTTCCACATCCGCTTGGTCCCAATAGCGAAAGAGTTTCGGTTCTTTTTACTTTTAAATCAATTTCTTCAAGAACGGTTACTTGATCGAAAGATTTTGAAAGCCCCTCAATTACAACCTCACCTGGTTTATTATGTTCATCCATTATGGATAAGACTAGTATTGAATTCTTTTTTTTGTTAGGTATACCTACCAAGCTAAAAAATTTTCTGTGGAAACCTAAAACTATAGTTACCGTCTAGGCATGCAGGAAGTAACTGTCGAGTGGTGGGGTCTGGTTGCCTCTTTGACGATGGTGGTCATTACTGTTGGAATATCACTTTTTCTTAGACTGAGACTTGAACGTGATCTAATGATTGCAACTGGAAGATCTATCGGACAGTTAGTGATAGCGGGTTGGGCTTTAACTCTTATCTTGAAGGATGAAACACCAATAATTTGGGCATGGTTATGGGTTGTGGCAATGATTCCATTCGCCGCGACTTCTGCCTCGAAACGCGAACAGCGCCTCCAAGGTCTCGCATGGATGACAGGTGCAGGTTATTTACTTGGACTGGGCATCAGCCTTTCAGTTCTTTTTGCCTTACAAATCCTCCCGCTTGAGTCTCGTGTATTGGTTCCAATTGCAGGAATGATAGTTGGTAATTCACTGAGAGTTGTTGTGGTCGCAGCTACAAGACTAGTTGACGCTATACGTGATTCGAGACTTGAGATCGAAGCTATGCTTTCGCTTGGATTTACACGTCACAAAGCTGTTCAGAGGATTGTTTCAGAAACACTCAAATTGTCACTAATTCCTCAGATTGAGACAACAAGAACTGTGGGGATAATTTTCCTTCCAGGGGTATTTACAGGACTGATACTTGCAGGAGTAGACCCTCTGAAAGCAGCATTGATGCAAGCAGTGATACTTTTCCTCATACTCGGGTCAGCGGCGATAACAGGTCTAATCGTCGTTCTATTCGGAGTTCAAAAGTTTCTGACTACCGATCATCGTCTCGAACCACCGATACGTTAAAAACTACTAGAGCAATCACAACCTAATTCACTCAAACAGGAAACAACTTCATCGACTGGAAGTCCAACGATGTTGTCGAAACTTCCTTCAAAGGAAACCACAAAATCCTTACCTCCACCTTGGATTCCGTAACCACCAGCTTTATCTAGTGGTTCACCAGTCTGTATATAAGTAACGAGTTCTTCTTTTGAAAGTTCTCTCCATTTGACTCGGGTAGTAACTGTCAAAGAACGACGGCCTTTAGGTCCACTAACGGCAACACCAGTTACCACATCATGGGTTTTAGCAGAAAGGGTTTGCAGCATTTCCAAAGCTATCTCTGGTGATCCGGGCTTACCCAGAATTTTTTCATTGATTGAAACCACTGTGTCAGCAGCGACACCACATTCACCATCATTTATTACAGCATTAAGTTTTTCAACTGCTAAACGTTCAACCAGAGATTTAGCTGACTCGCCTGTAAGCATTGATTCATCTATTTCGGGTACACGAACTTCAGGTTTGAATCCAGCTTCAAGAAGAAGAGAAAGTCGTTGGGGAGAACCTGAAGCTAGTATCAATGGACCTTTTACCTCACTCAACTTTCAACCCCCTGAGACAAGAGCCTCAGCTTCAATATGAAGCGGAGTTAAATCAGTAGGATCATCCAGCCAACCAGCAGGCAAAACTACAGGCTTAGGACCACCTCGATGACTCCTAGGAAGTCTTAATGCGGAAGGGTCAAATTCTCTGTCAGCTCCGATAGTCAGTAGTAGATCGTTTAACAGCTCTTTTAAATTGTCCATATCTTCAACCATCTGAAGGGAACGACGTGCGTTAGGTCCAGTCTGGTATCCCTTCAGATACCAAGAAGTATGTTTACGGAAATCTCGAATTCCGTGAGGTCCCGTCCAATCAACCAACATCTGCGCATGCTCAATCATTGCGTCAGCAACCCCACCTAACAGTGGGGGATTGTCAGGCTCCGAACCCCCTGAAGAGGGGAGTGAACCAAAAACTGAAGCTAACTGTCCAAACAGCCACGGTCTGCCTAAACAACCACGCCCGACTACGACCCCATCACATCCAGTTGCACGCATCATACGCAAGGCGTCCCACGGCTCCCAAATATCACCATTACCAAATACGGGGATAGATGAAACAGTTTCTTTCAAATGAGCAATAGCATCCCAGTCGGCTTGACCTGAATACAACTGTTCAGCTGTTCTAGCATGCAAAGCTACAGCTGAAGCCCCTGCAGATTCTGCGATAAGACCAGCTTCAAAGTAGGTTAGATGATCTTCATCTGTACCCTTACGGAACTTCACAGTTACAGGAATTGACCCTGCAGCTTCAACTACAGAAGAAACAATCAACTCAAAAAGTTTTGGTTTCAGCGGAAGAGCGGCTCCACCTCCACGCCGAGTTACTTTAGGCATAGGACAGCCAAAATTCATATCAATATGATCTACTCGACCTTCACCAACCAACATGGTAGTTGCGGCTGCAATACTCTCTGGCTCGGTCCCATATAATTGGATGCTTCTGGGCGTCTCACCCTCAGCGAAACCGCTTAACCTTTCAGTTTTAGAATGACCCTCTAACAACCCTCGGGCAGTGATCATCTCACTCACATATAAACCTGCACCAAATTTCCTGCACAACGTGCGAAACGGAGCATTAGTAACTCCTGCCATTGGAGCTAAAACAACTGGAGGCCAAATCTCGATCGGTCCAATACTGGGTTTCTTGAATTCACCAGGAATCGCAGTAGTTACATCATGATTAATTTCACTTCTTAAACCCATACATAAAGCGTAGAGCCCAAGTATTTATCTAACGCGCTATTCGAAATCCTTGATGACCTAAAGAACTATCCGGCAACAAACCCATCCTTGCTCCTACCCGATATCTGTTGCAATAACTGTCATGGCACAGATACGAACCACCTTTTACGATTCTATCTAAGCCCATAGAAGGACCCTTTGGGTCCCTAATTGGTGAATCTGATTCATGACGTGCAGAAAACCAGTCGTTGCACCATTCCCAAACGTTTCCAGAACAGTTATAAAGTCCAAAATTATTTGCATAAAAAGCATCAACAGGACAAGTTCCTATCCAACCGTCCTCAGCATTGTTATTATCAGGAAAAGAACCAGTAAAGATATTGCACATAAAATCCCCATCTGGTCTGCTTTCATTACCCCAAGGAAAACGTTTCTGGTTGAGATCACCGCGAGCGGCGAATTCCCACTCAGCTTCGGTTGGTAGACGACAACCAGTCCAGTCGGCAAAGGCTTTTGCATCAAACCATGAGATATGAACAACAGGATGATTCCATCTAGAACATCCGGGTTTCAACTCAGACCCAGGACCCTCAGGATGCAACCAGTCGGCACCTTCGACTTGCCTCCACCATTCGGCACCCAAAACACCCCTAGTTGAGGGGAAATCATCTGGCAGTAAACCCGCAAAAACAAACGACCAAGGAGGCTCACTGTCCTCGCTTTGCTCGGCAGTAGTCACATAATTCGTAGCAGTAACAAAAGCTTCAAATTCTGCGTTAGTCACAGCAGTAGATGAAATCGAAAAAGGTGATAGAACGATTTCTCTTACAGGTCCCTCACCATCTGCAGGATATGCATCTAGTTCATTACCCATCAAGAACGAACCGCCTGACAATTTAATTAGATTCGTTATGGGAGTAGATTCAGTCATTACCTTCCAAATCGAGACTTGAAACGAAATCTCTAATAGTTTCAGCTACTTCATCACACGCTTTTATGTGCACCATGTGACCAGTATTTGGAACAACCAAAGTTCCCTTAACGTCGAGATAACGTTCAAAAACTGCTGCAGATGCAGCAAAACGTTTATCTCGCTCGCCTAGAACTAGAAAGGTTGGAGCTTTTATTTCATCCAAGTGGTCAATCACATACGAATCAACATGCATAGACAGTTCTTCTGCACCTTCAGCAAGGTCGAGCTTCATAGCGGCCTGTCTAACAGATTCATTCCACTCTTGACGTGCCTCAACTTTTCTGAAACCCGGACCGGCAGCCACAAGAACCAGAGCAGAAACCTCATCAGGCTTTTCCAACGCATATGCAAGTGAAAGGTAACCACCCAAACTATGTCCAACCAGAACGCACGGTCTTCCAACCTCATCAAGTACCGCAGAAATATCTTTTAATGCCTCGTCTCGCGCATAGTTACCCGGTGGGGGAGCTCCACTTTCACCATGACCGCGTAAATCCCAAGTAGTAACTTGATGGTCATTACAAAGATTTTCACTTAAACCGGACCAAACATCTCTACTGTTAGCCCAACCAGTAATACAAACAATCTGAGGTCCTGTACCGGTGGTCTCGCCTACAATATTTACTTCACCATTTTGGACTTCAAAAGAGGTCATATTTAACGCAATCTTCTGAAACATTCACGCACGTCTTCCACGAAAACGTCGGGAGTTTCCAAGGAAGCGAAATGTCCACCCTTTTCATGTTCAGCCCATAGAACTAAATTCATTGAATCTTCAACCCAACGTCGGCGTGGCATCATTAGTTCATATGGAAAAACTGACACCCCGACAGGTGTGTCACCAGTTGAACCGAAACCAGACTCAAGTGTTTTGAACATTTCATAATAAATTCGAGTCGAGGAATTTATGGTTCCAGTGAACCAATAAAGGGAAACGTTTGCCAGGAGTTTGTCTCTGTCAACAGTATTGAGAAGATCCCCGCCATTGTCTGTCCATCCATAGAACTTTTCAGTAATCCAAGCTAAAAGTCCAGCAGGACTGTCATTTAAGCCTGTGCCAAGAGTCTGAGGTCTTGTTTGTTGAATGCGGAAATAGCCATCATCTTCTGCTTGGTACCAAGCAGCCCGATCAAGCAATTGCTGTTCAAAATCGGTTATATCTTCCATATCATCAGACTTTCCCGGAGGGCCCCCAGTCAGCATAGTTATGTGACATCCAGCTACATTTTCTGGGGCTACGCGGCTTATCTCACGGGAAATAATTGAACCCCAATCACCTCCTTGTACGCCATAGCGGTCGTAACCCAACTTATTTGCCAGCTCGGCAAATGCTTTTGCTATTCGTGTAGGTCCCCAGCCACGCTCAGAAGTAGGCCCAGACAGTCCGTAGCCCGGCAGAGATGGAATGATTACATGAAAAGCATCGGATTCATCACCACCGTAATCTTGCGGATTTGTCAAAGGGTCTATCACATCTAGAAATTCGACTATTGAACCTGGCCAACCATGACTCATCAACAGCGGAAGAGCATCAGGGTTTTTGGAACGTCCATGGATGGTGTGGATACGTTGACCGTCGATATCGGTAATCAAATTTTCAAAAGAATTTAAGTAGGTTTCGAAAGAACGCCAGTCAAATTCATCTCTCCAATATTCTGCGAGGTCTTTAACCAAATTCGCATCGATGCCATAGTCCCATCCCACATCGGGTAAATGGTCAGGCCATCTAGTTTTATCCAAACGATTTCTGAGATCTGCTATTTCTTCGTCACTAATCGAGACGACAAAAGGCTTGAAGGTATCAGACATTGTTGGACCTATTAGATGTGTTCAGCTAATTCACGTAAGCGACCCAATATGGTAGCCGGATCACCACCTATAGGTGTCACATTAAGGCTCGTAACCCCTGCTTCCTTATAGGCAGCCAAGCGATCTTTAACGTACGCTTCGTCACCGCACATATTCGACTTTTCAATCAATTCATCAGGAAGGGCGGCCATAGCTTCGTCTCTTCGTCCGTCCAAATAAGCTTCTTGAACTGCTGAAGCTTCATCAGGAAAGCCGTATTGACAGCAAAGGTCGTTATAAAAATTCTTTCCTTTAGCGCCCATTCCGCCTATGTAAAGTGCAGCCATCGGGCGGGCCATATCTCTGTATTGTTCGGCATCATCGCCTATGGCAACTAAACCTCCTGCAACAACATCAAAATCGCCAAGCGAAGGATCTCTTCTTTCCATACCGGCTTTGATGGAATCGCCCCAAACTGTCCCCATTCGTTCGGGAAAAACCATAAAGGGAAGCCACCCATTGGCTGACGCAGCAGTCTCTTCTACGCTTTTAGCTCCCAGAGAAGCCACATAGATAGGTATGTCGTCTCTAAGCATGCGATTAATAATCTTTAATGGTTTTCCCAGTCCAGTTCCTTGCTCAGCAGGTAGAGGCAGATCGAAAACTTTACCGTTGTAAGTAAGGGGTTCACGTTTCCAGGCCATACGACAAATTTCCATAACTTCCTTGAGGCGTGTTAAGGGCATTGAATAGGGAATTCCGTGAAAGCCTTCAATTACTTGAGGTCCAGATGCGCCTAAGCCAAGTGTGAAGCGTCCACCAGAGAGAGAGTCAAGACTTGCAGCGGTTTGAGCTAAAGCTGCTGGAGTTCTGCTATATGTATTTAATATGCCACTACCGAGACCGACTGTTTCGGTTTCAGCAGCTAAATAACCCAAGAGACTTACAGCATCAAAACCATAAGCCTCCGGAACCCAGATCATGTCCACACCCGCTGACTCCAAAGCTTTAGCTTGCTTAGCTGACTCCTTTGGATCGTTGGCGTAATTTAAAAGAGTAGATATTCGCATAGATGAATCATTTCAGAAGTAAATGAAGATCGCTTAGTCGGCAGTTTTATTCTTTTCAGTATTCGGGAACCGAAGGAAAACAATTATAGAGGCAAGTAAAAGCATTCCGGATCCAACGCTCATGGATAGCGAAAATCCATTTGTAAAGGCAACTTTGGCTTCTTGAGCTAACACTTCACCAGATTCCCCCGACAATCTTTCAGCCACTTGTAGAGCGGCTCCCACTGAGTTTCTGGCTACTTCATTTATTTCATCTGGCACAGAAGCAAAAGAATCTCCAAGACTATTTCTGTACCCCGCAGATAAAAGACTACCTAGAAATGCTATACCTACTGCAGCTCCTACTTCTCGAGTCGTATCATTGACCGCTGATGCCACGCCCGCTTTGTCTGAGGGTAAGCAATTGATTATTGCAGCAGTTGCAGTTGGGAATGTTATAGCCATTCCAACGGCAGTTAGGACAAGAGACAAGGCAATCTGAAGATAAGAAGAAGTAGTTTCTAGAAAAGCTAGAACAAGACAGCCTGAAGACGAAAATAGCAGTCCCAGTGATAGGCATCTTTTCTCACCGATTATACGAGAAATAACTGGACCCCTAGGTGCAGCAATCAACATAGTTAATGCAAAAGGAAGACATCTTACGGCAGCTCCCAATGGTGAATGCATCTGTACATATTGGAGGTATTGAGCCAGACCAAAGAAAAATCCGAACATCACAGCAAAAGGGATAAGGATAGAGAAACTACCTATCCCAAAACGTTGTATTTTAAAAAGCCTGGGATCCAGCATTGGGTATTTGCGATTGAGTTCAACAAAAACCCAACCAACTAGTACAACAACAGAAACAATTAAAGCACATATGACAACAGGGTCAGTCCAGCCAAATTCAGGACCCTGGATCAACCCATAAACCAAAGAAGTCAAACCTAAAGCAGAAAGAAAACTACCCGGTAAGTCCAGAGGGTTGATATGACTGTCGCGTGAGGTGGGAACAAAAAAGGTAACTAAGAGTAGTGCTATTCCAGCAGTAGGAACATTAATAAAAAAAATAGATCCCCACCAAAATTTTTCAAGCAATAATCCTGCCGAAATAATTCCAATCGCTGCACCTGCTCCTGCAAAACCAGACCAGATTGCTATAGCTTTTCCTTTTTCTTCAGGCGGGAAAATTATACTAATGATTGACAAAGTTGCAGGCATCACGAGAGCAGCACCTATTCCCATTGATGCTCGGAAGAAAATTAACTGGGACGGATCCGAACTTGTGGTTCCAAGCAATGCTCCAATTATAAAAATAAATAGACCAACTTGTAGCGTTCCGCGACGTCCAAACCGGTCACCTATAGCTCCACCAGGGAGCAAAAGAGCAGCAAACACCAAAGCATATGCAGCATTTATCCAAACCAATTCAGAAGCTGAAGCATCTAAGGCTTTTTGGATTGAAGGGATTGCTAGGTTCAGAGAACTTACGCTGGCCACGATCATCACAAGGGAAAGAGTCAAAATTGCCAAAATAAACCATCTTTTAGGGTGACCTTGAATGGTGTAATTTAATTCAGTTGTAAGAGCCATATTCTGATAATAATCGTTATTATCCGAATGTCAACTATGGTACTTTTCATTTTTTTGAAGGGAGCTTGAGTAGAGAGTTAGCTTACAATACAGCATTTTTTTAAGTAAGTAGCCACAAAATGGGGTAATTAGTCACAAGTGGTGATCTTGATGACATTTTCTCAAATACCATCAAAGGATGGCGAATAAATCACAATCTGAAAAAGAAGCCATAAACATGTCAGAAGTCTTACATTCATACTCTCGTCAAGACTGGGAAGAGTTAGCTTTAGAGACACTGTCAGGTGAGTCAGTTGACTCTCTAAACGAAGTCACCAATGACGAAATTGGTATAAAAGCAATTTACAGTTCCGAAGATCAACATTTGATAAACCCTGCTGGCATTCCTGGCAGAGCTCCATTTACACGAGGAGTTAAAAGAATTGGACATAAAAATGGAATTTGGGATGTTCGAGCTTTAATCGATGATTCAAACCCTGAACTAGCTAATACATCTGCATTAAATGAACTTTTAAATGGCTCTATTTCATTATTTATTGATTCTGAAAAAATTGGAATCCAATCGTTTACTGATCTAGATAAAACTCTCGAAGACATTTTTTTGAATATGACCAGTATTTATTTCAAGCCCAGTTTGAAGGGATCAGAGGTTGCAAAATGGATGATCGAATTATGGGATAAGCGCGAGATAGAAAATTCTGACCGACATGGTGGATTAGGAGTAGATCCAATAGGAGTAGCTGTACAAAAAGGAATCCAAAATAATTATGTCAAGGAGTTATCAGAGGTACCCGACTTCATAGATAGAAATGGTTCTTCAAGAGCCATAGCTATAGATAGTAGTTTTTATCCAGAACTTGGTGGATCGACTTCTGCAGAACTTGCGTATTCGTTATCAGTAGCGGTTTCTTATTTGAGAGAACTTGAAGAAAAAAAATTAGAAATTGAGACAATCATAAAAAATATGTATTTCACCTATTCTTCCAGTTGCGATCAGTTCATGACCATTGCAAAATTTCGAGCAGCTAGACGCTTGTGGTCACATATAACAAAAGAATGTGGAGTCTCATCAGAAAGTCAAACACAAAGTCAACACGCCATTACTTCTAATAAGACAATGAGCAAAAAAGATCCTTGGTTTAATTCATTTCAAGCGACAGTCGCTGCTTTCGCTGCTGGAATAGGTGGTGCGCAGGCAATTACTGTTGTTCCATTTCCTCTTTCAGATGAAATCTCAGGCGAAGAATTGAAAAGACGCATGGCGCGAAATACGCAACTTTTACTTGCAGAAGAAAGTCATATAGGACGCGTTATTGACCCCGCTGGCGGATCTTGGTTCGTCGAGGAACTTACAGAACATTTGGCCCAGAAATCTTGGGATATTTTTCAACAGATTGAATCTTCAGGAGGCATCACAGAGGTTCTAAAAAATGAACAAAAAATTAAGGAAGTGTTAAGAATCCGAGGCTCAAATCATGAGTAAAATTCCGGATTTTTCCAAAGTCGAGTTCGAACAGGCCACTGGAACGAATGAAAAAGAAGTAGAGCAACTTATTTCTACAAATCCAGAGCACCACAATGGCCAACTGTGGGACACAGCTGAGAAAATATCAATCCAAGATTTTTACACCCACGAAGATATAGAAAGTTTGGATTTCTTGAATGGATGGCCAGGTTTAGCCCCTTTCTTGAGGGGTCCTCACGCGACAATGTATAAAACTAGACCATGGACAATCAGACAGTATGGCGGTTTCTCAACAGCAGAAGAATCAAATGCCTTTTACCGAAGAAATCTTGAAGATGGTCAAAGAGGAATTTCAGTTGCATTTGATCTAGCCACTCATCGTGGATATGACAGTGACCATCCTCGAGTGGCAGGTGATGTTGGGATGGCTGGAGTTGCAATAGATTCTATTTTGGACATGCAAAAACTATTTGATGGCATACCACTTGACAAGATGAGTGTTTCAATGACGATGAACGGCGCTGTTTTACCAATCATGGCTTTATACATCGTTGCAGCCGAAGAGCAGGGAGTGTCAGCAAAGGCATTAACAGGCACAATCCAAAATGACATTCTCAAAGAATTTATGGTTCGAAATACATATATATATCCTCCAGAACCATCGATGAGAATAATTTCTGACATCTTTTCTTACACAAGTTCAGAAATGCCTCGTTTCAATAGTATTTCCGTTTCTGGCTATCACATGCAAGAAGCTGGAGCGACAGCCGATTTGGAACTGGCTTATACATTGGCTGATGGAATCGAATATGTAAGAGCAGGTTTAAAAGCAGGTTTAGATATAGATTCTTTTTCTCCAAGAATAAGTTTCTTCTGGGGAATCGGAATGAATTTTTTCATGGAAGTCGCCAAAATGAGAGCGGCCCGCCTTATTTGGGCGAGGCTGATGTCACAGTTTGAACCAAAAGATGACCGTTCTTTATCATTGAGAACGCATTGTCAAACATCTGGTTGGAGCCTTACGGCTCAAGACCCATATAACAATGTAATTAGGACTTGCGTAGAGGCCATGGCAGCGACTCAAGGCCATACTCAGTCACTTCATACAAATTCGTTTGATGAAGCTTTGGCTTTACCAACAGATTTTTCAGCAAAAATTGCACGTGATACTCAAGTATTTCTTCAAGAAGAAACCGATACATGCAGAGTTATCGACCCTTGGGGTGGAAGTTATTACTTGGAACGACTCACGAGTGATCTTGCAAGTAAAGCAATGGAACATATCAAAGAGATCGAAAATTCAGGTGGTATGGCAAAAGCTATCGAAGCAGGAATTCCAAAATTGCGCATAGAGGAGGCAGCAGCAAGAACTCAAGCTCGTATCGATTCTGGACAGCAGGCAGTTATAGGAGTCAATAGGTACCGTCCTGAAACGGAATCTGTAGTAAATGTTTTAAGGGTTGATAATGCTGAAGTTAGATCATCGCAAATCGCTCAGCTAGAAGAATTAAAAGCCACGAGGGATCAAAATCAGTGCCAGATCGCTCTTGAAGAATTGACGAATGCTGCGGAAAAAAATGAAAACTTATTAGCTGCATCTATAAAAGCTGCACGAGCGCGAGCTACGGTCGGAGAAATAAGCGATGCGCTTGAAAAAATTTTCGGACGCCATAGAGCGGAGGTGAGAACAATTTCAGGAGTATTTAGTAGTGAAGTGGGTGATAATGAAACAGTTCGAATTGTCAGAGATCGCGCCAATGAGTTTGAAACTGATTTCGGAAGACGCCCTAGGATTCTTGTTGCGAAGATTGGACAGGATGGTCATGACCGGGGTCAAAAAGTTATAGCCACTGCTTTTGCAGATTTAGGTTTTGATGTCGATATAGGACCTTTGTTTGCAACACCTTCAGAGACTGCAATGCAAGCAGTTGAAAATGATGTACATGTTGTTGGTGTCAGTTCTTTAGCAGCGGGTCACTTAACTCTCATCCCTCAGTTGAAAGAAGAATTAGATTCCTTGGGACGTAGTGATATCGCTATCGTGGTAGGCGGAGTTATTCCTCCTGATGATTTTGATGCACTTAAAAACGTTGGAGTTGCAGCTGTGTTCCCTTCTGGGACGGTAATTGCTGAAGCCGCTGTTGAACTTTTAGAGAAATTGTCGTGAAGCTTGATTTAGACCAACTGGTTCAAGGAGTTTTACTAGGGGATCGAACTTCTCTTGGAAAGGCTCTTACTCTTGTTGAGTCGAATAGGCAAGAAGACCGAGAAGTAGTTGAAGATCTTTTAGCCCAGATTTCTTCAAAAACCGGTGGAGCTCACAGAATAGGAATTACTGGTGTTCCGGGTGTTGGTAAAAGCACATTTATTGAAGCGATGGGAACCAAACTTATTGAACTTGGCCATAAAGTCGCAGTTCTGGCTGTCGATCCGACTAGTTCAGTTAGTGGCGGGAGCATATTAGGCGATAAAACGAGAATGACTTATTTGGCAAACGACCTCAATGCCTTTGTGAGACCTTCACCTAGTTCGGGAACTTTAGGTGGAGTAACTCGAACAACAAGGGAATCTATAGCTTTACTCGAATCGGCAGGTTATGACATAGTCATGGTGGAAACAGTAGGTATAGGTCAATCCGAAACTGTTGTAGCTGAAATGGTAGATATCTTTCTGATTTTGATGCTCCCCGGAGCAGGAGATGAACTGCAAGGAATTAAAAAAGGAGTATTGGAATTAGCGGACATGATTGCTGTTAACAAAACTGACGGTGAGAATGAAGCAAAAGCCTTCGAGGCAGCTAAGGACTATATTTCTGCACTCAGACTGACACAACCAGTGACTTCGAATTGGATGCCTCCAGTAGTTAATTGCAGCTCATTAACGGGAAAGGGTCTTGATGAAGTGTGGGAAAAAATTCAAGATCATAAAAAGATCCTTGAAACTAGTGGTGAATGGGAAAGTCGTAGAAGAATTCAAAAATTAAAGTGGATGTGGTCAATAGTAGAAGAGCGTTTATCTTCGGATCTACGCGCTAACTCTTCGATAATGGAGCAAGTTCCTGAATTAGAAAAGACGGTTCTAGAAGGGGAAATTAGCGCTACAGTTGCGGCTGAAAGGTTGCTTGAGATCTTTCGAAAAAGCTAATAACCCAAAATAGAAACAACTCCGATTTTTTCTTAAGAAAGCAGAGTAATAGTGTGACTATTATGGATCGGCGACAGTTCTTAAGAAATGGACTTATAGGCGCAGCAGGAGTTGGAATGCTGTCGACTTTAGACATGGCTGCCGTGTCTGCTGCCGAGCCGGGAGTTGGACCGTACGGCTCGCTAGAAGGAATCCAACCAGATGCCAATGGGATAATTCTCCCAGAAGGTTTTACTTCCCGAATTATTGCCACCTCTGGGGATTTGGTTCCCAATACATCTCATCAATGGCATATCTTTCCTGATGGTGCGTCAACTTTCTCCGACGGGGATGGTGGATGGTATTACGTCTGCAACAGTGAAGTTTTTAATTTTATGACAGATTTTGAAGGACATGGAGGAGTTTCCTCCATACATTTCAATAGTGATGCAGAAGTAATTGATGCTTTCCAAATTTTGGAAGGCAGTCACTCCAATTGTGCAGGAGGTGCAACCCCATGGGGTACATGGCTTTCATGTGAAGAGGGTTTCTTCCCTCCGTTATGGGGCAAAGTCTGGGAGTGTGATCCGACAGGACAAAATGCTGCAATTGCAAGGGATTCGATGGGGTACTTTGCGCATGAAGCTGTTGCGGTGGATTCAGTAGATGAAAAGTTGTACCTGACTCAAGACAAAAGTAATGGTTTGCTTTATAGATTTACGCCGGATTCGTATCCTGATCTTTCGAGTGGAATTCTCGAAGCTATGTATGTCTCAGATGAGGGAGATGTGACATGGGGAATAATCGATGATCCTGCTGGTACTTCTATACCTACAGAGGAACAACTTCCTGGAGCTTTTGTTACAGCAGGAGGCGAAGGCATCTGGTATCACAACGGATGGATATGGTTTGCGACAAAAGGCGACAACCGAATTCATAGTATTGACCTTAGGAATCAGCGATATGAATTGATTTGGGATGGTATTGATGACCGGCAACCGTTAACTGGAGTTGACAATGTCACTGTAGAAGAGGGCTCAGGTGACCTATTCATAGCTGAAGACGGTGGGAATATGGAACTTGTAGTTATAAGTCCGGAAGGAGAAGTCGCACCATTTTGTCGTCTTGCTGATCCTTCACACGATGGGTCTGAAATGACAGGACCGTGTTTCAACCCAAACAGAGATCGCCTTTATTTCAGTTCACAAAGAGGTCCTTCAAATAAAAGAGCAAACGAAGTGATTACGGCATATACCGACGGTGATGCATACAACGCTGGTGTAACATACGAAATTTCAGGACCTTTCAGGGGAAGATTCATCCCTCCACCACCTACGACGACTGCGGCTCCTACGACGACTGCGGCTCCTACGACGACTGCGG
>Ga0206679_10000394_pt1 | contig 36250 bp, 32 predicted proteins | sample M110012015metaG_FD_155464 | JGI IMG/M metagenome (GOLD analysis project Ga0206679, IMG submission 155464) | Ammonia-oxidizing marine archaeal communities from Monterey Bay, California, United States - M1 100m 12015 | ecosystem: Environmental > Aquatic > Marine > Intertidal zone | place: USA... | reverse complement strand
CTTCCATTTCGTTCACAATACCATCAATTTTTGAGGTAATGTAATTATAGAAGATTTGAAGAAGAATTGCAGCTATAAGTCCAAAAACAGTTGTTAAAAGAGAGACCTTAATACCATCAGCAACAGTAGTCGGTGATACCTGACCGTCCTCTACAATCTTATCGAATGCCTGAATCATACCAATTACAGTTCCAAGGAATCCTAACATAGGAGACAATGCAATAAAAAGCTGTAACCAGGTTAGTCCTTTTTCAAGCAGGCCATTTTGCACACCTCCATAGGAAATAACAGATTTTTCGACAATATCAATCCCTTCATCAGCGCGATCCAATCCCTGGAAATAAATCGAAGCAATCGGTCCTCTCGTGTTTCGGGCGACCTCTTTGGCTGCTTCCGTACCACCAGATTGCAAGGCTCCTTCAATATCCTGTTTAAATTGATCTGTATTAATTGTCGCCAAATTTAAGTAAACCACTCTTTCGATGGAAAGAGCCATTCCTATTATCAAACAGATTAAAACTGGAGTCATCCACAAGACGTCCCCTTCAATATACTTCTGCTTTAGTGTTTGTACAAAACCCAATTCAGGTTCTTTCTTTTCTTTAGCCTCTTTTGATACCGCCCCATCTGTAGCTGCGTCAACAACACTTGAGCTTGTAGGGTTATCACTTGTCGCATCTGTAGCAGGTCCGTCCTGTGCAACAAAGTTTAAAGATAAGCCAAAAGTAAAGGTCAATACAATGGCAATTGATTTGATCATGTTTTTCATAATTAATAAATTAAATTCTCTCGTGTTTAATTAGTTGTCAAAAATAATGTTTTTTTGCTTTTGAGCAACGATTTTGCAAAATGTTCGACTTGATGCATCAAGAGAATGGACAATTCTGTGTGAAATTCTTCTCTTTGACTGCCCCAATTACTTCGGTCTTATTAAATTTTAATATCTGAACACAATCATGCTATTAATTGTTCTTTTATCAGCTATATAACATAAAAAAGTCCTGCAAACAGGACTTTTAGTTTTGCGGAGAGAGAGGGATTCGAACCCTCGATACGCTTTCGGCGTATACACGCTTTCCAAGCGTGCTCCTTAAGCCACTCGGACACCTCTCCTAATAAACGGGGTTGCGAAGATAAAAAATTAGCGGGAATCTGAAAATTGAAAATACCTGCTAGCGCATTAGGCTAAAAATCAAAAGCCCTAAAGAAAAATAAATAAACAAGCCCACGACGTCATTAAGCGTGGTAATAAATGGCCCTGTTGCCAATGCGGGGTCAATATTATATTTATTTAATACTAATGGAATAAAAGTACCGAATATGGCGGCAACAATAATTACAGTGAAAAGCGAAATGCTAACTACCAGACCCAATTCAAATCCTCCAAAAATGGTTGCAATACCGAGAACAATGAGAGAAAGTAAAAGTCCGTTCACAATCCCTATTAATGTTTCCTTCCAGATTTTCGAGAGAATCCCCCCGAAATTCTGATCCCCTCTGGCCAAAGACTGAACTACAATAGCCGATGACTGGACTCCAACGTTACCCCCCATTGCAGTAATTAGGGGAATGAAAAAGGCCAGTTCCGGATGTGCGAAAATACTGGTTTCAAATCCTGAAATCACTTTTGCGCCCAGAATACCTCCCGCAAGACCAATGATGAGCCAAGGAAGTCTTGCCTTGGATATGCGCCAGATACTTGCATCGGATTCCATAGGTTCAGAGATCCCTGTAGCCAATTGAAAATCTTTTTCCGCTTCTTCTTTTAAATACTCTACAACATCATCAATCGTAATTCTTCCCACGAGTTTATTCTGATAATCAACTACTGGTACAGAAACCAAATCGTATTTTTCCATGACATTGGAAACATCCTCAGCCGAATCGGATGTTTTGACAGAAATGATGTTCTTTGAGTTATATAATTCTGCAATTTTTGTAGAAGAATTTGCAATAAGTAATCGTTTCAAGGACAAAACGCCTAACAAGTGTTCTTCCTCATCAATTACGAAAATATTTATCACTCGCTCGACGTCTTCGGCCTGTTTTCTAAGCTGCATAATTGCACGATTCACAGGCCAGTTTAACTCCACAACCAAAAATTCTTTTTGCATTAAGCCTCCAGCAGTATCCTCATCATAATTTAAGAGATCCACTATGTCTTCCGCCGCATCTTCATCATCCATCTGTGAAATAACCTCCTGAATTTTTTCTTCAGGAAATTCCCCTAAAATATCTGCGGCATCATCTGAATCCAGGTTTTCAATTTGATCAGCCAATTCTTTCGTGCTCAACGACTCAATAAGACGATCCCTGTTTTCTTCCTGAAGGTCCATGAGAATGTCAGACTGAACTTCTTCATCCACCAGGTAATACACGTATTTGGCTTCTGAATTGGTGAGCTCATCCAGCACATCTGCAATGTCCGCATGATGCAATTCAAAAACATTTGACTGTATCCATTTTTCATCCCGATTCTGAATTTTAGACTTCAGATTCTCCACAAATTGTTTGGTCAGCTTGAACTGCATTATATAGCTTGTTTAATTTTATTGTCTAATCATGACATAGACCCTGTATTTCATGAAAAGTATTATGAACACTATTTATTTTCTTAAATAAACTGGAATCCCTGGCATTTTTTCTTATTGCTTTATTTAAAACTCCGCATTGTTTTTCTAACCTATTCAACGCCTGAGTAATTTCAGGTTTTAACAGGGGTTTTGGAATATTTGATGTTTTTAATAAAATGGCTTTTGCAAACATTTCACTCCCTCTTGCTCTCAAAGGGGCAAAATCTTTTTTCTCTGCAGGGTGAAAAGTTTGTGCCATCACCTTATGAAAATGCATAAGCTCAGGCCAGCTTTCTTTTTCTATCTGTGCTAAAATAGGGTCATTCAATGCTGTATTGTACTTGTCAGAAATGACGCCCCAGTCTAAAAGAGACCATATAGCACTGAGGTAATCTCCTCTTTTGTTTTGATATCTCAGATAATACGCATGTTCCCAAACATCAATACCTAAAATGGGTATCCCTCGTACTTCAGACACGTCCATTATTGGATTGTCCTGATTTGGCGAGCTGCTCACAACTAATTCCTTTTGAGGAGTCACTACAAGCCAGGCCCAGCCCGATCCAAATCTCTTTGCCGCTGCATTATTTAATTCTTTTCTTAAAGACTCTATACTGCCAAACTGCGCATTAATTTTTCTTAAAAAGGCATTTTCAATTTCACCTGGTTGATGTTCTTTTGTCTTCGGTGTTAGGATTTCCCAAAACAAAGTGTGATTATAATGACCGCCAGCGTTGTTTCTTACCGCTTTGGATCGATAACTGGCATACATCATTAAATCAACTAATGATTTTTGTGCAAGAGATGTTCCTTCCACTGCTTTATTTAATTTATTTACATAACCCTGATGATGCTTAGAATGATGGATTTCCATTGTTTTTGCATCTATTCCCTGCTCATATTCATCATAGTCAAATCGCAATTTGGGTAATTCAAAATTTTGAGAATACGCACCAATTGAAAATACCGTAAAAAGAAGAAAAAATAATAATTTCATTTGTTATGTTTTACACAAAGTTAATCGATATTGAAGTAAAAATGACTTCCTAAAAATAAATTTATACCATATGGTCTATATCCCCTGAAGGTCAACCATTCTCATTCCAATAAACGATTTTAGAATGCGCTCTCCAACATTCGGAACCACCACATGAATTAAATAAATTCCGGAGGCTACGGGAATGTTTGCATCATTTGTTAAGGTCCAGTCCAAAGATGTCACAGGGCTGTCTTTTTTGAATTGTCTCACCAGCTTTCCATTGACCGTATAAATATCTACTGTACAAACTTCTGGAAGATTGGTGATTTTTACCCGGCTATCAATTCTATTTCTTTCGTAAGCCGAAAATGCGTAGTACGGATTCGGAACAATATTGATCATATCCAATGCACTCTTTAGCTGATCCGTAGATGAAGTCACTGTAGAAATGTCATCCATCTTCCAGGAATACATCGGCATTCCGCCATTATCTCCCGTAGCTACATAGTCCTTGTACTCTTTATTAATTCTCAGCTTTATCGTGGCATCAGTCTCCAGTAAGTCATGACCCTCCTTAAGTAAAGGATAGAAAATCCAGCTCATACTACCATATAGCTCCCGCTTGGCTGTAGTACTATTCGTCTCTACTTCCTCCCACTTCAATCGCAATTTGTGTGTGGCATCATTAGCAGCCTCCGAAGGTTTGTACTCAGGGAAATTATAGCCCGATGAATACCCGTTCAGTACCTTCTGATCCTTGCTGAATACATACACAGGATGCATACCTCCCATAACAGGAGTTCCTACATTGCTCACCAAACGATCTGTTGGATTCCAGATCATATCAGCGCCATTCTCGCCTCCTAAAAAGGAATTCTCCCCAAAGGCCATATACAAACGCGCTCCTGTTTCCAGATCCACAGCATAGCCAGGGAACCAGCCCATACCATCGCCTGAACCATCTTCCATGCCGTCTTTACCAACACTCGGGCTCATGCGTATAGCTCCAGGGTCTGCTCCGCCAACATTTAATGCCGAATTCCTGCCTAATTCTATCACCGGACAACGGGTCCACAAGGACTCATCACTGGTAAATACCAAATCAACACTCGGTAAAAAGCTGATCGATGCATTGTTCTTAGAGGAACCATTGAAAGATCCGTAATATGCCAGCGGCATATAATCCGCTTCATAACCAACTAATCGATGTGGGGCCACTATGCCTTCCAGAATACGCTCATATGCCTGTGTAGGGTCTACACCTATCTGATCCCTGTAATTACATGGATCCGCAAAGGCTGGACCATCGGGTAAGCACTCATATGAAGGAAGGGCCACATTCGTCTCTGGAGAATATTCCCCAGAACGAACCCAGTTCGTTGGAAAATACGCATCATTATCGCTGACTCCTGTCAACCACTGCTTAGAAGAATCTGCAAAAGTCAATGAAGAGGCTATCATATCCGTAGATTTAACAGCAACATTTCCAGAGCCAGAAGGAAAATAATACGGCTCCTGGTGAATCTGAACAGAAACACCCCACTCAGGAATAATCTGCTCGTTGTCATAATATACCGTGCGATCACTGCTGACAGAATCAATTGCATTTAAATCTCCCTCATTCGCATAGCGATAAATCACCCAGCTCGCAGTATCCGCTCCATTTCCAGAATTCGGAGCATTGTAATCCCGAAACTTGCACTCAAAATAGCCGCCCACTAAATTCAAGGGATCTACAACCTTCACATTAATTGGACCCTTACCGTACTCGTAAGTAGGATCCTCCATAAAACCAGTTTGCAATATCTCATCAATAGATTCCGAAGTCAGCTCCAGATCTCGATTGCCATTTCCATAACCATCCAAACGTGTAATCTGTGGCGAAGATCCATACTCTATGAGCTGCATAGTTCCTCCAGATTCTGGAGTTGGATTATGTGGAACGGCCGAAACTGATTTTACAGAACCAATTGCCGCCTTTCTACATGGGATGTATGGTTTTTTTTGTCCATCAAGAAATTCAGGGTCATTTGGATTATATTCCTTGTAATTATTATAGGCATAGGCAATGGCCATATAATAATACGTCTTGTGATTTACAAGTGTCGGACTTCCTTGAGCAAACTTGTCATCCGTTACTTTAAATGAATGCCTGATTCCCTTATTTTCGCCATCGACACGTTCAACAGGAATGGATGCCCCAATCTGATCATCAAACTCAAAATTAATGATACGAGAAACATCGTCCTCTATATCACATTGCCCAACAAGTCTTGCTTTAGTAGGGTCCATAAGCTCCGAAAGAGATACTGCATCATCTTTTAGCTGATAAATCTGATACCCTTGAAATCTATAAAATTTATCGGCGTCTGGACCATCTGCCACAATGAACGGATCAAATTCTGTATACTCTTCCTGATAGTTGTTCGAAGAGCTTGAATTTGATAGTACTAGAATCAGTTCATTTTCTAATTCCTGTATGGTCAGCTCTGGTGCATGAGGTCCATCAAGCACCTTAAAACAATTTTCGAAAAGAGCCTGAGCCTTATCATCTGCTTTTCTTAATACGCCAACAGACTCGAATGGATCACCGCCTGTTCCCCTTGCCCAAACTACCCCAACAGTAATGTTATTTACCGATCCAGGCTTCAATATAAAAGGTCCCCCTGACTGCACGAAGCGGCGGTCGTTAGGAGGGTTGTTACTGGTTTGTTCAGTCCATGGAACCTGAGGGTTTCCACCAGTTCCCCAGCCTAGGGGGTCAGTATCTCCGGGAAACATAAAATCACAAGGTGTACTAGGATCTGCTTCAGGATCAGAAATGTGACCACTACCACCGTACACAAACTTTGTCCCGTCTTTCCAGTACCCTTTTAAATAATTGTAATAATCGGCAGCAGCAACAGGATCAGTCTGGTTGGGATTTGCTCCATTCGTAGTATTTGAGTAGTATAAAAACCTACGCATTCCAAATCGCTCGTTGTCAATAATTCCATCTCCAAAACCTATCCCATTTAATGCTTCATTTTGATTTATTCCAAAGGCATTATCTATTCCGTCGTCATCCTGATATGGCCCTTCAAAAAAATCTACTCCAACAGCAGGAGGAGAATATCCATACCCTTTATACCCGGAATTGTCACCGTCATAATTATCGCCATTGTAATAATAGGCTAAACCACGATTCACATCACAACCTACATAATCGTCGTATGGATCTCCGAGTGCCCCGTCAGTAAAAAAACCAAAATAGGTGTTGTAAAGTGTTTGGGTTCCTCTATTGATCAATTCATAGTTGTAAAATGTCATATTATTAATCTCGTCATTTGACGCAAAAGAAAATGCCTGAGACCTGATTTCCATTCCAATTGGATCGGCCCCTGTTTCTGTATGAATATTCCCTTTATCGTTCATTATCCACCAGAAATTAATATCCCCATATAAAGAGACCGTTCTATCTATGGTGCATTCCTTCGTGCTGGTAATGTCATACCATGGATAATCTCCGTCCTCCCAGTTGTAATGACCATCTTCATTGTAATCAAAAAATGGTGCCAGGTAATAATCCTGCCCCGCAGAAACATCTCCATGGGCCGGCCACGTTTGAATAATCAGTGGTACCGTATAATTCGGGTATAAAGAAATCTGGGTGTTTGTCCCGTTATCTGAATCTTCAACACCTGCCTGATACCATGCTGCAAACTCCCGAATCATGTCCTGGGTTGTAATGAAATGCTGATCGTAAAACGTGCAGGTTTCATAATCCGTTTCGGCAAATACTTTTGATAATGGCCCGGTCCAGTAGTCCTGTCCGTTTCTATACCTAAGGGCCGCAAGCTTTAATTGATCATTGACATCTGTCCCTCCCAGCCACAAAGCTGCCGTAAATAATGCCATTATTCCGGAATTCTTTGGCACTTCATATTGAGAGTAATTCTGTCCAGGTACCTGCCATAAATTCCCAGCGGTATGAATCATTGCCCGAACATTATTGAGCTCCATGTAGGTCGTTGTAGTAGGAGGAGAACACCCTGCTCCTTTTTGAGTAAATTCCACAGGTTTTGCTCCTTCCATCAATTGCGCGTTAATGAAAGTGGAAAAGCCAATAAATAAAATCAAAATATGTTTCATCAAAGCGAAATTACAGAATTTTAGAATTACCTGTTCGCTATTTCAGCGGTGAAAGCATTTTTTATGTGCTCAATATCGAATTTATCTTTTCTAAAAACGATTGATATGATATCAAAACGGTAATTGTGATCGGGGAAATGTCTCACAGCGACATCATCAGCAACTCTCAGTATTTTATTTTGTTTTGTGCGATTTACGGACTCAAATGGCTTAAGCAAAGAATTCCCCGTTCTGGCTTTTACCTCCACAAAAATGATTGCCCCGTCTTTTTCACAAATCAAATCAATCTCATTTCGGCCCACTCTTTTATTCCTGAAATGAACCTGATAGCCCCTGTTGAGCATATATCTCTCAGCAATTAATTCCCCTTTTTTTCCCTTAGCGTACATTCTGTTTTATTACGTGTTCCTATTAAAATTACAACTTTTAAAATTGGAAATTAGCGGTAGTCAGAAAGAAATAAAATTATCTTTATATCCAGCAATCAAGTTTAACATTCATGAAAAATATTTTTATAAAAAATATTAAAGGATTAGTCCAGGCAGGCGAAAACATTCCAAATCGAGTTGCTGGTAAAGACAGTAACAAGCTGGCCATTATCGAAAATGCATTTCTTGCATTGGAAAACGGAAGTACTGTTGTCGCCTACGGTCCTATGTCAGAATGGGAAGGGATTGATGACTGGAGAGATTTAGAGGTAATTGATGCCGAGGGATGTTTTGTGCTTCCTTCTTTTTGCGATTCGCATACCCACACTGTTTTTGCAAAATCGAGAGAACTGGAATTTGTGGACCGTATTAATGGTCTTAGCTACGAAGAAATAGCATTAAAAGGAGGAGGAATTCTAAACTCGGCGAACAAGCTTGCTGATTGTACAGAAGAAAAATTGTTTGAAATGGCCGCAAAACGTATCAATAATATGATTTCTTTGGGTACGGGCTCTTTAGAAATAAAATCCGGCTATGGTCTTTCTGTGGAAAGTGAATTGAAGATTCTCAAGGTCATAAAACGACTTAAAGAGGAAATGCCAATTGAAATCAGGTCGACATTTCTTGGAGCGCACGCATTTCCAGTGGAATTCAAAGAAAACCATTCCGCCTACATTGATCTCATTGAGAATGAAATGCTTCCTGAAATAGCAAAAAGCAATCTGGCAGATTTTATCGATGTTTTTTGTGAAAGGAACTATTTTTCAGTCGAGGAAATGTGTCGGATTTTAGAAGCGGGAAAACGGCATGGACTAATTCCTAAAGTGCATGTCAATCAATTTTCATCTATGGGAGGTGTAAAGGCGGCAATCGATCTAGGGGCGTTAAGCGTTGACCACCTCGAAGAACTGACCGATGAGGATATTGACTCTTTAAAGGACACCGCCTGTATGCCTACCTTTCTTCCCGGTTGCTCCCATTTTTTAGGCATCCCTTTTGGAAATGCGCGTAAGCTGATACAAGAAAATATTCCTTTTGCCCTGGCAAGTGACTTTAATCCAGGCTCCACACCATGCTATAATATGATGCAGATTTGGTCTTTAGCGTGTATAAAAATGAAGCTCACTCCGAATGAAGCATTTAATGCCTTAACCATAAACTCAGCGTATGCCATGGGGCTCGATGAGACACACGGCAAAATAAAACTGGGATCAAATGCACCAATTATATTGACTAATGAAATCCCTTCACTTGCGTACCTTCCTTATTCTTTTGGCGAGAATAACATCCAAAGGGTGTTTAATTCGAATTCGATATAGCTATTAGGATGTGTGATTTTTACTTTATTATTTTTTCCTTTAATTTTCACTCCTTATGACCTTTATTGGAAAAGTAGCAAAATTCATTAAGGACGAGGGATTTCAATTGGAAACCCTTCATGTCATCGTGCCTTCTGACAGAGCTATCAAGCAGATTCAATTAGAGCTATCACAGGTGTATAGTGCTCCTATTTACGCCCCGAACATATGTACTATTGACCAATGGATGAGGCCTCATGAACAAACGCTAATTGATCAGACTAGGCAGCTTATCACCTTGTACTCTGCCTGCTCGAAAATGGCCTATTTTGAAAATGAGACATTTGAAGAGTTTTTAGGCTGGGCAAACATGTTACTGCAGGACTTTGAAGAAATTGATCGATATATGCTCGATGCAAATTCGGTGTTCAAAAACCTGAAGTCTATAAAAGAGCTGGAAAGCTGGCAAATCGATGATGATGAGCTATCATCTTCTCAGCTTAAATTCAAGGATTTTTGGGGTCAAATTCCAGAAATTTATTCCACTTTTCAAGCTGAGCTACGCAGTCAAAATAAAATGACCTCGGGATGGGCATATAGAGAATTTGCCTCACATATTGACTCTTACATTTCGACTGACGACGACCATCACTATATTTTTGCTGGATTTAACGCCCTTTCCATTTCAGAATTAACAGCAATTAAAAAGCTTATTGAAGCTAATATGGCTCATTTTCTAAGCGATAGCGATATGTTTTATACTTCTGATTCTATACATGAAGCTGGAACATTTATTCGAAAAAACCATGACTATCTTGGGGTGGGTTATGCAATCCCTCAGGGTAATGAGCTTGGAGAAAAAAAGCTAGATATACAAATCATAGAATGCCCCCAGCAAATTGGACAGGTCAAAATAGCGTCTACAGAGCTTCATAAGCTATCGAAGAAAGAGCAGGATTCCACATTAATCTTATTGTGTGATGAGTCTCTAATTACGTCGATTACCAAGAACATTCCTGAAAATATACAGAAAATGAATATCACTCTGGGATTGCCAATCACTCAAACGGCAATAAAGTCCTGGGTAGATATCCTCTTTCAGATTCAGGAAAACAAAGTGAAGTTTAACACGGAGGCCATCTATTTTTACGATTTTCAAAGGTTAATTAATCACTCTTTAACTATAGGATGTCTTTCCATGAAGGAGGTGTATATTCTTGGGGAAATTGAATATGATTCCATTAAGAAAAATCGTGTTTTTCATTCCAAAGAAACTGTAAAAAAGACGCCATTAATTTCTGAATTTATTGACTTAATTTATGATAGCTGGGGTGAAGACTGGCAAAAAGCAATACGCAATATTAGAGCCCTAAACTCATTAATAATTACACATATTTCTCCACAGAATCCCTTTGAATACAGCTTAATGGAGGTTTTTGATGAGTCGCTCATAGAATTTCAAAATATCATTGAGGAAGGGATCCCTAATATGAGTCAAAAGAGTTTTAAGCTGTTTTTTGATCAGCACTGGATTCGTAAGAACATGTCATTTAAAGGAGACCAAAGAGATGGTATACAGGTCATGGGCTTATTGGAAACCCGTCTGCTTGATTTTAATCATATTGTTGCCATTGGGATGAACGAGGGCAACCTCCCTGCTACAAATGCTATTAATTCGTTTATTCCTATGGATTTGAGAGCGGCATTGGGTATGCCTACTACCAGAGAAAAGCAGGGCGTATTCGCACATCATTTTTATCGTTTGCTTCACCAATGCAATAAGCTTACGGCAACCTATTGTACAAACAACGAACAGCTTGGACCCCAGGAAAAAAGCCGATACCTTCTGCAGCTTGAGCTTGAGCTCATGCGGCTAAATAAAAATATACGAGTTGAAAAAAGCTACTACAATATCCCGCTCCAGCAATCATCAAAATCTAATTCGCAGCTTATTGATAAGTCGGAACTAATCCTTGGTCGTATTGAAAACTATTTTAACCATTCTATTTCAGCATCTTCATTAAACAAGTATTTACAATGCCCCTTGGATTTTTACTATCACTATATTGCAGAGCTCGGGGAGGAAAAGACCATTGAGGAAGATATTGAAAGCCAGCAATTTGGTTCGTTAATACACAACACCTTAGAAATACTGTATGAAAAACATGCATTATGTGATAAAACCGGCAAGGAAAATTTACCAAAAAGAGGTCCTTTACAAATTGAAGAAGTTGAAAAAATGCTGGTAGACTATAAGGACGTATTACACGAGCAATTTATGGCCTATTTTGATAATGAAGCACAATTGTTTCTTGAAGGTAAAAATGTGCTGAGCTACACGATTGCACAGGATACTATTGAAAACATGCTCAAAAAAGAGCTTGCATTTCTAAAAGCTCAAACCGAACCAGTTTATATTGTACAGATAGAATCAAAAAAGTCAATATCTCTGGAGCTTGATGTTCAGGGTGAAAAACGAACGATTACTTTTTCAGGTTATATCGATCGAATTGACCGAATTGGAAATAATTATAGGGTCATTGATTACAAATCCGGCAGAGTAAAAGACAAAAACGTCGATTTCAAATTGAACAAAAATGGCATTATCGCTTCTTTTTCAGGATGCAAACATGCTGTGCAGCTGGCTTTGTATTCCCTGTTTTTTAAAGAAAGCTTTGGAAAGCTCCCCGACGAAGCCTTAATCTTCTCACTCACTGATGTGGTAAAATTGGAATACCCTCTTGAATACAAAAACCACGATTTAGAGGATATATGTCAATTATTTAGAGATTTTCTTGAAGAGGTCCTGAATGAGGTCTTTGATAAAGAACACCCCATTACACATACAGAGGATGCGAAATATTGCTCACATTGCCTATAATTAAAAAACCTGAAAAGAATTTAAACCGTAATTCAAACTCTTTTCAGGTAATCTGCAAGTTAAATAAAACCAAATATGAACAATTGTTATGTCCGTATCATCTATAAGACGAAAAACGTTTGATTTCGGTTGCCTTAATACAACTCTTCTTTTAAGACTGTCCTATAGTCTTTGATTTCTTCACGATTAATTTTGTGCTCTGCATCCTTTAATAGAGATAACAGATAAAGTAAGTTTTCCTTGTCCTCAATTTCTAAAGGGTACTCGTTTCCTTCTTCATCCTCTTCATATTGAGCCTGAGCATTAAAACACTTTTTGTCCTCAATGAATTCATAGGTGAGTCGCAATATTTTAACTACAAGAGGGTCTCCCTCGTCCAATGCAACTCCTCGAAGTTCTTTAAGATCTTCTATTAATTTTGGTGCTTTCACACCTTTTTTTTCAACTTTTGCAAGAATGTTGTCCAATTTTTCATTTGCAATTGCAGTCTTCATAAACTTCGTTTAATTGTTGCACAAATTTAAGGAGATTCGTCAAAATAAAAAGGGAATATTAAAAAACATTTGATTCATTTACTCTTAGTTTCCCATTCTAAGACATTTCCAGTAAAGAAATTATAAATTTGTGCTTATGGAGTTTTTTCTGAAAGCCTGCAGTATTGGTTTCTTATTAAGTGTAATGATTGGCCCCGTATTTTTTATTTTACTGGAAACCAGTATTAGAAGAGGGTTTCGTGCTGCTGTTGCTTTTGACCTAGGCGTTTTGGTTAGTGACGCGATATACATATTGCTGGCAAAAATTTTCATAGAAGAGGTCTCCAGGCTGGATACAACCGAAAATAAAGCCTTATTTGGCTTTATAGGAGGTACTCTGTTTATATTATATGGCTTCTATAACTTTTTTAAAAAATATCAAATATCAGAGGAAACAGAGCTCGAGGCGTCGGACAAAGGTAAAATCGATTATTTCAAATTGTGCCTGAAGGGATTCGTTCTGAACATTGCAAATCCTCTGGTTATTTTCTATTGGTTCAGTGTAATTACACTTGCTAATCAAAGTGTAGGTAATAAAGCGAATGATTTTAAGCTGTTTGTGTTTTTAGCTGTAGTTCTAGTAACTTTTTTCGTTTTTGACCTATTAAAGATAATAGGGGCTAAACAGCTTAAACCCCTAATGACACCTTATTTGTTCAGGGGAATGAATCGATTAATTGGTATCGTGTTTTTTTTCTTTGGTTTATTTTTAATTCTTCAAAAATATTTAAAAGTATAATGTCGAATCCACGTTTATTTATAAAGTCTTTCTCTTTTCTTCTAGGGCTTTTTATGCTTTCTAATGTGTCAATTGCACAAAAAGTAAATGAGGAAAACTTAACAGAGCAAGTTAAGCTGTACTGGGATGCCAAAGAAAGATATTTAAGCTCAAAAGGGGCGTATTATACTGATAATACATTGGGAGATACACAAGAAAAACATGGGAAATGGAAGTTCTATGATTTCAACGGAACGCTTGAAGAAGAAAGGAATTATTTCAGAGACCGCATTCATGGAAAGCAAATTAAATACTACGAAGACAAGTCCATTCAGACTGAAACATTTTTTGTTTTTAATGTCGCTGACAGCTCCTTCAAAGAATGGAATGAGTCAGGAACCCTTCTTACACATGGAAATTATGAATTAGGTAGTCCCGATGGAGAATGGAGTTATTATTATCCGGATGGGCAGCTGAAGAAAAAAGAATGGATTTCAAATGATACACTTTATTTAATTGAATTATTTGACAAAGACTCCGCTCATACACAAATCATTAAAGACGGAAATGGAGTTATCGAGCAGTACTACAGCAGTGGTCGCCTCAAAAAGTTTTATACCTATAAGAATGGATTAAAAACAGGTAATTTTGAGGAAAGACTGGCCAATGGTATAATCACCGTTAGAGGCGAATTTTTGAATGGATTAAAACACCATAAATGGCAATACTACGCTCCAAATGGTCAGCTTGAAGAAATCATCAGCTTTCATTTAGACACTCTACATGGAGAGTATACTTCCTTCTTTCCAGATCAGAGCATTAAATCGAAAGGCGCATATCTGAAGGGGAGAACATAGGAGCAGTGGACCTGGATGATGGAGACTGGAAATGCGGAAATGGAAGGAGGTTTTTTCGAAGGCAAACAAGTTGGGAAATGGCAGTATTATTTCTCCTCCGGTGAGCTATCCTATATCGCACATTTTGAAAAAGGCATGAGATCAGGGGATTGGATTTATTATTTTATTGATGGCAGCACATTTAAATCTGGATCCTATAAAAATGACCTTAAAACTTCCAAATGGATTACAAATTATGAAAATGGAAAGACACTTATGTCCGGTGAATACATTAACGGTCTTGAACATGGACAATGGATAAATTACTGGGAAAATGGCACAGTGAAAAACAGCACCTACTTCAAGTCCGGAGAGCTAAATGGAGAATGGAAGTCCTTTAGTCCTGAACACACTTTACTGATAGACGGAGAATACAAAACCGGATTGAAAACCGGAGAATGGAGGTCCTATAATGGGTCGGGGAAGCTTCTTTTACTGGAAAATTTCAAAGTGATAAAGAGCAAGAAAAATGCATCAGAAATTATTGTAATTGGCAGGGATCAACCCATATCCGTTTTACATGGGAAATTTGAGGCCTATTCGGAAGTGGACTTCACATTAAAAGCTACAGGAGTGTATAAGAAGGGAGAAAAAAACGGAACTTTTATCGACTATTATCCTGGAGGTGTAATCCCTACAATAGTTGCTCAATATAAAAATGGCAGCCTAAACGGGCTGTTTCAACAATTTACCAGGCAAGGAGCCATTCGCCATCAAATCCAGTATAAAGATGGACTAAAAGACGGTAGCTTCCTGATTTTTAATTCTTCAGGAAAAGTAATCGTTCGCAAAGAGTTTTTGAATGGAATTGAGGTCAAAATTTAGCTTTTTAGCTTACTTTGTCCAGAATATTGGTGAGCTCTAGAAAATCCTCTACCGAAAGCTGCTCCGGCCTTTCCCCTGAAAATTTTGGCGGCAGATCGAGCCCGTTTGTCATCGATTTCAATGAATTTCTTAATGTCTTTCGTCTTTGATTGAATGCTGTTTTCACCACTTTAACAAAGAGAATTTCGTTGCAATTCAGCGTTAATCTATTATTCCGTCGACATCTAATTACGCCTGACTTGACTTTGGGTGGAGGGTCAAATACATGCTCATCAACAGTAAACAAATACTCAATATCATAATAAGCCTGCATAAAGACACTCAAGATTCCATATTGTTTATTTCCGGGTTTCTGGCTTATTCTCTCAGCAACCTCCTTTTGAAACATTCCAATAATTTCAGGGATTAACTCTTTATATTCAAGACATCTGAACAATATTTGCGAAGAGATATTATAGGGGAAATTGCCCACTACACAAAATGGACTATTATTAAAAAGTGTGGCTATGTCAAATTCCAAAAAGTCGCCTTCTATTATCTTTCCTGACAATTCCGGAAAATTGCCATTTAAATATACAATGGACTCTTTGTCCACCTCCATCACATAGATGCCTTCATATCGGTTGGATTTTAGTATATGCTGCGTAAGGGCGCCTGTACCAGGGCCTATCTCCAAAATGTTCCTGCAGTCCATATGAAATGAAATATGCTGCTCAATTCTCGAACAGATGGACGGATCTTTCAAAAAGTGCTGTCCTAAGTGCTTTTTGGGCTTGACCTTCATGTTTTAAATTCCTCCACAATCGTTAATTCCGTACGAAACGCTGCAAATTTACCTCCAAATCTGTTGTTGTGCTCATCTTGCAAACCGGGAGCAAACTTTGTTTGATACTCTCCAAGTCCTCTCTCATTATAGGCCAAATACATTATCGCATAAGTTTTACCTCCCTCTTCTTCTCCTCCTAGTAACCTACACAATCTACATTCTTTAAAATATCCTGTTTTAAGGACATCTGGAATATGTTCTGTTCTCATCCACTCTAGCCATTCTGTTCGTATTTCCGCATCAATACTTATTGTTACGTTATATAAAATCATAATTCAAAAGTACTGTAAATTGCAGTCTTGTTAATTAAATCTTGTCAATTGGTTGGGTGTACGGTAAAAAAAACATATTTTTGATAGAAATCTAAATCTCATAATTATGAAAAAAAATCTACTCTATTTTTGTGCTATATTTTTATTTTCAGCACAAGTATTTGCTCAATCCTGTACTCCAGGAGCCAATTTTGCAGACTCCTCTTACGGAATCTGGCCGGACACAACAGATAATTTCCCGCCAGCAATGGTGGATGTGGCATATTCTGAGGATATTAATTTCAAAGTGCCTTCTGAAGTAACTGCCGATGTAACTGGTGGTGACCCTGCATTAGATGCGTTCATTGGATCACCTATTCAAAGTTTTCAGGTTACTAGTGTAGACGGACTCCCTCCAGGATACGATTATGCATGTAACGTATCTACATGCGATTATCTCGGCGGAGAGAATGGATGCGCCAATGTATATGGGACTTGTTCTGTGGCCGGTGTATACGAGGTTACTATCAACGTGGAGGGTGTAATTATGGTTGTTCTTTTCCCAGGACTACCTCCCACTCCTGTAACTCAACCAATTTCATTTGGTGGATACCGCATTGAAGTAGGTACTACAGGAAATATTGAAAACATCATAGCGCCAATCACAGTTGCACCAAACCCAGCCAATGAAAGTATTTCCATTTACGGTATAACTTCATCCATGGAGGCAACAGATATTGCTATTGTGAATGTGGAAGGGAAAGTCGTTTTAAATCAGGTAATTGAAAATTCAGCTGATTTTAAATTCGATTTATCTCATGTTCAAAACGGAATATACTTTGTAAAGGTGGCCCATAAATATGGTATGGATACCATTAAGTTCATTAAAGAATAAGAGTATTTCATCTTACTTAATAACAAAAGGAGGCTTCGGCCTCCTTTTTATTTGTAGAAATTCATTTCATCCACGTACTTAAAAACCGCCTCTGTCAAAAGATAACAGACATCTTTCTTCTCCTTTATTGCTTTTCTTATAAAACTTGAAGATATCTTCATCACCGGAGCCTCACCACAAAACACCACATTCTTGTGGCGTTTCAGCACGTCTGCCTTCTCGATCTCCTGGGTATTGAGCTCCTTTTCTTCCTGCATAGTCAAAACCCGTGGATACACATAAATCGAGTGTTTTTCCAGAATAATCTCATAGTTAAACCACTTGTGAAAATTTCGCAAATTGTCCTCTCCCATTATTAATGAAAAATCGTTTTCTGGATATTTGTCCATCAAATGCGCCAGCGTTTTTGACGTATAATTTGGTTTACTAAGCCCAAGCTCCACATCAGACGCTCTTAGCTTCGTGTTCTCATACACCGCTTCTCGAACAAGTGCTAATCTGTGGTGGTCAGAAAGAAGTGACTTTTTTTCCTTTAAGGGATTTTGAGGTGTTACCACAAGCCAGACCTCATCCAAACCTGTATAATCTGCCATATAATTCGCAATGACCATGTGTCCTACATGAACGGGATTAAAAGTGCCAAAATAAAGTCCTACTTTCATTGCCGAATAAAGTTATGAATCAGTTTTTTTGCTTCATCAATTGCATTTTGCAGATTATCGTTATTTATCACCACATCAAACTCATTTGAAAGCTTCATCTCATATTCAGCTTTTTCTATTCTTTGTTTGATTTTCTCTTCCGTTTCTGTTTTTCTCATTCTAAGCCGATGCTCCAGAACCTCTATATTCGGAGGCATAACGAAAACGGACAATGCAGTACTTTTAAATTTGGCTTTTAAGTTGATTCCTCCCTGCACATCCACATCAAAAACCACAGTTTTTGCCTCAGACCAAATTCTCGACAGCTCTGATTTCAATGTGCCATAATAATGATTTTTATATACCTCCTCCCATTCTATAAATTGGTCTTGTTCAATTTGGTTTTTAAATTGATCGACGCCAATAAAAAAATAATCTTTCCCGTCTTTTTCATTTTCCCTGGGCAATCTGCTGCATGCAGAAATGGAAAAAGCCAATTCAGGGATTTCCTTGAGTAGAGCATGTACAATCGTTGTTTTTCCAGCACCTGAAGGCGCTGAAAATATAATCACTTTCCCCTGTATTTGATTTACTTGACTCAATCTGTTATAGTGTATTTAGTACTTGCTCCTTAATTTTCTCGAGACTGTCTTTCATCTGTACCACTCTTCTCTGCATTTCTGAATGATTACATTTACTGCCTATGGTATTTATTTCTCTCCCCATTTCCTGGGCAATAAAACCGAGTTTTTTACCTGAATTCGGGTGTTCAAGAGTATCTACAAAATAATTCAAGTGGTTTTTTAAGCGCATTTTTTCCTCAGAAATATCTAATTTCTCTATATAAAAAATCATCTCCTGCTCAAATCTGTTGCTGTCTACTTTTTCCCCTTTAAACTCATTTAATCCTTTTAGAAGACGAGCACGAGTACCCTCGACTCTTTCTTCTTCAAATGGTTCAATCTCCTTAATAAAATCTCTTATTTCCTGAATTCTAAGTTGAAACTCATTTCGCAAATCAGCTCCTTCCTTTGCCCTAAATTCACTCACCATATCGCAGGACTCCTTTGTCAATGACAACACTTTATCGACTTCTGTAGCCTCAATCTCTGATACCTCATTATTGTGTACCTCAGGCATTTTCAATACCAGACTTAAATAGTTCACTGGTGGTTCCCCCCAGCTATCGTTAAGCTGTTTGAACTCACTGTAATATGAAGATGCTAAATCGCGGTTGATTAAATTCGTGTTCTTTGATTTTTCATTCTCTACATATAGAGCAAATTCAATCTTGCCTCTGTGTAATGATTCAGCAATTATTTTTCTGATTAAAGGTTCCAGCTCTTTATACAGGACAGGCACCTTTACACTTAAGTCAAGGCCTTTACTATTAAGCGTTCGTATTTCAATAGAAACTCTTCTGAATTCAAGAATTCCAGCGCTTTTTCCAAATCCAGTCATTGATTGCAACATATCTCTTATTTATTTACACAAAAGTATGCATTTTGAATAAGCTACTCTAAAAGCAAATCCGCATCAACACCTTCATTCTGTTCTTTAATGAATAAGGCTATCTCTGAAATAATTTCATCTTTTTGCCGATTCACATCTGTTTTATTCGAGTGGTATTCTTTTAAATAGAGCTGTGACTCCAGTAAATGATGCTCCTCAAAGGGTCCTAACATATTTTCAATTGCCGTTAAGCACTCCAGAGACTGCATGAAGTCCCCCTCCAAAGCCAAACAGACGAAATCTGCTAAAAAAGCACTGTAATCCAGCTTACTGTTCCACACAGCGTTCAAAATCTCTTTTCGAACACCAGCATAGCCGTCGTTATTAAGAAAGCACATTATGACTTCAGGTGCTGCTTCATCCTGTATATCAGAAAGCAAAATGATGATCCTGTTTTGAAGCTGTTTATCATTAGTATTTTGTAATAGCTTTATGAGATCGTCAATTATACCTACATGTCCCTTAGATGAAATCACTTCTATCCCTTTTTGCATTCGAACAGCATCTCCAGACCCGACATCCGACAAGGCATTCTTGAGAATCTTTGTAATTTTCTTTTCTGACATTTTCAATAATTAGGATGCAAATTTATAAATCTCAATTCAATTGATGCATAAAACATTGCATTTTATGACTTTATGAAGTATCTAATGTTAAAAAATATACTTTGCTCTTCAAAGAAACTACTATGAAAATTAGAACTTTGTTAAAAGTCCTTTTTGTTATGAATTATTTTAAGCTAGCCTGTACTGCTTTTACTGTAGCGGTTTTTATGGTTTCATGTGTGCCATCTAAAAAATATAATGAGCTTGTTGAACGGGAAAAGACGTGTTCTGAGGAGCTTGCCAAGTACAAAAAAATGAGCCTAGATTATGAAAGTCTCGCCAAAGATCTTGAGATGAAATATGATCTGGCGAACAAAGACTTAATTCAATTGCGAAAGGACACTTCTGAGTTAGGAGAAAGACTACGCTTGCTGAATCGAGATTATAACATCATAAAAACCCAGACTATAGAGCTTGAAAATTCATTCAATAAGCTGAAAAATTTGAGTGCCCGTGAAACGGCAACTCTTCAGGCAGAGCTGAAGGTAAAAAACCTTTCACTGCAGGAAAAAGAAGATGCTTTACTCGGCTTAGAAGAAGAATTGAAGGAAAAAGAAAGGATGCTTTCAGAGCGAGAAAAAAGGGTGAATGAACTGGAGGATCTCTTGCGAAAAAAAGAAGACGGAATCCGGGAACTAAAGGAACGGGTCGCAAAAGCTCTAAAAGGATTTGAGGGCCAGGGATTAACTGTAGAACAAAGAAATGGTAGAATTTATGTGAGTTTAGAGGCAAAACTATTATTTCGATCTGGAAGTACAGCTGTTGAAGACGAAGGTACTAAGGCATTAATTCAATTAGGAAAAGTTCTGGAAGGCGAAAACGACCTGGAAATTATTGTTGAAGGACATACAGATACCGATAAATTAAATAGTGCCACTTCACCGAAAAACAACTGGGAGCTTTCCGTTTTACGAGCGACTTCGGTAGTGGATATCCTTTTGGCAAATTCAGCTGTAACACCCTCTCAATTAATGGCTGCAGGAAGAGGGGAGTTTTACCCCGTATCTGATACAGATAAAGCTAAAAACAGAAGAATTGAAGTTATTATTTCTCCTAATCTAAATGAATTATATGAAATAATCTCAAATGACTGAGTATTTCATAACAACATTTCAGAAAGCCAAAAATCAAATCAATTCCATACTCCAGAAGCCAAAAATTACCAAAAATTCCGTCTCGGTAATTCTGATTGCGGCACTTTCACTGGTTTGTATCAGGTACCTTAAAACCACTTCTGATTTGTTAGCATTTCTTGAATACCTCCAGCTCACCGCATGGAGAGATTCCTTAATTCAATTTCGATCAGAGGTCCATGATTATCAGCTGTTCGACTTGTGTTACTGGGCACTTTGCAGGTTCTTTTTTTATCTCGTGATTCCCATACTCCTTATCAAGCTTGTCTTAAAAAAGAAATTGTCGGATTTTGGCTGGCGCATATCAGGTGAATTTAAAAAAACCATTACAATATTTATTCTCTTTTTTGCCTTTATGCTCCCCCTTGTTTATATGGTCTCTCTTCAAGGTTCTTTTATCCATAAATATCCATTTTACCACCCAGAGTCTCAAGGTGACCTGTGGCCAAATCTTATAATCTGGGAGTTATTATATTTTGTTCAATTTGTGGCTCTGGAGTTTTTTTTTAGAGGTTTTATTGTACATGGATTTAAAAAAGAGATTGGAGATTATAGTGTGCTGATTATGGTTATTCCCTATTGCATGATTCACTTTCAAAAACCATTTTTAGAAACTATTGGTGCCATATTTGCAGGATTTATACTAGGCTACTTGAGCCTGCGAAAAAACTCTATAGGAACAGGAATTGCTTTGCATTTCGCTGTCGCTGTTTCCATGGACATCTTTGCCTTATATCACCAGGGATTTATTTAGCTCATTATTCAAGCACAGTCACATGTCCGGTAAATAATTCCCGATCGTGCTGATCTTCAGGGATGTAGGTTAATTTCCAGACATAGGTGCCGTTTTGAACCCGTTTGCCCCTGTAGGTGCCGTCCCAAACAAAGTTCAGGTCCTTGGAGTGATACACCCGTTCTCCCCATCGATTAAAAATGTCTATGCTTATTTCCTTAACACCAACAAAACTTCCGGAGAAGACCTCATTAAAGCGATCTCCATCAGGAATAAAGGCATTTGGGATATAAATATAAAACTCTCTAAATATATGTATGGGCTTGGTGATACTATCAATGCACCCTTTGGAATCCTCAGCAATTAAGGTCACCTGATAAATTCCGGGGCTGTCATAAATATGGTTGGGATGGACCTCTTCAGAGTACCCTCCATCTCCAAAATACCACTGATATACAAATCCGTTTGTAGTTAGGTTTTGAAAAGAAATAGGGAGGTTTTCCACTATGGGTTCACTAATAACAGTGAAATTGGCATCCGGTTTTACTACAACAACCTGAATAGTTCCTGTAACTGTATATGTTTGACAATCATCTGAAACCACTACCTGATAATGAGATGTTCCGTATGGGGTTACCCAGGTCTGGTTCAGGGTATCCTGATTATGTGGCCAGAAATAATGGTATTGACCAAAGCCACCAGAAGCTTCAACCCAGATAAGAGTAGAGTCCCCTGGGCACAAAGAAACTGAAGGGCTTGTAACAATTTCTAAAGGAGGACTGGTCACGGCATAGAAAACAGTATCGTAGGCATAAGTTCCACATTCGTCATTTACCTGAATAACGAAATAAGTAGAGGAGACTGGTTCAACAAGAGCAGAATCAACTGTAGAGATGACCTGATTCATTGCGTTCGTCCACTCATATTCATAGTTCCCTGTGCCACCAAAAGCCTGTACATGTATAAACTGGCTCTGACTTGAACATTCTACAGTAATATCTGGAGTCGTACTCAGGGTAATTGGCTCGTATTCAGGAACGGTAACCAAAACGGTATCGTAGGCTATTTGATTTAAACAATCGTCTGTAACCTGCACAAAGTACTGCCCTGTAGCCGTTGGTGAAATACTGATACTGCTCTGTGTGGAGTTATCACTCCATAAGTAGGTATAAGGCGGTACGCCACCTGAAACAGTTGTTGTGAGCGTGATATTTTCTCCAGGACACGATACCTCTGTGTTATTTATTTGGATTGTCACCTCTTCTATGTCCTGTATAAATAATTCAATATTAACCGGCGTAATATTGCCGCAGGGATCAGATAATGGGAACTCCAATAATATATTTTCCTGGCCTTCTGGTATACCATCCATAAGAACATTAATTGTAAAAGAAACCTGGGTGTCTCCGGAATTAAAGGTTACAGAAGAGGGGACGCCTGTATAGTCTACTCCATTCGTTGCCGAGCCAGAAACATTCACAGGTACAGTTAAAATGTTGTTCAGGTTATTTTGTCTTTGAAATGTCACGGTTGCTGAAACGCATCCTTCTGCCATCCAGTCCGGATCAGAATACACCTGATTAGAAACTGAATACGTGATGTCCACCGGCGTGGCTGATGACAAGCTGTTGGCTTCAAGGAATATGCCCGAATCCCATTGCCCGTCTCCTACATCAGCAATGGCAATGGAGAGATGGTACATTTGCCCACACTGTACCTGAGAAACTGCTTCAAGCACATCCGTAAAACCATCATATTGAATATAATAAGATGACCCATTGTAGGGTGATGAATTTCCATCACCATTATAATTGTAATATTGAGAATTCGTTATGGCATTTACATTGTTTATAGATACCACTCCTCCATTATTTGGTAGCTGTGCTATGTTTTGAATCCCACTTATGCCAGGTCCGGAAATGAAAAACCCAAAAACATCATTAAACCCAGAATTATTGGGTGGGGCAAATTCAGGATATTCATCTGAACCAAAAACATATTTAAACCTCACCGTATCCGAATAAGGAATAAAATCGAATTCGAGAATTGAGGCATTAAAGGTTTGTGTTCCCCCTATTAATCCAGACAATAAGGCTGAACCCCCTACATTATTATCCATTCCTGCTCCTGCCTGATTATTAGGTCCCTGTGGCCCGTCTCCATTATCGATAACCGTTCCCGTGGTTAAAACCACTCCTTCATCAATCCCCAGGTTGGTATTAGAAGCCTGAAATGACCCTAAGGCAGCAGGACTACCGTTGTACAATATATTGGATACCGTCACTCCCGGGCCGAGCAATATGTTCTGTACTAAACCTAGAGGAGACATTGATGTGCCAGTAACTAGCTGAGAGAATACACTCCCAACTCCAAATAAAAATATTATGGAAACAATTATTTTACGCACTGATTATATACTATGTATATAAATAACGACAAATAAGTGAAAACGTTGTATTTCAGCCGTTTTATTTTTGATCTGGATAAAACAGCGCTTTGAACGCAACCCAGCTTAAGAAAGGGAAATAATGCATTGGCATAGCATAACCATAAATCGTATACTGAATTTCTTCATGAAGCCCGTATACCGTGAAAATCGCGAAAGAGGTCAGAATTGAAACTCCAGCAAACAAAAAGTAAAAAACAAAGGATCCAATTCGGGGGATGTACTTATTGAGTAAAAAGTACCCTACAGTTGCCACAAAACAGGAAATAATTGGTGCCATCAGCATATTGGCCATGGGGATGGCCTCTCGTAAAGAATCCAGCTGCTCCCCTTCAATGGCCGTCGCGTTTTCATATGCGAGGCCAAAAATATAGGTTACAAGACTCGCAAAAACTCCGGCGCTTAAAGGAAAATAAAGGTATTTCTTTAACATCATTTCCTTACTTTAACACCGATATTCCGGCTATGATTTTGATATTTCTGGACACCTTACTATCAGGCCCCAAATTATAATTCATTCTGTTGACTGAAAATTCTGCTTTATAAATTGTTTTAGTGTCTTTATTTGTTATTTCAATGGGAATGGTTACCTCCTTTGTTACCCCGTGTATGCTCAGTTTTCCTTTGGCGAAAACTCCTTTTTCCGTTTTGTATACACTTGAGGAAACAAAATCAATGGTCGGGTACTGTTCCGCGTGAAACCATTCCGAGCTTTTGGCATGCTTGTTCTGAACACCGTTCCCTGTATTTATCGAAGCGACCTTAATTTTTAGGTCAAATTGCATTCCTTTTAATGCCATTATGGCCTCCCCATCTCCAACCCACACATGTCCACTCATTTCCTTAAATACGCCCGTGGCGTCTTTACTGAAAAAGGCGATTTTATAAGAGTCTATTTTCTGCTTTTCCTGTGCCTGTATGGTAAATACGAAGAAAAACAATGCGCTAATTATTGCTAAATTTTTCATGTCTATTTTTTTATTATTTCTATTTCTGCGTGTAATTCTATTTGATCAGCCACCATTTCTGTGGGGAGCCCTGCTCCTATTTGAAAATCCAGGCGATTAAAGGTAGTAGAAAAATACAAGCCCGCCAGTTCCCTTCCGTCCCTTGCTTTGGCAGTGCCGTTATGGGTCATTGTAAGTACAATCTCCTTAGTGACACCGTGCATTGTAAGATCGCCGAAAACTAAGTAATCGGACTCCTTCTGTTTGGTGACTTTTTTACTTTTAAATGAAATTTCCGGATACTTTCCGGCATCAAAAAATTCGCTACTCCTCAAATGTTCGTCCCGTGATTCATTTGCTGTGTTAATGGATTTGGCTTTTATATTCAAGGAAATTTCAGCTTTTTCAAAGTTATCAGTAGAGGAAGTAACGTGCAGATCAAAATCTCTAAAATCGCCTACCGTATTTGATATTCCCTTGTGCTTAACCTTAAACCCCAAATTGGAATGAGTCACATCAGCCTCCCATTGAGCTGAGTTATCCTCCTGGCTAAATACAATAGAAGAATACACAAAAAGAGAAAGAAGAAAGAAAGTGAGTTTAATTTTTTTCATGGCTTTTTTATTTTCAAAATTAATGTATTTAAGCTTTTATTGGTATTAATATAGATTAATAAATATTCACTAATCTCTCATTTTTAATTACGTAGTGTTTCACGAATCGTGCCAACTTTTGTTAAAAAACTGTTAACGCATGTAATGAATCATAATAGTTTGCGTTAAGACAATATAACAGGTCGATTAAAGACGAGTTGTTTTCATATTTAGTAGTTTAGGTTAGAAAAAGAGGGCGATGCCCTCTTTTTTGTTGAATAATAAATCCTTGTTCTTATGGTTTTTCTAAATTTGTGATGACAGCAAACTACCAAATGAAACCAGCCAATAAAAACCAGCTTCAAATCTATAACAGTCTTTCGGGAATAAAGGAAGTATTTAAGCCTTTAAATTCGGATTATGTGGGCATGTATGTATGTGGCCCCACGCTGTATAGCGAACCCCATATGGGTAATATGAGGACATTTATCAACTTTGATCTGGTGTATAGGTATCTTTTGCATTCAGGGCATAGGGTAAAATATGTCCGTAATATCACTGATGCCGGACACATCACCAACAGTGCAGGAGACCAGGAAGACAGTATTGGTAAAGCGGCAAAGCACGAACAGGTACAGCCTCTTGAGATTGTGTATAAATACAACCTTCGCTTTCAGGAATTAAATCGCATTTACAATCTATTGCCCCCTAGTATAGAACCTACTGCTACTGGACACATTCAGGAACAGATTGAAATTATTGAACAAATTATACAAAACGGTTTTGCCTATATCGTTAATGGCTCTGTTTATTTTGATGTGAAGACCTACATGTCTAAATACGATTACGGAATCCTGAGTGGAAGAAAAGTAGAAGAGCTCGAAAACGAAACAAGAGAATTGAATGCCCAAAGTGAAAAAAGATATTTTGCCGATTTTGCACTTTGGAAAAAAGCCAGTGCCAATGACATGCAAATTTGGCGCTCTCCATGGGGTGACGGAAATCCTGGCTGGCATATTGAGTGTACGGCAATGAGTACTAAGTACCTTGGAGATAAATTTGATATCCATGGAGGAGGAATGGACCTAAAATTCCCTCATCACGAAGATGAAATAGCCCAAAGCTGTGGGTCTACTGGCGTATCCCCGGCAGCTATATGGATGCATGCCAATATGCTGAATGTAAACGGAAAGAAAATGAGTAAATCGCTCGGGAACTTCTTTCTTCCTCAGGAAATTGTGGAGGGAACAACAGATCTTTTCGAAAAACCATATGCCGCCAATGTCATTAGGTTCTTTATGATGCAAGCACACTATCGAAGCACATTAGATCTTACTGAAGACGCCCTAAACGCTTCCGAAAAGGGACTTTCCCGGCTACAGGATTCTTTGGAGCTACTTGAAAAAGTTCCTGTATCTAAAAGCTCGACTTTTGACGTCCCCGCCTGCATCCAGAGCTTTTATGATGCCATGGATGATGATTTTAATGCCCCTGTTCTCGTTGCTAATTTATTTGATGCCGTGAAAAAAATTAATCTTCTGACTGACGCTAAGGAGACCATTAATGCCGGAGACAAGGGCTTTCTATTAAGTGAAATGCAGCGTTTTGTCTTTAATGTGCTGGGGCTGAAATTTGATGAAAAGGAAAAAGACGATCGCTTAAATCCAGTGATGGACCTTGTTCTTGAATTACGTCAAAAAGCTCGGGCAGATAAAGACTGGGATACCTCAGATCTCATTCGGGAAGGGCTTAAAAATGCAGGTGTAGAAGTCAAAGACAGCAAGGACTCTACTACATGGCAATAAGGGCTAAGCTGATCTCTTTTAATTTCTGTTAGGTCTATTTGTTGATATCCCTGACATAGTCAATGGCCAAAAACTTCCTGGGAGTATGCCAATATATTTTTCGTAAAGATTCCTCACTCAGATGAAGTCCCCACATGGGATAATCGGGCTTGTAAAAGAAACAAAATTCGTTATTTTCAATCCATTGCATATAGGAGCGAAGAGTATTATCGATATATTCTTTGGTCTTTGTTTTTTCCAGCACCATATCCGTTCCGAACATAATGCGATCTGCATGTTTATCTATGAATTTCTTTGATCGAGTTCTCCATTTTGACAGGGTTTCAAATCCTTCGATATGAAAATCTTCATGCCCAAATGAAATATCCGTGTACACATTGGGATAGCGAGCAAAAATGGAAGCTAAACGCGTAAGCCGCTTTTCCGTGTTTTTATGGAGTCCAAAATGAGGAATGCACACCTTTAAAAGAGGATAAGCATCCATAACGCGTATGAATTCATCGTAGTATTTAATGAGATTCACATGAAATAACAGGGGAAGCTGTATTTGTTCTGCCCATTTGTAGATAGGAAGCATTCGTGGATCGTCCAGAGGCATAGAATGAAAGGGGCCTTTCCCCGTCCCAGCTCCATGTCCTAGATACAGCTTGATGCCATCTGCACCACGCTTTACATATTCCTGTACCAGTGACAAATTACCTTTGTCTTCAGGATCAATAGTAATAAATGCACTGAAGCGATCTGGATACCTGTTCCTTAATTGAATTAAAAGCTCATTATTTTCCTTAAATCGTTCAAATCCGTATTTATCATTCAGCGTAAAGGTATAATGTGATGACGCCATGAGACAGCATCGTGTAATATTGAGCTCCTTCATTGCCTTTAATAGCCTTTTTGCATCCTGCTCGGTCTGAAGGTGTTCATGCACATCAATAATTGGATGAATTCTTGGAGACAGATCTGTACTCTTTAGTTCAGGGTTCTTTTTATTTCGGTATGCCAGGTTATACTCTCCACGGTTTTTCTTAACTTTTGCTAATTCGTTTTTCGCATTCTTTTGATTCGAGGTAGAATTGCAGGAGGCCAGTCCCAAACACAATATGCCAATTAATAGATATTTCATGCTTTGCCTTTGATGTCTCCAAAGGTATAAAACAAGCCGAATAATTGAATCCAATTGCTGCAAACATTCCAAAAACATTCAACACCTTTCTACAAAAGTCAAAATCATCCAATTTCTTCAATAATTAGCTTAAATCGTCATTTTTTAACAAATTAATTTAAGTTTTGGGCAAATATTGCCCCAAAAATGCAAAAAATGACCTCAACTAAAAACCGACTAATTTATAGATCTAAAAATCAACAAAAAAGACTATAATTGAACTAAAATGACTAAAAAAGTGGTATAAAACCCATTTTTTTGACCAATTATTGTGATTTATTGAACAAAATAGAAAAGAATGTTTATAAATATCATTTTAAGTAAATTAGGCCAAAAATGAAATTTAAATTTATCTTTGGATAAACACAAATAAATCATGAATGTAAGCTATTATGGCCACTCCTGTTTTCTGGTAGAATTCGGCGGCAAAAAACTATTATTCGACCCTTTTATTTCCGGTAATCCCATGGCAAAAGATATTGATATCAATTCCATAGAAGCAGATTATATCCTATTAACGCATGGACATCAGGATCATGTACTTGATGCAGAAGCCATTGCCAAAAATACTGGAGCTACACTGATCTCTAATTACGAAATTGTATCCTGGTATGAACCCAAAGGAGTTCAGGGACACCCACTGAACCATGGAGGAAAGTACGATTTTGATTTTGGCACCGTGAAATACGTAAGTGCCATTCACTCTTCTGTCCTTCCCGACGGAAGCTATGGTGGAAATCCTGGTGGGTTCGTCATCTGGAATGATTCATCCTGTTTTTACATGGCCGGAGATACGGCACTCACTTACGATATGAAGCTGATCCCTGAACTGTGTCCTAATTTGGATTGGGCAGTCTTGCCGATGGGTGATAACTTTACAATGGGAGTTGAAGAAGCAATTATGGCATCCTCTTTTATTAAGTGCAATACTATTGTCGGATCTCACTACGATACTTTTCCTATCATTGAACTGGACAAAAACAACGCAAATTCTGCTTTCGAGTCTGCACAGATTACACTTCATCTGCCTGGTTTAGGGGAGACGATTGAGCTATAATTATTGAGAAACATCATGTGAAGTCTGAATTTGAGCAAATTGGCCAAAAATGGTTCAAAAGTGACAATAAATGCTCTTTTTTTACTCAAAACACCCATTTATAGGTAAAAAACCGCCCAAAATGAGATTCTGTATTACTGCGTCTATTTCATGTGCAATTTTATACAAAAAGAGAGTATAATTAACAAAAAAGAGCTAAAAATGAGGCAAAATGTTCAAAAATGAGATATTTCTGATACAAAATGGGGGATTTCAAGAAAAATACAAAATTAGTTTTTCACTAGCTTCAAAGAAGCCGAAATACGGTCATTGTGAAGAAGCTCAATAGTATAAAATCCTTTCGATAATGATGCATTCATCTGGTAATCGTCTTCTCCATGAATTATTTGTCTTTCGACATGTACAAGGTTTCCAATGGCATCATAAACTTTAATGGCATCAAAAGGACTTCCGTCACTTGCAACATGAATACTCCCACTGGAAGGGTTGGGATAAATTCTGAAAGAGCTTTCTTCAGCCATCTCTTCAATTCCAATAATCCCACTCACTGTTACGGGAATGTACTGCACATTTTCAGTCCAATGGGTGTTCATGTTTACAAATGACACTTTGATCGCATCTGTCAGATCCACTAGGGGTTCTATAAGCACCCCGTAACGTTCTCCAGGACATATCCATAGTGTATCAGATGTTTCGGCAGGAACGATAGGCCTCCCATCAGTACTTATGATTACAGCATTCAGTTGCTCAGGAAAAGTAATTCTATTCGCCAGATAGCCAATGTTTGCCATCCTTAAAAAAGTGACCTCCTCTTTTGCTGACTCTAAAGCAATATCCGGCTCTAAAAGCTGATACTCACTTTGGCCATTGACCAGAAAATAGGTGGGGTGATATTCAGGAATCGACACCTCGTGTATACTTTGTGTCGTGTCATGTGGATGGTCCATAACAGAGTCCTCGTGCCAGACCGGATCCATTTCCGACATGGTGTAAAGTTTCTCCTGATTAAAACTGTATCCTCCATCCCATGTCGTGTTGCTCCCATCCGAGGGCTTCACAATAAAAACTCCATACATCCCCGCCTGGACATGAATACTTGAGACCACATGACAATGGTAAAAATACGTCCCTGGATGAGGAGCTACAAAATAATAGAAACCATGGTCCATATGATGTACCTCAAAAGACAGATGAGGAACGCCGTCATTTTCCTGATTCACATCAAGTCCATGTAAATGGATCGTGTGAGGTGCTCCTTGAGATACATTGAATAAATCCAAAATCACACTATCCCCTTCATTGGCGTAGAGTGTTGGCCCAGGAATTGGTGGGTGTTCACCTAAGCTCTGAGCGAATCCGAAAGTTCGTAATGTGTCTCCGTCGTGCATGACCTTTTCTCCCAAATTACGAGCAATTAGCAGGTGATTAACGATTTGCTGGGTGTGCCCTACAATCGAACAGGAAAATACAATAAAAAATAACACTGTCCTTTTCATTGTCATGGATCGATTAGCATAGTTAAAAACATGCCGTTTGGGTAAATGTTGGCTCCCGTAACGGCAACTAAATTGTGATCATGTACGGGGTATTCTCCCGGTTGATGGGGAACCATTTGAAGTGTCAATGCCTGCATTGGATTAATAGGAAAAGTGTCTTTAATTCGGCCCTCGTGGTTTGAATGTTCAGAAGACTGCAACACTTCCAGGTGGTAGCCGTGAAAATGTACAGAATGTGTGGAATTTCCCGTATTGGCTATATGAATCAAAATGGTATCGCCCACATTTCCTATTACCCTCGCCATGGGATCATTATTAATGTCCGGATTGTGGTTGCCATTAATCAAAAAGAACTTTGGATTATAAGAAGTAGAAGTAATACCATTATTAATAATGTCATCGACCCATAGTGTATCAATTTCTTTAAGGTTCCAATAAAAAGAGGAAGCGCTACTGTTGCGAAACACAATCATTCCTGCAAGTCCAAGGATTTTATTATTTGGGTAATCTTCCTGATCGTAATAAATAAATGTCCCGGGGCTATCAGAGCTGATAATTAAATCCACTTGATTTCCTGGAGCTATAGCGCCTGCAGAAACACCAAGCCCATAGCATCTCAGCTGATGGGCAACACTGTCGTTATTTATCACCGTTAAAGTAACTGTGTCTGTGACGGAATAGGATAAAATGGCATTGCTCTTTTCGAAAACAAGCGTATTATTATAGCTTTTGAAAGGGATATTGCTTCCGTTAAAGGATTGTATAATACCTGAGTTAATGTATATGGTATCGGTTATTTGGGTAGAATGACCATTAAAGGCAATAGCAACGAAAACCAGCGAAATAGCTATACATTTCATAAAGATCATTCTAAAACGGTGCTTGTTAAGCTCCTGATAAATAAAGCTGGCCCACTTAGTTCTTGATGATTCGCTTCGTAATGACTTCTCCGAGATCATCAGTTAGCTTCGCAAAATAAACCCCTCCAGGAAACTCCCTGAAATCAAATTTCAATTCTGGACTATTTGGCTGTATGGAGGAAAGAATTTGACCATTAATTCCTAAAATCTCTACTTTGTCAATGTTTTCAAGCTTATTAAAGAAAAGTTCAGATTGAACAGGATTAGGATAAATTTCGATATTGCTCAATCCTCCTTCTGCAATACCACTTGAAGGGTCTGCCCAGGAAAGATGCATAGAAACAGTATCTCCATTGGCTGTATTTCCGATTTCATATACATAAAAAATGGCATCTCCTTCTCCGTAATAATTAGAAGCCGTTATATTCAGCTTAAAAAATCCTTGAATTCCATCTAAGGCATTTTGGCTGGAAATTTCAGCCATTGTTCCTGAACCAGGAATACCAACGTAACAACCTCCGAGATCACAAAGAGAATAAGACCAATCTTCGGGCAAAGTGTTTTCTATAAGAGTCCATCTGAAATGTATCCCGCTTAGATCGTGTGTGATCATTTTGATTTCGTGAAAAGAAAAATTCTCCGCTTGAATTTCCTCATCTATGTGTTGTGCAGGGTCGTATTGGAAGTTTTGAGCTGTAGTAGACAAGCAAAAAATCGTAAGAATTAATAAAGTCAGATAGATCTGTTTCATTGTAATTTAATTTAGAACTCAAAAATACAACAATTAACCGAATAACTCTTTGTATAAGCCTCTCTGTTCCAACTCTTAATATATTGCTTCTGATACGCAGACTTCGGCAGTAAAGCTGCTATGAATATGCGTCCTGGCAATAATCTAGAACCAAAAAAGGAGGCTCTTAAGCCCCCTTTAGTATTTCTTTTACATTATTTTTTAATGCCTGTAGACAAAGTCTAATTCATCAGCATTATGGTATGTAGCTCCACATTCTTGGAATTGGCAGTCTGAATGGTAAAATTCGATGAATTCACGTTCTCGTCAGGAGCGATGAACTCATCCGTAATAGTGATAATCATACGCTTATTATGTCTCCATGAGCTCTGGTCAACCGAATTAACGATAGCATCGTAATGCGACTCACTAGTCTTGTATTGTCGTTTTGTATTTATAAAATCAAATGCTCTCCAATGGTCTTCGTGCAAATCAGAATGTTTGTACCAGGAATGACTTGATGAAGATCTGAATGAAGCAGCTCCTATTCTGCATCCACTAGGTGAGGATACAATAATTAGATCGCTTTCCGAGGCTATCGCATTCACATTGTTGCTCATGCTTCCTGACACATCAATCAGAATTAAAATATCAGCAGAATCCCGCGCATTTTGCTCGATTACATCAACGAGTGTTTTTACCAATCGTTCCGGTCTGGAAATTACAAATTGACCTCCTGTCGAAGACGAGAGCCTGTCAAAATCATGCATTAATCGGCTTGGTGCCGGATTTGAAAAGCTCCATACACTAGGAGATTCATATACCGTATTGTTTCTGCTCGAAGAAGTTGAATAATTCGTGCTTGATGAACTAGATGAGCTCGATGAATTTGAAGAGTTCGATGAATTTGAAGAGGTTGAAGATGGTCTCGTTCTCCTTGGCCTTACCACGTGATTAGAACTGGAAGATGCCGGCTTGGGTGTTGCCACAACGGGTCTATGTGTTGGTGTAGGCGAGTTTTTAAGTGTCCCGACTTTACCTCCGGATCTCTTGATTTGTCCAAAAGCTGAAAGTGAAATCGATAAAGGAATAATAAGTAATAATGTTTTCATAAGAGCGCGGTTTTAAATTAATAATTAGTCTTTCCGTTATTTTGTTGTCTTTGGAATAGACTTCGCCCTTAGGCATACGATAACCGTGCCAAAAATAAAAAACTCCTGTAATAACGGGGCGGATATATTGAGTTTATTTAATCGTTTTAACAAATGTCAGCCCGTTATTTGTTTCCGTTATTTTATATTTCCCAAATGACTTTTTGGGGGTTTCACTTTCTTGGGAACAGAAACCTCCACGGGTGATTTTTTCAACGAAAAACAAAATCTCATCATCAATCTGCTCATAAGTTCCCGATACAGAGGTAAAACAATCATTTCCACATGGAGCACTATAGCTGGTAGAAAATGTCTTTTCCGTAAAAGATATGGAATAACCCCATCGGCTGGAAATGTCTTTCGTCTCCACATAAGAAGTGATCGAAAAACTCGATTGATCTTCCGATTCTAGACACTTGCCATTTACTTTCCAAGTTGTATTGGCTAATTTGATTGGGTGACCTGGGTGCTGCTCTTTTTCTGTGATAAATGAGCTTGAAATAAAGAATAGGATAAGAAGAATGGCTAGTTGTTTCATTTCTGTGTGTTTTGATTGGATACAACCAATACCTAATACGGTTCAAAAAAATCTTAGAGAAATTAAAACGGGAAAACAGCTGATATATTTGTCTATTTTTCCTTTTCCCTATAGTGAATACCCGTATTGGCGGTTGACCATAGGCTTCAGGGTTATAGTATTTGCCTTTCATTTTAGCTGGCTTTTCGAATACTTCACTAGAGTAATCTTTGCCATTTGCATCAAAATAACGGATTGTTGGATCGTTACGTTGAGCGTGGACAGTCCAGGATACTTTTGTGTTTGGGGCACCAGCAACAGTAAATTGGTTGTTGGCAATTTCTGTTGCTACATAAGGTTGAGTAGGAGTTCCTATAGCTGTTAATTGATAACTAGGGTTAATGTTTACAGCATCATAATACTCGGGTAACTCAATAGTTGCCTGACCGTTTGCATCCAAAGTAACAATACCTCTGTACATATTTAAAATCTCATTAGATTCAATAGAATAGTGACGAAGCGCTTTGTTTTCAGGATCCAAAGGATAATCGATAGTAAATGGTTTAGCTCCTGTACAAGTCATGTCACCATCAGCACGAACACCAAAACACCAAGCGAAGTTGGTGCCAGTTTGCAATCCTCGGACACCATAGAATCCCCCAATTCCACTAACACCAATCCCATAATCTCCGTCGCCAATGGTCGCATCGTAAGAAAAGCCATAAACGGCAGATGGATCAGTAGGTATTATAGGGTTAGCGGTGCTGACAATGCCAAAGTCCCCTTCTAGTTGAAGTACCTCAAGTTTTGCAATGGGCGTATCCGTTCCGATTCCTACATTTTGTGCATTTGCCGAACAGCAAATAAAAACAATTCCCGATAATAATAGTATAGATTTCATAATTATAATTTTAATATTTTATTCCAATAAACTAAATCCTGATTCTTCAAAATCACCTTGAGGTGATAAGAACCATTTGATAAATTTTTCAACTGAATCAATTCCTTTGATTCTCCTTTTTCTTTGAATATGGATTTTGTGAATACAAGCTGGCCCAGTGTATTGTACAGGTTTAATGTGCACGGTGTATCCTCCTTTAGGGTGAACAGTATAGTAAGCTCGTTATTTACAGGATTTGGATACAGATCTATGGCAGTTTCGAAAGTTATTGGCTCTTCGATAATTGAGACCGTTGTAGTAACCGTCACATTCATAGTGACAACTGAATCACACCCACTCACGGTACTTAAAGTGGCCGAATCAGTACCCGAATCTAAAAATTCTATCCCGTTCCATGTAAAAGGCAGGTCGGTGTCCAATATGGTGCTATCTACTGATAGACTATAGCTATCGTTTATCGTAAGATCCAAGGTTACTGTGCTATCACAACCCACGGCATTGGATCCGATCCATGTATACGTACCACTTGCTGAGTATAGCGTTCCATTCCATTCGTAGGAATCACATTCCTCTATATTCGTAGTAGAAAAAGTCGCATCATCACTTTCATAATAAAAGCCCGGTGAAAGATCTCCGCAGTCATTCGTAACTACAAGATCTCCAGAGCAGGCCCCCATAGGAACTATTGCTGTAATAGATGTAGGACTCCATGATTCTACAGTCATTG
>Ga0206679_10000393_pt1 | contig 36263 bp, 32 predicted proteins | sample M110012015metaG_FD_155464 | JGI IMG/M metagenome (GOLD analysis project Ga0206679, IMG submission 155464) | Ammonia-oxidizing marine archaeal communities from Monterey Bay, California, United States - M1 100m 12015 | ecosystem: Environmental > Aquatic > Marine > Intertidal zone | place: USA... | reverse complement strand
AACATGGCCAAATACCTGTTGTCTCAATTTCGCAGCCTCATAATCACAAAAGGCAGGAATAAATTCATTATCTTTCCTTGTTTACCATTGCTTTAGTCGCGCATTTTGATCGAATTTTTCCATATAGAGCTGTTTTAGCTAGTCCTCTGTTTTCGAATCGACTTCCTTCTTCTTTAAGGCTTGCCTTTTATACAACCAACCTATCGGCCCTGATGCGGCATAGATTATGGACACTGCCAAAAAAACCACAGGGGGATTCTGAACGATAAGAACCAATAGTACTATTGTAAAGACAAAAACCATATAGGGCACTGTGCCGACGAAATCAAGCTCTTTAAAGCTGAAATAACGGTAATTGGAGATCATTAATAACCCGGCAAAAATTGTGAGGAGCGCGAAGAAGTATGGCAAGAAGCCGGTAACTTCTATTCCGTAGCGGAACCCCACCCAAGGAACAAAAGAAACTAACCCAGCAGCTACCGGGCTCTGCAGCCCAACAAAAAAGCGTTTATCGACGGTTCCCAATTGCACGTTGTAGCGAGCGAGCCTGAGCGCAGCACATGACATATAGATAAAACTCGCAGCCCAACCCACTTGACCCAACGGTGCGAAACCCCAACTAAACATGATCAATGCCGGCGCCACACCAAACGAAACCATATCTGACAGACTATCGAACTGAGCGCCAAAAGCGGATTGTGTTCCCGTTAGCCTTGCGATTCTGCCATCCAAACCATCGCAGATTGCCGCGATCACGATCGCCCAGCCAGCCTCGTCAAAATTTCCCGACATCCCGGCAATGATGGCGTAAAATCCAGAAAACAGGGCAGCCAGCGTAAATAAATTGGGGAGCAGATAAATACCGCGACGGCGGACTTTTTTGCCGCCCTCAGAGACAACTTCCTCATGCTCATCAATAGGCAGAATCGTTTCGGTATCTACTTCCTGATCTTCGCTACTCATGAAATTCCTGGAACCCACTCTAAATCTATGGATTCGGGATTATACAACTCATTTCTCCGGCTCGAACGACTATTTTTAACATTTTACCCTAGTTTATAGATGCTATATGATCGCGCCTCATCGAAAAAATCGTCGGGTATCCGGAGAGATTCCCTCTAAAAACGAACGGAGCTAATTCATGAATTACTTTAATACACTGCCCCTTCGCTTGCAGCTAGCACAATTAGGCAAATGTCGCTTTATGGACAGCGCAGAGTTCAGCGACGGCGTTAAAAAATTGAATAGCCGAAAAATTGTCATCGTTGGCTGTGGAGCTCAGGGTTTAAATCAAGGCTTGAATATGCGCGACAGTGGTTTGGATGTTTCATTCACCTTAAGAAAAGCAGCAATAACCGAAAAAAGGGATTCTTGGAAGAATGCTACTGAAAATGGATTCATGGTAGGTACATATGAAGAATTGATTCCGGCTGCAGACCTTGTACTGAACCTTACTCCTGACAAACAACACAGTGCAGTAGTGAAACAAATCATGCCCCTAATGAAAACAGGTGCCTGCCTCGCCTATTCGCATGGCTTCAACATAGTAGAAGAAGGAATGCAGATTCGGGATGACCTAACTGTAGTTATGGTCGCTCCGAAATGCCCAGGAACAGAAGTAAGAGAAGAATATAAGCGCGGCTTTGGCGTTCCCACCCTAATTGCGGTGCATTCTGAAAACAACCCCAATGGCGACGGAATGGATATTGCTAAAGCCTATGCCGCTGGAACCGGCGGACACCGTGCTGGAGTCTTAGAATCTTCCTTCATAGCGGAAGTGAAATCAGATCTCATGGGCGAGCAAACTATTCTCTGCGGCATGTTACAAACTGGCTCCTTACTCTGTTTCGACAAAATGATCGAGAAAGGTGTTGATACAGGTTATGCATCTAAATTAGTTCAACATGGTTGGGAAACTGTTGCGGAGGGCCTTAAACACGGCGGCATTACTAATATGATGGATCGTCTTTCTAATCCGGCAAAATTGGTCGCAGCAGAACTTGCAGAAGAACTAAAAGAATTAATGGCGCCACTCTACCAGAAGCATATGGACGATATTATTACCGGTAATTTTTCAGCAGGGATGATGGAAGACTGGGCCAACGATGATGTGAAACTATTAACCTGGCGAGAAGCCACAGCTGAATCAACTTTTGAAAAATCAATGGCAGGTGATGCTGAAATTAGCGAACAGGAATACTACGACAATGGCATTCTAATGGTGGCAATGATCAAAGCCGGTGTTGAATTAGCCTTCGAAACAATGACTGATAGTGGGATTATCGAAGAATCAGCTTATTACGAATCTCTACATGAAGTCCCTCTGATTGCTAATCTTATTGGCAGAAAGAAACTTTATGAAATGAATAAAGTAATTTCAGATACTGCTGAATATGGGTGTTATTTATTCTCAAATGAATGCGTTCCTTTACTAGCGGATTTCATGAGAAAAATTGATACTGATGTTATCGGTAAAGGCCTAGAATCATCAGATGCCGGAGTAGATAACGCAGAACTTATAGCAGTTAATGAAAAGTTAAGATCTCACCCGATTGAAATCGTTGGCAAAAACCTCAGAAAACATATGACGGCGATGAAGAAAGCTATTTAAAGTTTCTCTACTAATGATCGACAAAAAACGGCCCTATGGGCCGTTTTTTCTTGGCAAATAACCCTTACAATGCCAAGGTTTTTTCACCTCTCGAAATCCCTGACACACCAGAACGGGCAACTTCGAGAACAACGTTGTCACCCAACGCAGTGATAAATGCATCAAGCTTATCTCCAGTACCTGTTAACTGAATTGTAAAAACATTGCTCGTCACGTCTACAATTTGACCGCGAAATATATCAACACTCCGTTTCACTTCCGCCCTCTGAGCACCTGCTGCCTTCACTTTTATGAGCATCAGTTCACGTTCAATATGCGCGCCCTCTGTTAAATCTACCAGCTTAACTACATCAATTATTTTATTAAGGTGCTTAGTGATTTGCTCTATACGAGCATCATCTCCGCTAGTTGTTACTGTAAGCCGCGATAATGACTGGTCCTCAGTGGGAGCAACAGTTAACGAATCAATATTGTAATTGCGTTGAGAAAAAAGCCCAACGACCCGTGAGAGCGCCCCAGGTTCATTCTCCATAAGTACTGAAATAATGTGCCTCATACTAAGTACGCTCCGTTTTACTTAAGAACATATCTTTCATGGCACCACCTTTAACGGCCATAGGGTAGACATGTTCATTTGGATCAACTTGGACATCGACAAAGACAAGCTTATCTTTCAGAGCAAAAGCCTCTTCCAGTTTTGGATAGAGCTCATCAGATTTTTCAATCTTTATACCAACATGGCCATATGCTTCAGCGAGCTTAGAAAAATCGGGTAACGATTCAGCATAAGTACTATGCGAATATCTACCCCCATACTGCATATCCTGCCATTGTTTCACCATCCCAAGCGCCTGATTATTTAGACAAATAATCTTGATCGGCAATTGATACTGCATACAGGTAGCAAATTCTTGTTGATTCATTAAGAAACTTCCCTCTCCAGTAATACATACTGACACTGCTTCAGGAAAGGCGAATTGCACTCCCATTGCCGCAGGAAATCCGAACCCCATCGTCCCCAAGCCACCAGAATTTATCCAACGACGTGGTTTATCAAACCCGTAATACTGCGCAGCAAACATCTGGTGCTGACCTACATCGGATGATACATAAGCTTCACCCTTGGTAATTTCGAAAACTGCTTTTACCACCTCCTGTGGCATTATGATGCCATTTTCTGAAGGCCTAACTTTTAGACTGTCTTTTTCACGCCATTTTCCAATCTGATCCCACCAAACCTTAAGCGCCTGCTTATCAACTTCTTTATCAGATTTATCGATATGATCATTCATTTCTTCTAACACTGCCGCTACCGCACCAACTATTGGCACGTCAGCCGTTACAGTTTTTGAAATGGAAGCTGGATCGATGTCGATATGTAGAATTGTGGCATCGGGACAGAATTTAGAAGTATCCGAATTAGTGACCCGATCATCAAACCGAGCACCGACACATAGCAATACATCACAATGATGCATAGCCATGTTGGCTTCATAAGTGCCGTGCATGCCCAACATACCCAGAAATTGTTTATTTGAAGCTGGATACGCACCCAAACCCATTAAAGTATTCGTAATAGGGAACCCTAACTTTTGAGTAAAGTTTATTAACTGTTCTGAAGCGTTGTCTTGTATTGCTCCACCGCCAGAATAAATCATCGGGCGTTTTGCCAAAAGCAACGCATCTACGGCTTTCTTAATTTGTCCAGTATGTCCTTTATCAGGAACCGCGTATGAACGAAGCTTTAAGTCTTTAGGGTATTCATACTTTTCTTTTTGTTTGGGGTCAGTTGCATCTTTTGGTATGTCGATAACAACTGGCCCAGGTCTCCCAGTAGTTGCAATATGAAACGCCTTTTTTATGATGTGAGGTATATCCTTCACTTCCTGCACCATAAAACTATGCTTAACAATTGGACGTGAGATACCGACCATATCTGTTTCTTGAAATCCGTCCGTTCCAATCATTCTGCTTTCAACCTGACCGGAAATTACTATCATAGGAATTGAATCCATGTAAGCCGTAGCTATGCCCGTGACGGCGTTGGTTGCACCTGGACCGGACGTTACAAGTACTACGCCTGGCTTTCCAGTCGAGCGCGCATAACCATCTGCAGCATGAGTTGCCGCTTGTTCGTGTCGCACAAGAATATGTTCAACTTTATCCTGATTGAAAATCGCATCATAGATATGCAGCACTGCTCCACCAGGATAGCCAAATACGATATCAACGCCTTCGTCGTGCAGTGCACGAATAAGCATTTCACCACCAGATAGTTGGTCCACTATATTCGCCTCTAAACTCAATTTGTTTTAATCCAATAACCAAAAACAGCATAGACCATAAAGGTTAGCTGCGATTCCATAATTAAAGTAGTTTTTGACAGTCCCCAACCCCAGTCTATGTCCTTACAGATACTGGTATTGCTTCATGTCGGCCCCTTACGCGATAACGTGATGGAAGCCTTAGGTAGATGTTGTCCGTCACCTAGACAGCAGTCTTTAGGAATGCCTGATTGCGGCTTATTCAGACTACAACAGGGTAATTTCGGGTTCGCCAAACCACCCTGCGATCAAAACCGCGATTTTCCCAGCTTTTGTAGGAAAGTCAAGCCCTTAGGCGTAATTTGACGGTATTTAACTAACTAGACGACAGCCTGATCTAGACCGGTCATTAGCTTTCCGAATACTAATCCATGAGTTGCATCCAGCTCCAAAGTGATCGCATCCCCCGCCAAATAGCTACCTCTCAAAACTTCCTCGGCCAACGGGTTCTCGATTAAATTTTCAATAGCTCGTTTTAGCGGCCTAGCACCATAAACTGGGTCATAACCGGTACTAGCGATGTGATCCAAAACTCCAGCACTGAGCTGAATACTTAACTCATTATCAGCAAGACGCTGATTCAATAAATCGATTTGAATTTCAGCTATGTCACGAATCTGATCTTGATACAGAGGATGAAATACTACTGTCTCATCGATGCGGTTTACAAACTCAGGGGAGAAATGCTTTACAACATCCTCGAGTACCACACTCTTAACCTTCGCATGGGATTTTTCGTCCACCGCGCTATGAACCATCAACTCCTGAACCCGGTCAGACCCCAGATTTGAAGTCATTACGATTACGGTATTTCGGAAATCAACAGTACGCCCGTGACCATCGGTTAAACGGCCATCATCCATGACTTGCAGGAGAACATTGAAAACATCAGGGTGGGCTTTCTCCACTTCATCCAACAATAAAACAGAATAAGGACGCCGGCGCACAGCCTCAGTGAGATAACCACCCTCTTCATAACCGATATAACCAGGGGGCGCACCAATCAGTCTTGCAACAGAATGTTGTTCCATGAATTCCGACATATCGATACGTACGAGCGCATCTTTTGTATCGAACAAAAATTCAGCCAAGGCTTTACATAATTCTGTTTTACCGACACCAGTAGGGCCTAAGAATAAAAAGGAGCCATTTGGACGATTGGGATCTGATATACCCGATCGAGATCGGCGCACAGCGTTAGAAACGGCAGTAATAGCTTCGCTCTGTCCAATGACTCGTTGGCGCAGAGCATCTTCCATCTCCAACAATCGCTGCTTATCACCCTGCAACATCTTACTCACAGGTATTCCGGTAGAGCGCGAAACCACGTCAGCGATTTCTTCTTCTGTCACCCGATTTCTTAGTAGTTGTTTTTGTGCTGCTTCTGCCTCTGAAGCAAATTCTAAGCTCTTCTCTAAACTTGGGATTTCTCCGTATTGAATTTCTGACATGCGAGCCAGATCTCCAGTTCTCCGAGTAGCCTCCATGTCCTTGCGTGCTTTCTCGAGAGAGCTTTTAATAGTTTGCGTTCTTTGTAATAAAGCTTTCTCAGCTTTCCAAATTTCTTCGAGATCAGCAAATTGCTTCTCTACAGCTATAATTTCCTCTTCCAGCTTTTCTTTGCGCTTTTGCGAGGCAAGATCCTCTTCTTTCTTGAGCGCCTCCCTTTCAATCTTAAACTGTATTAGACGCCGCTCTAGCGTATCCATTTCCTCCGGCTTTGAGTCAATTTCCATACGGATAAGGCTAGCAGCCTCATCAATAAGATCGATCGCCTTATCTGGAAGTTGACGATCTGTCACATAGCGTTGTGAGAAGCGAACAGAAGCTATGATTGCCGCATCAGAAATATCAACTCCGTGATGCACTTCATATCGTTCTTTCAGACCACGTAGTATCGCAGTCGCATCTTCTTCATTTGGCTCTGCAATTAAGACTTTTTGAAAGCGCCGGTCAAGGGCAGCGTCTTTCTCAATAAACTGTCGATATTCATCCAGCGTAGTTGCTCCAACACAATGAAGTTCGCCTCGAGCTAATGCAGGCTTCAGCATATTGCCGGCATCCATAGCTCCTTCAGCCTTACCTGCACCTACCATCGTGTGCAACTCATCGATAAACAAAATAATTGAACCTTCTTGTTTTGAAAGTTCATTCAATATTGCTTTTAGCCGCTCTTCAAACTCACCACGAAACTTTGCCCCTGCTATTAGCGCCCCCAAATCCAGGGAGAGAATTCTTTTATCTTTTAACCCTTCAGGAACTTCGTCATTTACAATTCGCTGAGCTAAACCTTCAACAATTGCTGTTTTACCAACTCCCGGCTCACCGATTAATACTGGATTGTTTTTCGTACGCCGCTGCAATACTTGAATTGTTCGCCTGATTTCAGTATCGCGACCTATGACCGGATCCAATTCGTTATTTTCAGCTCGTTTGGTTACGTCAACACAAAATTTTTGCAAGGCCTGCCATGAATCTTCAGCACCAGCCTCAGCAACGTTGTTACCACCGTGCAAATTTGCAATGGCATTATTAAAAGCTTGAGCTGACACACCAAAGCTACTTAACCGTTTGCCGATGCTGCCCTTATCGTTCATAGCAACAAAAAACATGGTTTCGCTCGAAATAAAAGAATCACCTTTTTGCTGTGCCAGCTTATCTGCTTGATTCAACAATCGCGCAAGATCTGGAGATACCGCAATTTCACCTTCGTGGTTAACGACTTGAGGGAGATCCCGCACATCCTGTTCGAGCTGTTCATGTAACTCCGGAATATTAAAGCCTATTTGTGATAACAATGGGCGAACTGACCCACCCTTCTGATCCAGCAACGCTAATATCAAATGTGCCGGCTCAATAAAATTATTATCTTTTCCAAGCGCGAGCGACTGCGCATCCGCTAGAGCCAACTGCAATTTGCTGGTTAATTTGTCAATTCTCATAGCGACTCCAATAAATGGCACCTGCTGAATCCCACAGCGGAGCTTCATAGTTGTTGAACTACTTCTTTTAATTGGGTTTTTGAACGCATTTTTCAATACGCTCGAAGATAATTTTTATTTAGATGAAATTAACAAGGTTGGAAGTTTCTATTTAAACCTACTAGCTATCATGTCCGAAATTGCTTCGGTATGAACAGCGGTTGTGCCACAGCAGCCACCAACAATATTAGCTCCGTGATTTATCCAGTTTTCGACAAACTCACAATAATGAGATGGTGAAAGATCTTCTCTCAATGCTAAACCTCCATCGGTTCCTTTAGAGCCATCCAACAACCAATCACTCGGAACATGACTAAAAGCATTGGCATAACCACCAACAAAACTTACATCCGCTCTAACCAGCTCTGGCATCGCATCGGAAATTCGTTCAGGCAAACAACAATTAGCCAATATTCCTGAAATTCCAAGCGCACTTAGCTGCGGGATTGCGTCTACTAAAGATTCTCCACTTCGCAGGCAAGCAGGCTTGTCATCATGCAGTGTTAGACCAACAAAAACTTGTTTTGAAGATTCAAGAGCTGCAGCACAAGCGACCAATGCTTCACTAATAGTTGACATAGTCTCGCAAATGAAGAGATCAACATAAGAATTTAAACTCTCAACCTGCTCTTCGTACAACGGCCTAATTATGGATTCTTCCATTACCCTATCTGGACGATAGCTACCATTCTGAGGAGGTAAGCTTCCCGCTATTAGTACTTCAGCCTCAGTGTCGGCAACAGCTGTCTTGGCTAGGTTTCCTGCAACTTGATTAAGTTCTAGATACTTATCTTCTATCCCTTCCTTTGCCAATTCTCCACGAATAATTCCATAACTGTTCGTAGTAATGATATTGGCTCCAGCTTTGATATTTTCTTTGTGTACTTCCACTACAACTTCAGGGGCTACGATTAGGGCATTGGCTGACCATATGGTCGGAGGAATTTCTACCCCCTTCATATAGAGGGTCTTACCCATACCGGCATCCAATATTGTCACTTTATGAGAAGTCATCGTCTCTCTTTGCTCTCTTTTCATAGAATTATATTAACTTTACCGAATTTTTGTCTTAAGTTTTACAAAAATAATTCGCATAGAGCAATCAGACCTACTAAACATTCTATGACAGCCTTTAGCTTCGTCAACGATTGACATACCATAGGCGAAATTTTTCTGGTGGAAGTCATGGCTAAACCCCCAAATTTTAAGTTTGATACTCTAAGCTTGCATGCCGGTCAAAGACCTGACCCGACGACGGGCGCGAGAGCAACTCCTATCTACCAATCTGCATCATTCGTATTTCCCGATACAGACTACGCTGTCGGTCTATTTAATATTGAGCGAGCAGGGCATGTATATTCAAGACTCTCGAATCCTACCAATGCGGTTTTAGAAGAGCGTATCGCAGCATTAGAAAATGCAGTTGGAGGTATCGCTACAGCAAGTGGCCAGGCTGCCATGCATCTTGCGATCGCTACTATTGTAGGCAGTGGAGAACATATAGTTTCATCACGCAGTATATATGGTGGAACTCACAATTTACTAGCCTACACTCTCCCTAGGTTTGGCATCGAAACAACTTTTGTAGATCCTCGCGATCCAAATGCCTTTAAAAATGCGCTACAAGACAATACTCGACTTGTCTTTGGAGAGATCTTAGGAAACCCGGGATTAGAAGTTTTAAATGTACCTGTCATTTCAGAAATCGCTCATTCCGCAGGAATTCCTTTACTAGTTGATGCGACCTTCGCCACACCGTATCTTTGCAAACCAATCGATTTCGGCGCCGACCTTGTCATGCATTCCGCCACAAAGTTTCTATCTGGTCACGGGGTAGTAATTGGTGGTTTATTAGTAGATGGTGGTACTTTCGACTGGGAAGCTTCTGGAAAATTTACTACTCTATCTGAACCTTATGCTGGCTTTCACAATCTAAATTTCGCGGAAGAATTTGGTCCTGCAGCTTTTATCACTCGTGCTCGCAAAGAAGGATTACGTGATTTTGGTGCCTGTATGAGCCCCACAACTGCGTTTCAAATTTTACAAGGAATGGAAACATTGCCTTTGAGAATGCAAAAGCACGTGGAAAACACACAAAAAGTTGCAGAATTTTTATTAGAACAAGAAGAAGTCGATTGGCTTAATCATCCGATGCTGGAGTCACATCCGGATCACGAATTAGCAAAAACCTTGCTTCCTAAAGGTTGCGGTGCGGTTTTTAGCTTTGGCATAAAAGGTGGCCGTGAGGCTGGCATAAAATTTATTGAAAGTCTGGATATTTTTTCGCATCTAGCAAATATTGGAGATGCCAAGTCTTTAGTTATTCATCCAGCAAGCACTACTCATCATCGAATGGATGCCGAGGCTTTAAAAAATGCAGGAATATCAGAAGGCCTTATTCGTCTTTCAATAGGCCTCGAGGATTCTAGCGATCTAATTGCAGACCTAAAACAAGCGCTTCGGGCATCACAAAAGTAAAAAGGATCACTCTCTTGTATTTTGAAGTAAACAGTTTGAAAACTTATTGTAGTAATGGCTCTGGAAAACTCGACCCAACCCAGAAATCTGTCGTTTTCATTCATGGTGCGGGATTTGATCACACTACGTTTGTCCTGGCATCACGTTATTTTGCGCGCCAAAATTACAATGTCTATGCGATCGACTTGCCAGCTCATGGCAACTCTTCAGGCGACCCTCTCGAGTCTATAGAAATGATGTCCGACTGGCTTTATACAGCACTAAATCAGTTAGGAGTTGAAAATACAGCATTGGTTGGCCACAGTATGGGTTCTTTAATATCTCTACAATTCGCCTCCGACCACTCAAAGATGCTTCGATCAATGGCTCTGGTCGGCACTTCTATTCCCATGCCAGTATCTGATCCTCTGCTCAACGCCGCCAAAGAAAACTCTCATGATGCGTTTGACATGGCCAATACCTGGAGCCATAGCAAAGCTGCACAACTAGGGGGCAATGAAAACCCTGGAATTAGCATGATGATGAGTGGCCAACGCTTATATGAGCGCTCCAGAACTAATGTATTGTACGCAGACCTTAATGCCTGCAACAATTTTACTAACAGCAAAGAGCTGGCCAGAAATGTTGCAACTGAAACACTTATTATTGTTGGGGATCAAGATCAGATGACTACACCCGTAAAAGCACTTGAAGTAGCCAGCATCATCCCTGACTGCAGAACACTGCGCTTAAACCCCTGCGGTCATGCGATGTTTGCAGAACAGCCCAATGCGGTTTTAGATGGTCTAATATCAATAGTCTGACGTCACTCTTACCTTTTCACTTATTATCGTGAACGCTTAATCGTTTTTCCCGTTGACTTAAATTCCCGCAACGAACGCATAATCGAAATTGCAAGCAATAGATAGATAACAAGAAGCGGCAATGAGGCGACGAGAGAAGCTGTCTGCAATTCTCTTAGACCGCCTACAAATAGCAAACTTATTGGCAATACCCCCAAGGCAACGGCCCAAAACACTCGCTGCCATCTGTCCGGATGTTGACTTGCACTTAATCGCTTTGTGGTTCCTGCAGCAATTGTATAAGAAGCGGAATCATAGGTTGTTGCCATAAAGATCAGTCCGATAAGTGCAATAAAAATCAACCAGATTCGCCCAGCTGGCAGAAGTGCAACAATTCCTGCGATAGCACTCGAAGGGCTTTTTTCTATCGCTTGATCAATAACCGCATAGGTCCCATCTAATTGCAGAGACAAGGCATAATTACCTAAAACGACAAAAAAGATCATGCAGCCCAAACTACCCCAACCCAACATACCAAATACTAATTGCCGAACTGATCGACCTTGCGAGATTTTACAAACAAACATGCCGATGAATGGGCCCATGGCTAGCCACCATGCCCAATAAAAGATAGTCCAGCTTTCAACAAAATTACTTTTCTCCAGTGGGTCTGTCCAGAACAACATGGTGATGAAATTTTGAGCGACATTCCCGACAGCTACCGCCCCCATCTCTAAAATAAACTTAGTCGGCCCGACAAGAAAAACAAAAATCACAAAGATTAATGCCAAAATCGCATTTATATTGCTCAGTACTCTGATTCCCCGATCGAGCCCACGGAAAACACTAAAAGCTATTAAGCTTGTAGCCAAAATAATGATCGCGGTTTGTAAATAAATACCGTCTTCGATCCCAGTCAATTCAGTTACTGATGACGCAACTAAAGATGTTCCAAACCCTAGGCCTGTTGCTGCCGTTCCCACGACTCCGACAATAAAGAAAAGATCTATAGTCCGTCCAGGCCATCTATCAACCCAGGACCCCAACACCACCGAACAGGCAACACTCAGTCTTAGAGATTCGATTTTCTTTACGTGATACGTGCAGGAAAGTGCCAACGCTGGCAGACAATAAAAGGCCCACCCCACCGGACCCCAATGAAAGATTCCGTAACTTGCAGCCCAGATGATTGCCTCATCTGATCGAGGCTCTATACCAAAAGGCGGCTCTAAGTAATAAAACACCCATTCCGTAGCGCCCCAATAGATTAGCGATGCGCCAATCCCAGCACAGAACAACATCGCCGCCCAACTATATTCGGAATATTGTGGCGTTTTGATATCTCCGAGAATTATGTTGCCATACTGACTGATGGCAACGAACAGCAACAAACTCAGCGTCAATACTGCGGCGCAAACGTATAGCACCCCAAATTTCGAAGTGAGGTATTGATACAAAATGTCAATACCTGCTGTGCTCCGATCTGGAAATACTACAATTGTTAGCACCACAGATAACAAAATGGCGAGCCCTATTCCAAAAAGCATCCAATCGACATTTTCTTTTGCGTCTGCAGTGTTATGGTTGGATTGAGAACTGAGAGGATTCATATTGTTGTTTAAAAGGCTTCTTCTTGAAAAAATATTATGCTGGCCATACGCCCTGTTTTGCCATCTCTACGATAGGAGTAAAATTTGTCTTCCTCACAATGGGTACAATGATCGCCTCCGCTCACAGAAGAAACTCCCATTGCTAATAATTGCCTCCGCGCCAATAGATAGAGGTTCATATAAAACTTTCCTTCAAGGTCCGATTCAGCAAACGAACTCTCAACCAGATTAAGTTCTTCTTGGGTCGCAGCGTTTGCTCTAAACGACTCTTTAACTTCGATTCCAACTTCGTAATGACAAGGCCCTATAGCAGGCCCCATCCAAGCCATTATGTCATTTGGGTCACTGGTCATTTTAGCTATTGTGTTTTTAAGTATCCCGGCTTGCAAGCCTCGCCAGCCTGCATGGGCAACTGCAACTTCAGTTCCTTCTTTGTTCGCAAACATTACCGGCAAACAGTCCGCCGTTAGAACACAGCAGGCGTTACGTGGCTCTCTCGTTATTAAACCATCGGCTTTAATTTTCGCACTAGCGGATTCTATTTCGATCACATCGGCACTATGAGCTTGATCTAACCATTGATAACCAAGATCTAGCATCAGAGCTTCGCGCAGTAAATCACGATTACCTGCAACAGCAAATAAATTGTCTCCAACATGGTCGGCGAGATTTAGGTTTGCGTATGGGGGCTTGCTTATTCCGCCTTTACGTAAACTCATTACTGCTCGCACATTTTTCGGAGCCGACCAGTTAGCATGAATAAATTCTAAATTACTCACCTAGACCCTCAATAATTCTAAAATCATTTTTTATTGCTGATAACAATTGCTGAAAATCATCAGGCGCCACGACTTCCCATGACAGTTTTCGCTCAGAAGTTGGATGAACAAGTGCTAAGCGTCTCGCATGTAACGCTTGTCGTTTAAAATTTCGTAAATTTTGCTCAAATTCCTCACTGCATGCGGCAGGTAACTGCAATCGACCTCCGTAGAGCGGATCTCCAACCAAAGAATGATTTATGTGAGTCATATGTACTCTAATCTGATGAGTTCTTCCTGTCTGTAAATTTAGCTGGACATGGGTATGAGAACGAAACCTCTGTAAAACTCGATAGTGAGTAATAGAATCCTTACCTTTTACTACAACTGCCTTTTTCTTTCGATTTACCGGATGTCTGCCTAGCGGCGCATCAATGATGCCGCCGCCAGTCAATACACCGTGAACGATAGCCTCATACTCCCGCTCGACGGAACGCTCTTGCAGTTGCTGCACAAGAATGCTGTGACTTTGAAGATTTTTAGCGACCACCATGAGACCAGTAGTGTCTTTATCTAGTCTGTGAACAATCCCTGCTCTCGGAATAGCTTCTAATTCAGGATAGGCATGAAGCAGACCATTCAATAATGTTCCTTGCCAGTGACCAGCCGCAGGATGAACCACAAGATTCGCAGGCTTATTCAGGATTACTAAGTCTTCATCCTCAAAAATGATGTCGAGTTGAACCGGCTGAGGAAGAAATTGCTCACTTGAAACAAGTTCCACTTCGATTTGAAGGAGATCCCCAGTTTTTAGACGGTCTCTAGGTCGCAGGGATTGAGCGTTTACCCGCAAGCTGCCATCTTTGATCCAAGATTGTAGTCGTGCACGAGAATATTCAGGAAACAATTGAGCCGCAGCCTGGTCTAACCGATTACCTGCTAGGTCTTCTGGTACCTCTGCCGACAAAGAGATGTGAGCTGACATCATGCCATGATAGCTCGATTATCGGTCGAGCGGGACTTCAAGAGTTCTGCCGAAGAGAAAATACACAGCTTCAAGGTTATGCGACTATGGGTTTGAAAGCCTCTCTATGGTTAAATACGGGCTCCAGCAGAGCATTCAGTAAAGGTAAAGAATTGAATTCACGCTCAAAGAAGGTAATTGTCACCCTCATCCTTGGCTTAGCCTTGGGAGGTTGTAGCCTGTTTGGAGATGACGAAGACGCTGATGAATTTGCCGGTCTTTCGACAGAGGAACAATTCTATGAAAGAGCCCTTGAACAACTAAACGGCCAAAACTTCCGCGGCGCTATTTCTACGTATCAGGCATTAGAATCACGTTTCCCATTTGGCCGATTCGCAGCACAGTCGCAAATTGAAATTGTCTACGCCTACTACCAAAACGAAGACATGGAGGCAGCCCGCGCAGCAGCCGACCGTTTCGTTCGCCTCCACCCCGATAATGAAAACATAGATTATGCCTATTACATGCGAGGACTCTCATCGTTTGTAGATGGCGGTGGAATTTTTAATAGGTTTCTGCCCATCGATCATACCAAGCGCGACCCAGGTCGAGCACAAGAATCTTTTAATGATTTTGCTCAACTACTGGCTCTTTACCCAGACAGTGTCTATTCGGGTGATGCTCGAGCTCGAATGATCTATTTACGCAATAATCTAGCGAGATACGAAGTACATGTGGCCAATTACTATCTCGAGCGTCGCGCTTATATCGCAGCTCTTCGAAGAGCACAGTATGTGGTCGAAAACTTTCAAGGAACCCCGGCTATAGCTGATGGCGTCGCGATTATGACGGAGTGTTATCTGCGCCTCGGCCTAAATGAGTTAGCAGATACTTCCCTTGCTTTACTTAGGGAGAATTATCCTGAACATGCCTCAATAGACTCAGACAACGACTTCATCATTCGAACTGAAATTACCAACCCGTCATTGCTGTACACAGTTACTTTTGGCTTAGTCGGCGATAATGCGGTTGATCCCCCATTAGCACCTACACAAAGACCGCTAACATCCGGTAGCCAACAAATAATTAACGATCAGCAAGATATTGAAACACCTGAAGAAGAGCGCTCCCTGCTGAGCATTATTACTTTAGGTGTTTTAGAGTAGTCAAAAAGATTACAAACGCTAGGTCACGACACAAGCCGCCATAAAATAATGCAGCCTTATGAGGACGCCTGAGTCTTAGATCAGGAACACATTAATTCAAGCTACTATAAAACGAGGTTCTTATTCCCCAATGAGCCAGGCATTAGTAATCGGATAACGTCTGTCACGCCCAAACCCTCTTTCTGTTAAACGCACGCCCACAGGACTCTGTCGCCGCTTATATTCGTTCAGATCCACTAATCTTAGAATTCGCCGCACAATATCTTCCGCAAAACCATGCTCTATTATATCTTCCGCACTTCGATCTTTTTCAATGTAAAGTTCCAGGATCTGATCCAAGACTTCATAATCAGGAAGACTATCTTGATCGACCTGGTTTGGCGCAAGCTCAGCAGACGGCGCTCTATCTATAACCAATTGTGGAATAATTTCTTCTCTTTGCTGCAAGAATGAATTATTTCTGTAATTAGCAAGTTTATAAACTAGTGTTTTTGATACATCTTTCAAAACATCAAATCCACCTGCCATATCGCCATAGAGTGTTGAATATCCCACTGCAATTTCACTTTTGTTACCTGTCGTTAAAACCAATAACCCTTGCTTATTCGAAATTGCCATTAACAAAACACCGCGAGCACGAGCTTGAATATTCTGCTCACTGACATCAACTGTAGTTCCAGCAAACTCATCAGATAAAGCATCGATAAAGGAATGATAAATTTCATTTATAGCAATAACTTGATAATTAACCCCAAGTTTTTCCGCTTGCTTAGCGGCAACATCTAAACTGAGCTGAGATGTAAATTCAAAGGGCATCATTACCGCCTGAACTCTATCGCTTCCGAGAGCGTCAACTGCTATGGCAAGAGTTAGCGCAGAATCGATTCCTCCCGACAACCCCAGCACCACTCCTTTAAATTTGTTTTTGTTTACGTAATCCCTAACACCTAATACCAAGCTTTGATAAACATCTACTTCAAGATCGAGGTCGTTAGCAATACTTTTATGTGGAATCTCAATGCGACCATCCTGGCTTACCAATATTTCTAGCGAATATAGGCCTTCAACATAGCTTGGTGCTAGAAAACAACATTCTCCTTTCGCGTTTGCCGCCATTGACCCACCATCGAAAACTAATTCATCTTGGCCGCCAATAAGATTTACATAAAGAATCGGGAAACCGGCCTGCTTACAACGCTTGCTTAATAGCTCCTTTCGCTCAACGAGTTTATTGATATGAAACGGCGATGCATTGATATTCACGGCAAGCTGCGCGCCAGCACTTTTTGCTTGTCGAATTGGGCCTGACTCCCATAAATCTTCACAAATAGTAAATGCACAACGTGTACCCAAGAGCTCCAGAACAAGAGGATCTGAACCGGGCGTAAAATAACGATTCTCATCAAATACCTGGTAGTTAGGAAGGCATTGCTTTAAGTAAACACCTAAACATTCACGCTTTTTTATGACGCTAAGGGCATTATATAACTTAGCTGATTGCCTGAAGGGATAACCTAGAACTAGAAAAATATCCAAGTTTGCAGCTAGAATTTTAGCTAGCGCCTTTTCTACGCGCACTTGCAAACTAGGCCGAAGTAATAAATCCTCAGGAGGATACCCAACCAGCGTGAGCTCCGGAAAAACAATCATATCTGCAGATTGCTCAGTAATCGCCCGTCGCGCACTAGCTATGACTAAATCTGTATTTCCATCTATATCGCCAACTAAAAAATTGAGCTGCGCCATAACTATAGTTAATTGCTGCGCCATATTGTCCTCTATCCCTACCCTTATGTATGACTACGTATGCGTATTGTACGATAACGCCTTAGCAAAACCCATTTCGCATTGCTCTTGAAATTTCTATATTGTTTCGGTATTTCAGTAAGAACTACAAAACACAAATGGCAAATCCATAATGTTTCAGTTGTTTGCACTATTTCCCAAATCGTTCCCCTTATATTGTGGCGAACGCCGCACTTTGCGAATTTGTAGATAGAGAATTTGGAAGGGTCGTTGAGTTGACGGATTTTTAATTTCCATAGATCAAACAGAAACACGGAAATTTATGAACTTGTCGATTCTAATACTAGTAATTCAATAGCCAGCTTTAATTCCCCATAGAAACATTTAATAGCAGCACTGAAATTAGGCTATAATATTAACAAATAAATAAGTAAATTCAGTCACTTATCCAAGTAAAGTGTGGCTGGCTACAAAGCCCATTAACTGACCTTATAAAAGAATTGTTTAATGCGCATAATTTTAGACTCTTTTGCAGGGTATTTTTAAGCCAAGAACACCTAAAATTTGCTTTTGCCATGCTTGCCATAACATAAAACGCATCACCCAACACAAATTCAAAGGAATTTCCTTGCAACTAGACCTTTTTTCAATAGTAATTCTCAGTTTCACCGGTTTTATCGCTGGCGGTATTAACACTGTCGCAGGTGGTGGGTCCAACTTGACACTGCCTGCTCTGATGATGTTTGGCCTGCCGGCGGACATCGCTAATGGAACTAATCGCGTTGCAATCTTAATGCAGTCTATAGTCGGAGTAGCCGGCTACGATAAGCATGACACTTTAGACCGGCCCGCCATAATTCCGATTCTCATACCTACAGTTATAGGTGGCATTATCGGGGCGGTCGTCGCTGCAGTAATGCCAAACTCGTTTTTGAAACCGATCTTGTTAGGCACCATTCTTACAATGTCTGTGATCATTCTTATAAAACCCGATTTCATAGCTCCTCCCCCCGGGACGCCGACGAAATCTCCGACAGAACATCCCGGGGCCTGGTGGGGCCTATTCGCAGCCGGGCTATATGGCGGCTTTATTCAAGCAGGAGTTGGATTCATCCTGTTAGCTGCACTTTCTGGCGGTCTACGTTACGACTTAATAAGAGCCAATGCTTTAAAAATGGCCTGCGCTCTAGCATTCACGGTAACAGCAGTAGGGATATTCATCGTATTCGATCAAGTGTGGTGGGCTCCGGGGATTATTCTTGCAATCGGATCTATGGCTGGCGCTCACTTGGCAGTAAAGATAGCCGTTAAGGCTTCCCAAGAGAGTATAAAATGGTTTCTTTTTGCAATGACACTTTGTGCAGTAATCGGCGGGTTTCTTTTCTAAAATTGGATCATTTTTCAAATCCAAAAATAGTAAAGAGGCGAACTAATAATGAGGAGGTATTTCATTTTTAGAATTTTGCCCTCCAGAAACTAACTGACCGTCAACAATTTCTAATACCTGAGACTTAATCTGCGATACTTCTTGAATGAGATGGTTAATCTGTTTCTGCTGCCTTACTACCACATTATTCAACTCATTCAATAAATTTTCCTGAAAGCTGAATTTACTCTCAAGGTCAATTAGTTTTTTTCCCACAATCTACTCCATTATCTTCGTTCAATGATTCTGCCAATGATAACCCCTCAACTAATAATCAACTTCTTTCTTGCTGGATATTACAAAGGTGTATTAATCTTTCTAATTCAACAATCGATACTAATTACTTAGTAACCTAAAGTATGCTTATTAGCGATACTATACTCGAAGCTTAAGTCAGTCAGCCAAGCTATGATTGTATCAACTAAGGAAAACTCTAGCATGGACAAAGCCCCGATTAACTGGACCAATACGGTGCTCTTCATAGCAACCCCAGTATTCGCAATTACTCTGGTACCACTCTATGGCTACTTTCATGGCTATGATCTATATGAGTGGATGGTGTTTATCTTGTTAATGGCATTTTGTGGAATGTCTATTACTGGGGGCTATCACAGGCTCTGGTCGCACAAAACCTACCGCGCTCACCCTTCTCTCCGTTTTGTTTTCGCAATTGGCGGCGCCTGCGCACTGCAAAATGATATATTGCATTGGGTGTCAGATCACAGGCGACATCACCGATATGTCGACAATAATGACCGAGACCCCTACTCAGCGGGTAAAGGATTTTGGTTTTCACATATTGGATGGATATTAAGGAACTACAAAAGTGCGACAAACGACTTCTCCAATGTTAAAGACTTACAGAAAGATCCTATTGTTTGCTGGCAACATACTCATTATTTAAAACTGGTCCTCATTACCAACATAGGTGTCCCCGCATTTCTAGGCTATCTGCATGGCGACATCATCGCCTGTTTGCTACTAGGGGGGTTATTGCGCTTGGTACTAAGCCAACATGCCACCTACCTGATTAATTCTTTAGCCCATATGTGGGGGCAACAAACCTATAGCGATAGCAGCTCAGCAAGAGATAATTCATGGTTAGCGCTAATAACTTATGGTGAGGGTTATCATAACTACCATCATACCTTTCAATGGGATTATCGAAATGGTGTTAAGTGGTGGCACTATGACCCAACCAAATGGATGATAAAACTTTGCTCTCTCGTTGGTTTAACTCAAGATTTAAAGCGCTCTACTCTGGCACAAATTGAGGAAGCAAAACTGGAAATGCAATATCGAATTGCGACCGAGCATTGTGAATTACTCAACATTCCTGAAAACTGGCGTTTATGTCTCGAACAAGAATATGAACAATTTTTGAAAACACTCCAACTATGGACCGATCATCGCCAAGCTTGGTATGAAACTAAAGGAAAGAAAATCCAACGGTCATTGGAGCATTGGGATCAATTACAGGTCAGGGACAAATACAAAGAGGTACAATATAGTCTCAAGATTCAAAGGCGTCGTTGGCAAAAAATGCTAAGGAACCTAGGTGAACCCTTTCCGAATCCAGCCTAATTGATGAACTTCTTAAGTAGACGCCTTTTAAGTTCGTACGTTATAGTCAGTATATCTTTGATCAAAATATTGCGTAACGTACGGCAGAATAGCCGAAATAAGCAGAATAGAGCGGATTTCGCGCCCTTACAAATGATTAATACACGATTTAGGACGGAATAACATGCTTCTCTTACGACGAATGCAAACAACGATTGGTCTTCTGTTGGTTCTAGTTGGCCCAACAACTTTTGCGGTGGAAGAAGGAGACAAAGTCCCTGCTTTTGATTTTGCATCTATCTATGCCGACAAGCCAAACATAAACCTTGAAGGCCTCGAAGGAAAGACTCTATTTATCGATTTTTGGGCGTCATGGTGCGCTCCTTGTGTGCTGTCCCTTCCGCTATACAACGAGATGTATCACAAGTACAAAGATCAAGGCTTGGAAGTAATCGCTATAAACGTGGACAACCCAATCGAAGATGGGCTGGATTTCTTATTAGACACGCCTCTGGATTTTCTAATCCCTCGGGACCCCGAAGGAGATGCAGCTGAACTCTTTGGTGTTATTGGCATGCCTTCCTCATATTTAATTTCGCCCGACGGCAATGTCGAACTTGTTCATATGGGTTTTCGTAGCGGCGATATGGAAATTCTCGAAGAAGAAGTAAAGAAAGTACTAGCGAGCAATTAGTTTATGCCCACTGCTCGATCTCTAATCACGATAATGCTGGCTGTTACTTTGCTATCGGCTTGTTCTCAGGTTCGCCCCTGGGAAAGAGGCTACCTCGCCAAAAAAGAAATGGCCTGGGATACTGATGCCCTGGAAAGTGCGCTTAATGATCATATCTTTTTTAGCAAGGAAGCAGCGTCCGGCGGCGATAATGCCGCCGGTGGTGGATGCGGCTGTAATTAACGCTTAGCGTTTATCTCCCTCCATCATTGCTCGTTCAATGAAACCAAAACCTTCACGTAGCCTTATTGCCCTTTCGACTTCGGCTCTAACATTGCCCGGAATCTCTCTTGCAGATGCTCCGCCGACTCAAAGTACAGCTTCCTATAAGATTTCGAATTATCAAGAAGATGACCTTTCTCGAAGTGAGGCGCCTTTTGGCGATCTCGACAGATATGACATCGATGTACACCAATTCAAACTTATCAGCCCAGTAGGCAGAGATTTTTCTGTAAATATTGATGCCAATTACGAAACACTAACTGGTGCATCGCCCTGGTTTACCAGTGTCGGCCTTGATGGTGACCCTGATGTGAACTTAAGTGGAGCTAGCGGCATAAGAGACAAACGAACAGAGGTTTCTATTGGTGCCAGATACTATTTAGAAAATGGCAGCATTGGCAGCAATATTGGCTATTCGGAAGAAAATGATTACAGAGCTAGTTATGTAGGCTTCAGTGGTGAAAGACATTTCAATAACGATCTCACTACCGTTTCGCTAGCATTCAGTCACTCAGCGGACGATATTTTCCCCACAGATGCGGAGCGCTTCGGTCGTGTCATCAGCGAAAGCAAATACTCTTCGTCAGCGGTGTTTTCAGTTAGCCAAATCATTAATCAGTTTTCAACGATAAAAACAGCGTTCAGCACCACTGAACAACGTGGTTTTTTATCAGACCCTTACAAACTAATTGACTTCCGACCAGATACTAAAACTCAGCTTGCTTGGTCAAATTCGTATAGACGATTTTTTGTAGACACAAATGCCGCGCTGCACCTAAACTATCGATACTATCACGATGATTTCGGCATTAGCTCACATACGATTGATACCTCATGGTTTCAAAATCTCGGGCGCAATTATCAACTAATCCCAAGCATTCGCTATTACAGCCAATCTGCTGCAGATTTTTTTACAAATATCGACGACTTCTTAAAACCGCTCAACGAATACCAATCGAGTGATTACAGACTTGCTGCTTTTGGAGCCATAAGTGGCGGTTTAAGTTTAGTAGCAAATTTTGGTAATTGGACGGCAACGCTAACCGCTGAAAGATATGTTGCAAGTGACAAATATGCAGCCTATAACATTAATCAACCAAGTACAGCATTAGTGAAGTATAATCGTGTTTCTCTTGGGTTCGATTATTCTTTCTGATCCTATACTCTTTTGCCTAAATTTTGATAAATCTTATGCCACTTACACTTAGACGACTTTCTTTTCAAGCCATGGGCAGCCCTTGCGAGATCCAAATCTATGAAGAGTCTCGAATTAGTGCGAAAAAGATAACCCAGATTCTTTCCAGTGAAGTGTCGCGCTTAGAAAGAAAATATTCGCGATTTATACCTAAGAGCTTTTTGTCAGAAATTAATTATTCAGCTGGCAATAGTATGGGCATTAAAATAGACAAAGAAACACGAGCGCTCTTCGAACATGCACTAAGTTGTTTTGAACAGAGCAATGGACAGTTCGACGTTACTGCCGGCGTATTAAATAATATTTGGGATTTTCAAAATAAAATAATACCAACAGACTCACAAATTAATGAGTTATTACCTTTAATCGGATTCAATAAACTGCAATGGCGGGGATCTCGGCTGTATATGCCACCAAATATGACGATCGATTTTGGTGGAATAGTCAAAGAATATGCCGCTGATTCCGTAGCACGGCTTGCTCGCAAAATCGACGTACAATATGGATTAGTAAATCTTGGAGGTGACTTCGCAATAATAGGTCCGCAGCCTGATAATCAACCATGGCCTATAGGGGTTGCTGACCCGAAAAATCGAAAAGCGCTTATTGCTAAGATCGATGCAGTAGAGGGCGGTGTTGCATCAAGTGGAGACTATGAACGCTGTTTCGTTCATCAGGGGAAACGTTATAGTCATATTTTAAACCCCAAAACTGGGTGGCCATCAGCAGGACTAAGGGCGGTTAGTGTTGCCGCCAATCTCTGCACAGTAGCTGGCTCAATTGCAACTACGGCTATGATAAAAGAAGAATCCGAAGGGATAAAATGGCTCGAAGATTCTGGTTTATCTTATATTGCCATGAATCAGAGCGAAGAAATTATTCGTAATGGGTGGCAGAAACCTTCTGTCACCGCAGAATAAATCTATACGGACTACAAACCTAATAAATAAGCTCGAGCGATGGCTCATCCAAGACAGCTAATTGCTCTCTCAACTCCAATATATGCTCCGACCAATAGCGTTGAGTATTAAACCAAGGAAAGCTTTGGGGAAATGCAGGATCTTCCCAACGTCTCGCTAACCAGGCACTGTAATTCATAATTCTCAAGGTTCTCAAACTTTCAACTAGTGGAAGCTCGTTAGCTTTGAAATCGTAAAACTCATTGTAACCCTCTGCCAATTCAAGCAATTGAGCTTGACGCTGATTTCTATCTCCTGACAACATCATCCACAAGTCCTGGATAGCAGGTCCCATCATAGTATCGTCAAAATCAACAAAATTAGGCGTATTATTTTTCCATAAAATATTACCTGGGTGACAATCTCCATGTATGCGCAATAAATGTAGCGCGCCATGCTCATCAAATTGTTGCTGTACTCGGTTTATTAAGTCTTGACTCAATGATTCGTAAGCAGGAATTAGGTCCATAGGGATAAAATCATTTTCAAGAAGAAATCTTCTGCTATCTATCGCAAATTTCTCAACTGATATTTGTGCCCGCTCTTTAAAGTTTTTCATGGCACCTACTGCATGAATTCTCCCTATAAACCTTCCCATGACAAGCAGATTATCTAAATTATCTAGCTCTGGCGGCCTACCAATAAATAAAGGAAACGCCGCGAGTTGAAAATTTTCATAGGTGTGCAGAGTGCCCCCTTCATTTACTGGAAGCGGCGGAACTACCGGAATTTCTAAATCGCTGAGTTCCTGAGCAAAACAATGCTCTTCATAAATTTGGTCTGTGGTCCATCGCTCAGGGCGATAGAACTTCACTACAATCGACCCGCCTTCAATTAAACCAATTTGATAGACGCGATTTTCATAACTGTTAAGTGCAAAAATACGAGCGTCGGGCTGAAAACCGAGACTTTCAACAGCAGCCAATACTAGATCGGGAGTTAAGCGAGCATAAGGATGGTTGCAGTCCATCACTACAACCAGAGAGTATTGAAATTGGTTGTTATCTGAAAATAAGCAACGAGCGTGCTACTCAGATCCACTTAAGAATCCTGGGTATCAGCCTTTCCACCGGCTAAAGAAACAGGGAAAGGAGTAATATTATCCCCATTACTAATCTTGCTTACCCCAGATTTATCGACCTCATCTATACGGATAATTGCTTGCATTGGAATAAAGCTTCTGCGTACGCCGTTAAATTCTGCTTTGAGTTTTTCCTCACTTGGATCTACCACCACTTGAGATTTTTCATTAAATACATATTCTTCAATCTCTATGAAGCCGTAAAGATCACTTTGATAAACTTGTTTCACGAATACTTCATACACCTTACCTTTGTTGAGGAAAGATATGCGGTAAATCTCCGAAGAATTTCCCATTAAATCAATCTCTTACGTTTTCTAGTGAGATTTGACAGCTATGCATTCAGGAAAACAAGCTGATGCGAGCCCTACGCCGATCGTTAGCCTAACTGTAATTTCGGGTTAAATCGATGAATTTCAAGCTGCTTTCACCACTTTCTCACTTATGAGTTGAGGCCACTGCTGCTATAATTCCCTCCTTTTTCAGCCACCAGTCAGTAAACGTAATTGAAAAACACTTCTGAAAAATCGCCCCGAGGCGAAACACGCAAAGTTTTTATCAAGACTCACGGTTGTCAGATGAATGAGTATGACTCCGCACGCATGCTGGATTTACTCAAAGAAGCCAAAGGCGCTGAATTAGTTGCAACACCTGAAGAAGCAGACCTCTTGCTTCTAAACACTTGCTCAATTCGTGAGAAAGCACAGGAAAAAGTTTTCCATCAATTAGGAAGATGGAGAAGTCTAAAAGAATCAAACCCAGAATTGAAAATTGCTGTGGGTGGCTGCGTCGCCAGCCAAGAAGGCGAAGCAATCGGCAAACGAGCTCCATTTGTGGATGTAGTGTTTGGACCTCAAACATTGCATAAACTTCCTGAAATGTTAGACGCTGACAACAAGGAAAAACCTGTTGTCGATATCAGTTTTCCAGAAATTGAAAAATTCGATCGCCTTCCGCAACCTAAGGCTAATTCCTGTCAAGCTTTCCTAACAATAATGGAAGGCTGCAGCAAATATTGCAGCTTTTGTGTAGTTCCCTACACTCGCGGTGAAGAGGTTAGTAGACCTTTAGATGATGTTTTAGCAGAAGCGGTTCATTTGGCTAGTCAAGGCGTCAAAGAAATAAATTTGCTTGGCCAAAATGTGAATGCCTATCGTGGACTATCTCACGATGGAGAACCGGTTGACCTTGCCTTACTGATTAACTACATGGCAAGTATTGAAGGAATTAATCGACTTCGATTTACCACTTCTCATCCCATTGAATTTAATGAAAACTTGATTAATGTCTATAAAGACGTTCCTGAGCTCGTTTCACATTTACATCTTCCTGTTCAAAGTGGAAGCGACCGAATTCTCGCTGCCATGAAACGTGGACACACAGCTATCGAGTACAAATCCATAATTCGAAAAGTCATAGCAAATCGCCCTGGTATCAGCCTCTCTTCAGACTTCATTGTAGGGTTTCCCGGAGAATCAAATAAAGATTTCGAAGACACAATGAATCTTATTATTAAAATTGGATTTGACACTTCTTTTAGCTTTATCTATAGCGCTCGGCCAGGAACACCTGCTGCAGAATTAAAAGATGAAACTCCTGAACAGGAAAAGAAGCATCGACTCGCTACACTGCAATCTCAAATCATACGCCAAGCGACTGCCATAAGTGAGTCAATGGTAGGCACTGAGCAACATGTTCTAATCACTGGCAAATCCAAGAAAAACTCTAAAGATCTTCAGGCAAGGACTGAGAATAATCGTGTAGTGAATTTCCGCTGTGACAATACAGACTTAATTGGGCAATTCATCAATATCACGATTACAGATGCCCTGCCAAATTCACTTCTAGGTACTCTTTAAAATTCCTCGGGTAACTGCTAATCACCTAAAATAGTTGATTATTTGTATCGGTAGGTTGTTATACTTGCCTGAAGCCTTATCGAGAAAACCAACACTACTGCATGACCAGCCAAACTGTTAGCCTGACCCTAATGCCCGACAATGCGCAGCGCTTATCCAATCTCTGCGGGCGACTCAATGAACACATTCAGCAAATAGAAGCCGACCTTGAATTGACGATTCAGCAACGTGGCAACGTATTTCAATTGTCTGGGTCAGAGATAGCTATTGCTGACGGCTACTATATTCTCGAATCCCTTTATTTAACAACTGAAACTGAAGCTGTGCTTAACCCAAATATGGTGCATTTAGCTCTGCAGGAAGTCCGAAGCAATGACAGCATTGAACGCCTGAAAAATGATGATTTACTTATTAAAACACCCAGAGCATCAATCAAACCCAGAAGCAGTCATCAGGTGCAATATGTCAAAAGTATTCGCCAACATGATATTAACTTTGGCATTGGCCCCGCTGGAACAGGAAAAACATATCTTGCCGTAGCCTGTGCAGTTGAAGCGTTACAAAAAGAAAAAGTAACCAGGGTATTGCTAGTGCGCCCAGCAGTAGAAGCTGGTGAAAAACTCGGCTTTCTTCCCGGTGATTTGGCACAAAAAATTGACCCTTATCTCCGACCTCTCTATGACGCTCTATATGAAATGCTTGGTTTTGAGAAAGTAGCGAGACTAATAGAAAAAAATGTAATTGAGGTTGCACCTCTGGCTTATATGCGCGGCCGAACACTAAATAATTCTTTTATCATTCTAGACGAAAGTCAAAACACTACCAGCGCTCAAATGAAAATGTTTCTCACTCGCATAGGGTTCGGCTCCACTGCAGTTATTACTGGCGATGTTACGCAAATAGATTTACCCAAGGGTACTCGATCTGGCCTAGTGCAAGTAAGTAAGGTATTGGAAGGAATTAGCGGTATCGGTTTCAACTATTTCAATGCCAAAGACGTGGTACGTCATAGGCTCGTGCAAAAAATTGTCGAGGCCTATGATGAATTCGACCGCAACTCAGTCTCTCAGCTCACTAGTCAGGACTCCTCTCAACTTAATGAACGCGACAATTGAACTCACCAATGCTTCAGCGGCAAGCTGGACTCCAGACATTCAAGATTGTCGACTATGGATTAACAAAGCTCTGCAAGAAATTTCGAGTGAAAAAAACTATACCATCAGTCTACGATTTGTGAGCACAGATGAATCCAGCCAGCTAAATAGTGAATACCGCGGGAAGTATCGAGCTACAAATGTACTCTCTTTTCCGACAAATTTTACGACTGAAGTTTTAGCAGGGCTTGATACTATACCCCTTGGTGACATTGTGATTTGCCCTCAAATAGTTTCAGAAGAAGCGGAGCTTCAAAGCAAGCTTTTAAAAGCTCATTGGGCTCATTTGATGATACACGGAGTTCTGCATTTGAGCGGCTTCGATCATGAAAGTGACGCAGCTGCCGCGCAAATGGAAAGCTATGAAATAAATACCCTTGAAAAACTTGGATTCCCGAATCCTTATTTGATAGGGTAACCATAATAAATATACTTAGGAGAACACGAGAAGCCAACGCATGACAGACGACCACTCTAGCATCGATCCTGGGCCCAAGTCCTGGATCGATAAAATTGCACAGGTTTTTTCAGACGAACCCACCGATACAAAGAGCCTTCTAGAGCTTCTTCGTAACGCTGAGCAGGATCAATTACTCGATGCGGACGCGTTGAGTATCATTGAGGGGGCCCTACAAGTGTCTAGCATGCAGGTGCGAGACATAATGATCCCTCGCTCCCAGGTAGTAACGGTACCATCAGATCTTCCCCCTAACGACATTATCGAATTAGTAACAAAAGCCTCGCATTCGCGTTTCCCTGTGGTTGGCGAAAACGTAGACAATGTTATTGGTATTCTGCTAGCAAAAGATCTATTGCCATTAATTCTTAATGGCAATACTGATAAATTCAACCTAAAAGATGTATTGCGACTAGCTACATTCGTGCCAGAAAGTAAGCGTCTAAATGTTTTACTCAAAGAGTTTAGAGAGACGCGCCAACATATGGCAATTGTTATTGATGAGTATGGCAGTGTTTGCGGTGTTGTGACTATTGAAGACGTTCTAGAGCAAATAGTTGGCGAAATCGAAGATGAATATGACGTCGATGATGATAGCTATATTAAAAAATTTGATGAAGAAAACCACATTGTAAAAGCATTAACGCCTCTGGATGAGTTCAATGAATATTTCAAAACTGATTTTAGTGATCAAGAATTTACAACAATAGGCGGGTTAGTTCTGCAACAGTTTGGCCATATTCCTGAACGGAGCGAAACGGTTAGTCTCGGACCATTTCTCATTACCATACTTAATGCTGATAGCCGCCAAATCAAGCTGATCAAGGTCACCTCTGCGCCTGTTAATATTCCCAAGATGTAAAGCTAGATGGATTAGCATTAAATTGGAGGAGAAGCTTGTTGTAGATCTTATCTACCAACCCTCGCTACAGGAGATGTGTATCAATCTTTTTTTTGATGAGACTCTACCTGTCAGACCCGCTCTGGGTTATGCTTGCGGGCTTTCGCAAAAAGACACTTTTTCAATCCTATCTAATAGTCAGATCGCAAATGAGTAGTTCCGATATTCAATATGATCACCAAGCCGTGGAGGCTGCAGCGCAAGCCTTTTGGCATGAGCACAATAGCTTTCGTGTAGAGGAAAATCCTGATAAAGAAAAATTTTATTGCCTTTCCATGTTCCCCTATCCTAGTGGCCATCTACATATGGGGCATGTTAGAAATTACGCTATCGGAGACGCAATTTCCCGATATCAACGAATGCAGGGTAAGAATGTATTACAACCGATGGGATGGGATGCTTTCGGTTTACCTGCTGAGAATGCGGCTATGCAGAATAAAGTCCCACCTGCCAAATGGACCTACGGCAATATCGATTACATGCGAGAGCAATTGAAAAAACTCGGTTATGCTTATGATTGGTCGAGAGAATTAGCTACTTGTCATAAAGACTACTATCGCTGGGAACAATGGTTTTTTACCCGACTATTTAAGAAAGGACTAGTCTACAAGAAAGAAGCTGAGGTCAATTGGGACCCCATCGATCAAACCGTACTCGCAAACGAACAAGTCATTGACGGTCGTGGCTGGCGCTCTGGCGCTATTGTCGAGAGGCGTTCAATTCCGCAATGGTTCTTAAAAATAACAGCGCTTGCGCAAGAGCTATTGGATGACTTAGAAAAACTTGATGGCTGGCCAGAGAAAGTTCGGACAATGCAGTCAAATTGGATCGGCCGCTCTGAGGGTGTAACTCTGGAATTCGAAGTTGTAGACGAAGAAGGATCTTTTAAAAAACTCTCTGTTTATACCACCCGACCAGATACTTTACTTGGGGTAACTTATCTAGCAGTCGCCCCCCAACACCCGTTAGCAGTAAAAGCAGCAGCTACAAACTCAAGGTTGGCTAAATTCATCGAAGAACAGAATAACGTCAAAGTTGCGGAATCAGAATTGGCAAAACTTGAAAAATCAGGCATGAAAACAGGCTTGACGGCAATTCACCCGATTAGCCAGGAGCAAGTGCCCATCTTCGTCGCAAATTTCGTTCTCATGAGCTATGGTTCTGGCGCTGTAATGGCGGTTCCCGGTCACGACCAAAGAGATTGGGAATTCGCCAGAAGATATAATTTGCCAATCAAACAAGTAATAGAGCCTGACTCCCCAGATTCTCTATGTAACCTTGACGAGCGTGCCTTTGTGGACAAGGGTATTGTCACCAATTCGGGTGAATTCGATGGCTTGAACTTTTCTCAGGCTTTCAATGCAATCTCAGCCAAACTTGTCGATAAAGGCAAAGGTGAAAAAACTGTAAATTTCCGGCTTCGTGACTGGGGTGTTTCACGCCAACGCTATTGGGGCACACCAATTCCAATGATAAATTGCGAAACCTGCGGTTCAGTGCCAGTGCCAGAAAAAGATCTACCAGTCTTACTACCAGAAGATGTTGAATTCGATGAAACCGGTTCACCACTAACTAAACTGGCCGAATTTTTTCAAGTAGACTGTCCTGAATGCCAAGGTAAAGCTAAGCGAGAGACTGATACCTTTGATACCTTTATGGAGTCCTCATGGTATTACGCGCGCTTTGCCTGTCAGGATCAGAATGAAAGCATGTTAGATGCAAGAGCTAATTATTGGTTACCAGTAGATCAATACATCGGCGGCATAGAGCATGCCATATTGCATTTACTGTATGCCCGCTTTTATCACAAATTAATGAGAGACGAAGGGCTTGTTACCTCCGATGAACCTTTTAACCGTTTATTGACTCAAGGCATGGTTTTGAATGAAGGCAGTAAGATGTCGAAATCAAAAGGCAACACCGTAGATCCGCTTGGGCTCATTGAGAAATACGGGGCGGATACGGTAAGAATGTTTACTCTGTTTGCGTCACCCCCAGACCAGTCACTTGACTGGTCTGATTCAGGCGTAGAAGGAAGTTATCGATTTTTAAAACGACTTTGGAAAATAGTCGCCAGCCATGAATCAATTTCTATTATTGGAATAATGGATTCAGATCACAATTCTGAGCAGAAGCAGCTGCGCCTGAAGATCCATAAATCCCTCCAGAAAGTGACTGATGATTATGGTCGCAGACAAACATTTAATACAGCTATTGCTGCCTCTATGGAATTGTTAAATACAACAACGAAGTTTTCGGAAAGGAACTCTTCAGAATCTGACAAAGCAGTTGTGCAGGAGTCTCTGGAAACAATAATTTTGATGCTGGCTCCCATAGTCCCACATTTTTGTCATGTCCTCTGGAATCATCTGGGCCATGAAGGCACAGTAATGGATGCCAACTGGCCGAATGTAGATGAATCTGCATTAGTTCAAGATTCTGTGCTTATCGTACTCCAGGTTAATGGCAAGTTGCGTGACAAAATAGAAGTAGCGAAGGGTTTATCCAAAGACGATTTGGAGAAAAAAGCCCTAGAGAATAACGCGGTTAAACGATTTAGCGATGGCAAAACTCTAAGGAAAGTAATTGTAGTGCCTGGCCGTCTGGTTAATGTCGTAGTAAGTTAACAACTATGAAGCGAATTTTAACAATTTGTGGCCTAATTATTATTTCTCTAAGTTTTGTCGCTTGCGGATTCAGTCTACGGGGAAACGAACTAATTAATTCCCGCTTCAGTAACCTTCAATTGAGTCTCTCTCAACCTAACAGCGAATTTTCTCGCATGTTGCGCCACAGCCTCGATATAGCTCAAGTTTCAACCGAAGTCATAAACACATCAGAGGAAATAGGCTTAGCGTCATCTACTCCTGTGCTCGCTATTGGAGACGAACAAATCAGCAATAGACCGGTGACAGTTAATGCAAGAGCTAGAGCTGCGCAGTATGAGATGCGCTTGTCAATCACAATTGCTTTGGATCAAGCGGACGAAATGTTAATCGAGCCTGAAACCTTGTTCATCGATCGGACTTATTTTGAAGATATTGAGAATCTGACAGGAAACCGCGAAGAGGTAGAAATCATTACAACTGAGATGCGTCGAGAATTGGTAAATCAACTCATACGCCGCTTGGAAGCAGCGGATAATTATGCATCCCCATGAAACTTAAGCCTGAGCAACTCTCCCGTACCCTTAAATCAAAATCCTTCCCACTCTACTGGCTAGCTGGAGATGAACCCCTGCTGCTGCAAGAAACAACCGATTCAGTCCGTTTGCACTTTCGTAATAGTGGAGAGGGCGAAAGAGAACTTTTTAACATCGATAAAGGTTTTAAATGGGAAATTTTTTCACATGCCACTAGCAATCTTTCACTCTTTGCCGAAAAAAAACTCTTTGAGCTCAGGCTTTCAAGCTCAAAATTAGATGAAACTGGCAAAAGCGCCATTAAAGAATTTTTAGATGAAGAAAATCCCGACCATACGCTCCTTATTTCGAGCCCAAAACTAGAAGCAGGATTGATGAACACAAAATGGTTTAAAGGTATCGAGCCTAAATCCATAATCGTACAAATTTGGCCAATCAATAAAGACGGTCTCAGCAATTGGCTGTCACAAAGACTTGTTCAAGAGGGCATCAACGCTGATGCTGAAGCTCTACAATTGCTCGGTGATAAAATCGAAGGGAATTTGCTTGCGGCTATACAAGAAATTGAAAAACTTAAAGTGCTAGCTCACAAGGGAGCGGATGAAACCATAAATCTCGACGCGAATACGGTAATGCAAGTGATCGCCGACAGTTCTCGATACAGTGTTTATAATTTAATAGATTCCGCCTTATTGGGCGATGGAGTTCGCTGTCAAAAAATATTGCAAAACTTAAGAGATGAAGGGTTATTTCCTTTAATCATTGTAGGTGCTTTAAGTAGAGAGTTACGTTTGCTTCTACCAATGATTGAAAAACGTGAAGACGGTCAAGGCATTAATGCCATCCTACAAGCTAATCGAGTTTGGTTTAACCGCAAACAAGCTGTGGGTAGTGCATTACAAAGGCTTCATAGCGAGGACATATGGCGATTACTTGACAAAGTCCGTAAGATCGACCAAACAATTAAAGGCATGTCACTGGCTAATCCTTGGGATGAATTAAGTATACTTGTGCTTCAAGTTAGTGGGCAGAAAACAGCATCCATGCAGAAAATTGGATAATCGAGTTGTAATCAGAACATCTCTGTTAGTTTAACCCTCGACGTTCCAGCAGAGGCGCAATCTCTGCATTTCTTCCCCGGAAATTTCTAAATAATTGCATCGAATCCTCGCTCCCACCTCTGGAGAGTAAACTGCTTCTAAAATGATCGCCATTCTCTCGCAGCAATCCACCATTCTCCTTAAACCAATCCACAGTGTCAGCATCCAAGACCTCACTCCAAATATAAGAGTAATAACCAGCCGAATAACCACCCATAATGTGATTAAAATAAGTCGCACGATAGCGGGGAGGTATAGCCTCAAGTGAAATACCCGATGCTTCAAGTGCCTCCACCTCAAAATCCATTATTTCTTCAGCTGAGGGCACTTGATCAGGACCTAACTGATGCAAGGCCTGGTCGATAATAGAAGCAGCCAAGTATTCAGTGGTTGAAAAGCCTTGATTAAATTTTTGCGTAGACAGCACTTTATCCAGTAATTCTGCCGGCATAGGTTCGCCACTTGCAAAATGCACCGCGTAGTTCTCTAAAACTTCCGGCCACGTTGCCCACATCTCATTAACTTGACTGGGGTATTCAACGAAATCCCTGGGCACTCTGGTGCCGGAGAACGATGGGTATTCAATATTTGAAAACATGCCGTGGAGTGCATGACCAAACTCATGGAACATCGTGGTCACTTCATCAAAAGTAAGCAGAGTTGCCTCACTTTCCGTTGGTTTCGTGATATTCAGATGATTGGCAATTATAGGTTGAGTTCCCTGCAAACCACTTTGAGAAATATAGGCATTCATCCATGCCCCACCTCGCTTACTAGGACGTGCATAAAAATCTGCTATGAACAACGCAAGGGTTGCTCCGGTCATATCATAGACTTCAAAAACCCTGACGTCTTCCTGATAGACTGGCAGGTCGGTACGCTCTTGGAAGGTAATTCCGTAGAGCTTTTCAGCTGCAAAAAATACACCTTTTTGTAAAACATTATCTAATTCGAAATACGGTCGCAATTGGTTTACATCAAAGTCATATCGATCAACACGCAGCTTCTCGGTGTAAAAATCCCAGTCCCAAGAAGCCAGTTCAAAATCTTGCCCGTCTTCCGCAATAATTTGCTGCAAGTCAGAAGCTTCTCGCGTTGCATTTGCTACTGCTGCAGGTGTTAATTCACCTAATCTTTGGTTAACAGCTGTAACAGTTTGAGCTGTCTGATTTTCCAAGATATATTCTGCATGATTGGCATAGCCTAATAACTGAGCTCTTTCTGCCCTAAGCCGCATTACATCAGAAAGTATTTCTCGATTATCGAATTCACCGCCTCGACTCCCTCTTGACAAAGAAGTTGTATGAATTCGCTCTCTTAAGTTCCTATTTTGTAGCCGGACTAAAGTTGGTTGGCCACTTGTATTTAAGAGAGGAATCACAAATTTCCCATTTAAGCCCCGCTCTGCAGCTTCTTCCGCCGCAGCATCTTTCCGCGCCTCACTTAAACCAGTAAGTTCTTCACGAGTGTCAACCACAATAGCTAAATCATTAACTTCACTTAATATGTTTTGACTAAATTGGGTTTCAAGCACAGCAATCTGTGCATTAAGTTCCTTCATTCGCTCCTGCTCATCCCCATCTAAACCAGCACCAGCACGAATAAAATCTACATAATAATCTTCAAGTAGACGCTTAGACTCTCTATCAAGCTCTAAAGATTCCCGCTGCTCATGCAAGCTATTTATCTTGGCAAAGAGGTCTCGGTTGAGAAGAATTGCGTCTTCATGAGCGGCTATCTCTGTTGCTAATTGCTGTGCTAAGGCTTGAATTTGTTCATTAGTGTGCGCACTAGACATTGCAAAAAACACACTAGCGACTCGCGCATAAAGATCACCGGCCAACTCTAATGCGATAATAGTATTTTCAAAACTTGTCACTTCCATCCGCGACGCTATAGTTTCTACTTCTATCAAATGTTCAGCCATACCACGTTTAAACGCCGGTAGATAATGTTCATTTGTTATCAGATCGAATTGCGGATAATTCATGTAGAGCGGACTCTCCACAAAAAATGGATTTTGCACTGTCGCTGCAGTTTCACTTATTTGCATTGCGGTATCTCTATCTATCGCAGAGGCCATAGAAGTACTGTGTTGTTCTTGTTCGCTACAAGCATCCAATAACAATATGGGTAGAATCAGGCTAATTAGTCGTAAATTCATAGACTTACTTCTCGATAAATAATCACTAAAATAAACATGGAATCAAAGCAATAAAAGATGCAGTAAGAGTTTTATTCAGATTTCACTACGGAAAAGTATTAACTAGCAATAAATGGAATCAACTACTACTAGGGCCTTCTTTTTCTAACTGATAAACCAAATCATTAAACTCTTCTAATTTTTCTCCAAAAGCTTTCAATGCGTCCGCCAAACCTTGGTTATAAAATTTATAACCAACATGATCAATAAAAAATTCCAGTAAAAACTGCGCATCAAAACTACCGAGCTCAATATTAAGCTCTTCGGCAAGATAAATTTTGAGTTTGTCTACAATTTCGTTCTTTGTTCCTGTATCAATCTCAATTTGGACCAACTTATGCTCCCAATTGTCGCGCCAGGTCGATAAAGTCCTCGGCGGTGTAGTCGAATTCCCCATCAGGATTGCGATTTACCGGACGCCCAGGGCCCCTTTCCAAAGGCCTTATCACGTAAGCGGTTCTTAGTCCTGCCCGCGCAGCAGCACGAAGATCACCAGGGTGCGCAGCAACCATCATAACTTGTTCTGGGGGAAGGCTAAGTAAATCAGCTGCTGTTAAATAGGCCTGTGGATCCGGTTTGTAATGTTTTGCAAGCTCGGCTGACAGCACTGCATCCCAAGGAAGCCCTGCATTCTTAGCCATATTTGTCAGCAACGACACATTACCATTGGAAAGCGTTGTAATTACATATTTCGTTTTTAATCGATTTAACCCTGCAACCGTATCCGACCAAGGAATTAGCCGATGCCAAGCTTTATTGAAGTGATCCAATTCTGCTTCCGACATATTGGTCAATCCGTATTCTTCTACTAGTTCATCGAGGATCAAGCGGTGCAAGTCGTCAATTTT
>Ga0206679_10000392_pt1 | contig 36292 bp, 28 predicted proteins | sample M110012015metaG_FD_155464 | JGI IMG/M metagenome (GOLD analysis project Ga0206679, IMG submission 155464) | Ammonia-oxidizing marine archaeal communities from Monterey Bay, California, United States - M1 100m 12015 | ecosystem: Environmental > Aquatic > Marine > Intertidal zone | place: USA... | reverse complement strand
TGCCTGGGGAAAATTATGACGCAAACAGTCAAATACAGGAGTAGCCATAACAATATCGCCAACCCAATTGGGACAGCGAACTACCAGGCTATCAATAGACTGCAATGCGGAGAGCATAATGACTTGTCATGTCTAACTTTGGTCGAGGGTATAGGCGATTGCTTCTGTTTTTTTGCCTGCTGCCATTTGTTCTCGTTCTTGTTTAATGTAATCAGAACGAACACCCATGACATTGGAATATCGAATCGTGTAGTGAATCTTATCTTCCGCCATTAATTGTTCTGAAAGATCGCGGTCATACGCCACCAAATCCTCGTTCTCTTGCAACCAAGTGTCATGGTCCATAGCTTCGATTTTTTCAACAAGTTTTCGATAAATAGGTGCGCACTCCCAATCAGTTTCGGCATTCACATACCAGTTACAAAGCTTGGACAACTTATCGAGAAAAAGATCATGCTCTGCACCAAAATTCAAGCATGAACCATCGAAATAGTTACCTTTGCCAGCCATCTTTGATTCATCGATGAGTGGTTTGGCAATCTCATAACCCGCAGTGCCTTTGAATGGAAAGAATAAAGCCCAACGAAAGCGACCCATTTTTACTTTGGCACAGAGACGAATGGTTTCCATGATTTCTTCGCGGGCTTCGTAGGGAAGGCCGAACATAATAAAGGCAGAGCTATGCAAGTCATAAGCATGGGCCGAATAAAAAGAATGTTCGATCTGTTCATTCTTCATGTAGCGCTTGAGTACTTCTCGGCGAACTCTTGGGGAGCCAGATTCGAGTCCAAATTTGACGATAATGCATCCAGCTTCGGCTAGAGCTTTAGCCGCCCGTTCATCGAAACAATTTACGTGACCATTGACAACAAATGGAGTATTGACCTCGTGTTCAATGTAGGCCTTACAAAATTCGATGACATAATCCGTGTTTAAGGTAAACAAGTCATCATCGAAAATAAAAGTGTTTATTTCGGGGTTTCCCCGTAGCAACTTTTTTAGGTCTTCCATCATGACATCAACTGGGAAATGACGTAGAAAATCTTTTACGTTTTTTGCTGCGCCATCTTCTATGTATTGGTCAACGATTTCGATATTAAAACAATAAGTACATTTATAAGGACAGCCGCGGGAAGTCAGTATTCCCATCCATCCACGGGTTTCTTCCATTACCGCTTGCATATCGAAGACGTCATAATCTAATGGTGGCAATTTTTCTAAGTCTGGAAAAGGCGCAACTGGATTAGAGACAGGGACGCCTGCCATCCACGATCTAAAATTTGGTAGAGTATGAGGACGGTCGCCTTTTTCCAGAGCGTCCATTAGTTCCATCAAAGCCCAATCACCTTCTCCTACACACACGTAGTCGAACAATTTCGATTTATGGACATCGTCAGGCACCATGGTGCAGTGGACCCCACCAATTACTTGCACGAATTCAGGCATTGCTTTGCGAATATCTTTGCTTTTCTCTTCTACCCATTCATATTGCTGCGACATCACTGAGAAGCCCACCAAACCGGGTTTGGTCTCATTGATGTGATCAATAATTTCCTGGCTGGAAGGAACGGGCTTGTATTTCTCGGAGACATGCATGAGATCTAGTTCATGGCCATTAGCATGTAAAACACCTGCCAGTGAGGCAATGCCGTGATTAGTGCCCAGTGGAGCATCAATCTGCGGATATATCATAAGAATTTTCATAAGCTGCCTTTGACTTGAGCTAAATCCAAACATCAATCACGGTTTATCGTTGGTGCGATATGTATTGAACGAAACGAATGCCAAGTCTTTGTTTTTATGGGTTTAGTTCTTTTTCGAACAGTCAGTCTAACACTGATCTTAATGGGCGAAGAAACAAATTGAGTGCTCGTTCTATAAATTATCGGGCTCTGGTAATTTTTTCTTACGTTAAAAGGGAATAAAGTTATGAAAAACTAAAGAGAGGGAACCCTTGACGCCTGCAAAACCGCGATTACGCTGGTCTAAAATAACGTTTCCCAATACACTATCCCGGTAGAAAGTCCAACCTATTGATGGCGAAGTCTCAATTGAAAATGAATCAGCAAAATCGTCGTTTAAGCAAATTTCTTGCAGGTCTGATTTGTGTGTTTCTTGGACAAGTAGTTTTAGCGCAAGAAGGTATGCCGGATAAAGTGGACCCGATGATTAAGTCTAAATCGGTAGCTGCAGTTGGTAAGAGTCACTATCTTATTAATTGCCAACAATGCCATGACGCCGACGGCAGAGCCTTGGCAAATATTGATTTTATTGCAGCAGATTTAACCGCACCTGACACATGGTTCTACGGAGTAACTCCCTTGCACATTTTTCGCAGTATTAAGTTTGGTGCAGGTTTGGAGATGCCCCCATTCAGTGACAGCTTAGAAGATGAAACGATTTGGCAGATTGTTGCTCATGTGCTTAATATTGGGCCACGAGAAACCCGTCCCACACAAGATTAGTTACAAAAGAATAAACGAAGAGAAAATCAAGAAGAATAACCATTGAGGAAAGTAGAATGACGAAGCAAACAGAACAACCTCAAACAAAAACAGTAGATAATAAGAGTGTTGTGAGTCCAGAAAATGAAAATAAGGGGAATGAGAAAATAGTCTCACGCCGGAGTTTTATTAAAAGTACGGCGCTCGCAGGCGCTGGTGCAGCGGCAATGCTAAAAACAGAACCCACCGAAGCTCACCAAGCTGATGCGACAGACATAAAAATTCCAGAAGAAATTCCGCGGACCCTAGCAGAAGCAGTAAAACCGGCAAACTTTCCTATGAGCGGAGCAGAAGTGTTCGCAAAATTTATGAGTGACGAGGGCGTAGCAGGTTTCTTTTGCTGCCCTGGTAACTACAATATGATTAATGCAATCGCGGCAGAAGGAATTCCTTCTTATGGAGGACGTTGTGAAGGCAACATGACTTCAGCTGCTGATGGTTTTAGTCGAGTAACTGGCGAAGTCGCTGCTACTTCTGGGACTGAAGGTCCTGGCTTCACAAACATGATTATGAATATTGGTGCAGCTAACTCGTCCCGCACTCCTTTACTTGTTATCGCTAGTAATAAAACAATTGGTGAAGATGATACTGAGCATGGGATTCAAACCGCATATCAGCAATCACAAACTGACGGATTAAAAAAATGGGGGAAGCGTCTAATAACGCCTAATCGAATTTATGAATATGCCGCTTACGCTTTTCGGCAGTTAAAAACTGGTATTCCTAAGCCCGTGCAATTGGACTTTCCTGGTGAAATTTCCCGGGCAAGATTCGAAGAGCCCGGAGAGCTGCAATACTATTATGATAAGACCCGATATCGCACCGAATCAAAAGCGCATCCTAATCCTGCTGATATCACCCGTGCAGTTGAAATGATTCAGCGCGCCGAACGGCCAATGATTGTGGCTAGTACCGGTGTCTTTTATGATAAAGCTTGGGAAGCACTATTACGAGTTGCAGAAAAAAATGATATCGCCGTCACTGAGTCCGCCCCTATGCGCGGACATTTTTCAGACGGCCATGAATTATCTGCTAGCACTGGTCTTGATGCTGTGCGCAGTGCTGACCTAGTAATTCTAGTTGGTCAATATTGTATGCCGTCCATTGGTGAATTCGCATTTGGCCCCGACGCTAAGTGGATTCGAATTGATCCCGATGCCACAGATATCGGGCGCAATGTACCTATCGATCTAGGCATAGTCAGTTCTGAGAAGGCGGCTTTAGAAGCCTTGGAAGATGCGTTGCCATCCCGTAATCGACAGAGTTGGCGTGACGAATTAGCAGCAGCGCGAAAAGGTTTTGATGATCAGAGCGATGAATATTATAACCTAGGCTTGAAGTACAGTACTGAAACTGAATCTATTCATCCGGCAGTTATTGGTAAACATTTACATGACTTTTTATACGAAGGTGATATCGCGCCTGATCAAACAACAGTGGTTTCTGGAGGCTATGGGATCGGTCGTTATACGCGGCGTTACCTAAGAGCCTTCCGCCCAGGACAGATCTGCAATGGCGCTTATCAATATGGGGCAATTGGCCCTGATATTGGCTATGCGGTTGGCGTTGGCGCAGCGGTGCAGAATGGAGTGGGCCCCCAGGCACCATATAAGGGCGCTCCAATTGTAGGTGTTACAGGAGATGCTGGCGCAGCCTACTCAATCATGGAATTTGAGACTTTAGGCAAATATCGCATACCAGCAATCATGATTGTTTATAACAATAATGCCTGGGGAGTTTGGACTTCTGGCGGCGGGCGTGGGGCTGTTCGAGCTCAACACATGTATCTATTCCAAGAAAATTTACGCTATGAAAAGATTGCAGAAGCTCTAGGCTGTAATGGCGAATATGTAACCAGTCCTGAGCAAATGACACCAGCCTTAGAAAGAAGCTATAAGTTGGCTTCGGAAGAAGGGATTTCAACTTTAATTAATTGTCAGGGTAAGAAAGAATTTTGGACGAATCAATATCCACCATCAATGCCTCGTCATTTTGCTCCCGGTGCTTTGGCTTATTATAAATAAGCCCTTTATTTTCAAGTATTAGCCGGTATTAAAAAATGCATGAAATTTATTCAGCAATAAAATCTGCGCTGCAGGGATATGCCGATCGCGGCATTTTTCAAAATTTCAGCGCTTTGACATCCAATGAGAGTAATGCTGAATTCCGATTTCATTGGCTTACAGAGAAACCTTTTTATATCCGATTGAATACCGACAAGTGTGAGCTCGAATTAAAAAACGTCTTGCCATCAATTCCATTTCGCTCATTTATGGACAAAGACTTTCGCGGATTTTTAAGTAGTCGTTGCAATAAATTAATTCCTGCTCATCGACGGTTAGACAATGAGAGGTTCGTATTTCAGTGTAAAAATCGACAAGGAAACGTGTCGGTAATCATTGGCTTTAATTCGGACGATGCCGAAGACGCCGCTAAGACTTCGATTAATTTGTTACATGAAATATTCAATAATTTTTTAGCAGAAGGACCGTACCAAAATTATATGGTAGAAGTCTTCAACGTCCCTGAAGAGTAGACTTGAAGATTGACGAGTTAACTAAGTGGTATTTGTGTCTAAAGGGCCTTGAGATTGTTCCCTGCCACTCGCGGCATTAACAATCATATCTGCGGTAACAGGCACCCGATTAAATACGTGGCCATCTAGCGCATCAGAAATTGCGCATAATAGTGCAGCGGTTGCACACCCTTGAATCGGTTCACCCACACCCTTTGCACCAACTGGGTTTTGTGGGTCAGGAATATTCGTAGCGGCCCAATCTAGTGGTGAGGGTACATCGAGATAGCTTGGAAGTTTGGCATTATGGAGGCCTGTCGCTGCAGGTAGTCCGTTCTGCGGATCATAGGCATGGCGCTCAAATCCTGCCATACCGAACCCCATTACTGCAGCACTCTTCACTTGAATCTCCAGTCCTCGCGGATGAATGACGGTGCCGCAGTCGGCGACACCTAGATAGTCTAAAATATCAAACTTGCCAGTTTCGAGATCTAATTCGATCTGTACAAAACCAGCAGCGAGTGCAGGTACGGTGCCTTCTTTTTCTAAATTATCTTTTGCAACTCCGATTAGCCCACTACCTGCAAGCGCAGCGACTGATCGACTGGTCATAGCGTTAATGTCTTCAGGGACGCTTTGACCAGAATATTTCCCGCCGAGCTCGATTGCCTTGGTAGCCGCATCTCCATAACTGATAAAAGAAGAAGGGTTGTCTTTGCGAAAAACACGCTCTTCTCCAATATCAAAGTCTTCTGGAGAACCTCCCAATTCGATGGAGGCAATTTCTAGCAATTTTTCTAAGGCATCTAATGCTGCTACATAGTTGGTGCGGGTCATTGTAAAAGAAGTATTGCTACCAAATTGGCCTAGGTTCCAGGGTAAATGCCGGCGGCTGTCTCCCCGTTCTATCACACAATTATTCCAATCACATTTTAATACTTCGGCGGCAACTCGAGAGGTTCCTGTATGAGAATAAGTTCCCAAATTGCCCACACCGGTGTGTATATGAAGCTTGCCCTCTGGAGTAATGCGCACTAAGCCATCAAAGCCATTACTGCCGGCAGAGTGGTATGCCTGCCCGACACCCAGGCCGATAACTTTGTTGCCATTGCGTTGACCGCTCTGCGATCGCCTGCCTTCCCAATCGAATTGTTCGGCGCCGCGCTTTAATGCTTCTGACATGTGAGAGCTGGTGAGTGAGCTCGCATTAGCTCCGTAAGTATCTTCGCTTTGAGGCGCATTGATTAGTCGAATAGTCAGTGGATCAATACCCAATTCTCTGGCAGCTTTGTCTAACAATGGTTCTATGGCTGAATGAACCTGATTTTGTCCAGGGCCGCGCTGAGGCCCTTTAAATGGTGTATTAGTAAATACTGGAATTCCGCGAAAGCGCATTGCTCCCGGCTGGTAAACTAGTGAGACGGCATCTCCAGCGGAAAGCCAGTCGGAGAAACCTGCATTAGCGCCGTTGTCTTGAACGATATAGAGGTCTATCGCCGTAATGCGGCCATCCTCTTTAAATCCCATTTTTGCTCGACCCTGGAAACCATGTCGTGCAGAGCCGATGTAGTATTCCTCCTCGCGACTAATACGCAACATTACCGGTCGACCTGTAAGTCGAGACAAATGAGCAGGAATAGTCATGGTTGGATAGGGTCCACCTTTAGAACCGAAGCCACCGCCACAAAACTCTGCAACGAACACCAAGTTCTCCGGCTCAATTCCGATATAGGCAGCTAAACCAGGAACGGGAAAACTCTGGCTTTGGCTGGAACCGTAAAGGAAACATTTGCCATTTTCCCAATAAGCCATAGCAGAGCGCGGTTCCATGGAGTTATGTGAATAGCTAGCAGTGACAAAACTCTCGTCTAAAATATAGTCAGCTTGATCGAAACCTGCTTCCAAATCTCCAACGGTCCACTCTCGCGCTGCTTCTCCTTGCGGAAGTTGATTATTGGCAAGGGAGGCAAATTCATCGTCAGTCCAATGAATTGACCTGAATTCTTCTCGCATCGTTGAATTGCCTACATTGCCTTGGATTCGGGCGTGTGGGCCACCTGGCTGAAGGCTTTTAAGGGGATCCACAACAAAGGGAAGCGGTTCGAAGATAAAATCGATCGCTTCGATTGCATCTTCAGCAGTTTGTTCGTCAACGGCAGCGACTGCGAGAATCGGATCCCCAACATAAGCCGGTTCATTGGTTAATATTGGGTTACCCAGATTTGGCATCTCCGGCACGTCATCGGCAGTTAGCACCGCGACTACGCCTTCCATTTGCAAGGCTTTGGAAACATCCAGACGCACGATACGTGCATGAGGGATTGGGCTCGTGAGTAATCTGGCATAGAGCATACCCTCTACCTTGAAATCTTCGGCATATTTGGCTTTACCGGTGACTTTGCCGTGGACATCCGGAGGAGTGAAATCCTTACCAATTAGTGTATATGCCATAGTCTTAACTCGTCTTAATTTAAGCTTCCTAGCATAAGCAAGGTGCTATCGAAGTGCAATAAATCACCCTGTTCTAGGTGTTATTTAGAACTATACATAGGTATTTTCGTTACAAAATGTTTAGGAAATTTCATTGATTCTACTCTCTCTAGCTTTTACCGTAGTGCGTAGCTGATTTTTACTAAAAATGCTTAGAATTTATCAAAGAGGTCTATTTATGAAGTCTCGAATACCCGTTTTAGTTGCCGCATTGGTATTGACTAGCAACGCATTCAGTCAAGGCAATACTGCTTTTAAAGTCCCTCGCAATGAATGGGGTCAGCCTGATCTTAATGGTGTGTGGAATTTTGCTTCGAATACACCGATGCAGCGCCCAGAGCGCTGGGGGGAGCAGGAATTTTTAACACCGGAACAATTGGAAGAAGAGCTTGCGCGTCAAGAGGCAGCCGCTCGTGCTGCAGATGAGCGAGCAGCCCTAGCAGTAGAACTCGACGCAGATCTACCGACAGGACCGCAGGTATTAGGATATAACGATTTTTGGTTTGAGACTCAGGGCTTAGGAGAAAATGTGCGGACATCTCACATTGTCTACCCCTTAAATGGAAGAGTCCCTGCGGCGATAGAAGGCGCACAAGTTCAGCGCGGCAATCAAATCACCGACACGCCCAATGAAATCAGGCCTGTTTATTTCACCGTTGGCGGAATTAGCAAAGATGGCCCAGAGGATAGAGGATTATCTGAAAGATGTATCGTTGGTTTTAATTCAGGACCCCCGTTTGTTCCAAGTTTATACAATAACAATGTGCAGCTAGTGCAAGACAGGAACAATATTGTGATCCTCACTGAAATGATTCACGACGCACGTATCGTAGCTATCAGCGAAAAACCAGCATTGGATGATCAGATTAGATTATGGTCTGGCGATTCTAGTGGCTACTGGGATGGAGATACTTTGGTTGTAGAAACTAAAAACTTTAATGGTTATCGTCAGACCTTCAGCAGCACTGGCAAAAACTACGATATGGTACTGACGGAGAAATTTACTCGGACTGCCCTAGATGAAGTGACATATGAGTTTACCATCGATGATCCTTCAACCTTTACAGACATAATATCTGCGGTTGTACCAATGACTAAAACTAGTGGCCAGCTTTATGAGTATGCCTGTCATGAAGGCAATTACGGTATGTTAAATACTCTGCGTGGTGCGCGAGTCGCTGAGAAAAATGGTTGGGATTTAGAAGGCCGCTAATTAACTCATGATCTGAGAAAGCCGGCAGTTAAGAAGTTGTCGGCTTTTTTTATGACTAGAAAATGATTTCTAAACCCGCCACGATTGACGCTAGTGCTAACGACCATAGGAAACAAGCCAAGCTGTCCAGAAGTGAAAATTTTACCTTGGCGAAATTTGTTATGCCAAGTAGTGCAGGTATTAAGCTGCGGATAGCTGGAATAAAGCGACCAACAAAAACTGCAAATGGACCATAGCGTTTAATCATGTCTTCCGCTTTCGAAATTGCCTCTCTTCGTTTCTGAACAATGCTCATTCGATGAAAGTGGGGACCAAAACTTTTACCGACATAATAACCTACATGATCGCCCAGTAGCGCTCCAACAAATGCCAACAAGGTTATGAGCGGTAAGCTCGCCAATTGTTGGTCGAAGGCGAGAGAACAGATAACAACTAGAAAGACACCCGAGACGAATAGGCCTATACCGATGCAGGCTTCAGCAAAGGCAAACAGGGGTATGAGATACAGTGTCAGGTGAAGATTTGCATCTATCCATGACAAAATTGGAGCTGAAATATCTTTAACCTCGATTAGTAATGACTATCGAACACAAAAAAACCCGAACACCTTCTAGTGATCAGGTTTTATTCAATTACTCTCTGTTTTATTTTTATTCCCGGCCCTCATTTATTGCAACAACTACTGGAGAGTTACCCATATTGCGGACTAGAAAGGAAGAGCCGGGCATTCTCCACGCCCATTCGCCTGCTGCATTCAGCTCGCGAGTCAGGCCATCGTTACGAGTTACATGGACTAAGCCCGCTGAGGCTTGAACAACCACTGTGTGGTTATCATGGGACTGCACATTAGTTTGTTCTCCGGGGCCTAACTCTAAGCGATAGGCACGAAACCAAGGATTTTCTACATCTGGATCCGTTGTCATGCCGGAGGGTGCATCGCCATCATCAGAAACACCAGAACCACCGTTAACAAAAGCAATAATACGTAAAAGGCCAGGGCCATCATTGGAAACCTTATGAGTAAGTGGTTCGGTGGCGTACTCTGGGATAGATCTTACCGGGCCGTTTGCAGGACCGTTGCCAGTGCGAATGGTAGTTAAAAGAATTGCTTGGTCATGTATATGGGCAAATGAAACATCGCCCGGATTTACCTGCACATCCAACAAATACAAATCACCTTCATTGTGGACAGTTCGGTGACGTGGTTCATCTAACAAATGAACAACTTTTTCATCGGAGAAATCAGTTTGCTGTGCAGCAACTTCTGACCAGAGTAATCGGTCAGAGTTCGAGAGTGTTGTGCCGACCATCATTAGTAGCGCCAACAAGCCAGGTACTTTTATCGCTCTATGAATATTAACTGTTTTCATAATTTGCTCCATTCGCAATCCTGCATATCTTATGTCTTTGTTTTTTATTCTGGTAGTGCAAATACCAATAATTCATCATCTTTATCGCGCCCGCCGCCGGCTACAGCGATAAATTGTTTGCCTTCATGTTCGTAACTCATAACAGGTCCGTGCAAACGCTGATCTACCGGCAATTCGCCTGTTTTTATCCCTGACTGCTTATCAAAAGCAACAAGTATCGAACCGGTTTCTTCAGGTCCAGTCTCATCCTTAGCAGCAAGGTAGGAGACTACCAGAGATTTTGTGACTAGTAAGCCGCCCTCAGCGACTACGTCATTGAATACTGAACCCAGGTCACCCAGATTCAAGTGTGAAATTGCGGGATGATCGGTAGGCCCTTTCCCAAGAGGAATTTGCCATTCATGGTTTCCTGTATTGAGATTTATTGCGGTTATTCTTCTATACGGAGGTTTCAGCAATGGCAGTCCCTGTGGTCCTTGGCTCCGGTCATAACGAATTACATAAGGCCAATCAGAAGTCCCCTCTGGTGGTTCAATAAGAGACATGCCAGTAGGTCGGGTCACAGAAGGTATGTAGAGAATCTGAGTTTCGGGGTCCATGGAGGCGCCTGGGAAATTCGCACCACCGCCAGCTCCAGGCACAACATAAGTGGACGTTTTATCATCGGTTCCCATAACGATGGGCGGTGTGAAGATATCGCCAAGCACAAAATTACTGGCAATTTCTAAAGCAGCTTCTCTTAGCTCTGGCGTGAAATCAATTAAGTCCTCTTCCGTTGCTCCGATCTGTTCGAAAGGTGCAGGTCTGGTCGGAATTGGCTGAGTCGGATGTGCGCGTTCGCCAGGAATTGTTGAAGGGGGTACAGAAACTTCCTCAATTGGCCAAACTGGCTCGCCGGTCACCCGATCGAATACGTAAGTAAAACCAGTTTTTGAAACCTGAGCGACTGCTTTTATCGGGCGCCCATCAACAACGATGTCGACTAAGTTTGGAGCCGACGCAATGTCGTAGTCCCAAAGGCCGTGATGAACTGTTTGGAAATGCCAGATTCGGTCCCCGGTTTCAGCATTTAGAGCTACTATGCTTTCTGCATAAAGGTTTTCACCCAATCGGTAACCGCCCCAATAGTCATTAGTTGGGGTGGATGTTGGTAAGTAGACAATATCAAGTTCATCATCTGCAGCCATATACGTCCATACATTAGTATTGCCGGCCGTCGCCCACGAACCATCTTCCCAAGTATCATTAAAATCTTCGCCGGGTTGGGGGATGGTATTGAAACGCCACTTGAATTCACCAGTACGGGTATCATAAGCACGGACATGTCCGGGAGGACTGCGGTTGTTCATACTGTAGTCGTAGATTTTTGAACCAACGATTACTGAGTCGTTTACGGCAATCGGCGGCGCGCCATGGGTAATGTTGTTCATCTCAAATTCGAGGCGGCCGAGGTTTTGTTTTAAATCGACAAAACCATTATCCCCAAAGTTTGGATCAGGTAGTCCGGTATGAATGTCGATTGAGACGAGTTGCTTTCCGATCGTTGCGATAAAGATTCTTTCTACTTCGCCATCAGTCCAGTATTCAATACCACGCGTTTGAATGGGCGAGAAATTGGGTGGGCCAAAGGCATAACTTTCAGGATCGAAGAGCCATAATTCTTCTCCTGTCATCGGATCTAATGCAACCACTTGGCTGTGGTTTGTGGCAGTATAAATAATCCCATTCACATAAATTGGTGTGGCTCGATAATCACCTGTTGGGAATATTTGGTCTTCTGGGAGCCGCAGGTCAGCTGATTCCCAACGCCATGCAACTTCTAGCTGTTCAAAATTGTCTGCATTAATCTGATCGAATGGTGCATATTTGGAGGAACTATGATCACCACCATGGTGATTCCACTGAGCACTTTGCGTGGCACTCGTGGAATCAAGGCTTTGTTCGCCACAACTTAGTAGTAGCGCTGGCGACATCAATAAAAAGAGTGCGTTTATGCTCGTTCTCATGGTGTTTTCCTACTTACTCTCTGTAGCTTCATTAGTCTTGAGACGTTGTTTCTGTGAAGCCTGCAGCTTGGGTTGACGAAATCTTTCGCAGCACTTAAATGCCGTAAATATTATTGATTAATGCCTAGTTGTTTACATAGCTGTCGAGAAACGAAAAGATTGATCCATAAGCTCGGAGCATTGCATCGGCAGGAAACCCTCCGTGGAGTCCATTAGGTATGGTGATTAGCTCATTAGAGACTTCGGCGCGATCTAAACCCTGATGCAACTGAACGGCGTGTTCATAGGGAACAACGGGGTCCGCGTCACCATGTATCGTAATTATTGGAGGAAGGTTTTCGCGAATGTACTTTAGGGGGGATACTCGTTCAGCAATTTCATACATGTCAGACTGGCTTCCTAGCCAACGCACGGCATAATTTTTTTGATTAACACCATTTAATAAATCGCCAACGTCAGTAATGCCATACCAATTTACGATTGCTGCAACTTCTGGTGTCTCATTGCCGAGGCATTGGCGATCAAGGCCAGCTTCCGAGGAGATCATTCCTGTTGTTAACGCCAGGTGACCTCCAGCTGAGTTTCCAGAGACAACTAAACGCTCTGTATCAAATCCATATTGCTCAGAGTTGCGCGCGACCCAACGCAGAGCGCACAGACTATCCTCTACAGCGGCAGGCGCTAGAGCAACATTGCCTAGTCGGTATTGGACATTCACAGCCGCCCACCCCTGCTCTAAATAAGGGATTAAGCGCAGCACATTGGCTTCCTTAGACCCACCAACCCAGCCACCTCCGTGATAGTAGATAAAGGTTGGTGCGGGGCCGTCAGTATTCCGGGATTGATAAACGTCTATCTTTAGTTCGACGCCATTCGCACGGCGATAAGTAATATCAGGAATCACCCTGAAATCGTTTTGTAAATTGGCAGCCCAGCTAGCCGTATCGGAAAGTTGCCCATTTGCAGAAGGGAATGCGAGTAGAGCAAGCAGGCTAATCACGCTTAGCCTAAGAGTGATATTCATATCGGGACCCCATTTTTTTGTTTTTGGAGACTGATTGTGGTTTGACCCCAAAAGGGCAGAGGACACTAGTGTAGCGCATCGACTCCGCTCTTGTCCGTGACTTTCTAGTGGCTGGATTAGTAGAGTAAGCGATGGCAGACTCTATGCGTAAAATTATCTTGTAAACCCACTAGTTTGAAAATTGATTTAGAAATACTTCACCGTCTTTCATGACAAAACCTATGTTTTCAAGTAGGGAAACATTTTCCAGAGGGTTTCCCTGCACCGCGATGAGATCGGCATAAGCGCCTTCATTTAATGTGCCGACTTGATTCTCTAAACCTAGTAAAGCTGCAGCTTTTAAAGTCGCTGCTTGAATCGCTTGCATCGGACTCATACCGAATTCCACCATTTTTGAAAATTGTCGACCATTCAATCCGTGCGGATAGACTCCAGCATCAGATCCGAACACGATGTTTACACCGGCAGCGTGCGCGCGTTGAAAACTTTCCCGTTGAACTTGGCCAACTTCGCGTTCCTTCGCAAGAGACTCTTCTAACATGCCGACTTCCGCTCCCGTTTCCAGGATATAGTTAGATACATAGATGTCCATGACCAAGGCTGTTCCGTATTCAAGTGCCAGCCGGATTGTTTCATCATCCAAAATGGAAGCGTGCTCAACGGAATCTACTCCAGCTCTAATCGCAGCCTGAATGCCATTTGTTCCATGGGCATGTGCTGCAACTTTCATTCCTAGTGTGTGCGCCTCATCGACGATGGCGTTCATTTCTTCTTGGGTGAATTGCTGCGCGCCAAGGCTTGTACCTTTTGACATTACCCCGCCAGTGGCACAGAATTTAATTAAGTCAGCGGAATACTTGTTATTTTCTCTCACTTTCTGACGAACAGCCCAGGGCCCGTCAGCAACGCCACCCGCATTAAAATCATATTCGGCAGGCAGTAAATTATTGTCACAATGACCGCCGGTAATTCCTAAGGATTGACCTGCCACTATCATTCTTGGGCCAGCGACTTCTCCGTCCACAATACTGTCTCGTAGCGCAACGTCTCCGTAGGCCACAGCACCAACATTGCGCACTGTAGTGAAACCGGAGCGAAGTGTTAGGCCGGCGGAATAAGTCCCGTAGAGCGCATTGCGGATTGAAGAACGACTAAGTGAGTCATAGCCATTTATAGAAGCATCGCTCGTGAGGTGGACATGGGCATCAATAAGCCCTGGCAGAATGGTTGAATTAGAGAGGTCTATTTCAATTGCACCGGATGGGATGTTTATGCGATTTGCATCGCCGATAGCCTCAATTACATTATTACGGACAACGATGAGCTGATCGCTAAGCATGCGGCCATTGGTTACGTCGAGAAGTTGGCCTGCTCGTATCACCTTGACCTCATCTTGAGCCGAGGTGGGATTAGCAAACCCTATAAATGAAGCTAGGAAAGTAGAAGCAATGATTAAGCGAAACATAGTACCCTCGAATCTAATTTGTGTTCTATTGGTAGATAGTAATGGGCTAAGGCCACGGTCACAATCACTAGATGCGATACTGTTCTCTAGTTTCTAGCCTAAGAAAGAAAAGCAGAACCTGGCTGTTCCTGTGATAGCCAGAGCAACAGGAATGCCGAATATCGCTAAAAGACAACTGTTCATTAATAAGTAGGAGAATGTAGTTCTTTTCCTAATGGCATAAACGATAAGTCCTAGTGCAGGAATAAATGCAGCTATCCATAGAGTAGGTGCGTTGCAGGCTATGACACTTGAAATGCTAAGAAAATACAGCACTATTACGAAACCGCCATCTAAGTAGCTAGTATCGTTCGCTATTGAATATGCCCAGTTGGAGAACACCAGGAAAGAAAGTAGCGGGAAAGTAAGAAATGATAGAAAGAGTTTTGTTTTCGTTATAGTCAATTTCAATTCTCTGTCTAATTAAAATCTATCTATATACTGTGACGTCAATCGAGAGGAGATGCAAATCGTTTTGTTTTCCTAGAGGGTTGTTTGTTAATAAATATTGCTCCAGCAGCCTGGTATTCGGTCCATCTTCGATAATATTCATTAAAAATTGTCTGCTTTAGCTTAAGTCTGGCTATACTGCGTCTCGAATGAAAAGCCCGCAACAAATACTGCATCAAGTTTTCGGATACTCAAGCTTTCGCCCGCCTCAGGGTCAGATTATTGATACTGTAGTTGATGGTGGAGATGCCCTAGTGTTGATGCCTACTGGCGGCGGTAAGTCGCTCTGTTACCAGGTCCCGGCATTAATAAGGCCCGGTTGTGCCGTAGTAATTTCGCCTTTAATCGCTTTGATGCAGGACCAGGTCGATGCTATGCGGTTGCTTGGAGTTAAAGCTGCCTTTCTTAACTCCACTGTATCAACTGAAGAAGTTGAGAATATCCAACACCAGCTAAGAAGTGGCGAGTTAGATCTGTTGTATATAGCCCCTGAGCGACTTGTCCAAGCAAGAACACTCCAACTATTGAGGGAAATTGATATTGCCTTGTTTGCGATTGATGAAGCCCACTGCGTCTCACAGTGGGGTCATGACTTTCGAGCTGACTATTTGCAGCTCAGTTTGTTACACGAATTGTTTTCTTCAGTGCCGCGTATTGCTCTAACAGCAACAGCCGATGCTAGAACGCGAGAAGAAATTATTGCGCGTCTTTATTTAGATGAAGCCAAACAGTTCATTTCTGGATTTGATCGTCCGAATATTCAGTATCGTATAGCGCTTAAATACAATGCAAAACAACAACTACTCAAGTTTTTGCAAAAAGAACACAACGACGATGCCGGCATTGTCTATTGTCTATCTCGGAAGAAAACTGAAGACATTGCGAGTTGGCTAACGGAAAAAGGGTTCAATGCTCTTCCTTATCACGCAGGTTTAGGGTCTGAGATTCGCGAGCGGCATCAGTCACGCTTCTTGCGCGAAGACGGTATTATTATTGTTGCCACTATCGCATTTGGTATGGGCATCGATAAGCCGGATGTGCGTTTCGTGGCTCATCTTGATATGCCGAAGACTGTCGAGTCTTACTATCAGGAAACTGGGCGTGCTGGTCGTGACGGTTTGCCTGCGAATGCCTGGTTAATATATGGTCTGCAAGATGTTATTAAGTTGCGGCAGATGATGGCTTCGTCAGATGGTAATGAAGAATACAAACGGGCGGAGCAGCATCGATTGAATGCCATGTTGGGTTTCTGTGAGATTACAAGTTGTCGCCGACAGGTGTTACTAAGTTATTTTGGTGAGAAACTTGAAGAGCCTTGTCGAAACTGCGACACCTGCCTAGAACCAGTCGATACATGGAATGGAACGGAAGCGTGTCGCATGGCAATCAGCGCAGCGTTCCGTACCGACCAACGATTCGGCGTGAATCATCTCATCGATGTCCTGCGCGGCAGTCATTCTGACAAAATATTCCAATTTGAGCATCAAAATCTACCTGTCTATGGCATCGGGAAAGACCTCGACAATAATCGGTGGCGCTCGGTATATCGACAGCTAGTGGCGAGAGGTTATATGAGTGTGGATCTAGATCGTTTTGGGGCGTTACGTCTGGAGGAAAAATGTCGACCATTGCTTCGGGGTGAAGAAAATATTGAGCTGCGAAAAGACAATAAAGTTAAAGTCGTTAAGCAACAAACTAAAATCCAATTGGCGGCGGAGGTGGATATTGCTCTGTGGGAAGCGCTAAGAGACTGCCGACGCATGTTCGCCGAGGACTTAAGTGTGCCGCCTTATGTTGTTTTCCATGATTCTACATTACAGGAAATGTGCTTACGATTGCCTCAGACAATGGAAGATTTCGAAATGCTGTCGGGGGTAGGTGAACGAAAATTGGAGAAATATGGACCGGGGTTTATCAGGGTCATTAACGACCATCTAAGCTCTTAAGCAGTTGGGGCTCCTCTTTCTCAACACACAATTACTTAATTTGAAGAAATCGGAATCGATGCAAGAGCGTCTGCGCTGGCAGCAAGATCCGTATCCCCGGCAGGGAAATCATTGGATCTAAGAATAAATGCGAGTATAGATGCGTAACTTTGCATTGATAAACTGCCTGGGCTCTCAGTAGGCATCTCAGTGCTCATCTTGTGGAACAGTTCTCCTAGAGTCTTTCCTTCCCAGATAAACATAAAACTCAAACCAATCAAACTGGGGGAATTACTATTGCCCCGTAAATCACTCGAGTGACAAGAGGCGCAGCGTGCAGCGTATTCTTCAGCGCCACGCTCAGCTTGGATGGCAGTATAAATGCCATCTTGCAATGACTGTGCACTAATTGTCATTGAGGAGACAGAACAGCAATAAAAAGCTAAGAGTCGTAAAGATGTTTTTCTAATCAGTGGGTAGCGCAAAGACATTAATAGAATTTCCATTTCGAGGACGACTTAATTCAGGTGCGAGATCCCTAGGCAACATGCCTGACCAACTAGCACCACCAACTCCGACGGGCATAGCAATGTATTGGCGACCGTCGATCATGTAAGAAATAGGAAAGCCTTGGGCAGAAGTTGTAGTACGAGTCTGCCATAGTTTTTCACCAGTTTCGGCGTCCAAAGCATAGTAGTACCGATTCCAGTCACCGACAATTACTAACCCTCCAGCTGTGGTCAACGCAGCTGAGTTGATCGGGGCGCGTTGGCGGTAACGCCATTTAACCTCGCCGCTGGGGATATCTAATACTAGAAGTTCGCCTAAGTTCTCTTCGGCATCATGGTGAGGATAATTAATGCGCCTAACTGGCCCAACACCACCACCACCTAAAACTTGCTCAGTAGGACCAAATGTCGCCAGCTCACAATTAAGAGTGATTGGAATATACATTGCCTGAGTTTGAGGGGAGTAGGCCATAGCCCGCCAGCTTTTAAATCCTGAAGTGCTTGGGCACATATCGATTTGCTGCCCTATTCTGGGAATCATGCCATCACGATAAGTAACATTGCCATTGACTGGATTTACATTAACGATTGTTTGATAACCAACATCAGTGGCTTTTATGATCTCGCCAGAGCGTCGATCTAATTGCCAGAGAATTGCAAGTTTTCCCATTTTGAAGATTGATTCCCGGCCGTCGACATCGACTAAGACAGATTCAAATGTTTCGTCCATATCGTGTGTTTCACCAGGAAGATGTTGGTAGTACCAGGACATATCTCCAGTGTTAGGGTCGAGTGCAATTGTTGAATTAGTGTAAAGCGCATCACCATCAGTACCTCTAACTGCACGCGCCCAGGGCTTCGCTTGAGAAGTTCCCATGTAGACAAGATTTAGGTCAGGATCGTAACTGCCTGCTTGCCAGGAATCGCCGCCGGCTCTAAATCTTAGTGGTAAATCCCCCCAAGTATCACCGCCTGGAGTGCCTGGTGCAGCGACAGTTGCAAAACGCCAGAGCTCTTCGCCAGTCAGAGGGTCATGCCCCGTGTAAAAGCAGACATCCTCCTTATAGCGTTGACAACCAGTGATTCCAGTAACCAAGACGCCATTAGCTACGATCGGTCCGGCCGTATAAAAATACCCCAAGCCAGGGTCGGCGGTTTGTGATTCCCAAACTAACAGGCCAGTGCGAGCATCGAGTGCTCTAATACTCGCATTCTCTGTCGCTGAGTAGATCATCTCGCCATAGAGTGCAATATTTTTTTGGACTCCTCGACCAACTCCTGCATACGCAGTTGTTGGCAAGGCGGCATCACCTAATTGTTCTGCGGAAATTTCGCGATCAGTTCCATCTATAGATGGCGTGACGCCAGGTCGATATTCCCAAATCAAATCGCCGTTTGCGGCATCCAGTGCTTGAATTACACCTCGGGGTCCTGGAATAAACATAACGCCATTGTGAACTAAGGGTGCCGCTTGGCCCGAGCCAGTATCATCTAACGCCCAAGACCAGACTAGTTGCAGATCTCCAACATTATCGGTATTAATTTGATCGAGAGCACTGTAACCCCAGCTTTTCGGTGTGCCGCGCCAACTCAACCATTCTTCATCCGGTGGATTTTGCAACATCGCATCGGTGACCGTATCGAAGTCGAGGATTTGAGAATAGCTCTGACTAGCAGAAACACAGAGCATTGCGATAAGTATCGAAAATGTTTTGGTTTTCATTATCAGTGGCAACCTTAAAGTTCAGATTCATGCACTTTTGGATTTCGTGAATGCAGGATAAACACTCCCGACGCGACAGTCCATAGCCTCAATAGGTCTTAATGAGATAGATAGATGGGGTTGGACGGAGGTTTAGGCTATGTAAAATTCTGGTTAGTGGGTATCTATTTCCCGATTAATATTACACAAAAAATCTTCGCGAATTACCTCCGTCACATATTTAAGCTTCAACCTTGAGTTTTAGAAATAAAGTCAAAAACAGATCCACTGACTACTTAAGTGATTGCTATCTCTGTCAATGGTTTATTAAAGTCTTGGGTTTTAAGATTTAGATCCAAAAACAAAACTATTGGAGCAATTTCTCAAAGATGGTTTTTCTTCGTTTCCCGAAGGCGCGTCATCCTTGATTCAGTTGTTTTTCTTCATATTAAAGACCTAGCTCCCAGCCCGTCATTTTTTTGAACCGATGATGGAATTTTAGGAGTTTTCAAGGTTACTAGAAATGTTTGGAAGCCCAGGCTATTCGAGGCATAGACACATTTTGTTTCATTCGAGAGTGTATCTGCAGTGTTACTCTGCCGGCATTCTGTGTAGCATAAGCCCACTCTTGGTTTTTCGAATATTAAGAATGTCGCCAATAAGTACACTGAAGCGTTTGTTAAAGTCTTACTTCAGCCAATTTTCGGTGTTGATTTTTATAGTTTTTTCTTTGCTGGCCTCTCCACAGCTTCTGGCACAGCCGCCAATCGAAGTCACTGATGAAATTTTGCGAGAAGTTTTTCCTGGTGCCCAAGAATATTCTGTAAAAAGTGGCGAGCCTCCAGTTTATCGTGCTCTTAATGCAAACCCGGAAAGCACTGAGTTGGAAACTGTCGGTTATCTATTCGAAACTCCAGACCTGCCACCAGAGGAAATCGGTTACTCAGCGCCTGTGGATGTTTTAGTCGGAATGGACCTGAAAGGAACCATAACCGGAATCAAGGTTCTTCACTATATTGAGTCCTATAAAAGTATTCGTGGAGACTTTATCAACAGCGAATATTTCCCTCAGCAATTTGATGACAAGAACATCGTCGAAGGCTTTCGTATCGGTCGTGATGTCGATGGTATTTCCCGAGCAACGATTACCAGTTGGGCCGTAGCGCGCGGTGTCCGCAATGCGGCTCGTAGAATTGCGGAAAGTTACCTAAGCGATTCGGAATTCGTTTCTCTAACCAGTTCTGATGCCGTAGCTCTTCGAGTGCTTGCGGATCAAAGTTGGGACGATATGACTGAGAATGGGTTGGTCGTCAATTGGGTTATTCCACAACCTGACACATCAGAATTACATCTGTCTTTGGCTTTTATGGGTCACGATGGTCTGGGTGAGATCATGGTTGGTGATGTTGATTATTCTCGAGCCGATCGGGAAGCCAGTGCTCGAGTAAGAGATGGCAATATGTTGTTGGTGGGTATCGATGGCAATTCATCCCAACCTTTTAGGCAAGAAAGATTAGCTGTACAGCAGGGCGAGAGTATTTTCCCTATCGAACGGCGCCGATTCGTTTATGTCGGTAGTGCAGACTATGGCAAGATTGCTAATCGGGTAAGATTTGCTGGTGCCATGGTGTTAGATCCCGATATTGATTTAGCCCAGCCTTTCGATGTTCTTTATAACACCGGTGGCCGAGTGGGGGAGTTCGGCTCTATTGCCAGTATTTCTTATCAAGTTCCACCGATCCCACTTGCGCTTTCTATTGGTCAGCCGATACCACCCGAATTGTTGCCAGAATTCGAAAATGACTTAACTGCATTTGAAAATGAAGGCTTGTATGCAAGCTTGATCAACGACGCTCCTTGGTTTGATGTTGGGATCCTTTTGCTGCTCCTTGGAATGGTAATGTTGGCATTTTTAAGGAAGAACGCAAAATTACGCTGGGTAACTTTGGCTTTCACGCTGGTTTATCTTGGATGGATGGATGGGGGCTTTGTTTCAGTCTCGCACATTACGAACTTCGTGAAGATTGGCCCAATAATGTTTCAAAGTGACTTACCACAATTACTCATTATCTTATTTACATTGGTAACTACTTTATTTTGGGGAAGAGTGTTTTGTTCATCGTTATGTCCGTTTGGTGCTCTTCAGGACTTTATTTCCTATTTCACGCCTCGACATTTCCAAAAAGAATTACCTGCCGCCATTCATGAAAAGGCAATCTACATTAAATATGCCATTTTGATATTTCTCATCATAATGGCATTTTCGTTTACGAATTTGAGTCTGTTTCAATATTTTGAACCCTTCGGGACAATTTTTTATTTTAGTCAGTCCTATTTACTCTGGGGAATCCTGGCCGCTTTCTTGTCAGCCTCAGTATTTATTTCCCGTTTCTATTGCCGTTACGCATGTCCTCTTGGGGCGGGATTAGGTATTTTAGCGCTGATCTCGCCCTGGCGAATAAAGAGAGTATCGCAGTGTGATGTGTGTAAGGTGTGTGAACAAGCTTGTCCAACAGGAGCTATTAGTGGCCCCGAAATAGATTTCAAAGAATGTGTGCGCTGTGACGTTTGTGAATCAAAACTTATCGCGCGGGCAGGTGTTTGTAAACATGATATGGAAGCGGTAAAAGTTCGTATTAAACATTGGGATACGGTTGGTGCGACCAACTAATTAATACATATTAGGTGTTTTATCTATGTGCTTAGTTGTAATGCTTGAGTGACTTTAAACAATCCTATTAGCTTTAAGTTTCTGCATTTAAAGTGAGAAGTCCAAACCATTGGATATCGTCTTTATAGCTTACTCAATATACTAGCCATGCTGGGCCAGCATGAGCCAATAAAGCATAACATTAGATGCGTGGTTTCGGCTAAGAGCTAACGTTGTGCCTGCTGCTCTTTGGCGCGACCTCCACTCAAAATGTTAGGAATAGCATAATTTCCTTCATGGCAAGCATACTCATACATCACGTGTTCATCATCACGTGTTAATGGCATTGAGATCGTGAATGGCTGGGTATAAATTTCAGGGTCGGTTACAGTGGCTGACCACATGATGGTGCCTTCGCTTACTCGAGTAAATCGTTCTACAACGTGCAGGTCTTCGGTTACCGGTACACCTTTTAGGCGTCCACCAGCACTACTGCTTGCTATCATGCCGCGATCATTATAGTTGGTAGTTTCTACCACTAATGTATCGCCTTCCCAATGGGCTACGGAATCACCCATAAAGAGTTTCACTTTATTGTCAAGGTGAGTGTCTTTGTTTAAATGAATTGTGCGCACGTCGTGAATCATTTCATGCACAATAGTAAAAGTGTCAGGTGTTTGTATAAAGCGGTAGGCATTGTTGTACCCTGCCGGCAACATAGAGCCGGGCACACCGCGAGTCAAACAACGATCCCATACCGTATGATAAATGTAATGATCTTCGACATGGTCGAAGTAATAATCTCTAATGGCTGCTGCTGATTCGCGAATCGGTGCGCGACCATTTGGTGGGTCAACAATCATTGAGGTTTGGCCAGTAGAAAGCACGGTATCACCGGAATCAAGCCATACTTGGTTATAACCCCCGATATTACCGCCCACTGTTACTTCAATGTTGTTATCGGCTTCGACACGGCGGCGGGCAAGACTCGCTTCCATAGCGGCGATTTCATCAGTAGATAAAAATTCACGACCTTGCATTGAAGCGGGTCGTTCGATTGGAGTGATGGTGTCGTTAGTCCATAGACCTTGAAGGTCAGGTTGGCCATCAATAGTGCGTGGGACGATGTAATTCTGGTCCTGTGCAAAAGCTGCACAGGCACCAAGAATCGATGTAGTGAGAAGCAAGCTTGTCAAAGAATTTCTGATTGTTAAAGTCTGCATGGCGATCTCCTCACCGTTATCGGTTGTGTTTAAGGGCTGTCCTCAGTTAACCAGGAAAAATCATCGGAAGCTGGATCGAATAAATTAGAACGCTCTCTGCGCACCATATCTTCTTCTCGGGCTGTTTTTAGAACGTCTGCAGGAATCGGCTCACCGACCACAATGCCTCGTGGGGTTGTTGGCGCATAATAGATACGCGCATTTGCCATTTCGTCAGTAGTTTCTGGCCCGTAGACTACATCTTGAGTTGGGTCAGGGTTGAATCGGTTGCCTTCAGAGTTATCGAACCACCAGCTCATGTGCATAGTCGAGCCCGAAGGAATGAATTTAGGTGTTTCATATTCGTAGAGAAACTGCCAGTTGAAATCATAATCCGGCACCCACAGCAACACTTCGCGTTCCCCATCTGGATACTCAAGCTCATAGCGCATAGCTTTGCCGCGGTAGTGCATGTGCGGGCCCATAGAGAGAAGAAAGATGTCTTCATCAATAGCATAAGTGTTGTTGACTTCGAAGCTCGGGTCACCTGCTGGAATAGTCCAGCCGTGGTGGGGAAGCAAATTCGTTTCAACCACGTGATCAATTACGTCGCCATCTTCATAGAATTTGAAACCAGCCTTGGTGAGATCGTTAATCGCAGTGCCTTCGCCAGGGTTCTTGTGATAGTGCATGTTTACGGTGATAAACGGGTCTTCAGGAAGCAATACGCCCCAGCCTTCAGGATAAGTAAAGGGACCACGACCTGGGACACCAACACCCATATGGCTTGATACTATATGGTGAACCCAAGGTCCGCCAGGCGCCAACTCCGCCTTGGCAATCCATTTAGGATTTTCATGTGCTCCTTCAGCTACTGGCATTTGAACGGTCGGTTGCCAGTCCATAACTTCGTCAGGTACATAAACTTCCTGATCAAATCCGACAATAAGGTCTGGATCGCCGATCCACCAGCCTGATTCGGGCAGTGTGGTTCCCGCACCGTTAGCAACTAGCCCGCCGCCATTAGTAGCATCAGCCGCATCGCCCTCTGGGGCACCTGCATCAACCCAAGCAATCAGCAAGTCTTTCTCTTTCTGATCCATATAACGTTCGCCTTTGAATTGACCGCGATGACGTTCGTGGGCTCCCCAAGGGGGCATGTAGTTGGTAATTAGGGCATTTTTAATCAAGGGCGCCCAGATTTTCGCTTGCTCAAAATTATCAAGCGGCATAGGCGCAAAAATTCCGCCAACACTGGGTCCATCTTGCTGGTGACAGGCGACGCAATTTTTCTGAAAAACTGGTAAAGCATCAGCGTAAAATGTTGGAGCGTCGACGGCATTAACTGTCGAAAATGCACCAGCTGCGATAAGGCTCAACAGGGCAGTTGTGAATTGCTTGCTAGAGAGTTTCATATCTCTTCCTAATTGTTATTTTAAGTTCATTAAACTGTAATGCTAATTCACTGATTTGTCTATATATAGAGGTCTCGGACCTTTTGAAAACAGACTAAGAATTGCGCCTTTCTGTTGCAGGCTCAGAGGCCTAATATAAATCGGCTATCTGTCCATATTAATCGTAAAACACGATCATATTCGTCAGGAATAATTATTTTTACGATTAATAGATCGTCGTTATCAGGCCGTAATCGAGTGAAGAATCCACAACGGATTAAATATAGGAAGGTAGAGAAGCGAATCAAAGCTTAGTAATTACCCTATAAGTCATGTCATGCTTGTGATCAATGGGAAAATTTTTTACAAAGAAGATAAGTGCGAAACCTGTAAGATTGAAGGTTTTATAATCAGTGATGCAGAGGCAATGTTTGAGTATTTAGGTTCTTTATAATCCCCGGCAATTAATCTTCATCTTTTTCGTTAAAGCGTGTTTCTCTTGCCTCTTCGTATTGAGCTTTTAATTCCCCAACCCTTATAAGTTGTTCACGATAGTCTTCATTCTCGGTGGCGATCCGAAACATTTCCTGCTCCAAACCTTCGTAGTCGCCAACTAATCTGGCTCGAATTTCACTGTCAGGTTCGAGTTTATCTATCGCTAATTGATAGAGGGCTGGATCATAGCCGTCGCTAGTAAAAGCCCCACGCATTTCGATCAACGCATTGCGATTTACTTCCTGGCGCATACTAAGAAAGAATTCTGGTTCACATGTATGCTGGGGGATGAGGGATCTTGTGGTGCGTTCAGTTTTACAGAGGATATCGTATTTATCGGCACTGTTCAGATCGTTAAACAGTTTGTAGAGGCTGTCTTCGGCGAGTCTTAGCTGATAGCGCATTGAGACTAGTGTTCTCTGGCCTCTGACTTCTATTTGCTCAATGGGGCGGGTGTTGGATTCTATTTTTTCTGGCGTAATTTCAGCCTGCTCTTCGTTTTGTGCATTTGCTGGGAGTGGAATTATTGTTATAACAATGAAAGTAACTATTAGAGCTAATAGAGCTAAATTCGTGCCCAAGGATCCTCCATAGCACTAAAAAATGCCTTATGGCCGTCTATGATTTGTCGGGCAACCAAAGGGTCTGGCGTGGCATCCCACTGATTCCGCTCATAAGTGCCACCTAACAAAATACCATCGCTACGAGGAAACATATACAGCCCGCTATTGCCGACAGTAATGTAATTTACTTCGTCTTGAGGCAACAAAAAAGTAAGCTGGCCTTTTATAGGGATCAACTCGTCGTCTTCAAATAATTTGTGAGACCCAAGACCTGTGCAATTTATTATGACTGGTTCATCGAGTTGCAGGACTTCATCGAGGTCGCGAAATTCCTTTACGTTTATTTCGCCACCAGCAATCTGAAAGTCATTCATCACTGCAGGCAGATAAACAGCTGGCTCGATTAACATAGTGTCAATGTGCAGAACATGTTCCGCATTAAAAGGATGTTCAGAAGGGGCCAGGCGTGTTCGCTGAGGGTACATATCAGGGTATGTCGCCGATAAACCGTCATCAGCACCTGCCCCATCTAGGACCATGTAGTTGCTGATCCAACGCACACCGTACTTTGGTCCCACCAGGTTTTGATAATAGCGATAGGCATGGCGCATGGCGGATTCGAATTGCGCAAGAAAGGCAGGAGTTGCCGAATCACCATAAACAGAAGTAGGGGACCATTGTCCTCCCGCAACATTTGACGTGGTGTTAGGTGGAAGATCTTTGGCATAGATAGCGACATCCCAGCCTGCGTTTTGCATGAGTCTGGCCGCTGATAATCCAGCAGAACCACAGCCTAAAACAGCACAACGTTTATGTTGAGTTTGTGTGGCAATCTCCATGGCTAAATGAGAGGTGCCCCAAGACAAGGTAATGCCCCCGCCGCCGTGACCGTAGTTATGCACAACTACTTTGTCATTCATTCTTTCTGCACTAACATTGAAACCACTGGGCCTGTAGGGTCTTAATCCAGCTATTGTGCGGATAACTCTTTCATCAGCAACATCTACCCGACGCAGCGGCTGTCCGGACGGCGTGAAGTTGCGTGCAGATTCTGCGTTTGGCAAAGCGCACTGTGTTAGTAGAGGAAGAGCCCCTAGTGATTGGAGTACCTGTCTTCTTTTCATATCTTTGTTTACCTTTCTTACCCTTTAGAGCTTAACGCAGCAGAAATATCTCACCTAGTCCTACATATTGATATTCAATGAAATGGGCCCCATATGCTATGAATAATTGTCATAATTACGGAAACCCCCCATGCTGACTAATCACAAGCTTAACCTGCAAGCTATCCTAAAAACCTTTAAATACCAGATAGGTGTAACTTGGGCCCTTGTTGCTCTGGAAAACACATTGTTGGCGCTAATTCCTTTGTTGATTGGTCTCGCAATTGATGACTTGCTCGAGGGGCAATTTAATGAGCTAACATCTTTGGGTGTTGTGATGGTGCTACTAACTATCGTTGCTGTTATCCGGCGAATTTACGATACTCGAACCTATGGAACCATTAGAGTGGAATTGGGAAATGAAGTTAGTAATCGTCATGAATCACTAGAAGTGTCTTTCCGGAATGCGCGCTTAGATATGTCTCGGGAATTGGTTGATTTTCTGGAGGAACAAGTACCCGAAGTATTAACAGGTATAATCCAAATTATTGTGTCATTAATCGTATTGGCAATGTTTCACCTGTACCTCTCTGTATCTGCTTTTTTGGTCACCCTGGCCATGATTGTTCTTTATAGTTTTTTCCACGGGCGCTTTTACCAACTCAATGCTTCGCTCAACGGTCAAATGGAGCGGCAAGTAGGACTCCTTGACACAGGTAACCCATCAAAGGTGTTCAACCATCTTAGGGCGTTGAGAAAATGGGAAGTCAAAATCTCAGACTCAGAAGCCATACTTTATGGAGTTATTTTTCTGATGGTAATCGTTTTTATTCTTTATAACCTTTGGTTTGGGACAAGCTTGCCTGATATCACCACAGGTACCATTTACTCGATTATAAGTTACAGTTGGTCCTATGTGGAGGCAGCCATTATCCTGCCTTTTACCCTACAAAGCCTTACTCGCTTACATGAAATTACTGAGCGGATAAATAGTAATCCAAGTGCATCTGAATCATAATTTTGCGCACCTAAGTAGAATTACAGAAATAGATTCAGGCATTAATTTGATAGATAAGACTGCTTCGAGGGCGCGTCTATCTGCAATAGGTTAAGTGTAAGGCTATTCTTTGTGAGCACTCCTATTCGGCCTCGGCAAGGGGAAGTAATTCAATTGTTCTAAATTGAGTAGGATGACTCTCTGCCTGAATGGCCACGTAGCCTTCTTTAAGAATGATATCAGAACCATTAGCTATAAGTGCTTGTGCATCAGCATCTGTGCTATCCAATTGAATATCTTCTAGTTCAAAAACGATTTCACCATTGATGCGATGAGTGAGGCTTTCGCTACCACGAACTTCTAACTCTACTGTTACCCATTGGTCGCCATGAAAAGTCCCAGAGCTTGAATTAGTGCAGTGCTGAGTAATGAGTTCACCCTGAATTACCATGTTAGTGCCTGGCGTACAGACATTTAGATTTGTGCGCGGATCACTACCATTGCCGCCCAGTAGTTGTGACTCGATGCTTACTGGGAATTCTTGTGGCACTGTCATGGTTCCGGGATCTTGGCTATGGAGCATCATGCCGTTGTTGCGATATGCCCAGCCAGGCCCTTGATTGACTTGATCGCCAATAAAGCGATACTCAACTCTCAGTAGATAATGAGAAAAAACCTGGTCATAGAAAAGGTGGCCAAACTCATTGTTGAAGCCGTCCCAGTTTTCATAACTTACCGTTAATAGCCCATCCTCAACACGGAAGGTGTCGCGGTAATTTACACCCAATGGTTGGCCGGTAAACTTAACTTGCCAGTTATCCAGATTTTGACCATTGAATAACCTAATCCAGTCACCATCTGATTGATTAAAGGATTGAGCTGAGGAGCCGCAAGCAGCGGCCCCTAGCAATAATAATGCTAATGCGCTTCTAATATTGGTGTGCATAGTTTGCTTATTGTTTCGGGTGAGCATATAGCCATTCCACAACCTGTGAACTAAAAGTTTCCGAGACTCTTGGTACGTGAGAGCCGTCTTTAATTGTCCAAAGTTCGGCTGAGCCTCCAGCATCACATCCTATTTCAAACAGCACAACTTCCGACTCATGGCCGTCCAAACTTGACTCGAGATCTCGCAGTTCGCGTCCAGCACCTTCTGTAGAACACCCATTGTAAGTTGCCCATTGGGTAACCGTTTCCATAGCGCTGGGATAACTATTGCCTTGAATATCGCCACCCTCATAAACAATTGTTGTGTCGTTAGTGCCATGAATTTGTAGGACGTGTACTGGGTTACCAGGCGCATCTCGGGTTTCATAGTGGCTGGCTCCAGCAAGACTCGCAATTGCGGCGATGTCATTTGAATGTCGGTAAGCCATTTGGTAAGACATGAAGCCGCCATTGGAATGACCAACAAGATAAACTCTGCTCGAGTCTACGGTGTATTCATCCTTCATCTTGTTGATGATGCCGTGAATGTAATCTGAATCGCCGTTATCCGCCCCAGAGAAATCGCAACAGGCATCGGTAGCATTCCAAAATCTAGCGCGGCGACCGCTCGCTTCTTGGCCGCCATCAGGGGCAACAAAAAGAAAACCATAGCGATCGGCAACTCGGCTAAAGCCTAGATAAGAATCTTGGCCAGCTCCAGTGCTGCCGTACCCATGTAATAATACGATGAGTGGTGAAGGTGTTTCAGAAGAATAATTTTCTGGAACAGTTACGGGTAACTCGCCACGACCAAAATCAATTGATTGTGCAGTTGCCAGAGCCGGTAACAGAATGAGAGATTTAGCTAGTAAGATTAAGAACTTTTTCATAAAACGCCTTCTTCAATTGTAGGTTGTTATTAATAAATATTTGAGGCTAAGGTGTCAGTATTATTTTTCCAGTGGTCTTGCGGCCTTCCAAATCTTTGTGGGCTTGTTGGGCATCAGCGAGCGCATAAAAATGTTCTACTCGCAAATTCAAGCTGCCTTCAGCGATCCAATTAAAGACATCACTAGTCCGCCACTCTAATGACTCCCGGTCTGCTGTGTAATCGAATAATGTGGGACGAGTAAGGAATAGCGACCCTTTCGGTCCCAGCGTAGCTGGATTAAATTCGGTAACCGGACCACTGGCGTTGCCATATAAGACCATATATCCGAGTTTGGATAAACAATCGATGCTTTTTTGAAACGTCGATTTACCCACTGAATCGTAGGCTACATTGACGCCCGCACCCTCAGTGATTCGCTTTACTTCTGTTTCGAAGTTTTGCTCTGAGTACAGGATGACTTCATCGGCGCCTGCTGATTTAGCAAGATTAGCTTTTTTTTCGGTCGAGACAGTGCCAATAACGAAGCCTCCAGCATTTTTAACCATCTGTATAAGTAAAAGGCCAACACCGCCTGCGGCAGCATGGATTAAACATCTATCACCCGCTTTAACCTCATAGGTTGATTTACAAAGATAGTGAGCAGTGCACCCTTGCAACATCGCAGCTGCCCCTTGGTTAAAATCAACACCATCAGGGAGGTTAACGAGCTTCTCTTCAGGTACGACTGCATAGTCAGCATAGGCGCCGGGCACACTGGTATATGCCACGCGGTCACCAGATTGAAAACTGCTTACATTCGAACCAGTTTCTGTAACGGTGCCTGCTGCTTCCAGGCCTAAGGTAGCTGGCAGGGGAATTTGGTAGAGTCCTGAGCGCTGATAGGTATCGATATAATTTATGCCCGAAGCTTCAATTTTTACTAGAACATCGTTCTCACCAATGCTGGGTATGTCTACTTCATCGTAAGACATGGCCTCAGGGCCTCCGTATTCTCTGACTCTTACCGCTTTCATTTCTATTCCTCTCTGAGCGCCGCTGCTAAAAGGATGCTATTTATGGCAGAAATTACGCGCTCTTACAATTCGGCTGCTCTGTTAGCCGGCGAGGAGGTGATGAATGCGCTGGACGCCACCTGGGTGCGGGTTTATGCTCTGCTATTCCTCGAAAATAATTGCCCGCTAAAACGGAGGACAATGCCGTGATAAAACTAACCTTTCGCCGCCTAAGTCAACTCTTGTTAATGCTTGTCTTTATGCCTCTGGCAACGACTGTCAATGGGCAGCAAGCGCGTCTTGATCTAACTCAAGGCATGGTAGATGCGACTGATACTTTTCTTGCGAGTTTGACCGCTCAGCAAAGAAACAATGGCACCTATGATTTCGATGATGAAGAGCGTTTCAATTGGCACTTCATTCCCAGAGATCGAAACGGCGTGCCGTTTAAATCTATGAATGCTATCCAGCGACAGGCTGCCGAATCACTATTGAAAGTTTTCTTTAGTGCAAAGGGCTATGAAAAAGCGGAAGCAGTAAGAAATCTAGAATCAGTGTTAGCTGAAATAGAAGTCAATGGTCGATTTGATCGCGACCCTGAGCTTTATTACATCACTGTATTTGGCACTCCAGGTCGTGACAGTAATTGGGCCTTGCGCTATGAAGGCCATCACATGGCCTACAATTGGACCTTTGTTCGTGGCATGGGTATAGCAAGTTCTCCACAATTCTTTGGCACTAACCCTGCGGAAGTCAGAACTGGAGAGAAAATAGGTACCCGTGTACTTGCGACAGAGGAAGATCTAGCAAGAGCCCTGGTAACTTCATTGGATTCAAATCAACAGGCGCAAGCAATATTGGAAATAGAAGTGCCGCGTGACATTTATACAGCAGCCGAACATGAGGTTAGTCCTTTGGATGACAGCGGTATAGCTTATGGTGATCTCAATTCACAACAGAAACTTGCGCTCATGTCTATTGTTGAGGAATTGACATCAACACAGCCAGATGTGATCGCCAATCAGCGTCTACGTACAATACGCGACGAGGGCTTGGATAATATAAAATTTGCTTGGATTGGCAGTACCGAAAAAGATGATGCACACTACTATCGAGTGCAGGGGCCTAGTTTTCTGATTGAATATGATAATACTCAGAACAATGCCAACCATGTACATTTAGTGTGGCGAGATTTCGCTGGTGATTTTGGTCGCGATTTGATTCGTATGCACTATCAGGCCGCTGCGGGCTTTGGGCCTGGACATAATCATTAGTCGTAACTACTGACAAAGGAATAATAATCGTGGAAGTATCAAGCAGAAGAGTTGTAGGTTTGGCTTTATTGGGATTGGTGATTTCTAGCAGCTCCTTAGCCCAAAGCGGTTCTGATATTTTGTCTTTATACGAGCGAGGGCTGCCTTTCGTAATTAATACTTTTGAAATTGACGAGATAAGAGTTGTACCGATTAAAGGGTTGGAAAATCCTTTTTCAATGGCATTTCGTGATAACGGAGACATTCTGGTTACAGAACGATATACCGGCAAGCTGAAAGTTGTGCGTGATGGTGGATTGTTAGCAGAGGATTTGTCGGGTGTGCCAGAGACGGTTACAGGCGAGTTTCGTTCAGGCTTGATGGCGGTTGCATTGCATCCCAATGATGATCGTCAAGTGTATCTCACATATCACAAGCCCATTATGGTTGATGGTGAAGAAGAACGAGCAGTCACCCTTACGCGTGCTCGTATCCAAGAAAACACATTGAGTGACGTGACTGAAATTTTCCAGGCTGCAGGAGTGGATAGAAGTATTGCAGCTGCTCAATTGCTTTTTACTCCAGATAATAAACTGCTTATGTCGATTGGTGGATCATACATGTATGCGGGTACAGATGATCTTGCCCAAGATCCTTCGGTGCATTACGGGAAGTTATTACGCCTTAATGATGATGGGACCCCGGCAGCGGATAATCCTTTTGTAGAATCTGGAGAATATCTGCCAGAAGTTTATACCGTCGGGCATAGAAATATTATCGGCCTTGATTTTCATCCAGATTCTGGTGAGCTATGGGCTACTGAGAATGGACCTCAGGGGGGCGATGAGGCAAATATTATTCAAGCAGGAACTAATTATGGGTGGCCAATTGTTTCCTATAGTCGACAGTACCGTGGTGATTGGGTTAGCAATGAGCAATGGTCCGATGAATTTCAGCAACCTCAAGTAATCTGGTGGCCGTCAATTGCTCCATCAGGTATCACTTTCTATTCTGGTGAAGTCTTTCCGGAATGGAATAATAACCTGTTCGTCGGCTCGATGATGGAAGGCCGGATTCCAGGAACAGGTCATATTGAAAGAGTTGTATTTAATAGTCGAGGAGAAGAGATACGCCGGGAAGGAATCCTGCGAGAAATAAAAGCAAGAATTACGGATGTGCAACAAGGTCCTGACGGTAACCTTTATGTATTAGTTGACGAAGAAGATGGAGCGTTATTGCGCCTTGAGCCATTGATGTAACGAATTTCTGTAGTATTTGATTCTTTAGTTTTTTGAAGAAGAAAAATCCATTCTAGAAACTTTGATCCTGTTAGAAGGAAAATATTATGCCCCCCGTAAAAAGATTTTTGCTAATTTGTGGGTTGATTTCTCTGCCTGTCTCAGTTGCTGTCGGTGAAGTTAGCCAAGTGACAACAGATAGTGGGATATATGAAGGTCTTGCTTCTCAGTACGCGGATGGAGTTTCAGTATTTCAGGGTATTTCCTATGCGGCGCCGCCAGTAAGAGACTTGCGCTGGAAACCACCAGCACCAGCGATTCCTTTCGCCGGCGTTAGGCAGGCTGATCGTGCAGGACCAGCTTGTTGGCAGGCTAGAAATTCTGATGATTCACTTTATGCGCGAGGGAATCTAAATCGATCCGAAGATTGTCTCTATCTCAATGTGTTCAGTGGAGCTGATAATCTCAATGCAAACTTGCCGGTGATGGTGTGGTTTCATGGAGGCGGTAATACCGCTGGACATGGTGGTCCTTTAATTTTTGAAGGTTCTAATCTGGCTTCACGGGGCGCAGTTGTCGTAACTGCCAACTATAGGCTCGGCGCCTTTGGTTTTCTTGCACACCCTGCACTAACCAGTGAATCCGAACAAAATTCTTCAGGCATGTACGGCATACTCGACCAAATAGAAGTACTTAGATGGGTACAGAACAATATTGCTGACTTCGGGGGTGATCCGAGTCGAGTCACGATCTTTGGGCAGTCTGCAGGAGGAACTGATGTTTGCTTAATCATGTCATCCCCGCTCTCTGAAGGTCTGGTCCATGGTGTGATTGGCCAATCACCAGGGTGTATCAAAACTTCAAATACTCTCGCGGAGCAAGGTCATGAACGCGGTGAAACTTTTGCGCGAGCCCTAGGTATTGTGGGAACCGGAGATAGCGCCTTAGAAGCAATGCGCGAACTGCCACCACAGCAAATAATATCAGCAATGAGTACAGCTGGCTCTGGTGGAGGGCCACTAATCGATGGTCATGTGATTCCTGATCGACCCTATAATCAGTTGCAGTCTGGACAGCAGAATCGTATACCTGTGATGGTGGGTGGCTTGGCTGATGAGTATTTTGGCTTGCAGCAATTAAGTCCTGAAATAACTGAAGAGCAACTCGATAGCTATCTTCAGTCTGCATTTGGTGAGGCTGCGACAGAAGTCAAAGCTGCCTATAATGACATAGTCAAAGAATCCCCCTTAGATGCGCGGAAGGTCATCACCGGCGATGATGGTTTTATATTATCATCGCGTATGTGGGCTAGACTGGTTGAGGCTCGCGGTGATGATGCCTATGTGTATTTCTTTACCAGAAAACCACCAGTATTCCGCCTTTATGTGCCAGAGGAAAAGGATTTAAACAATGACGGTGGTCAACGCACTCTGGGTGCTTATCACTCAGGGGAGTTGGCTTATGTATTCGATAACCTTGATGTTGTCGGCTTAGGTTGGGACGATGCGGATCGTGCGTTGTCGGAAACTATTGCCGACTACTGGGTGAACTTCGCCAGAACTGGAAATCCAAACGGACCAGGTCTCCCTAATTGGCCGACCTATGACGCTAGTACTGATGTGGTACAGATATTAGATGTAAAAGTGGGATCTACAGTGCATCCTAGAAAGGCAGAGCTAGACAGGATGGAACGACTTTACTTAGAGAATCGCTAAGTTGTGATCCTTCAAGAGAAATTGAAAAGTAATTGAAATCTGGTTGCCAGGAAGTATGAATTGAATTCTACAGGTTTTGTTTGGCACGAGAAGTACATGTGGCATGAGACAGGCAATGCCCTGGGTGTACTGCCGGTCTCGGGCGATTTTCAGCCCTGGGTACATTTTGAGAATGCAGAAACTAAGCGTCGGCTAAAAAACTTGATGGATGCTTATGGTTTTACTCAGAAACTAAAGTCCATTAATCCAAGTCCCGCAACTGTTGAACAAATTTGTAGTGTTCATACCCCGGAATATGTTGCGCAAATTAAGGCGCTTAGCGCGGACAGGGGAGGTAATGCTGGGGAATCAGCTCCATTCGGCCCTGGTAGTTATGAGATTGCTTTATTGGCAGCAGGTGGAGTTATATCTGCGGGCAACGCAATTCTAAAGGGTGAGGTGAAAAACGCTTATGCCTTAGTCCGGCCTTGCGGCCATCATGCTGAAGCTGATCGCGGCAGAGGCTTCTGTATTTTTTCTAATGTAGCAATCGCCGCCAAGGAATTATTAAAGCGAGATAACATTAATTGTATCGCGGTAGTTGATTGGGACGTGCATCATGGCAACGGAACTGAGTCAGCTTTCTATGATGATCCGACTGTATTAACGATTTCTCTTCATGAGGATTCGTTGTATCCCTATAACACTGGAATGATCAATGATACGGGTGAGGGTAAGGGAGATGGGTTTAATATTAATGTGCCTTTGCCGCCGGGAAGTGGGGGTGGCGCTTATCGGTCGACTTTTGAATCAATTGTTCTTCCAGCTTTGGATTTGTTTAAGCCGGATATGATTTTAGTTGCTAATGGATTGGATGCTTCAACCTGGGATCCTCTTGGTCACATGATGTTGTTATCTCATCATTATCGATCTATGACGCAGCTATTAGTGGAGGCAGCAGAGATCCATTGTGATGGTCGTTTGTTAATCGTTCATGAAGGTGGTTATTCTGCGGGCTATGTACCATTTTGTGGAATCGCAATTATGGAAGCGCTAAGTGGCGAAGATAGTGGGGTTATTGATCCTTTTGCGAAACATGAATCAACTTGGCAGGATCTCCAAGATAACCAATTAGCGGCTATTCAGGCTGCTGCACAGATCGGTTTATTTAAACTGGCGAATCAACTAGATAAAAAAGCTTAATTGATATCCACTCTTACTCCAATCAGTTTTTAGAAAAGTGGAGTATTCTTTCGGTCTTATGCATGCTAGAACTGACACCAAGTGTACTTTGTCAATCTAGTTAATCGTGAATACTGATCCGTTCGGTATCAAATTTTCTATACTCATCGCATTGTTGCCAGATTCGTTATAGAGCTCGCCAAGTGTTTCACAGACATAGCGAGGGATGCGGCTACTTATTGATTCTTTTTCGTAACAATACACCCGTTCTGAGACTGGTTTTTCCATGTTGTAGGTAGCAAGTTCTTGTTCAGTCATCTGCTTAAAACGAGGACCTGATTGGCAAGAAAGAATCAGCCAGCTAACGATAAGAATAAGAGATTTTTTCGGCATTATTGAAACCAGTCGAGAATAGTTTAGGCAATGCATTATTTGCGGAATAAACTAAGTTTACCACTAAAATTTCGCTTCTAAGAATTAAGGGCTGGTAAACACTCC
>Ga0206679_10000391_pt1 | contig 36292 bp, 34 predicted proteins | sample M110012015metaG_FD_155464 | JGI IMG/M metagenome (GOLD analysis project Ga0206679, IMG submission 155464) | Ammonia-oxidizing marine archaeal communities from Monterey Bay, California, United States - M1 100m 12015 | ecosystem: Environmental > Aquatic > Marine > Intertidal zone | place: USA... | reverse complement strand
TTCAGGATGAAATCCTGATGTCCTGGGCCGCTAGACGAACGGGACAAAAAGCGTGTCTTTAGTTAGTACCAAAGCTTGCAATTTACAAACAAACCTTGGTACTGAATATGGCATCCGGTAGGGGAATCGAACCCCTCTTGCCAGGATGAAAACCTGGAGTCCTAACCGATAGACGAACCGGACATAACATTTTTTTTGCTGGTGGAGCTAAGCGGGATCGAACCGCTGACCTCTACACTGCCAGTGTAGCGCTCTCCCAGCTGAGCTATAGCCCCAAAATCTGGGTTAATCAGCAAAAACGTAAATTATAGTCTGTATCTTAATTCAGTCAAGTCAAAATTGGTAAAATATTTACTATTCTTTGCACTAAATAACTAATCATGGAAAAAACATTTGACGCCAAACGGTATTCTATCGAAGTACTTTACCATATCGGTGCTTACGAAAACTCAATCCACTTTATTGTCGATAAAAAAACCAAGCAATGTGCAATTGTTGATCCCGCATGGGAAGCAGACTTATTTATTCAAAGAATCAAGGAAAAAGGTTACACGCTGACCGATATTTGGATCACCCATTGGCACGGTGACCACACCAATGCTGTCGATGAAATGGCCGACAAAACCGGCGCCAAAATTACGGCAGGCATCAATGAATTGCCTTTCCTGGATATTGAAAACACAGTCCATACGGTGAAGGATGGCGATATTCTTAAATTGGGTGAAACTGAAATAAAGATTATTGAAACTCCTGGCCACACTGCCGGCGGTGTTTGCTACTTGCTAGATGATCATCTAATTGCGGGCGACACGCTGTTTGTTTACGGTGTGGGTATTTGTTGCTTGTCGGGCTCAGATCCGGTGAAATTATTTCATTCACTTAATAAGTTAAAAACAGAGGTTGCTGATGATATAACTCTACTGTGTGGCCACGACTACGGAAGCGAAATTAGCACCACGCTTGCAGAGCAAAAAAAGGCCAACCCATTTTTATTGATTGAAGACCTAGAAACCTTTGTCCGTTACCGAATGGAAGTACACGACGTCACACGTGCTTACCCTATGTCGCCGATGACACTGAGCGAGGTAAATGCCCTGCTATGATAGGCATTTACGGCGGCTCGTTTGATCCTGTGCACTTAGGTCATTTAGCCACCGCTACATTTTTAAAAAGCGAACTCCATCTTGAAAGTTGCCTGCTAATTCCTTGTGCAATACCCGTTCACAAGATGGGTCTGCATTATTCCGACCATCAACGCCTTGAGATGCTTAACCTTGCTATTCAAGAGTACAGTGAATTAGAAATTGATGAGCGTGAAATCAACAGAGGTGGTAGCTCATTCACCATAGACACCCTCAAAGAATTAAAAAATGAACAACCCAGCGAAACATTTTGTCTTATTATCGGTATGGACAGCTTTATGCAGTTCAACAGCTGGAAGCAATGGGACGAATTCTACAATTATGCTCACATCGTTGTTTTGGCAAGGCCGGGCTACGAAATAGACAATCTCACCTTAACTTCTTTCGGAAAAACTCAAGACAAACAACTGCTGGCCAAGCATCAAAGTGGCCTACTCTACTTTTCTAGCTGCCCATTGATAGATGTTTCATCAAGTGAGATTCGCGGTAAAATAGCCGCCAATAAAAATCTTGACGATTTTTTACCTAAAACCATTATTAACCACCTAAAACAGTATGACTCTTGATGAAGAAATAAAAGTGGTTGTCGATGTAATCGATGACATGAAAGGGGAAAACATCCTTACCTTTAACGTGCTAAAGAAAAGCGCTGACATGGAAGCTATCATCGTTGCCACTGGGCGCTCAGTGCAGCACGTTCGCGGTATTGCCAATAACGTCAAAATTGAAGCAAAGCGATTAAGCATGACTTATCTTGGTCTGGAAGGCTCCGAAGTTGGTGAATGGGCGCTGGTCGATCTTGGATCAGTAGTTGCACATATCATGACTGAAAAAACGCGCGAGTATTACAATCTAGAAAAGCTCTGGTCATTCGAGGACGATGAGGATTAACCTTATCACCATTGGTAAAAAAATGCCAGAATGGATAAATACTGGCATTAATCACTACAAAAAACAATTACCAAGCTCTTACAACTTCACCTTGACTGCCCTCGAGGCGCAAAACCGAAAAGCAAAAAATATCGATCAAATCAAAAACCTAGAAAGCAAGATGCTGCTTGAGGCCGCTAGTGGTGCCTCGATATTGATAGCATTTGATGAGACAGGAAAGCAACAATCTTCACAAGCGATTGCCAGTGCAATGAAGTCGTGGCAATTGGAGGGTGAGAATGTTGCACTACTAATTGGCGGCGCTGACGGCTTAACAGACGAATGCAAAGCCAAGTGCCAGCAACTTTGGGGTCTATCCAAGCTAACAATGACCCATTCAATGGCAAGATTGCTTGTTGTAGAGCAAGTTTATCGTGGCCACAGCTTACTGACCAACCACCCCTACCACCGCGAATAAATCCCTAGAGAATCGTCAGAACATTTTCGGGAGGTCGGCCAATAACCACGCCTTTATTAGTTTTAACAATGGGGCGTTCAATAAGAATCGGTGTGGCAATCATTGCCTCAATAAGATGCTCCTCTGTAAGAGCTGGGTTGGCGAGGTTCTGGTCTTTAAAGGCCGCCTCACCACTTCTCATTAGCTCGCGAGCACAGATGCCAAGGTCAAACAATAACGATGCAATCTCCTCCCTACTTGGAGGTGTTTCAAGATAATTAACAATCTCAAACTCAGAGATATTTTGCTCTAAAATGGCTAATGTTGCTCGCGACTTTGAGCAGCGTGCATTGTGATAAATCTTGGTTGTCATCAACTAATCCATGAAAAAATATTTAATTATACCCATAGGACACAAGTTTCGTTTTAGCAAGAAAATTACCCAATTCACCTTGGCGCTATCCCTTCTTTTGCTGTCTCAAACATGCAACGCCTCTTTATTTGATGACTTTCTAGACTGGTTAAGTCCAATATGGTCAACGAATTCAGTGGAAGTGCTTGAGCCTGTTGAGGCGACAGCAGGACTCACTTTTGAATTGGTCGACATGGATGGTGTTGTTTACAATCAGGACAATACCAGTGGTAAATATTTAATCATCAACTTCTGGGCAACTTGGTGCCCACCTTGCCTCAAAGAAATCCCGGCCTTTGTTAATTTTTATAATCAGCATTCAGCAAAAGTGGAGATCCTAGGCCTTAATTACGAGGGTATGGATATTGAAGCGGTTAACTCCTTTAAAAAGCGTTTTAATGTCAATTACCCAATTATTTTGTTTGCTGGTAGTAATGAGCAAGAGTACTCGAAATTTGGAAATCTAGTTGGGATGCCGACCACTCTAATATACAATCCCGATGGGGAATTACTACATACTTTTATAGGTGAAATTGGAATCGAAGAATTGGCGCAATTTATACCACTTGAGTCTTAGAATTTCCACCCTCATCTCGCACCATTTTTGGCAATAGATAGCCAGACAAACTATTTTGCAATTCTCGATAGATTTCTTTGGCCCTTGAATCACTGATCAAGAAGTGTTCGGCACCACTAACTTTGTCAAGCAAGTGTAAATAGTACGGCACGATAGAGCTTGCAAATAACTTATGCGATAGCGCGCCCAGTATGCTGGCACTGTCATTAACGCCGCGTAGCAATACCGACTGATTCAACAAGGTCAAAGACTGCAATTTTTTGACTTTATCAATAAAATCCTCCGAAATCTCACGGGGGTGATTAATATGAAAAACCACCACAACCTTTAAACGCGTTTTGGTTAATATTTCTGAGAGTTTCTCGGTGATGCGATTCGGTATAACCACAGCCGTTCTGCTATGAATTCTGAGAGTTTTAATGTGCTCAACGCCCTCAACAGATTTCACTATTTTTTCAATCTTTCCATCACTAAGCGTTAGTGGATCACCGCCACTTAAGATAACCTCATTAACCCCAGTATTTGCTTGTAAATACTGCCCAATCTGACGCCAATTAGCAAGAATATCGTGCTCTTCATAATTAAAATTCTGTCTAAAACAATATTGACAATGGATTGCGCATACTTGACTAGCAATCAGCAAGACCCTTGAGGGGTATTTATGTATCACACCCCGCATTGGTGAGTATTTCTCATCCTCAAGAGGAGAATCACTAAAGCCCTCTTGCGCCTGACTTGTCGAAGGCAAAACTTGCAATAAAAGTGGATCTAAAGGATTCCCAACTTCAATTTTGTCAGCAAACTCTAGAGGGATTTTAATCGGAAATCGCCCCTCAGAAAAACACTCCGCATGCAATTTGCGATTGGCTTCATCAGCGGTTTTGATGCTATTTCTGACGCTTTGATTCCAAGTGCTATTCATTAAAGATTTCCAGATTACAAAAAATAGGTAATTTACAAACAAGTCGAAATTTACACTGATTATAATTTACACACTAGCACCACTCTAGCGTTAGAATAGAATTATACCAAAAGGCTTATCAGTCCATCTTTTAAGCACCTAATTAATAACAAATTTAGCAATATGAATTCACCTGTAGGCCTTGATGGGCTTAATCAAGAACAGCGCCTCTCGGTCACCCTTGAAGATAATATAAACGCGCTTATTTTGGCTGGCGCTGGTAGCGGCAAAACACGCGTCCTAACCCATCGAATTCAATATTTGATTTCTGAAAAAAACTGCTATCTTGACTCTATTCTTGCCGTCACCTTTACTAATAAGGCCGCCAATGAAATGCGAGAGAGATTGGCTGATTTGCTATTAAGGCCTATCGGGCGAATGTGGGTAGGTACTTTTCACTCTCTTGCTCATCGTCTATTGCGAACGCACGCGATTGAAGCTAACCTATCGCCCACTTTTCAAATTCTAGATCAACAAGATCAATATCGAATCGTTAAGCGCTTAATGAAAGAAAACGGTGTTGATGAGACCAAATTTCCGATTCGAAAAGTGCAGTGGTTTATTAACCAACAAAAAGACGAAGGCATTAAGCCGAACGATATTGATGCTGGTTACAATTTCTTTATCAAACAAAGTACCAAAGTCTTTACCCTTTATGAGGCGCATTGCCAAACCAATGACTTGGTGGATTTCGCCGGTCTTTTGGTTAAAAGCTACGAATTGCTAAAAAACAACGCCTCGTTGCTAGAGCATTATCAAAATCAGTTCAAACACATCTTAGTTGACGAGTTTCAAGACACCAATACTGTTCAATACCAATGGATTAAGTTGTTAAGAACTAAAAACAATCATATTTTCTGTGTGGGCGATGACGACCAGTCGATTTATGGTTGGCGCGGTGCAAAAATTGAAAATATTCAAAAAATTGAACAGGATTTTAAGCCAATTAAAGTGATTAAATTAGAGCAAAATTATCGCTCTACTGGCAACATCCTTAGCGCTTCAAATGCGCTAATTGCTAATAACCAAAAGCGTATGGAGAAATCTCTATGGACGGAGTCGGGGGATGGTGATTTAATTGATGTCTATAACGCCCGCACCGAAAAAGAAGAAGCACAGCACGTGGTAGGCGTTATTAGTGACACCTTCAATCAGGGTCAAAACTTGGGTGAAAATGCCATTCTTTACCGATCCAATGCACAGTCTCGCGTTTTTGAAGAGGTGTTGATTAAGAAAAATATTGATTATCGAATTTATGGTGGCTTGCGATTTTTTGAACGTGCTGAAATCAAAGATGCAATGGGTTATGTGCGTTTAGTGGAAAATCAAAATGACAACATTGCGTTTGAGCGCGTTGTTAATTTTCCAGCCCGTGGTATCGGTCTTGCTACTGTAGAAAAAATTCGCACACACAGTGTTGAGAGTCATACTAACCTTTTCCAATCCGCCATTGCAATCGCCAATACGCTGCCCACGCGAGCCGCCAATGCATTAAAGTCATTTATTGAAATGATTGATTCTATAGCTGATGACACCAAAAACTTAACTCTAAGTGAAAAAGTGGACGGTATTTTAATCAAATCCTCACTAATGAGTCATTACGCCAATGATAAAACCGACAAAGCGGGTAGTAAAAAAGAAAATTTAGATGAATTGGTCAGTGCTGCTGAGCAATATACTCACGACGAAGAGAGTGAGATGAGTGAAACTCAAGGCTTTATTGCGCTCGCCACACTTGATACCAGTGGAGAGTCTAATCAGCCTAACCGTGACTGCGTGCAATTACTAACCATTCACTCCGCCAAAGGCTTAGAGTTTCCGAGTGTTTTTTTAGTGGGTATGGAAGAAGATTTATTCCCCTCCAGACAGTCCAAAGATGAGCCGCATTTAATGGATGAGGAGCGTCGCTTATGTTACGTAGGCATGACACGAGCGATGAAAAAACTTAATCTTTCTTATGCTGACAAGCGATTTCTTCACGGCCAATCCTTCTATTCAATGCCTTCACGCTTTCTAGACGAAGTGCCTAGTGCTTTTCTTAATCGCCTCAAAAGCCCCCACAAGGATTACAGCTACAGCGAGTCTAGCGAACCGTATAGCAACAGAAAAACAATGGTTGCCAGCACGAACTCACCCTATTCAATAGGGCAAACGGTTAAGCATGCAAAATTTGGATTTGGAACGATACTAAACTACGAAGGCAGTGGCGACGGGGCCCGTGTGCAGGTCAAATTTAGTAAAGCCGGAACAAAGTGGCTAATCACTTCTTACGCAAATTTAGAAATCGCTTAGTTCTAATGATCTCCGCCCTAGCTTTGCGTCCAAGGCATACCATCATGACGCCAACCGTTTAAATTACCACGCTGATCATTCTCATCGAGATCGCCTTCAAAGCCACTCGCAACATGCGAAACATGAGTAAAGCCACTGGCTTCAAGGCACTTTAACGCCTCATTAGAGCGATATCCACTACGACACATTAGGATAATTTGTGTATCAAGAGCATCATCGCGTTCCGAGAGTTGTTTTTTAACCGCATCGGAAAACCTTTGCGCATCAGGCTGCCAATTTGGCTCATCCGTCCACGGTATTAGAACAGAATTGTTTGGAAAGCCAACAAACTTGTGCTCGGCTTCGCTGCGTACGTCAACAAATAGAGAATCTGGGTTATTTACAAGCCTTTCAAAGGCCTGCTTGGGCAATAAATTACGCTTATAGGGCATTTTCACTCCGTAAGATGAGAACTCAATATTGGTATCAATATTATCATAATTCAAAGATCGAATCTGGCGCTTAGGCTAAAAAAATTAAGACTTTTTAACAAACAAAGCAATCGACTCCACATGGGCTGTTTGTGGAAACATATCCATGACGCCTGCTTTTTCCAATTGATAACCCAATTCAAGCAATTTAGCCGTATCCCTAGCAAGCGTTGCTGGATTGCAAGACACATAGACCAAGCGCTCAACACCGAGTTTCGGTAATAATTCGACAATTTCAATCGCACCTGTACGTGCAGGGTCAATTAAAGCTTTGTTATAAGTTTGACCTCTGAACCATTCAAAACCACTAACATCCTCAAATAAATCCGCTTTATAGAATAACGCGTTGTCGATACCGTTGCGCTCAGCATTTTCTTTTGCTCTTTCAATTAAGCCCTTGTCCCCTTCCACACCAACAACTTTTTTGGCTTGGCGCGCAATCGGCAAAGTGAAATTACCCAATCCGCAGAAAAAATCGATCACTTTATCCTCATCATTCAACTCTAATAACGACAAAGCTAAACTCATCATTTTTTGATTTAGCTCAAAATTAACTTGAGTGAAATCGGTTGGCAAAAAATTCATTTCAATATTGTGCTCTGGCAAGGAGTAGCTCAAATTTACAGCACTGTCCAACGGCTTTACCGTGTCCATGCCGCCGCTTTGTGTGTACCAAGTAATTGAAAGTCGCTCGGCATAATCTCTAAGCACCGCCTCGTCTTCAATGGTCAGCGGCTCAAGATGGCGAAGAATAAGAATGGTGTCATTCTCAGCAATGGCCACCTCAATTTGTGGGACTTGCGCCTTACAACTTAAGCCCTCAATGCACTCGGCTAATACCTCTAAATTATCGCCAAGAGATGGGTGTAGTACCTCACAACGCTCCATCACCGTAATAAAAGATGACTTGCGCTCTCTAAAACCAACCAACACTTTCTCTTTTTTATGGACGTAACGCACACCTAGCCTGGCTTTGCGACGATAACCCCAGCTTGTCACTTGCAAGGGATCCAACCACTCTTTAGGCTCGGTTTTTGCTTGACCCATAAAAGCACTCTGCAGCCAAGTTTGTTTGGCGTTTATTTGATTTTCACTTGATAAATGCTGGAACGAGCAGCCGCCACAAATGCCGTAAACTGCGCACCTTGGCTCAATTCTATCTGGAGACGGTGTCAGGATTTCAACAACGTCCGCCTCCTCATACTTAGCCCTGGATAAAGATCGATTAGCAATTATCTTTTCACCTGGCAATGCGCCGCGAGTGAAAATAATCTTGTCGTCAAAATGAGAAATTCCTCTGCCTTCATGCGACAAAGTTTCAATATCTAACTCATACGTTTTGGCTTTGACTTTGCGCCTTCTACCCATCTAATAACTCCACCCAATGTTTAACAGGCACTGGGGATCCTTTTTGCAAATGCATCAAACAGCCAATGTTGCTGGTGACAATCATTTCTGGATTTGATTTAGTTAAATGTGCGATCTTATTTGATCTTAGTTCTTTCGCTAGCTTGGGATGAAATATCGAATAAGTACCCGCAGAGCCACAGCACAGGTGCGAGTCTTTCACCGGGATTTGTGTGTATCCAAATTGATCCAATAACGACTCAACCAGGCCGCCCAGTTGCTGCCCGTGTTGCATTGTACAGGGCTCATGGTAAGAGATATTTTTTTCACTTAAATGCAATTGAGAAAGATCTTCTTTTGATAAAAATTCGGCAATATCTTGCGTATGTGAGGCAATCAATAACGCCTTAGCGTGATACTCATCCTCTTTGTCAAAAAGTGTTGGGTAGTCCTTCACCATTACACCACAACCGCTTGCACTTGAAAGAATGACCTCAATACCACTTTCTAGTTGCCTCTGCCATGCGTCAATATTGTTCTTGGCCTTTCGAATCGCCTCCTCAGATGCCGCCAAATGCTGATCAATCGCGCCACAACACTGACTCTGAGAGCTCTCAACCACGGCAATATTCAGTTTGGCTAAAATGTTTTTAATACTGTGATTGATGTTAGGCGCTAAGGTTGGCTGTACGCAGCCACCCAACAGGAGAACTTTGCGCGTGCTATTGTCAACTTTTAGCTTGTTGCCCACTTTGCCGGAATGGCAAAAAAAATAACCAATGGGCTTAAACAACAAAGGCGTTGTTAAAAACTTACGAACAAACAAACGATAACTTTTTTGCCAAAAAGGACGCTTCGTTTCAAGAAAATTTCGCCCTATGTCTAGCAGCTGTGAATATTCAACGCCCGACGGACAAGTTGTCTCACACGAGCGGCAAGTGAGACAGCTATCTAAATGCTTCAAGGTGTCGAAACTTGCCTGATTGTCTTCAAGCGCCGATTGCATCAAATAAATACGCCCTCTTGGGGAATCGAGCTCATCGCCAAGCAACTGGTAGGTTGGACAAGTGGCTAGACAAAAACCACAATGCACACAAGCGCCAATCACCTTGTTGGCTTTTTGATTGGTAAAATTTGTGAGAGAAGCCTGTTGAACTGAAGAGTGCACTATGTGAAAACTCCATAAGGATCAAAGATTTGTTTTAACTTCTGAGTCAACAACAAATGTAGCGCAGAAGGTTTTTGCTGTGGCTTGGGTTTTTTCTGAAATCTTTTTGCCGCATCTATTGGTAGTATTTTAAAACTCATCTGAGTAATAAGCGCCAACTGGCCTCTTGATCCAACCAGTAACCTAGAGACATCATAACCGGCGACGTTTTTCATGACTTGGCCACCAAAATTCAGCAACTGGCCTTTGCCATTAATGATTTGCACGCCCAAGATGGCGTCTGCAAAGTCGGCGCCAGCGCTCGCATACAGCGAGCCAATGGTTTTCTCTGGATTGTCTGTATAAAAAGTAAGAGCCTGGTTATTTTTCTTTAGAGTTTTCTCGATTTCCGCAATTGACGTGCCGGCCTTCACAGTAATAACAAGCTCTTCGGGGTGGTATTCAACAATGCCAGAATAAGGTCTCATATCAATATTTTCAATCGATTCTGAGCATGCTTCGCCAATGTGAATTTGCTCACTCTCTTTAATGAGTTGTTGAAATTCTGCAATCGATTTCATTAAAGCCCTCTCAAAAACGATCCAATTCTGGATGCGGTAACTCGCCGTGATGCACGTGCATATTGCCCAACTCTGCACAACGATGAAGCTCTGGCACTGCTTTGCCTGGGTTAAGTAGCGACTGTGGATCAAACACGGCTTTAATTTGATGAAAGACCTCAAGTTCGGCAGCGGTGTATTGTACACACATAGCATCTAGCTTTTCAATACCCACACCATGCTCTCCTGTAATCGAACCACCCACAGAAACACAATGCCTAAGAATGTCCATGCCAAAAGCTTCTGCTTTGTCAATCTCACTTGGCATGCCAGCATCGTATAGAATGAGTGGATGCAGATTGCCATCACCGGCGTGAAAAACATTGGCAACTCGCAGCTTGTAATGCTTTGATAATTCGTTGATCTTCTCCAACACACCAGCTAAATGGCGCTTAGGAATGGTGCCATCCATACAATAATAATCAGGTGAAAGACGCCCAACTGCCGGGAATGACGATTTGCGCCCTTGCCACAACAACAGGCGCTCTGCTTCATTCTCAGAAACTTTAATAGTGGACGCACCCGTAAGAATATTTAATGCCGCCTCAAGTTCAACTTCTACCGATTCCACTTCACCGTCCAACTCACACAATAATAACGCCTCTGCGTCTAACGGATATCCGGCATGAGCAAAAGCTTCAGAGGCCTCAATGGCAAATTTGTCCATCATTTCCAAACCCGCAGGGATAATGCCAGCCTTGATAATATCCGACACTGCATTGGCGCACTCTCTGACTGTATCAAAACCCGCCATGACCAACTTAGCTAACGCTGGCTTTTTGGTGAGTTTAACGGTAATTTCAGTAATGACGCCGAGCAACCCCTCAGAGCCATTCATCAGGGACAACAAGCCCAGACCCTTATCACGACGGCTCAAAATCAATTCTTCACCGTCTATGGTAAGCATTTTGATTGACTCAACATTATGCACGGTTAAGCCATATTTAAGGCAGTGGACACCGCCAGAATTTTCAGCAACATTGCCGCCAATAGTACACGCTATTTGTGAAGATGGGTCCGGCGCATAGTACAAGTTCAATTCAGATACCGCCTCACTAATCGCTAAATTTCTAACACCCGGCTCGACAACAGCCAATTGATTTTCAACATCAATCGATAAAATTCGAGTCATTTTCGACAACCCAAGAACAACACAGCCCTCCAGTGGTGTCGCCCCACCAGATAGACCCGTACCGGCCCCTCGAGTCACTACCGGAGTTTTTGTTTTGCGACAAATTTTAAGTACAGATTTAACTTGCTCGATATCTGTAGGTAACGCTACTGCCAATGGCTTTTGCTTGTAAAGGCCTAACGCGTCACACTCAAATGCGCGTGTGTTTTCACTACCCAAAATAAGGGAGCCTTTCGGTAAAGCGTGAGATAATTGGCTACTGACTGACATGAGAGTTATTATCCAGTGATTTGAATTCACGCTGTTATGAATTTTTTTACAATTGCCCAAGCTCAATTGTAAGATAATACGCACCAGACTCTTACTGTCTCCTTTTTTTAATTACTTCAAAAACATATTATGCAATCATTTAATCCACCTGTAAGAACTCTCATGGGCCCGGGCCCATCAAATGTTCACCCTAGAATTCTTAGCGCAATGGCTAGACCAACAATTGGCCACCTAGATCCTGCCTTTGTTGGCATGATGGACGAAGTTAAAGAAATGCTGAAAATTGCGTTCAAAACTGAAAATGAATTAACAATGCCTGTATCTGCACCAGGTTCTGCAGGTATGGAAGCATGTTTTGCAAACTTAGTTGAGCCAGGCGATAAAGTTATCGTTTGTAGTAACGGTGTTTTTGGTGGTCGCATGAAAGAAAACGTTATTCGTTTTGGTGGTGTAGCTGTCATGGTCGAAGACGACTGGGGCACAGCCGTTAGTGCTGACAAATTAGAGCAAGCACTAAACGAAAACAAAGACGCAAAGATTGTTGCTTTTGTTCATGCTGAAACATCAACAGGTGCTATGTCTGATGCTAAAAAACTTTGCGAGATTGCACATAAACACGACTGCCTTACCATTGTTGATGCAGTAACATCACTTGCTGGTTCTGAACTGCGTGTTGACGAGTGGGAAATTGACGCCATTTATTCTGGCTCTCAAAAATGTCTTTCAGCAATGCCAGGTATTTCACCTATCAGTATGGGTGATCGTGCAATTCACAAACTAACCAACAGGGCAACACCTGTTGCAAGTTGGTTCCTTGATCTTAACTTGGTTATGGGTTACTGGGGCGAAGGTGCAAAACGTACTTACCACCATACAGCGCCTGTTAACACGCTTTACGGTATGCATGAGTCATTGGTTATGATGTGTGAAGAAGGTGTTGAGAACGCATGGGCAAGACACCAGTCAAACCACGAACTTCTTAGAGATGGTCTTGAAGCAATGGGTATGAACTACCTTGTGAAGAAAGAAGATCGCCTACCTCAACTGAACAGTGTTTTCATTCCTGATGGCGTTGATGAAGCAGCAGTTAGAACGACTCTTTTAAATGACTACAACTTAGAAATTGGTGCGGGCCTTGGTACATTGGCTGGCCAAGTTTGGCGCATCGGTTTGATGGGTCACACCTCTAGAAAAGAAAACATTACACTTTGTTTAGCTGCGTTGAAAGACGTTCTATAAATAGCAAGCGTAAGACACAAAAAAGGCGACCAAACGGTCGCCTTTTTTGTGTCTAAAAATTATTTAATCAATAATTTTTGCCAACAACTCTTCTTCCGTTTCCACACGCTCAGGATCAGGCAAACAGCAATCCACTGGGCAGACTTCCACACACTGTGGAGTGTCAAAATGGCCAACACACTCTGTGCATTTGTCGCCATCGATTTCATAAATTTCATCACCCATATAAATGGCTTCATTTGGGCATTCTGGCTCACATACATCGCAATTGATGCATTCATCGGTAATTAATAATGACATAGTCTACTCAACCTAATAAAATCTAATTAATACAACTGCTATAGCTGCACTTTCCTCGCTCCTGAGGCTGCATATTTTAACTTATCAGAGCTAATATATTAATGATTTTGGGTATCATTAATGGTTTTTATTTCAGGGTTATTTATGAGAGTTCTACTGCTTACATTTTCGCTTCTTTTATCTTCACTCTCATTTGCAGCACAAGACGAGGGAATTTTTGCCCATATTCAAACCAACAAAGGTGATATTGTTGTTGCGCTTGCCTATGAACAGGCGCCACTGACTGTTATTAACTTTGTCTCGCTTGCAGAAGGAACCAAGGCAAGCAACAAAGAACTTGGTATGCCTTTTTACGATGGTATTGTTTTTCACCGCGTGATTGCGGATTTCATGATTCAAAGTGGCGACCCTAAAGGCACAGGAAGGGGCGGTCCAGGCTACAAGTTTATGGATGAGTTTAGTGATTTAAAGCACGATAAGCCTGGCGTTCTATCGATGGCAAACTCAGGTCCTACTACTAACGGCTCACAGTTTTTCATCACTCACATACCAACACCCTGGCTAGATGGCAAACACAGTGTCTTTGGATCGGTCATTCTTGGCATGGATGTTGTTAATTCTATTGAGAAAGACGATGTAATTGAGCACATTACTATCAAAAGAGTGGGCGAGAGTGCAAATAACTTTACCACCGGAGAAGAGGCTTTTAACGCCGCACTTGCCCTCAAATCTCTGGAATTAAAGGCGGCACAAGCAAAGCAAAATCAAGCTTTCGATGAACTTGTTGCAACAACATTCCCGAATGCTCAAAAAAATGACTTGGGTTATTTTTCTGGTACAACGCAAGCGGGCACTGGAGAAGGAGCAAAGGTCGGCAACAACATCGCTATTGAATTATCAATTGAGCTGATTGACGGCACAGTTCTGCAAGCCCCAGGCGAACCTGTTCGATTCAGATTAGGCGGCGGTGAAATGCTGGGTATTATCGACTCCACTGCCCTTAATATGGCGATTGGCGAAATGCGGCTTGTTGTCGCCACTTACCAACAAGCATTTGGCAATAGAGATATGGGCATCCCCACAGACTCTATTTTAGTCTTCAAATTGAAACGACTCTCAAGCGGAGAATAAACACCGATGTTTCTCGAACTTATTAACTTTTTAGCATCACTTGATACAGGCTTTAATGTTCTTAACTATTTAACTGTCAGGGCGGTTTTCTCGATGATGAGCGCCTTGTTGATCAGTCTATTTCTAGGCAAGTTTATAATTACCAAATTGCAGCACTACCAAATAGGGCAAGTAATTCGAGTCGATGGTCCAGAATCACATCACGCCAAAGCGGGTACGCCAACAATGGGTGGGGTTTTGATTTTATTCTCTTTTGTCGTCAGTATGATTGTTTGGGGTGACTGGCAAAATAACTACTTATGGATTGTTCTTTTCACTGCACTCTCCTTTGGCGGTATTGGCTTTTTTGACGACTACCTTAAGTTAAAACATCAATCATCGGACGGACTTAGCAGTAAGCAAAAACTTGTCTTTCAGTCAATTGCCGCGATTCTTATCGGTGCCTCCCTACTTTACAATGCCGAGGCACCTATTGACACCCAGCTGCTTATACCCTTCTTCAAAGAAGTCAGTTTCGAGCTGGGTATTGCTGGTTTTTTAATTTTGAGCTATTTCGTCATTGTCGGCAGCTCAAACGCCGTCAACCTGACCGACGGGCTTGACGGGCTTGCTGTTATGCCGGTGATTTTAATCAGTGGCGCCTTAGCTATTTTTGCCTATATTGGTGGAAACTATAACTTCTCAAACTATCTAAATATGCCGTTCATGCCGGGCACGGGCGAATTGTTCGTTGTTTGTGCGGCCTTGATTGGCGCTGGCTTTGGGTTTTTGTGGTTCAATACCTACCCAGCCGAGATCTTCATGGGAGATGTTGGCTCGCTTGCCCTCGGCGCTATTTTGGCAGTTGTTGCTATCATTGTTCGCCAGGAAATACTATTTTTCCTAATGAGCGGTGTTTTTGTTGCCGAAACTCTTTCGGTCATCCTCCAAGTTGGCTATTACAAACGCACCAAAAAACGCTTGTTGTTAATGGCGCCACTTCACCATCACTTTGAGAAGATGGGTTTATCAGAACCCAAAATTATTGTGCGTTTCTGGATGATTACCTTAATCCTTATTCTTATTAGTTTGGCAAGTATCAAGATCCGCTAATAACCATAGTAAAATGCTCGACTTATGAATACACTAGACAAATGGGACAACCGCTACTTATCGCTCGCGAAAGAAGTTGCCACTTGGTCCAAAGACCCTTCAACTCAAGTGGGTGCGGTGACCGTTGGCGCCAAGAAAGAAGTACTATCACAGGGTTTCAACGGCTTTCCAAGAGGAATTAAGGATACGGACGAGCGTTACAATCACAGAGAAACCAAATATAAATTTGTTGTTCACGCGGAAATGAACGCCATTTATAACGCCACCTATTCGGGCACCTCACTTGACGGCGCCACGCTCTACATATACGGGCTTCCTATTTGCTCAGAATGCGCCAAAGGCATTATTCAAGTGGGTATAAAAAAAGTGGTTATTGAAAAATCCAAAGAACTTGATAACTGGAATGAAAGCTTGAGACTCTCACAAGAAATGTTTTCTGAGGCCGGCGTTGAATTAATCATTAAAGGCGAAGACTAGCCAATGAGTGAAGTATCCAAGCGTCGCACTTTTGCGATTATCTCCCACCCTGACGCTGGCAAAACAACCGTTACCGAAAAGTTACTTCTCTACGCCGGTGCGATTAAATCCGCTGGGAGTGTTAAGGCTAGAAAGGCTAGTACACATGCCACTTCTGACTGGATGGAGATGGAAAAAGAAAGAGGGATCTCCATTACATCATCCATCATGCAGTTCTCTTATGACAACCACATGATCAACTTGCTTGATACACCGGGACATGAGGATTTCTCCGAGGATACTTATCGCACTTTAACGGCGGTCGACTCTGCACTAATGGTGATTGACGTTGCAAAGGGTGTTGAGCAGCGCACGATTAAACTAATGGAGGTGTGTCGACTGCGTGACACACCAATCTTGACGTTCATTAACAAGCTAGATCGCGAGGGCAAAGAGCCAATCGATCTACTCGACGAAGTAGAAACCGTACTCAATATTGAATGTGCACCAATTACCTGGCCGATTGGCATGGGAAAGCGCTTTAAAGGCGTTGTGCACTTATTGGAAGACAAAATATACTTATACGAAGCTGGAAAAAACTCTGAAATTGGCGAGCACACCATTATTGAGGGCATCAATAACCCAGAATTAGACATCGTATTAGGCAACGAGCTCGCTGAAGAAGTTCGAGAAGAAATTGAATTGATTATCGGCACAAGTGCACCATTTGACCTAGATGACTTTTTGCGAGGCAAACAAACCCCTGTATTTTTTGGCTCAGCTATTAGTAATTTTGGCATCCAAAACTTGCTCGACGGCTTTCTTGAGTATGCACCAACACCTCAGTCTCGTGAGAGTGACATGAGAATGGTCAATCCAGACGAAGACAAGCTTACTGGTTTTGTTTTCAAAATTCAAGCGAATATGGATCCTAAGCACCACGATAGACTTGCCTTTATGCGCATAGTTAGTGGCGAGTACAACAAGGGCATGAAAGTGTTGCAAGTTTCAACGGGAAAACAAATAAAAATTGCCAATGCAGTTACCTTTATGTCGCGCGAGAGAAGTTCCGCAGACATTGCTTTTGCTGGCGATGTGATTGGCATTCACAACCATGGTGGTATTAGTATTGGCGACACTTTTACTCAAGGCGAGAAGCTTAACTTTCAAGGGATTCCGAATTTCGCTCCGGAGCTTTTTCGCCGCGCTCAACTTAAAGACCCCCTTAAAGCCAAAGCACTACAAAAAGGCCTAAATCAACTATCTGAGGAAGGTGCGACACAAGTCTTCCGCCCTATTATCAACAGCTCTCAAATATTAGGTGCGGTCGGTGTTCTGCAGTTTGATGTGGTTGCTCACCGGTTAAAACATGAATACGGTGTCGATTGTCAATTTGAAGCAATTGCAATAGCCACAGCTCGCTGGGTCACTGGTAGCGACAAAGACATCGAGCAACTAAAAATCAAAGCGGGTAACAATGTCGCAATAGACAGTGCTGGAATGTTGTCTTATTTGGCGCCCAGCATGGTAAACCTACAGCTGACCATGGAGCGTCATCCAAATCTTGTATTTAGCGCCACTCGAGAGCATTAAACGTTCCGCAATTGATAAAAAACCCGGCTAGTGCCGGGTTTTTTGATCTGAAAAACAAATGACTTGCTAGTCAGCAGTCAATGGTTTAACCACATGTGCAATACAGCGCTTAGTCAAGTAGCCTGCATCCACACCGCTATCATTTCTGACTACCGCGTAGTCTGCATCAGCACGTAATAATTCACACAAGACGTTATCAATAGAATCACTTTCTTTAACCACAACGCTAGTGTGTTCATCACTCGGCTTGGCATCAATCATGACAGATTCCGCATGAAGAACATGAGAGCGGTTAACTTTCTTAACAAAGTCGGTCACGTATTGATCTGCAGGGTTCATCAAGATATCTTGAGGAGAACCATGCTGAACCAGCTCGCCGCCATTAAGAATGGCAATCTGATCACCAATCTTTAGCGCCTCATCTAGATCATGAGTGATGAAAACAATAGTCTTGTGCAGCTCATCTTGCAATTGCAGGAGTAAGTCTTGCATATCGCTTCGAATAAGTGGGTCAAGCGCACTAAATGCCTCATCCATCATCAAGATTTCAGTGTCGCAAGTCAGAGCACGCGCAAGTCCCACACGCTGCTGCATGCCACCAGAAAGTTGCGTAGGGTAGCGATCTTCATAACCCGTTAAGCCCACGCGATCAATCCACCTTTGCGCACGACTAACGGCCTCTTCTCCTGCAATGCCTTGTAGATGAACGCCGTAGCAAACATTGTCCAAAACTGTTTTGTGTGGCAGCAAAGCAAAGCTTTGGAAAACCATTGCTGTTTTTTGCTGTCTAAACTTGCGAAGACTTTCGGGCGCCATCTGAATGACATCCTCACCACCAATCATAATCGAACCAGAAGTTGGCTCGATTAAGCGATTAATATGGCGAATCAAGGTAGATTTACCCGAGCCCGAAAGCCCCATGATAACCTCGATGTTTTTATTTTTAAGATCGAGGTTAATATTACTCAAACCTAGCACATGCTTATGCTCTTTAAGCAAATCATCCTTACCCATGCCATTTTCGACATGCTTTAGTACCGATTGTGCATTAGGGCCAAAAATCTTTGTTAGGTTTGAGATTTTAATTTTTACATCTTGTGTCATAGTATGTCTCCAGAACGATGTTTTTGAATACGAGCACCAAAGGCTTGAGACACCCTGTCAAAGACAATAGCCAAAACAACAATCGCAAGACCATTAAGCATGCCCATCGATAGATACTGATTTTGTACCGCTTGCAATACAGGCAGTCCGAGTCCAGCAACACCAATCATTGATGCGATTACTACCATTGCTAATGCCATCATAATTGTCTGGTTCACACCAGCAAAGATGTTTGGCAAGGCTAGTGGTATTTGAACCGTAAACAAGCGCTGTTTATAAGTTGCACCAAAGGCGTCTGCAGCCTCCATTGCCTCTTTATCAACCAGGCGCAAACCGAGGTTGGTCAAGCGAACAATCGGCGGCATCGCGTAAATCATTACCGCAATCAATCCTGGCACTTCACCAATGCCGAGCAACATAACTACTGGAATCAAGTATACAAAGGATGGAATTGTTTGCATAATATCCAGCACCGGGGTGATCATCGACTGCACTCGTTCGGATCGAGACATCCAAACACCGAGCGGTATTCCAATAGCCAAGCAGAGTAATGTTGCTACTGCGATCATAGTAATGGTGGAGATCATTGGGTTCCACATGTCGAAAACACCCACCATAAAGATTGCCAGCATCGATCCTATCGTTACTTTATAGCTATGAGAGCCCAGGTAAGCAAGGGCGCCGATAATCAATAAGAAAATTGGCCAAGGCGTTGCCAAAAGCAAACCTTCAAAACCATTCAAGAACGAATCAAGCCAGGCAAAAGACCATTCAATGGTATCACCATAGGCGCGCGTGAAGTCCTTAAAGGCGCTATCTACACAGCCTCGTGAATTCATCATGATATCGTTTGGTATAGAGACGGCTTTGCTTAAAAACAACCAAGTATCAGAAGTTTCCATAACGTCTTGCACACGGCCTGGAAATTGACCAATATGCGCACTCAAAGTGGCCGGATCTGAAGACATTACATCGGCAAATTGTGCTTGAGTTTTATCGCTTAAGTCCGCCACTCTGCTTGAAAGTGAAAAGTCAACACCATCTGGATTGGTGTTGACACGCAACTCAGATTTAAAGCGTATTTCAAAACGCGAAATTGTCGTATCAAGACTTCGCATCGCCCTACCCGAGAGCTCACCCAGGTTACTCGAAGCAAGTTGCGCAGACATTTCACTAAGCTTCGCTAACAGTGCTGGTGTATCAGAAGCAACGGCGTTTAAGTCCTCAACGGCACTCACGTTTGTTCTTAGCGCGGTTTCTTTAACCGCATGAGCTAAAGCCTCAGGATTGCCTCTAAGGGCATCAAAGCTAGCGATTTGTTTGGCACTTGCAATTAAATCAACAACTTTTGCATCGGTAGCAATCGAAAGTTCATTAATATTTTGAATGAGTGGTGCGACGTCGACAGTATTAAGCATCTTAGCGCTACTAGCAATCACATCTGCAACTTCTTTGACTTGCCCAACATGCACATTGACGTCTGTTAAAGTTGATAAACCATCAACCTTTGCATCAAGCCCATCAATCTGAGCGTTTAATGCATTCATCTGCTGTTGCACGTGGTTCTCAAACCAAGGCGCTAACGCATGCGCCTTGCTTTCAAACGTTTCAGATAACTGGGAAATTTGTGCCAGTAAATCTTCACTGCCCGGCAGTGTCTTAATTAGTGCAGCCTGTTGACCAAGACTCTCTAGTGTTACTTTAACTTGGTCAGAAATGCTAACCAAACCCTGATAAGAGCTGGCATCAACACCAAGTCCGTCGATTTGGCTTTGTAAGTTGTTTATTTTTTGCGAGTATTGCGCCAAAGTATTGGCTGCAGTTTCGCTAAATTCAGAGCTAAAGCTACTTATTTTTTCGCTTAAAGCCGTGGTAAGTTCTTGTATTCTTGCGTGTATCTGTTCAGAGTTATTAACCTCTGTCAAAGGATTTGAGTCACTCTTAACAAAGCTACTCAGGGTGTCTGTCTTTTTCTCAGCAAAATGAACCATTGAGCCCACACGCTCACTAATAGTGACAAGCTCTGAGTATTGTGTGGCATTACTAATTTGTGCCTCAAGCCTATCTGCCTCAGATAACTGTCGCTGAATAAAATCTAGCGCTTTATTATCGATCCTTAAACTACCGATATCAATTGCTGACGGCACACATTCGTGTATGTCTAGCTTAGGTATTTGTCTGATTGCCATTTACTTATTCTCCATCTAAAAAAAATGCCCGCAACCTATTGGTTGCGGGCAGTTTATACATCTTTAAAGCTTTACCCTAACTTATAGAGCGGCTTTAACAGCAGCAGCAACGTCTGCACTTACCCAAGCTTCCCAATCAGATGAGTTAGCAAGGAAGTGAGCAGCGCCATCAGGACCTGTAGCGTTGTTTTCGTTCATCCAAACCAGTTCAGCGTTAAGAGCTGCACCGTTAACAATACGCTTAGTGAAGTAATCAACTACTTCAGCAGGTTGTCTGTAAGCATTTTCACTAAGTGCTGTTACAACACGTGCGTGAACCCAAGCCGAAGGCTGAGGATCTGAACATGCAGCAGAGCCTAGAGCAACACAACCGTTCCAGTTGTCATCACCTGCGTATGGAACACCCCATTCAGCCTGAATCATGCCGTACTTACCAAGGATAGCCGTAGGGCTCCAGTAGTAACCGAACCAGTTCTCACCAGATTCAGCAGCTTTAGAAATTGAACCGTCAAGACCCGCAGCAGAACCTGGATCAACTAGTGTCCAACCTTTAGCTTCCATGTCAAAAGCGGTAAACAAGCTTTGGTTTGATAGTTGACAACCCCAACCGGCTGGACAGCCGTGGAATTTACCACCAAACAACTCAGGACGCTCAAGAACAGCTTGAACTGTAGTTAGCTCAGGATTTGCATCTAGAGTATGAGGCAATAAGAACCAACCTTCACCAAGACCAGTAATAGGGCCTTCAACACCAATCATCATTCTGCCAGCATCAACTGCAGAGTCAAGCAAATCAGCAACAGCGTTCGCCCATAATTCTGGGGCTACGTCAGGCGTACCTTTCTCGTTCATTGAAGTAAATGTAGGCATAGTTGCACCTGCAACAAGCTCCACTTCACAACCCATAGCCGTCAATACAGCTGCGTCCACATTGGCAAGCAATGATGCTGACTTCCAGTTCATATCAGAAATCACTAATTTTCCACAACCGGCGCTAGCCGCTGTGCTAAGAAGCAATGCACCAGCAACGGCACCTGCAACTTTTGTTGTTAATCGTACGTTCATACGTTTCTCTCCTTGGTTTTTAAAAAAATAATCTTCAGAATGGATGCATATCCCCCCCCATATCCGAAAGTTAATTATAGCAAAGCAGCAAATCGTATAATGTTTTTTTTTACTTAAAATATCCTGTTGTTGAATTAAATTCAATATTTTTCAAAAAATACTAGTGAGAAGTTATTTACTTTGAAGAATATATATAATTAATTTTCTTTCAATCACTTCAAAATCACCGGCACAAAGGCAATTACCGAAGTTAAAAATAACCTGTCTGCTTGGAATAGTTGGGATCTGCAAAATAAATCATTGATAAAGCCGATGCACACAATCAGGATTTTTCACTATACAAAAATCATAGAATTAGAATTAATCTTTTTATTTGACAATTAACAGAAGAAGATCTATTAAAATTTCGGGCTTCTTCGTCAAGGCTACAGATAAACCGATTTATAATCGAAAGAAGTGGATTTAATTGATCTATTTATTCATCACTTTCGGTTTTTTCTTCTGAGTTGTCGTCTGACTCTGCAATTTTGGCCAAGGAAACCAGTAACTCACCTTTGGCGATGTTAATTAGTGTTACACCTTGCGTATTACGTCCAATAATAGAGACATCCATCGCCCGAGCCCTAACCAAAGTTCCTTTGTTAGAGATAAGCATCATTTCGTCTTCATCAGTTACTTGTATGGCGCCAACTACCCTGCCATTACGATCTGAAGTTTTGATTGAAATTACGCCGGATCCACCACGAGCTTGTGCACGATACTCGTCCAACTCGGTGCGCTTACCATAGCCTTGTTCCGTGGCTGTCAGGATAGGACTGTCTTGATCAGCAACAATTAGGGACACCACTTCATCACTGTCCGATAATTTAATACCGCGCACGCCGATGGCCGTACGTCCAACGGCACGCACATCCGACTCTCTAAAGCGAATCGACTTGCCATTGGCTGAAAAAAGCATAATATCATGCTCACCCGAAGTGATTTCAACGCCTACCAATTTATCCGCATCACGAAGTTCGATAGCAATAATGCCGCCTTTTCGTGGGCGCGCAAAGTTGCTTAAAGAGGTTTTCTTACAGGTGCCCGAACTGGTAACCATAAAGACAAACTGATCCTCAGTAAATTCTTTAACCGGCAAAATAGCGTTAATCACCTCCTCATTCTCAAGTGGCAATAAATTAACAATTGGCTTGCCTCTGGCGGTGCGAGATGCCATTGGTAGTTCATAAACTTTCAGCCAGTGGACTTTACCCGTCGAGGAGAAGCACAGCACTGTGTCGTGCGAATTGGCAACAAACAAATGATCGACAAAATCTTCGTCTTTCATCTTGGTGGCTGCCTTGCCTTTACCACCACGACGCTGCGCATGATAATCACTCAATGATTGCGCTTTGACATAACCGCCATGAGAAAGAGTGACGACACGCTCTTCTTGGGCAATTAAATCTTCCAGTGTAAGGTCAATCTTATGCTCAATAATTTCAGTCATTCTTGCCGAACCGTAATTTTCACGAATCTCGCCAAGTTCATCACGAATCACTTGCATCAACAAATCGGGGTTTTGCAAGATGTCTAAAAGTGCCTTAATTTGCTCTAATAGTTCGTTAAATTCATTAAAAATCTTGTCTTTTTCAAGGCCGGTCAAACGGTGAAGCTTTAAGTCAAGAATAGCTTGCGCTTGTTTTTCTGACAATTGGTAATCGCCATTTTTCTGCAAACCCAATTCTGGAATCAAATCTTGTGGCTTGAACTGTGCCATGTCACGATCACCAATCAGCTCTTGAATAACAGAGCCGTTCCATGTCTTAGCCGCCAAACTTACGCGCGCATCGGCTGGGTTCGGAGCCGCTTTAATAAGCTCGATAATTTCATCGATATTATGCAACGCAACAGACAAACCTTCTAATAGGTGTGCACGATCTTTGGCCTTGTTCAGCTCGTAAATAGAGCGACGAGTAACAACTTCACGACGATGGGCAATAAAGGCGCTTAAAATCGATTTAAGATTCATTAATTTTGGCATACCGCCATCAATGGCTACCATATTAATACCGAAGACTGTTTGCATCTCTGTCAGTTTGTAGAGATTATTAAGCATCACCTCTGGCACTTCACCGCGACGCAGCTCAATAACCATACGCATTCCGTCTTTATCGGATTCGTCTCTTAGGCCAGTAATGCCATCAATTTTTTTATCTTTAACCAATTCAGCAATCTTGCCAATCAGTCTGGCCTTGTTTACTTGATAAGGCAGCTCGGTAACCACAATACTTTGCTTGTCTTCACCCTCAACATGAGAGCGTGAACGCATGTAAATCTTACCTTTACCTGTTTCGTAAGCTTCACGAATACCGGAGGCACCATTAATAATGCCGGCAGTTGGAAAATCAGGCCCTGGCATGATTTCTAATAATTCGTCAACAGTGATGTCGTCGTTATCGATAACGCGCAAACAAGCATCGATCACTTCGGTTAAGTTGTGTGGCGGAATATTGGTCGCCATACCCACCGCAATACCCGATGAGCCATTAGCCAATAAGTTGGGGACTCGCGTGGGCAAAACCGACGGCTCACTTTCTGAACCATCGTAGTTATCAATAAAATCTACCGTGTCTTTATCAAGGTCTTTGAGTAACTCATGTGAGAGCTTGGCCATACGAATTTCTGTGTATCGCATCGCAGCCGCGCTATCGCCGTCAACAGAACCGAAGTTACCTTGACCATCAACAAGGATATTGCGCATTGAAAATGGCTGTGCCATACGCACAATTGTGTCGTAAACGGCGGTGTCACCGTGCGGGTGGTATTTACCAATAACATCACCAACAATACGGGCGGATTTTTTGTAAGATTTATTGTAATCATTGCCAAGCACGTCCATAGCAAAAAGAACGCGTCGATGGACCGGCTTCAGGCCATCTCTAACATCAGGTAAAGCGCGCCCTACAATAACGCTCATGGCGTATTCCAAATAGGAATCGCGCATTTCGTCTTCGATGGTTACAATGGGGAATTTTGGCTCGAAATACTCTGGGGAATCGACGTTGTCAGACATACAAAAAAACCGTAAAGAAAGCTAGATTTTATTGTACCCTAGATGGGCAAAAAACACAGCTAAAATCGTCTGGTATTGTGTAGAAAAATGCCCTTATTTATTGCGCTTATTGACAGACTTTGCCAGAGTGCGTAACAGCGCCTCAGTGTCATTCCAGCCAAGACAGCTATCAGTGATACTAACGCCGTATTCAAGAGAGGCCAATGGACCTACTTTTTGATTACCTTCATTAAGATGCGACTCGATCATAACGCCAAAAACTTTTTCTGAACCCGATTCAATTTGCCCAGCAATCTCAGCACCAACTTTTATTTGGTTTTTAAATTGTTTTTCAGAGTTTGCGTGAGAGAAATCCACCATCACTTTTTCGATCAAATTTTTGTCATTCAATGACTTGCAAGTGCTTTCGACGTGACTCTGAGAGTAATTAGGGCCGTCATGACCACCTCTAAGGATGATGTGGGCCGTCTCATTGCCTGAAGTGGTAAAGTGGCTAATGCCGCCTTTTTTGTTGACTGAAAGCAAGTGATGAGGGCTGTTAGCGGAAGTGATCGCATCAATTGCAACTGTTAACGAGCCGCCAGTGCCATTTTTAAAACCTACCGGGCACGATAACGCCGATGCCAATTCACGGTGTGATTGGCTTTCTGTGGTACGCGCGCCAATAGCGCCCCAAGAAATAAGATCTGATAAATATTGTGGCGTTAAGATATCCAAATACTCAACACCAGCTGGCATGCCCATTTCGGCCAAATCTGAAAGCAAATGCCTCGCACTAGAAAGACCCTGGTCGATATCAAAACTCTCATCTAAGTACGGGTCGTTAATTAAGCCCTTCCAGCCGACGGTTGTACGTGGCTTTTCAAAATAAACTCGCATCACGATGAATAAATCTTCTTCTAGCTCAGACTTTAATGCCGATAGCTTTTCAGCGTATTCACGGGCCGCTTTGGTGTCATGAATTGAACAAGGGCCTACCAATACCATCAAGCGCTTATCCTCACCAAACAGTATGTCTTTAATGACTTGTCTCGCATGATACACACCTTGCGAAGCTTGCTCCGACAACGGGTATTTACTTATCAATGTATTTGGTGCCACCATAGGGGCGCTAGACGTAATACGGACGTTATCAGTTAAGTATTTCATAGGAATTATTTTTGATTTTTGATTAAGGCGTAAGCAGAATGATTGTGAATTGACTCAAAGTTTTCAGATTCAAGGCAATAAAAGTTTATTTTATCGTTATTATTGAGCTCAACAGCAATATCGCGGACCAAGTCCTCAACAAATGCAGGATTGTCATAAGCCCTTTCAGTCACTATCTTTTCGTCTTCGCGCTTAAGAATAGCGTAAAGCTCGCAAGAGGCTTTTTGCTCAGCCAAATCAATCAAATCCTCCAATGCCAATTCAGCGCCTTTTGTTGCTCTTGCCTCAATAGTAATATGCGATCTTTGGTTATGCGCACCATACTTTGAAATACTCTTAGAGCATGGACAAAGACTTGTTACCGGCACCACAACTTTCATAGAAACTTCCGCTTGGCCATCGATTAGTCTGCCGTTAATCGTCACCTGGTAATCCATTAAGCTTTCAACACCTGATGAAGGAGCGGCTTTTTTTCTAAAGAATGGAAACTCGACACTAATATGAGCGCCATCAGAATTAAGTCTATCCGCCACTCTGTTGACTAACTCAACAAAACTCTGCGCAGTAAATGAACACTCTTGCTCGTTTAAAATCTCAATAAAGCGCGACATATGCGTACCCTTGACATTGGCTGGCAAGCTCACCGTCATGGTGAAATTACCCACCGATGGACAAGACTCTCCCTCACGATTGATAAAAGTAATCGGGTGGGAAATATCCTTGATACCCACTTCATTAATAACGATATTGCGAATATCCGCAATGTTTTGTGTATCAGGCAAGTTATGGCTTTTCATATTATTTTTTATTGTGAGTAGGTGACTGCAGATCTGGCCGTTTCCCAAACGGTAACTTCTTTGACTTTAACATCTTTTGTGTTAATTAAAAGCCCGACCTCATCAAATATATATTTTGCAATATTTTCAGCAGTGGGATTAAGAACGTCAAACGGTGGGATTTCATTTAAATATTGATGATCAAGTCTTTTCGCAACAGACTTGGTTTGATTTTTTATTTCTCGAAAGTCAATAGCAATACCCATGTCGTTCAGAACTTTTGAACACACCGACACTTCCACACCCCAATTGTGGCCATGGAGCCTTGAACAATCACCGGGATAGTTGCGCAAAGAGTGCGCAGACGCGAAATCTGTTACAATTTTTAGGACGAACATTTTCGGAAAAATTGTTAAAAAGGTAAGATTATACCTGTTTGAACGTAAAAATTACACTTACAACGAATGGGTAATTAGTCGCTAGCCTCAAGGCCAACAACATTCTGATAACCCTTAGGCAGCATGTTACCACGACGAGCTCTGTGACCAATGTAATTGGTTAAATCTGGGAACTTGATACTGAGGTATTGCTTGCCAGAATAGACTTTTAACTTCTGCTCTTCAGTAATAACACACAGACCAACCACAAACTCTTCTCGAGCCTTTAAATCCTTGCTTGGAATTTGAATCAATTTATTACCCTTGCCCTTTGATAACTGCGGCAATTCGGACACTGGAAACACCAATAATCGTCCACGATTGGTGGCAACACAGACAAATTGAGAGTCCAAATCTTGAACAAAGACTATCCCCATCACCGCCGACTCTTTCGGCAAAGTAAGGGTGTTTTTACCAGATTTGGTTTTTGAGCTTAGATCTCCCAGAGTGGCAATAAAGCCATAGCCCGCATCAGAGGCAAGCATGATAAGTTGCGACCCTTCTCCCATCACAACATCTCTAAACTCGGCACCCAATGGCGGCGCCAGTCTGCCAGTTAAAGGCTCGCCCTGACCTCGTGCGCTCGGTAAACTATTAGCTGAAAGCGAATAAGCACGGCCCGTTGAATCCATAAAAAAGGCCAATTTGTTGCTTTTACCTTTTGCGCTCTTCAGGAAAGTATCGCCCGACTTGTAGTTAAGCGATGCGGGGTCAATATCGTGACCTTTTGCCGCCCTAACCCAGCCCTTTTCACTGAGAACGACAGTAACATTTTCTGCAGGGGTTAAATCGTCCTCACTAAAGGCTTGGGCCGATGTAATGTCTTGGATGATTTGACAGCGACGCTGATCACCAAACTCTTCAACAATCGCTTGTAATTCTTTTTTAATAAAGGTTTTTAGGCGAGTATCGCTAGACAGTATTAACTCAAGAGTTTTGCGCTCTTTACCAAGCGCACCTTCTTCGCTCTTTATTTTTCCTTCTTCCAGTTTTGCCAAATGGCGCAACTTCAACTCAAGAATAGCTTCGGCTTGAATCTCGCTGAGTGCAAAGTGCTGCATTAGCACTGGCTTTGGTTTATCCTCTGCACGAATAATGGCGATTACTTCGTCGATATTAAGATAGGCAATTAACAGTCCTTCAAGAATGTGCAGTCGATCAAGAATTTTACCCAGTCGACACTCTAATCGATTAACTACAACTTGTGCTCTAAATTGCAACCACTCCTTAAGCATTGGAACCAGCGCCTTCACTTGCGGCTTACCATCAAGGCCGATCACGTTCATATTGACGCGATAATTTTTCTCAAGATCTGTTGTTGCAAATAAATGCAACATCAACTGTTCGGTATCCACCCTATTGGAGCGCGGCACAATAACAATACGCGTCGGGTTTTCATGATCGGATTCGTCACGAATATCATCCACCAAAGGTAATTTTTTATCGCGCATTTGACTGGCAATTTGAGTAATTACCTTGGCGCCAGATGTTTGGTAAGGCAGCGCCTCAATAACTATTTCACCATCTTCTTTAACGTATCTGGCGCGCATTTTCACTGAACCATGGCCGGTTTCATACATTGAGCGCAACTCTTTGGTTGAGCTAACAATATAAGCATTCGTTGGGTAGTCTGGCGCTGGAATAATCTCGAGCAAAGCATCGAGATCTGTTGAAGGCTTTTCTAGTAATTTAATACAAGCCAACATCACTTCAGTCAAATTATGTGGTGGCACATCGGTGGCCATACCCACCGCAATTCCTGACGTGCCATTAAGTAATAAATTAGGCACTTGGGCTGGCAGCTGTTTGGGCTCTTGCAGTGAGCCATCAAAATTATCCGCCCAACTAACCGTTCCTTGGTTGATTTCACTAAGCAAGAGATCCGCATAAGGCGATAACTTAGATTCCGTGTAACGCATCGCTGCGAAAGATTTAGGGTCGTCGGGTGCACCCCAGTTTCCTTGTCCATCAATAAATGGATAACGATAGGAAAATGGCTGCGCCATCAGTACCATCGCCTCATAACAAGCACTGTCGCCATGTGGGTGGAACTTACCCAGTACGTCACCGACGGTTCTTGCTGATTTTTTGAATTTAGCGGTAGACTTTAAGCCCAATTCACTCATCGCATAGATAATACGGCGCTGAACCGGTTTTAACCCATCGCCAATAAAAGGCAGTGCGCGGTCAAGGATGACGTACATCGAATAGTCAAGGTAGGCACGCTCACTAAACTCTCCTACACTTTGCTGTTCAAGGCCAATTTGGCTCATTTGTTCCTTTGTCTGCTAATTGATTTTGCACGAGGATGCGTGCGGTTTGTGCTATTTTAATTCAACTCTGATGGTGAATATGATATTTTGTTAGCCTGGCGGCCAAGTCATTTGACGGCCACCCAGACAATGCAGATGAATATGGAAAACACTTTGAGCGCCATCGCCATTGCAATTCATCACTAACCGGTAACCGCTCTCAGAAAAACCGCGCTCTTTGGCAATCTTTGTCGCCGTCAAACTCAACTCGCCCATGAGTTCGGCGTTGCCTGCATCATTCGGTGTTGAGATGTGCTCTTTCGGAATTACCAAAAAATGCTCGGGTGCTTGTGCATTAATGTCTTTAAATGCCAAAACCTTATCATCTTCATAAAATTTTTCAGCGGGAATATCGCCTGCAATAATCTTGCAAAATAAACAATCTGTCATTATTTTTCCTTTTAATTCTCAGTATTGACAATAATCGACCTACCAGTATTTAGGATAGCTTCGATCACTACTGATATTGTTATAAAAAAGCGCTACGACTACCAGCAATATGGCGCCAATAAGTGTCGGCATCCACAAAAAATCCCAAGTGGGTGCTGCCAAAAATACAATAAATGGGTTAGAGCCTGCGGGCGGGTGCGGGACACGTAACAACTGCATCAACGACAAAGCGACGGCCAAAGAAAGCGCCAGGCTCCACCACTCCGGACCAATAAAATGGAAAAATGCCAGGCCAGTTAAAGTTGAAATAAAATGCCCGCCGATTACATTTCTAGGCTGTGCAAATGGGGTATCTGGCAAAATAAAAAGCACAAAAATAGATGCACCGAACGAACCCAAAATTAAAGGGTAGCCAGTGTAGTTAGCCAAAAAGCCAACAATGCCTGCAGCGATAAGAGCTCCGAACCAGATAAAGCTAATTTCCTTAAAAGAAGGTGACGGCGGCATACTTGCAGACAAACCCTTAAACTTGGATAAATATGACATAACACTCCCCGATAACACAAAAATGGTGAGCGGTTATTATAGCTCATCCATTAACCAAACTACAGATTTAGACTCTTGGATAAAGGGTTTCCGTATGGCCGTCAACAGCCAAGATTTGGCCAGAAATATGTTTGCTAAAATCGGACGCTAAAAAACAAATAGAATGTGAAATCTCCTCTGGATCGACAAAGCACTGCATTGATGTTCCAATTGCATACATTTTGCGCACCCTTTCCGGCTCGATATTATCGGCCAGTGCGTGCGCACCAATCACTCTCTCCATGCGATCACCATTGACGTTTCCGGGCACAATACCGTTGACCCGAATATTATCAGGGCCCAGCTCCATTGCTAAGGTTTTGGTAAAACCTGTAACTGCCCATTTAGCTGCCGCATAGGGTGTGCGATTTGGGAAGCCAAGTATTCCTGCACCTGAAATTAAATTAATAATCACCCCACTTTGTTGTTGTTTAAAGATTGGCACTACTCTTCTAACGCAATAAAACTGCGCATTTATACCGACAGCCATGCAACTGTCCCATTCCTCATCACTGATCTCTTCAACGGGCTTTGTGGGCCCACTGACCCCGGCATTATTGACCAAAATATCTAGACCCTCTGGCAAAATTTCGTCAAATATTTTATCCAATTCACTGGAGTTGGAAACATCACAAACAAAGGTTTTGATGCCTTCTGGCAGCGTTTTTAAAGAGCCTTCATTAATATCACAGGTAAACACATGGGCGCCAATATTGTGCATTGCTATAGCTGTCGCCCTACCCATGCCCTCGCCGCCAGCAGTAATAAAAACCCTTTTGTTTTCTAATGAAATATTCATATTAACCCCTTAATTAATAAAATAAAATTTGCAGTGTATATGTTTAATGCCCACCTAATAATCTTTTAACAACCTTAGTGCGTCATAAATCCCAGCGTGTACATTGCGTTGCGCCCAAGCGTCACCAATACGATAAAGATAATATCTTCCCTCGGCGTTCAAATCAAGCAATTCTGGTCGGTTGGCTTTCAGCCCTTCAAAATCCACCTCACCCAGATTCTTGCTTTTCTGTAACAGTTGTTGATAAAGCTCGTCATTCGCCATCGTGCCATTTTCAACAATCACTTGATCAACCACACGCTTTGTTTCTGTCGAACTGTACTCATTCCATAACGTAACCTCAAGGCCGCCTGGCTGTTTGCTTACAGCTCGCAACTCCCAATCGGGTGTCAATCGAACATCGTGTTGGTACAGGCTCCTCAAATAATGGGGAAAATTAACATCGCCAACCTCACGACCAATGACACGGTGAGGGCTAACAATTTCTAATGCTTGAGTGCCATTACTAAACAAATACTCGCCACCGCTCATTGCTTGGTGACCGCCATTGTCATCATAAAGCAGCACCTTATTTGCTGGCTGTGCATAACCAGATAGCACATCCCACAAGCCCGTTAGTAACTCTGCGCCTGTTGTCAATCCCAAGGGCAACGGTAAGCCACCTGTAGCGATAATAACCATATCGGGGTTGTACTGCTCAATATCACTCGGCCCAGCAAAACACTGATAAGTAAATTCAACGCCCAAATGATCACACTCACCTTTCAACCAACCAATGATCGAAAGCAATTCTTTTCTGCGTGCCGCTTTGCTAGCCAGCAACAACTGCCCACCCACTTCATTACCCGCCTCTAAAACACTAACTTGGTGTCCTCGACTGGCGCAAACGCGAGCCGCCTCAAGTCCAGCTGGGCCTGCACCTATCACAACAACACGATTTTTCGATGCGCTTGATGATTGAACCATATGGGGCAATGCGCCCTCTCGACCAGTAGCGGGGTTGTGCAAGCACAACGCCTCACCTTTGGCGTGCAACCTATCCAAACAATAGCCCGCACCCACACAAGGTCGAATTCGCTCTTCTTCACCAGCTTCAATTTTTCGAATAATATGTGGATCGGCCATATGACCTCGAGTCATCCCAATCAGATCAACCAAGCCCGAAGATAGTGCGTAGCGCGCAGTGGCCACATCTGTGACTCTTGTTGCATGCATTACCGGAAGCTTCAGAACTTGTTTCATTTTGCCTGCAAGGTTTAGAAAAGGTGCCGAGGGGTTGCCCATCGGTGGTATACAATCAGCGAGACCCATGTCGGTGGTTAAGTGGCCACCAACAATATTGATAAAATCCAGCTGTTTTGTTTCTTCAAGGTGTTTTGCAATGCTCAGACAGTCGTCTTGATTAAGCCCATCAATTCCTAGATTTGATGATAATTTATCATCACCTGTCATGCGGATGCCGATTAAGAAATCATCACGATCACCGAGTCTGGCTTGAATTTCATCCAGCACCATCAGCACAAATCGCAGGCGATGCTTCAGGGCACCACCAAATTCGTCGCTCCGATAATTAAAAGCAGGCGTCCAAAATTGATCAATTAAATGACCATAAGCCATTAATTCCAAGCCATCCAAACCGGCATCTGCACAACGCATTGCTGCATCACCATAATCTTGAACGATCCTCTTAATGTCTGAGCGGGAAATCTCTGCGGGTGTTGTTCCATGTGGGCGTTCACGCACGGCACTTGGCGCCACAGGCGGCAACCAATGCTCTACATCGTAAGCGGTTCGTCTACCCAGATGGGTAATTTGGCACATGATTCGCGCTCCTTCACTATGTACGCTGTCGGCCAATGCTTTAATCCAAGGAACTGCCGCATCAGTGCTCAAATCGATCTGCCCAAAAGCAGAAGGGGAATCCACCGAAACCGTACAGGATCCACCAAACATTGTCAGGCCAATGCCGCCTTTGGCTTTCTCCAAGTGGTATAAACGATAACGCTCCTTGGGCATACGATCTTCAACATAGCCAGGTGCATGCGCGGTGCTCATCATTCGATTGCGAAACTCGACCCCTTTGATTTTAAAGGGCTGAAGTATTGGGTCGCTGGATTTCATTGTTTTCTGTATTCCCAAAAGTGTGTTTTGTTATTCAGTTTCACTTTGTCGAGTAAAGTATTTTTGCAACAATAAACCACCAATAATCAGCATAATACCGATCACGGTTGAGAGTAATATCTCCTCACCAAGAACAAAATACAACACCACCAGAGATAGAAATGGCGTGATAAATGCCAAACTAGTAACCCTTGCAACCGTTGTAGAGAGACTGAGTGCTGATTGCCAGAGCGCGAAAGTAATGCCCATTTCAAACAAACCAATATAGGCGGCACCAAGCAGGCCATCGATGCTCGGTAATTCGAATGTAGATCCTAGAAAAACAGCCAGTACGACAAATGGCAAACTGAATAAAAATATCAAGAAAAGACTGACAACAATATCGTTGCTTTTCTTTGTATTGAACAACCAAAATAACGCCCAAATGACGGTCGTTGATAATGCCAGAACAACACCCAAAGTGTTGCTAAACTCAAGCGCAAACAGATTGCCTTTGGTCGCAATGATAAGCACGCCAACATAGCTAACAACAACCCCAAGAAAGGCCTTAAATCTCATCTTTTGCTTGAGAATAGGCACCGCCAACAATACCATCATCACTACCCAAGAGTAATTGATTGCCATGGCCTCTTGTGCACTCAATAAATCATAAGCCTCAAAAAGAACAATGTAGTAAAGGCAAGGATTGAGTAGCGACAAAGGAACAAGTTTTGCCATTGCTGCTTTTGGGTATTGGCGAAGCAGATGCAGTTTTCGCTGCAGCAGAATAATAACAAATAGCGCTACGATTGAAAACAATGTAGCATAAAAAACCAATTGTATCGGCGATAAGTGCGAAAGTGATAATTTAAAGGCAGAAGCAACCGTTGACCAAAAAAATATAGCGATAGCGGCAAACCAGTAGGCTTGACTTTGATTGCTTATTGAACGAAACATTGTGTATTAACCCTTATTTATAATTCAAGCCAAACAAAGGCCTTAAATATTTAACTTTCTTAATAATTAACTCATAACTCAACCAACTAAACAACAGCGTAACAACAATAATTACAATAAGTTGTAGCGCAGTAGGAATATCAAGTTTTAGTACATAACTTGTGGCTAAGTACTGAAAAAACATATGAACAATATAGATTGGGTAAACGGCCGGGCTTAAGTAACTTAACAATGCACTCGGTTGATTGAGATAACCATAGGCGTAGCCAAAAACAGCGTACAGCCATAACATCGATTCTATCGATATTAGCCAAACTGGCACACCTTGTAAACCAAATACAAACAAACGAATAAAATAAAGCAGCAGGGCAATTAGGAGAAGCCACAACTTGTGCTTATTCACCAATTGAAAAAAAGTATTTCCAATACTTGCAAAACAAAATCCAAAGAAAAAGGCAAGAAAACCAATGAAAAATCCGTGTACTGTGCCGGCGTACATACTGAAATATTCTGGCGAAATAAAAAGCGCCTCGACAATAAAAGGAATGGCAATAATTACCAAGCCTAACGGGGTTTTTAACAGGCGTTTTAGGTGGCCAATAAATGCATTTTCTGGTGATTTTTGACAATAGTGAAATATTGGCAAACACAAAATAACAAAAGCCATAATATTCCCAAGGAACCATAAGTGCCCCATGCTTGGCCAGTATGCAATGGGTTGATTTGTATAAGATTGATAAACAACAAAATGCAAGGGAACGATGACAAGCGCGCCAAAAATAAATGGCAAGAAAATGCGCCTCAATCGATCAAAGTATAGCGCCCTCCAATCTCGCCTTCTCATGGCAAAACACACACCCATGCCGGAGACGAAAAACAACAAAGGAATACGCCAAATATTAACCAACTCCATAGGAATCCAAAGCCACTCTAAACTTTGCTTGCTCTGGATAAAAGCAATTGTCCACGCCCAAGGCTGAAAACTCACAACCGAGTGGTAAACGATGAGAATGGTAATGGCAATGACTCTCAGCCAATCAATGTCGTGTCGTCGCGAACTAGCTGTCATCATTAACTCCTAACAAACCCTATAAAGGCACAGTTGGCAGCTGGCGCCTTCTTTAAGGTTGTACTCTGTAAAGCACTGCTCAATTCGTTGCCACTTACCAAGCGCTTCAAGCCTAGCAATAACCTCAGCGTAGGGGGCAGAATCCCATTCTTGCTCTCTCACAGTAAAGCTGATGTAGCCACCGATTTTGGTGACACGAACCATTTCAATTAGCGCATCCGGGCCAACATGAGCGCAAGTAAAAGTGCCAGCGCAAATAACAGCATCAAAGGTCTTGTCTTCAAAAACAAACTCTTCGGTCAAATCTGCAAGCTCTAAAGATTGGTAGACATCTTTATCACCCGCTTGTTCAAGCATCGCCTGTGAAAAGTCAACCCCAACAACATTTTGAAAGCCTTTTTGAGAAAGCACTCCGCCCACCAACCCAGTGCCGCAGCCAGCATCCAATATCCGCAGTTCGGGATTTTTCAAGTATTTAAGTAGTAATTCAGTGGCGATTATATGACCAATATAGCCAATGAGCTCTATGACGTCATAATCGTATTTTTTCGCCCAATCTTTATACAAGGATTCAAGCTCCTCTTGACCCGAGCTGTGCAGGGTATTAAACACTGTAGGGTGCATACTCTTGGTATTTTTCACAACTCCCCCATTAAAGAAAAACTTTTTTCTGATAAAGTCTATGAATTCATCAGCAGATGAAATACTAACATACACATTTAAAAGTTAATCCATATTTTTAAAACTACAAATTAATTATTTTGATACCTTCGTAAAGCAAGTAAAAACCAAAGAAA
>Ga0206679_10000390_pt1 | contig 36320 bp, 32 predicted proteins | sample M110012015metaG_FD_155464 | JGI IMG/M metagenome (GOLD analysis project Ga0206679, IMG submission 155464) | Ammonia-oxidizing marine archaeal communities from Monterey Bay, California, United States - M1 100m 12015 | ecosystem: Environmental > Aquatic > Marine > Intertidal zone | place: USA... | reverse complement strand
ATACATTCATTCGTGATAGGTCATTTACACCGTTCAATTAATCACCGCAATGGCTGTATTAATATGTGCACTTTTAGCTTGAAACTATGCACATTTAAAATTTATTAATGTACCAAAAAGTAATTTAAAGACTATGCGGAAATATGAAAAGAGAAGCAGCTATATGACTTATCTCCCTTCAAAAGAAATAATTCTTTCAATGTCAGGATTAGAGTTTATGAAAAAAATAGAAAATGGTAAACTTCCTGCTGCGCCTATTGCCCACACTTTAAATTACGAATTGAAGCATGTGGCCGAAGGTCAAGTCATTTTTAGTGGAAGTCCAAATTTTAATGCTATGAATCCAATGGGAAGCGTCCATGGAGGGTGGTATGGCACACTATTAGATAGTGCTATGGCATGCGCCATAATGACGAAAGTTCCGAAAGGTTCTGTATATACAACGTTAGAATATAAGATCAACATTATCAAACCAATTCCTAGTAACATGCAAATTGATGCAATCGGGGAAGTAAGTCATGTAGGAAGATCTACTGGCACTGCCGAAGGAAAAATTATTGGAACAGAGGATAAAATACTTTACGCTACGGGCTCCACTACCTGCATAATAATGCCTTTGGTGAGCAATAAATAAAATATGAAGTATTGGAAAATTAATCAGCGCTTAGAGTAATAAATCCCTACTACATGTTCTGCTTCAGCGAAAAAAAGCCATCTTATTACAGTAACACCTATCAAATGAATTACTAAAGATACAAATAATGAAATGTTAATTGGCAGTGATAATAAAATAAGGCCTGGCAATAGCCCAACAAATAAAAAACCTATTATTCTCAATCTTTGGCTGTGTTTTCGACCTACAATATGCACCATTTCTTTTAAAAGGTAATTAGTACCTGAATGAGGCCCTTCCAATAATCGAACATCACCAATTTGGCCTAAACCCGTTGCAGTTTTTAAGTCTGATCCCGCTTTATTAAAATACTCATCCCCTTTTCTCCAAGAAATTATCTGAATGAAACTTGAAATAATTAAGATATATGCAGCAAATGTAATTTCAGAAACTATAATTGCCCCACCTCCTAAACTATAGAGTATGAATAATGTTGGAGTAAAATAATTATTCCATCTTGGAACTGTTTTTAATTGTCCATAGATCATCGAAGTACAAATTATTGTTAGTAATGCCAGCGCGGAGCATAAGGCGCCAAGTAATGCATAATCCACTTCAATAAATATTTTACCAATAGCGAAAGGTGCCATTAAAACTAATGTGGATACCGAGATGACCCCTTCACGACTCAACCAACTTGTGCGCCACTGACTGAAGGCTTTCAAAAATCTTTGAGGGTTACCAAGATGAAAGGTTGAACTTAACAATCCAAGTATTGAAAATCCATACGCTAAAAAAAACAAATAAAATGCTGCCAAACCTTTAACCATTGGAAAACCCAAGCCCAAAAAAACAAAGAGGCCAAAACCTAGACCTGACAATATTGTAAAAATTATAACTGAAGGCGCTGGATGCATTAAAGCTTACCCAACGCTTTATCTACCCAACTCAAAAAACCCACTGGTTCAGATGCTACAGGTGAAAGAAAAGGTGCAAGAATGTCTATATCACCATCTGTAAGAATATCAGCTTTTTTTCTTGGAGGAAGGTATTTGTTTACCGGCTTAGTTAATTGCTCCGGCATAAGATCAATACCACCTCGCTCTTTCGACAAAATACTTACATTACTATTTGGATCAGCGAAATCACCAAAATGCCTAGCGTTTGATGGGCATGTTCGAACACATGCAGGTTCTCGATCTTCTTCTGGAATATTCTCGTTATATATTCGATCAACACATAAAGTGCATTTTTTCATGACGCCTTCGGCTGCATCTAATTCGCGTGCGCCATATGGGCACGCCCACGCACACAAACCACATCCAATACAATCGCTCTCGTTAACTAATACGATACCATCTTCAATTCTTTTGTAACTCGCTCCAGTGGGGCAAACGGTTACACAAGGTGCATCTTCACAATGTAAGCAAGATTTTGGGAAATGAACTGTCTGAGCAGGTCCATTATCAGGAGTAACTTCATAGGTATGGATTCTATTTAAGAAAGTTCCTACCGGGTTACCGCCATAAGCCCCAATATCTGATAAAGGTGCCCCATAGTTTGATGTGTTCCATTCTTTACAATTTACAACACAAGCGTGACACCCAACACAGGTATCTAAATCGATAACAAGACCTAATTTTTTTTGCGTTTTCTTTGGTAAATCAGTCATTAAACTCTTTTCCATATTTAATATCTTTAGGCGCAGCCCCTACTGGAGAGCTTTGAGGCAGAGGGAAAGGTTCCACATGGCTTACATTATCTACCTTTTCAATCTTAACTCGCAAATCAAACCAAGCAGCTTGACCTGTGATGGGATCACTATTTGACCAACGCATCCCGTCTTTTTTAGGTGGCAACAATTCGTGAATAATGTGGTTTAACAAAAATCCTTTATTTGACTCTGCTGCATCGTGCTCCAGTGCCCATGCACCTCTACGCTTTCCAATGGCATTCCAAGTCCAGATCGTGTTTTCATTTAACGCATCCATTCGAGCAACCGGGACCTTTACTGAACCATGCGTTGAGGTAATCAATGCCCAATCTCCTTCATTGAATTTGTTCTCTTTCCAAATTTTCTTTGACAAATACATAGGGTTATAACCATGAATTTGCCGCAACCAAGCATTTTGACTTCCCCAGCTATGGTACATTGCCATTGGGCGTTGGGTCAGTGCATGGATTGGGTATTCATTAAGATCTGTTACTTGTTCTTCAAAACTTTCATACCAAATTGGTAAGGGATCCATAGTATCTATGATTTGCTTGCGAAGATGATCTGGAGGTTGCTTATTTCCTATTCCTTTTGCAGATAATATAAATTTTTGCATTGGCTCGATATATATATCAAAAAGATAAGGAGCAGGTTTATCAAATAGCCCAGTCTCTACAGCCCATTCTTGGTATTCAGCATTCCATGGTTTAAAAAACTGAGCTTCTTCTGGAATAAGTTTTTTCCAAAAGCCACCATTATCTATGTAAGCTTGAATTTGATTTGGATTAGGTTCTCCTCGCCCCTCATCATTACCAGTCTTACCTCTAAAACCCGACAGTGGGCCAACGCCTGGCCTTCGTTCATGATTAATTATGTAATCAGCATAATCCTTGAATTTTGGTTCTCCCTTATCATCTACAAAACCTGGCAATGCGAGCCGAGCACCCAAGTCTAATAGAACTGATTGGAATCCACGCACATCTCGATCAGGCTCTATAACTGGCCATCTAATACTGTCAGCAGCTGCCTCAGCTTCACAAATAGGTCGATCTAAAAGACTTATACAATCATGTCGCTCCATATATGTAGTATCAGGTAAAATCAAATCAGCATAAGCAACCATTTCCGAAGAGTAAGCATCAGAATAAATCAATTTAGGTATTTTGTATTCGCCATCCTCATTTTTGGCAGTTAACATTTCCATAACGCCAGTAGTATTCATAGAAGAATTCCAAGACATATTTGCCATGTACATAAATAACACATCTATTGGATAAGGATCACCAGCGTACGCATTGCTAATAACCATATGCATCAGCCCGTGAGCAGACATTGGATTTTCCCAAGAAAATGCCTTGTCTATTCGTATTGGTTTACCATTACCATCAACACACAAATCTTCTGGTCCTTGAATGTATCCAAGATGTGGGCCGTCTAAAGGTTGCTCAGGCACCACTTTGCAGTGAGGTTTTGGATGACTTGTAGAATGCTTTGGATATGGTGGCTTAAAACGAAAACCACCCGGAACTTCTACGCTGCCCAAAATTATCTGAAGTAGATGCAAGGATCTGCATGTCTGAAATCCGTTTGAATGCGCCGAAATCCCTCTCATGGCATGAAAGCTAACAGGCCTTCCAATCATCTTATCATGCTTTTCTCCTCGAAAATCTGTCCATTTTTGATTGATTACAATCTCTTCTTCAAATGCGACACGAGCTAATTCAGCTGCTATCTTTTTTATTCTTCTTGCTGAAATACCAACCTTTTTTTCAACTGATTCTGGGGAATAATCTTCGGACATGTACCTTTTGATTATTAGTTGAAAAACAGGAACATGACTGGTTCCACCTTTTCTATAACTACCCGTTAAATCAGGATTGACGCCAGTTTTGTTCCATGAAACTGCCTTTTTGGTTTTACGGTCAAGCACCAAAGGTTCACCAGTTTTATCTCTGATAAACAAACCAAAAGTTTTGGACCCTGGATCACTATCAATTAGGTATGGAGCATTCGTATAACGAATAAGATATTCTAAGTCGATTTTACCTGCTTTCATTAGAGTATGCACCAAGGATAAAATGAATAAACCATCTGTACCTGGAGTAATTCCAACCCATTCATCTGCGATTGCATTATATCCAGTTCTAATTGGATTAACGCCAATAACTTTAGCTCCACGTTTTTTTAGCTTTCCCAAGCCCATTTTAATAGGATTACTATCGTGATCCTCCGCAACACCAAAAATCATAAATAATTTAGTTCTGTCCCAATCAGGTTGACCAAACTCCCAGAATGCACCACCCATGGTATATATACCTGCTGCCGCCATATTAACTGAGCAAAAACCACCATGAGCTGCATAATTTGGTGTTCCATATGCCTGCGCCCACCAACTAGTAAATGATTGCGACTGATCTCTGCCCGTGAAAAATGCAAGTTTCTTTGGATCAGATTTTCTTACTGGGCTTAACCATTCTGTCGCAAGCTTTAAAGCTTCATCCCAGCTTATTTCTTCAAATGCACCACTACCCCTTGGACCAACTCTTTTCATAGGTGAACGCAACCGCGCTGGCGAATAAATTTGCATAATCCCAGCTGAACCCTTTGCACATAAAACACCTTTATTCACAGGGTGATCTCTGTTTCCCTCTATGTATTTAACTTTACCACTTTGCATATGAACATTTATGCCACAGCGACAAGCACACATATAGCAAGTGGTTTTTCGAATTTCGTCGTTAACCTTTGGGCTCAAATCTAATGCAGGTTGAACAAATTTACTCACTAAACGAACCTTTTTCCCAACGTACTTAACCAATCTTGGTTAAGTAACTAACTTTTACAAATTGTATAAACATATTAAGATATAAATCACAGTCATTTAACAAAAATACAAGTTAAAAAACTATATTTTTGAACTCGCACTTAGGATTGTTGCCAATGCTACAGATGCAATACGAGCAGCTGCTGGATCCGACCTACTCGTTAATAAAATTGGCACTTTGGCTCCATTAACAATTCCTGCAGCACAGCCGCCAGCCAAATAGACCAATGCTTTAAAGATAGCATTACCTGAAACAATATCCGGTACTATTATAGCATCAGCTTTGCCTGCAACCAGGTCATTTGATAAACCTTTAACTTGAACACTTTTAGGAGAAAGAATTAGATCTAATGCCAAGGGACCAGAAAAATCTGCATCTTTAATTTCAGAAGTAGCCCACTCATTTAAAGTAGCAGCGTCTAAACTACTTTCCATTGAGGCAATCGGAACCTCAGTAGCGGAAAGAAACGCAACCTTTGGCTGCTTATTACCTAGCGCATGTAAAATATCCACAGCGAAACGTGTTGCTTCTTTTCTAGTTGCTAAATTAGGCTTTATATTAACAGCCGCATCAGATATTAATAGAGGACGTTGATCACTCGGATGAGTAATGAAAAAAGAATGTACCAATCTTTTTCCAGTCCTTAACCCAGATCCTTTTGTTAAAGTAGCTTTCATAAAAACATCAGAATGAAGATCACCTTTCATCAAAATATCTCCATGACCTAATCCACATAATTCTGCCGCTATCTTAGCACTAGATTCTTCTCCATCCGCATGTACTATTTCAAATTTCGAAATATCCCAATTCAATTCGTCAGCTTCAAAAGAAATTTTTGCTTTGTCGCCAACGAAAATAGGTATCATAATTCCGGCTAATGTCGCTTCTAAGGCTGCTTCCATAGGTAGTTTAGAGCCAGCGTTCGCCACCACTACATTTGGTTTTTTTAATTTGAGAGCACGTTTTAACAGATCTGTGGAGCAAACTATTTTTTTAGAACTTAAAAACGGTGAGGCATCCATAAAATTATTCAAATCCTTTGATACTCTTTAAAACCAAACAAAATTACGTAAACAAAAATCACACTGCTGAAGATTACTACTGCGGTCGCATATCGGACGGGTTAATACCAGCGACAGATACAGGCTTTTTCATTGCATCACGTCGAAATGGTTCTCCTAATTCTTGATTCAAGATAACTTCAATAAAAGTAGTTTTACCTTCGTTCATTTGAGCTTTTATGGCCGTATCAAGTGAATCTCTTAATGAATCCATATTGTCGACTTGAATTCCTATTAAGCCACAAGAATCTGCAATCCTTGCATAAGAAACCCCTGTATCAAGCTCCGTGCCCACGAAATTATCATCATACCATAAAGTCGTATTTCGCTTTTCGGCACCCCATTGATAGTTTCTGAAGATAACCATTGTTATACCCGGCCAATCCCCTCTTCCACAACTAACCATCTCATTCATTGATATGCCAAAAGCACCATCGCCTGCAAACCCCACTACTGGCATATCAGGGCAAGCAATTTTTGCACCACAAATTGAAGGAAAGCCATATCCACATGGACCAAAAAGACCAGGAGCTAAATATTTTCTTCCCACCTCAAATGTTGGGTAAGCATTCCCAATGGCACAATTATTTCCGATATCTGACGAAATTATAGCATCCGTTGGTAAGGCAGATTGTATCGCCCTCCACGCCATTCTTGGTGACATTTTTTCAGGTTCTCTTCCGCGCGCTCTTTCATTCCAAGATGTACCAGGATCATCATCTTCATGATCCATTGAGGTTAACTCTTGAGCCCAAGCTGATTTAGTTTTGGCAATTACTGTTCGTCGTTCTTGGCGATCTTGATCCCCAGCGTTTGCACTAAGTTTTACCAATAAAGATACTGCCACCTTTTTTGCGTCGCCAATAATACCAATTGTAACAGGTTTTGTTAATCCAATCCTATCGGCATTTATATCCACCTGAATAATGGCCGCATCTTTAGGCCAATAATCAATGCCATATCCAGGCAATGTTGAGAATGGATTAAGTCTTGTACCTAGTGCAAGCACTACGTCCGCTTGAGAAATCAGTTCCATTCCTGCCTTTGATCCGTTGTAACCAAGTGGCCCTGCAAATAACGGATGTGAGCCTGGAAATGCATCATTATGCTGATAACCACAACAAACAGGAGCATCTAGGCGTTCCGCTAATTTTATTGTTTCAGAAATGGCTCCACCAATAACGACGCCAGCACCATTCAAGATTACTGGATTTTTAGCATTACTTAAAAGGATAGCAGCTTTTTTAATGGCCTCTTCCCCGCCACCAGGTAGCTCGAAATCTACAATGGCTGGCAATTCAATATCTATAACTTGTGTCCAATAATCTCTTGGAACATTTATTTGAGCCGGCGCTGAGGCGCGTTTGGCTTGCATAATAACTCTATTCAATACTTCCGCTATTCTAGAAGGGTCTCTCACCTCTTCTTGGTAAGCTACCATATCCTTAAATAATGCCATTTGCTCCACTTCTTGAAAACCACCTTGCCCAATGGTTTTATTAGCAGCTTGGGGCGTAACCAACAAAAGTGGTGTATGATTCCAATAAGCCGTCTTTACAGGTGTTACAAAATTAGTAATTCCAGGTCCATTCTGAGCAATCATCATTGACATTTTTCCAGAAGCTCGAGTGTACCCATCTGACATCATTCCAGCATTGCACTCATGAGCTGCATCCCAAAATTTAATTCCAGCTTGTGGAAATAAATCTGAAATTGGCATCATCGCGGAGCCAATGATCCCAAACGCATGTTCTATCCCATGAATCTGTAAAACTTTTACAAATGCTTCTTCTGTTGTCATCTTCATACAAAATTATTCCTTATTAAACTAAATATACTCGCTCAAAAAATTATTACGATTAAACTCAAAAATTCCCAATAGACAATGTTTTTAACCAAATACTGATGATAACGCTACATCCATTGATGAAATTATTTCATTAATATCATCTTTGGTAGCTATCAATGCTGGAGACAAACAAAGAGTGTTGTTTAAGCCCGGCAAGGATCTATTTGTCATCCCAATTATAACACCCTGCGACATACAATTTGCCGCCACTGCCGTCACTAATTTTTCATCCATCGGCTCTCTACTATTACGATCTTTTACCAACTCAGCTCCCAAAAACAATCCTTTGCCTCTAACTTGGCCAATAACCTTATGCTTATCTTGCAAATTTCTTAGTTGATCTATCGCATAATTACCCATTTCAATGGTATTCGTCAGTAAATCCTCATCTTCTATTATTTTGATATTTTCGAGTGCAGCAGCCGGTCCTGCAGTGCAACCACCAAAAGTTGAGATGTCCCTAAAATAGTTCAATGGATCATCTGAGTTGTCTTTAAACATATCAAACACCGCTTCAGTAGTAACGGCACAGCTAATAGCAGCGTAACCAGATGCAACTCCTTTTGCCATCGTAACAAAATCAGGTTGAACTCCGTAATGTTGGTAACCAAACCATGTACCTGTTCTTCCAACACCACATACAACCTCGTCGATATGGAGCAAGATATCATATTTTTTACAGAGCGCTTGAATACCTTCCCAATAACCGTCTGGTGGCGTTATTACTCCTCCTCCTGCGGTTACCGGTTCCAAACACATCAAACCAATCGTATCTGGCCCCTCTCTCAAAATAACCTCTTCCGTTGCCTTCACCACCTGTTCGCCATAGTTTTCTGAGCTTTCGAACTGACTTCGATACTCTAAGCAGTGTGGAACCTCAACAAAACCCGGCGTAAAAGGTCCATATTGAGCCGCTCTTTGTGGCTGCCCGCTGGCAGATAAGCATGTTATTGTAGTTCCATGATAGTCACGATCACGGTATAGAATTTTATTTTTTTTACCACCGTACTTTTTTTCTGATATCTGACGAACCATTTTGAATACTTTTTCATTCGCTTCAGAACCAGAATTTGCATAGTAAACTCTACTCAAACCTGGCATTTTTTGAAGCAACTTCTCAGCAAACATTGAACCAGGTATTGAACCCGCGGTTTGCGCAAAATAATTGAGCTTTATGAGTTGATCACGTACTGCGTTTGCGATACTTTCTCGGCCATAGCCAACATTTACTGTCCAAACTCCACCAGACACCGCATCTATATGTTCTTTTCCATGTGCATCCCACACCCGCATACCTTTTCCCTCAACAATAATTCTGGGATCCGCATTTTCGAAAACTGCATGTTGGCTCAAATGGTGCCAGATATGTGCTCTGTCACTCTCAACTACCGCAGTAATATCATTAGCATTAAGGTGTTGGTTCATAAGCTTTCTCCTTAAAAAATCTTTGCAATATGTTTATCACAAAATTAATTCTATAAAAACCGAATCTTTTTTCTAACATTCGAGTATTTAGTTTAAAGTATTACTAACGATTTACAAACGTTGAAAATGTGACGTGCCAGATTCATGGTAATAGAATGGAATTCCATCATTACGGCTACCTTTCAATTTAGATATCACCTCCGAAAGCACTATTTCAGTGACAAACGGGAGATCAAGATTGTGGGCAGAATTTAATTCTATCCATTGCAAATGGCTAAGTTCACCAGAGGCTTTTGAAAAATCATCTAAATCACCTTTAATATTATGTGAACTTAATAAAAAAAATCTTGCATCAAATCTTCTAGAACGCCCCGGCGGCGTGATGGCACGAAAAACAAACTCAATATTATCAGCGTTGGGTTGATATCCCGAGGCAAAAAACCCTTTCCAATTTTCTGGAATCAAATTTATCTTGTTTTCAAACTTAGATCCCAAGATTAATCCAGTTTCTTCCCATAACTCCCTGATGCCGGCAGCAATGAGTGGCTTCGCCAATGCAGGATCTGCTTTCACTCTTAACTGATTAAGACACTTCAATGGGATATCGCCGTTGAAATTTATTTCCGAGTCGCCTTGGTCTAATGCACCACCTGGAAAAACGAACTTATTTGGCATAAAAGAAGCATTCTGTCCTCTTTGCCCCATGAGCACATGAGGATTTTTTTTTGAACCGCGCAGCAAAATAACAGTAGCTGCATTTCTAATTTCCATTTTTTCCATCACGAACCCTATCTAATTACCATCAAGCGTCATACACTAAATTTCCAAATATTTTTTAGACACTCAAAATCCATGCATACTCTTAGCCCATTGTAGCCATATCAATGCTTCTTTTATTCTTGGCAGCAGGTAAAGAGCTAATACAATTGCTAATAAACCAAATCCTACTGCCATTGTTGATGGCTCAGGTCTTAATGTTTCATAACAGACCAAAATCAAAGGTACCAGTAGATGTCCCAAAACCAGTATAGTGATGTAAGCAGGCCCATCATCAGCCCTTTGGTAGTGATATTTTCGTAAGCATGAATTACAGTTAATTGACACTTTCAGATAAGATTTCATTAATTTACTTTTCCCACAGTTTGGGCAAAGCATTTTCCATCCCAGAAACATTGCATTTCCAAAAGATCGATCAGATTCAGTAGTCATAATTTTCCTCTGGATATAAGTTATGTTCGTTAATAAGGTAATGTTGTTACTCAAATATCAATTGCGGCCACTTGTCGCAAATAAACGAATATTTTAATCCCAATCAAGAGTAATTAGTCAGGCATTGTTTTGGAAATCTATATTTTGTTACTTTTATTTTTCGCTGGCCTATTCGCCGGTATCTTAAATGCTGTAGCCGGTGGCGCAACTTTTTTTACGTTTCCAGCACTTATGTTAGCTGGACTTTCTCCGCTTTCAGCAAATGCTACCAATTTTATAGCTACAGCACCCGGTAATATTGCTGCTTTACCAGCATTTTGGAATGAATTGAAACTAATTGGTAAAAAGATCTTTGCACCATTAATTATTTCGGCGATTGGAGGCCTCATAGGGGCTTTTATTCTATTCAGTTTGGGAGCAAATATATTTAAAAATTTGGTTCCATACTTAATGGGTTTTGCAACAATATTATTCATATCAGCACCAAAACTACGACGGTTAGTTATAAAAACAAACTTTCAATCCAAAATGATGCCTTTAGTACTTCTTTTGTCTTTCGCCATTTATGGTGGTTACTTTGGAGCTGGACTAGGTCAAATTGCTCTGGCTGTCTTAATATTAATTGGATTTGAAAACCTGCACACAGCTAATGCAATGAAAAATGCTGTAATTGCTTCTATTAGCCTGCCCGCTTCTGTGATTTATATATACTCTGGTGAGGTTTTCTGGCCGTATGCATTGATTATGTGCATCGGATCAGCAATCGGTGGTTTTGCAGGTGGCAAAATTTCAAAATCAATACCACAAGTTTATTTAAGAGTTTTTATAATTTTCTTTGGTACTATTTTGACGATTTATTATTTTATGATTAATTAAGTAATTATAATTTAATTAACAAATTTAGAGGTTTATCATGAATGCCGAAAAAGCAGAGTTGATTGCTATCAACGCTTTAACATGGATACTTCAAAACCCTACTTATTTATCATCATTTATTGGAATTACTGGTGCCACAACTAGTGATTTTCAAGAAAATGCTACCGAGATACCGTTTTTAGGTTCAATTCTTGATTTTGTTCTGAGTTCAGATGAATATACTTTAGAATTTTGCAATTCACACAATTTTGACCAGCAATCGATTTTTATTGCTAGGCAGTTTTTACCTGGTAGTAATTTGCCAAATTGGACTTAATAACTGTGATAGAAACATAAATCTTAAACTTAATTAATGTTTACGTGACCCCTAAGAACAATACAAGAACACCGCTTTTAATCATATCAAAAACAGTTTATACATTTTTCAATAAATTTAAAATTTGAGATATTAGTATGACCACTTCTTTATCTGCTCGCGCATCAGCGGCAAGATCACAGATTTATCTTGACGATTTAAATGAAGAACAACGTCAAGCAGTCGAGAAAATCGACGGACCAGTTCTGATGCTAGCAGGCGCTGGAACTGGGAAAACAAGAGCTTTGACAACAAGAATTGTTCACATTTTAAATTTAAGAAAAGCCCGTCCAAACGAAATTTTAGCGGTGACCTTTACCAATAAAGCGGCTAGGGAAATGAAAAACCGTATTCGCTCTAATGTTGGCGATGTGATTGAAGGAATGGCTTGGGTAGGTACATTTCATTCAATCTGTGTAAAAATGTTGAGGTCTAATGCTGAACTGGTCGGTTTAAAATCAAATTTCACTATACTTGATACCGATGATCAATTGCGGCTGCTTAAACAGCTAATTCAAGCAGAAGATATCGATGAAAAGCGCTGGCCGCCTAGACTGTTAGCTCACCTTATTGATAATTGGAAAAATAGAGCCATTAGACCAGATAATATTCCAATTAATGAAACCTCTTTATTTAATGATCGAGGAGGAGAGCTTTATTCTTTTTACCAGCAGCGGTTAAGATCTTTAAATGCTGTAGATTTTGGTGATTTACTTTTACATGCTGTAACAATTTTACAAAATAATAGTGATATTTTAACCCGTTACCACAGACAATTTAAATACATTTTGGTCGATGAGTATCAAGACACTAACATTGCTCAATATCTTTGGTTAAGATTGCTAGCGTCATCTCACCAAAATATATGTTGTGTTGGGGATGATGATCAATCAATTTATGGCTGGCGTGGAGCAGAAGTAGGGAACATCTTGAAATTTGAAAAAGATTTCCAGAATTCCACTGTTATTCGCCTCGAGCAAAACTACAGGTCCACAGAGCATATTTTAGGAGCGGCGTCTCATTTAATAAATGGAAATAAAGAAAGATTAGAAAAAACACTTTGGACTGATCAAAGCGGTGGTAGTAAAGTAAAATTAATTGGACATTGGGATGGGGATGAAGAAGCTCGCTGGATAGGAGACGGAATTGAAGCAGCCGAATTAGGGAACTCAAGCAAGGACCCTGTAAGTCCAGAAAACACTGCAATTCTTGTTCGAGCATCACATCAAATGAGAGCATTTGAAGATCGCTTTATGACAATTGGGTTACCTTATCGAGTAATTGGTGGACCAAGGTTTTATGAACGTGCTGAAATTCGAGATGCAATGGCTTATTTTAGAGCGGCTATTTCTCAAGAAGATGGGTTAGCATTACAAAGAATAATAAACAAACCAAAGCGCGGCGTTGGGGAAAAAGCCCAACAGAGAATAAATTTGGAGGCACGCAATCGTAACATTTCTTTGATGGAGGCAGCAAAATCTTTATGTCACAAGGAAGGATTGTCTGGCCGGGCTAAAAAAGAACTGAGAATTCTATTGGGACAATTAGAAAGCTGGCACAGCATATCACTGGATAAAAATTATAATCACATTGAATTAGCCGAAGTTATTTTAGAAGAATCCGGATATACTGATATGTGGCAAAATGAAAAAACCCCTGACGCTCCAGGACGGTTGGAAAATTTAAAAGAGTTAGTGAAGGCTCTAGAACAATTTGAAAATTTGCAAGGGTTTTTAGAACATGTATCCCTAATAATGGACAATGAGACAGATGATGACGCTGAGAAAGTCTCTATTATGACATTACACGCTTCAAAAGGTCTCGAGTTTCAACATATTTATCTACCTGGGTGGGAAGACGGCTTATTTCCTTCTCAAAGATCGATGGACGAAAGTGGAAAGTTTGGCTTAGAAGAAGAACGAAGGTTAGCCTACGTAGGAATTACGCGTGCGGAACGATTATGTACGATAAGTTTTGTAGCAAACCGACGTATATTTGGACAATGGCAATCTGCCTTACCTTCAAGGTTTATTGATGAATTGCCTGAAAACCACATAGAAATCTTGACACCACCTGGATTATACGGTGGAAGCTTTGGTGCCGCAGCACCAAATATATCATCATTTTCAAAAATTGATAATGATCAAGAAAGTGACACTTATAATTCACCAGGCTGGCGAAGAATGAAAGAAAGATCTTCTTCTAAAGAAACTTTAGCAGTTAATAACAAAGACCCAAACATTATAGATTCTGAAGCTTTCGATATCACTGATCTAAGTGAACGAATATTCCACCAAAAATTCGGATATGGCAAAATAATTTCAAAAGATGGAGACAAATTAACCATTTTGTTTGAGAAAGCAGGTGAAAAAAAAATTCTAGCCAAGTTTATAATAAGTGCAAGCAAAATCCTTGACCCATAGTTTTGGTCAACACGAATTATTATAAATCTAACAGTTTATTCAAATTTCACCTAAAATTACACAGTTATAGGGCTTGGCCTTTTAACAAGAGCCATCTATACGATCTGACTTAGGCATCGCAAAGGAATTAGCATGAATCGGGCTAGCGCTAACATAAACCTTATGATTAAAGCGGCACGGTTTGCCGCAAAGAGGCTCCTTAGAGATTTTGGCGAAGTAGAGAACTTACAGGTAAGTCAAAAAAGCCCTAGTGACTTTGTAAGCAGAGCAGATCGCAAGGCAGAGGAAAGTATCAAAACGGATTTAACTGAAGGACGCCCAAATTATGGTTGGCTTGGCGAAGAGAGTGGTGCAAGTAAAGGGACAGACCCAACAAGACGTTGGATAGTTGATCCACTAGATGGGACCACGAACTTTTTACATGGACTTCCACATTGGTCAATTTCAATCGCTCTCGAACATAAAAATGAAATTGTTTCAGCTGTGGTTTATGATCCTTTAAAAGACGAGCTTTTCTGGGCAGAAAAAGGGTCTGGATGCTACATGAATGAAAAAAGATGTAGGGTGTCTAATAGGAAAAATTTAAATGAAATGATTTTTGCTACAGGTGTTCCTTTCGCTGGTCGAGCAGGTAAATTGTCCGATACTCTCTCAGAACTGGATAGGTTAATGCCAGTATGTGCGGGAGTAAGAAGATTTGGCGCTGCATCACTAGATTTAGCTTACGTTGCCTCAGGAAGATATGACGGGTTTTGGGAGCGCGGGCTGCAAAGCTGGGACACAGCTGCTGGAATTTTATTGGTTAAGGAGGCAGGTGGCTTGGTCGAACCAATAAACAAGGAAAATGATGTTCTAGAAGATGGTGAATTAATTGTTGGCAATGAAATAGCATTCGACAAATTTGCAAAAATTATTCGTGATAATTAATTTCAAACAATCAGAGTTAAAATAGCATTACTCGCTTTCATACTTTTTGACATCTTATCATATCTTAAATATGCAATAGCTCTTCCGCCACCCTGAGAAAACAAAGTACCACAAATCCTTTCATTTGAAATAATTTCTGTCCCAATGGGGGCTGTTCCTCGGATATTTACCGTTAAAAACCCTTTTTTTAGCTTTGTCTTATGCTTCATACGCGCGGTGACTTCTTGTCCTACAAAACAACCTTTTTTAAAATTAACTCCAGATAATTTTTCAAAACCCGCTTCAAGAATATAAGTTTCATTTGGCAAGAGTTCTACCCCTGATCTCGGAATACATGCGTCAACATATAATTGATTCCAATCAGTTATAGGCACGCCTCCTTTAACACTATAAAGACGCCAACCTAGACTAGGATGACGAGGATCTTCAAATGCTCCATCTGGAATCGCTCCCTGCCCTATTGATACAGGCAGATCAATAGCACTAATACTAACATCAGCTCTTAATTTATACAACAATAGCCTTGATACAAAAGCTTCTGATAGTGACTCGTCAATATCTATTAAAATATCGTCATCACCACGAATAAGGAAAAAATCGCTGAGATACTTTCCTTGAGGCGTGAGAAGTGCAGAGTAAGTAAGGCCATTTGAAATATCATTTGTTATTAATCCACTTAGGAAACTTTCTCTATCACTTCCACTGATTTTAATAACCTGACGATTTTCACAAGATTCTAGTATCATTTTTTTTCATCTTTAATAATAAACTTACACGATTATTACTGTTCATAAAATAATTAAGGTAGCAATCAATTTTCTATTTAAAATAAAATATATATGAAAATTAAATGCAAATTTAACAAATGTTAAGCGAAATTTCTCTCACTAATACGAAGTGTCTTGTTTTTACTAGAGATACCGCCTAGGTATGCGGCGATTTTGAAACCTCACTTGGAGAAATAAATGGGACGAGCTAAAATAGCGCTAATTGGTGCAGGTAATATAGGTGGTACTCTGGCACATCTTGCTGCTATGAAAGAATTAGGGGACATCGTTGTTTTTGATATTGCAGACGGATTACCTCAAGGTAAATCCTTAGATATCGCGGAGTGTGGGCCAGTTGCAGGATTTGACGTAAAACTTCGAGGGGCGAATGATTATACTGAAATAAAAGATGCGGATATCTGCATTGTTACAGCTGGGGTAGCTAGAAAGCCAGGCATGAGTAGAGACGACTTGTTAGGTATTAATTTAAAAGTGATGAAATCTGTTGGTGAAGGAATAGCTAAATTCGCGCCGAATGCCTTTGTTATCTGTATTACTAATCCTCTTGATGCGATGGTTTGGGCACTACAGAAATTTTCTAGGCTACCGCCAAATAAAGTCGTTGGGATGGCTGGTATACTCGACAGTGCGAGATTTAGACATTTTCTTTCAGAAGAATTTAACGTTTCAATGCGTGATGTTTCGGCATTCGTATTAGGTGGGCATGGCGATACAATGGTCCCACTCACCCGCTACTCAACAGTGGCTGGTATTCCATTACACGATTTAGTTGAAATGGGTTGGACGACAAATGAAAAATTGGAATCAATTATACAACGAACCCGTGACGGCGGAGCTGAAATTGTAGGATTATTGAAAACTGGTTCCGCTTTTTATGCCCCCGCTACATCTGCAATTGAAATGGCTGAAGCATACTTAAAAGACCAAAAGAGAGTTCTTCCTTGCGCTGCATATGTAGAAAACGCTTACGGTTTAGACGGTACTTATGTGGGGGTCCCAACAATAATAGGGGCAAATGGTATTGAAAAAATAATTAATATTAAACTGAATAAAGAAGAAAAGATAATGTTTGATAAGTCTGTCGAAGCAGTCAATGGATTGATTGAAGCGTGCAAAAATATTGATAATTCATTAAAATAAATCACAGATTTATCTTTTGTGATCACAAAATATTTTTTGTGATCACAAAATCAATTAATTTAATATCTTAATCCATTTATTTAGAATTTTACATTTATTAAGTTATATTTGTGTGCAACCTATTTAAAAATAAATTATATAGGTCTTCGATGAATATCCACGAATATCAGGCTAAGGCCTTACTTTCCAAATACAACATACCGACTTCTAATGGACGTCTAGTACTTGCTCCAGAGGAAGCAATCATAAAAGCTAACGAGATGGACGGGCCTTTGTGGGTTGTTAAAGCCCAGATTCACGCTGGAGGACGTGGCAAAGGTAAGTTTAAGGAGATAGTTGCAGGAAATAAGGGCGGAGTGAGAATAGTAACTTCGGCTCAAGCTGCTGCCGATGAAGCAAAAAATATGCTTGGTAATACCCTTGTAACTCACCAAACAGGCCCACATGGGAAGCAAGTTAACCGAATTTATATTGAAGACGGTTCAGAAATAGAAAAAGAACTCTATTTGGCTCTTTTGGTTGACCGAAATTCCTGCAGAATAACATTTGTTTGTTCAACAAAAGGTGGAATGAATATTGAGGATGTTGCAGCAAAAAATCCAAAAGATATTATTAATTTTTCTGTTGATCCAGCTTCAGGTATGTCGCCATTTTATGGAAGGCAGATTGCATTCAATCTAGGCTTAAAAGGAAAACAAATTGGTCAATGCGTAGAACTAGTTAGTAACTTGTATAAGTTATTTGTAGATAAAGACGTAGAGATGCTAGAAATCAATCCACTGATTATCACTAAACATGGTGAACTTAAATGCTTAGATGCCAAGATGGGTTTTGATGAGAACGCCATATTTAGAAATGATGATATTGCAAAATTAAGAGACGAAACAGAAGAAGATGCAAAAGAATTGGCAGCTTCCAAATTTGACCTTAATTATATTGCGCTCGATGGTGAAATAGGATGCATGGTTAATGGAGCTGGGTTAGCGATGGCCACCATGGATATAGTAAAACTATATGGTGCAGAGCCTGCAAACTTTCTTGATGTAGGAGGTAGCGCAACAAAAGAAAGAGTTACTGAAGCATTTAAAATTATAACGTCTGATAGGAATGTGAAAGGTATTTTAGTAAATATATTTGGTGGAATAATGCGGTGTGACGTTATTGCAGAGGGCGTAGTTGCAGCTGTAAAAGAAGTGGGGCTGAAAGTTCCACTCGTAGTTCGCCTCGAAGGAACTAATGTTGATCGAGGAAAAGAAATTATAAATACTTCAGGGTTAGATGTGATAGCAGCTGACGATTTAGGCGATGCTGCTAAAAAGATTGTACTGGCAGTTAAAAAATAGCAAAATTAGGGAATACAGAATGTCCATCTTAATAGACAAACATACAAAAGTAATCTGCCAAGGGTTAACAGGGTCACAAGGTACATTCCATTCAGGACAAGCTATTGATTATGGAACGAAAATGGTGGGAGGTGTCACTCCTGGAAAAGGTGGGCAAGTTCACTTAGGTCTTCCAGTGTTTAACTCAGTTCATGAAGCAAAAGAAACCACCCAAGCAAATGCAACTTCTATTTATGTCCCACCACCATATGCAGCTGATAGTATTTTGGAAGCCATTGATGCCGAAATGGAATTAATTGTCTGCATAACAGAGGGTATTCCAGTACTAGACATGGTAAAGGTTAAAAGAGCCCTAATAAATAGCAAATCAATACTTATTGGCCCAAATTGCCCGGGAATTATAACTCCGGATGCATGCAAAATAGGAATTATGCCAGCCCATATCCATAAGCGAGGCTCCGTTGGAGTAGTATCAAGATCCGGGACATTAACTTATGAAGCGGTTGGACAGACAACTGCTACTGGATTAGGGCAATCAACATGTGTTGGGATCGGGGGAGATCCAGTCAAAGGAACAGAGCACATAGATGTTTTAGAATGGTTCCTTAACGATGACGAAACACAATCAATTATAGTGATTGGCGAGATTGGTGGATCAGCTGAAGAAGAAGCTGCACAATTTTTAAAAGATGAGGCGCGCAAAGGTAGGTCAAAACCAACAGCAGGCTTTATTGCAGGAAGAACAGCACCACCGGGTAGAAGGATGGGACATGCTGGAGCGATCGTTGCTGGTGGAAAAGGTGGAGCAGAAAATAAAATTGAAGCGATGAAATCTGCTGGGATAATAGTAGCAGAAAGTCCTGCTGATCTGGGGATTTCAGTATTGAAAGCAATTGGATAAATGAGCAAGATTTTCAAATTAACAATAAAGCAAGAAATTTAACTGATTTCTATTTTATGAGGTAATCAATTGTCAGATATTAATGAAAACTCGTCTTTACGCTCAAAAAGCTTTCTGCAGGGCAATACAACGGAATATCTAGAAAATTTGCACATAAAGCTGTCAGAAAACGCCCAAGATTTAGATCCAAAATGGTATGAATTCTTCAAAACCATTGGGGACGATACCTTAGACGTGGAAAAAAAGATCTCTGGACCTTCATGGGCAAGAGCGGACTGGCCACCAGTAAACTATGAAGAATTTGAAACTAATCTAAACTTTGAGCATAACCACGTAGAACAAATAAAATCCAAAGCAATAAAAAATGGTATAAGTGTCGATGAAAATGGGCTGAGGCAAGCAGTTTTAGATTCTGTTAGGGCACTCATGCTAATTAGAGCATATAGAATTAGAGGCCATCTTGCTGCTAATTTAGATCCTTTGAATATTTTAATAAATGATACTCATCCAGAATTACAACCAGCAAATTACGGATTCCACGAACGCGATATGGATCGTCCAATTTATATTGATAATGTCTTAGGTCTAGAATTAGCATCGATGAGAGAAATTGTTAATATCGTACAACGGACATATTGTGGAACTTTTGCACTCCAATACATGCACATATCTAATCCTAATGAAAGTCAGTGGTTAAAAGAAAGAATTGAAGGTTACGGAAAAGAAATAAGCTTCACCCAAAAAGGTAGAAAAGCAATCTTAAACAAGCTTGTAGAAGCTGAAGGTTTTGAAAAGTTTTTACACGTGAAATATATGGGTACCAAACGGTTTGGTTTAGATGGTGGCGAGGCTTTAATCCCAGCAATGGAACAAATTATAAAACGAGGTGGCGCTTTAGGTGTTAAAGATATAATAATTGGCATGCCCCATCGGGGTAGGTTAAATGTTCTAGCTAACGTTTTAGCAAAACCACTCAGAGCCATTTTCAATGAATTTCAGGGGGGTAGTTTTAAGCCCAAGGAAGTCGATGGGTCAGGAGATGTGAAGTATCATTTAGGTGCAAGCTCTGATCGTGAATTTGATGGAAATAAAGTTCATCTATCTTTAACAGCCAATCCAAGTCATTTAGAAGCTGTTAATCCGGTTGTGCTCGGTAAAGCAAGAGCAAAACAAGAGCAATATGACGATGATACCCGTCTAAGTGTAATGCCCATCTTACTGCATGGCGACGCTGCATTTGCTGGCCAGGGTGTTGTTGCAGAATGCTTTGGTCTTTCTGGTTTAACTGGACATCGTACTGGCGGCACGATGCATATTGTTATAAATAATCAAATTGGATTTACTACAGCACCTCATTTTAGCCGTTCCTCGCCCTATCCCACAGATATTGCTTTAATGGTTGAAGCTCCAATTTTTCATGTCAATGGTGATGACCCAGAAGCAGTTGTTCATGCCGCTAGAGTAGCAACCGAATTTCGTCAAAAATTTGCAAAAGATGTTGTGTTGGATATTTTTTGTTACCGTCGTTTTGGACATAATGAAGGTGATGAACCCATGTTCACACAACCATTTATGTATAAAACTATAAAAAAACATAAAACAACATTGCAGTTATATAGTGACAGATTGATTGCGGATGGGTTAATGCCTGAAAGCGAAATAGAAAATAGTAAAACCAATTTTCAGGAAATTTTAAAAAAGGAGTTTGAGGCGGGAAAAGATTACAAACCAAATAAAGCTGATTGGTTGGATGGTAGATGGTCACACCTTAATCAGAATAAGGAGAATTATCAACGAGGTAGCACTTCAATTTCTTCGAAGTCCTATGATAAAATAGGGGAAGCACTAACAACAAAGCCTAAAACATTTCAACTGCATAAAACAGTTGAACGACAATTGGTCAGTAAATCAGAAATGCTTAAAACTGGCAAAGCAATAGATTGGCCCACCGGTGAAGCCTTGGCTTTTGGCTCCCTATTGCTCGAGGGCTTTCCTGTTAGGTTATCAGGTCAAGATAGTGCACGTGGAACGTTTAGCCAAAGACACTCAGTTTTAATTGATCAAGAAACAGAAGAAAGATTATATCCGTTAAATCATCTCGATAAAAATCAAAAATTCTATGAAGTTATCGATAGTATGCTTTCAGAATATGCCGTTTTAGGTTTTGAGTATGGGTATTCTTTATCAGAACCAAATGCATTAGTAGTTTGGGAAGCTCAGTTTGGAGACTTTGCAAATGGAGCCCAAATCATGTTTGATCAATTTATCAGTTCGGGCGAACGTAAATGGCTTAGAATGTCAGGTTTAGTGATGTTGTTACCACATGGATTTGAGGGTCAAGGGCCTGAACATTCATCAGCCAGACTAGAACGATTCTTACAAAATTCAGCAGAAGAGAATTGGATAATTGCTAATTGTACTACACCCGCAAATTATTTTCATATATTGCGTCGGCAACTACACCGAACCTATCGAAAACCACTGGTCCTAATGACCCCAAAATCGCTATTAAGAAACAAAGTTGCTGTTTCAGAAAAAAAGGAATTTACTGAAGGGTCTAGTTTCCACCGAATCTTATGGGATGATGCTCAAAAAGGCATTTCTCAAACAAAACTTAAAGAAGATGGTAAAATTAAACGAATTGTCGCTTGTTCTGGAAAAGTTTATTATGATCTTTTGAGGGAAAGAGATACACACAATTTAACAGATACTTACCTCTTAAGAGTAGAACAATTATATCCCGTTCCAACGCTGGCGCTCACTAAAGAACTTAATAGATTTAAAAATGCAGAACTGATTTGGTGTCAAGAAGAACCTAAGAACCAAGGCGCATGGAGCTTTATTGAACCTAATCTTGAACAAATTTTAGGGCGTTTAAAAATTAAAGCTAAAAGAGCAAATTTTGTTGGTAGGTCCCGGTCAGCATCTCCTGCCACTGGCCTTGCAAGCCAACACAAAGAACAACAAGAAAAGCTTGTATTTGAAGCTCTTAATCTAGAAGGGAATTAACGAATGGAAACGGAAGTTCGCGTACCGACATTAGGTGAAAGTGTTACTGAGGCTACCGTTGCTACTTGGTTTAAAAAACCTGGCGATCCCGTGGCTTTAGATGAAATGCTCTGTGAATTAGAGACGGACAAAGTTACAGTAGAAGTTCCCTCGCCTGTAACTGGGATGCTGCAAAAAATTATAGTTAAAGAAGGCCAAACTGTAGGCGTTGATGCACTTTTAGCAATATTATCGGAAGAAGAAATTTTGAAGATAAAAATCGATGAAGATGAAACCAAACAGGAAACTTCACAAGAAGAAAGATTAATTGATAAAGACATAGAAAACGCGCCATCTGCAAAAAAAATAATGATTGAGAAAGGTCTTGATCCTAGCAAAATAGTTGGAACAGGTAGAGACGGTCGAATAATGAAGTCAGATGTTCAAGATTTATCGATATCATCAAATTCTAATATTAATATTGAAACTAAGAATAATGATGAGCATCAAGAACGAGTGAAGATGAGCCGTCTTCGTCAAACAATATCAAGTAGATTAAAAGAAGCACAAAATACTGCAGCCATTTTGACCACCTACAACGAAGTGGATATGTCCGAAATAAAGAAGATAAGAAGTGATTATAAAGAGCTATTTATTAAGAAGCACGAGGTCAATCTTGGTTTCATGTCTTTTTTTGTAAAAGCTTGTAGTCATGCATTATTAGAAATTCCAGAGATAAATGCTGAAATCGATAATGATGAAATTGTTTATAAAAACTATGTCCATATGGGAGTGGCTGTTGGAACGCCAAATGGTTTGGTAGTTCCAGTAATTAAGAATACACATAAATTAAACTTTGCAGAAATTGAAAAAGAAATTGCAAGATTGGGTAGAAAGGGTCGTGATGGAAAGTTAACTATAGACGAAATGCAAGGAGGGACTTTTACCATATCAAATGGTGGTATTTATGGCTCTTTGATGTCTTCTCCAATTTTAAATCCACCTCAATCTGGAATATTAGGCATGCATAAGATTCAAGAGCGACCTATCGCCATGGAAGGACAAATTATTATCCGTCCAATGATGTACTTAGCCCTCTCTTATGATCACAGATTAGTTGATGGCAAAGGGGCCGTGACCTTCTTAGTTAGAGTGAAAGAAGCACTCGAAGATCCTCGACGATTGTTAATGGATCTATAATGATTGAATTTGACCACATAGCCATCGGTGCTAGCAATTTAACAGATGGAGTCGATTGGGTAGAAAACCAATTGCAGGTTAAAATTCCTTTTGGTGGAAAACATGGCAAAATGGGAACCCATAATCATGTATTGTCTTCAGGTAATAACACATATTTGGAGGTGCTAGCAAAAGACCCATTAGCTCCACCTAGCAATACACCCAAATGGTTTGGATTAGATGACCCAAAGGTAGAGCTCTCTCTTTATAAAGCTCCTCGAATAATTGGCTGGGTTTGTAGATCAAAAAATATCAACCGAACCCTGGCGGTTTTGGAAGATTTGGGAATAGAGACAGATTTTGGCAAACCAATTGAAATGAGCCGTGGAAATTTGAAATGGAAATTTTCTTTGCGTAAAGATGGCCTAATCCCACTTTGGGGCTCTGCTCCAATCTTTATAGAATGGCCAGATTCAAAACATGTTTCGAATCACATGACCGATGAAGGGTTACGCTTTAAAAGATTGCATATAGCAACTCCACATGAAAACGCTCTTCAAAACCTCTTATGGACCCTTGATTTTAATGATGATCGTTTCTCAATTGATAAGGCCCGAGACACATGTATCACAGCGACTTACCAATTGAAGGATGGTCGAGAAGTGTCAATAAATCAGCGTAAAACAAGGAATTAAATATGACTAATTTTGATGTGATTGTGATTGGTGGAGGTCCTGGTGGTTATGTTTGCGCAATCAGATGTTCACAATTGGGTTTAAAAACAGCCTGTATTGATGCTAGCCCGGCACTTGGTGGAACTTGTTTGAATGTGGGATGCATCCCTTCTAAAGCTTTATTACATGCTAGCCATCAGTTACATGAAGCAAAGCATAATTTTGCAAAAATGGGCCTAATCTCTGAGCCACCTATTATCAATTGGAAAAAAATGCAAGAATACAAAGACATAATAATAAGGCAAAACACGCAAGGTATTGAATTTTTATTTAAAAAAAATAAGGTTCAGTATATCAATGGCCATGCACGCTTTACAAATAAAAACGAAATCCAAGTCGATGGCAAAACCTACACTGGCAACAATATTGTTATAGCTACTGGCTCAGAGGCGACTTCGTTACCAGGAATAGACATAGATGAAGAATTAATTGTCAGTTCAACAGGAGCATTAAGCTTAAAGAAAATACCAAACAGGCTGGTTGTTATAGGTGGGGGGGTCATTGGGCTGGAATTAAGTAGTGTATATAATCGTTTAGGAACAGAAGTGACTGTATTAGAATACCAAAACTCAATTACTCCTGAGATGGATAAAGATATATCAAAGAACCTACAGCGTATTTTGAAGCAACAAGGTATCAAATTTGAAACAAATTGCGCTGTAAATGCAGTCCGGAAATATAAAAATAAATTAACAGTAAAGTATAAAAATAATAAAACAGAAAGTAGTGAGATCATTGAGGCAGATATTGTTTTAGTAGCTACTGGAAGAAAAGCACATTCTAAAGAATTATCCTTTGAAGAAATTGGAGGGACTGTCGATGAAAGAGGAGGTATAGAAACAGATATTAGAAACTTGACAAACTTGTCATCAATTTACGCAATTGGCGATGTTACTAATGGACCGATGCTGGCGCATAAGGCGGAAGAAGAAGGTATTGCCGTAGCTGAAACAATAGCAGGGCAAAAAAGCCATATTAATTTTAACCACATACCAAATGTTATTTACACAAATCCAGAAGTGGCTTCTGTTGGAATGACCGAAGAAATGTTGAAAGAGAATGATAAAGATTACAAAGTTGGAAAATTTAATTTTGCTGGCAATGGGCGAGCTAAATTAGTTTTCTCATCTGCTGGATTTGTCAAATTATTAACTGATAATAAGACAGACAGAATCTTGGGCTGTCACATAATAGGGCCTAATGCAGGCGATATAATACATGAAGTCTGTGTTGCTATGGAGTTTGGTGCGTCAGCTCAAGATTTGGCTATGACTTGCCATGCACATCCCACATTTTCTGAAGCAATCAAAGAAGCTGCACTTTCTTGTGGCGATGGTGCAATACATTCCTAAATTATTTCTTTAACAAATCTTTTGGTTACCTAACCAGCATCCTAAGCCCATTTGTTACATCAGTTTGAACCATTAGTCTTAATTTTGGTTCGTCGCTTGATTTTAATGCAGCCAATATAGAAACATGATGCCGTGGGGCCTCCTGGACATTTATTTTTTCATAAAGTTCTCTCATTGTTGGCCCTATTTGCAACCAAATATTTTCAACCAAGGCTAACATTGCTGGTGCTTGCGCCCTTAGATACAAGCTGCGATGAAATTCCAAGTTTGCCTGAACATAAGAAATAGGTTCTTTTTGTATAACTGCTTGTGCAATACGACTATTAATAAGTTGCATTCTATCAATCAGTGCTAAATGTGCACGCGGGAGAGCACGCGCTGCTATTTCAGGTTCTAATAAACCTCTTAAGGCCGTCAGCTCTTCTAAACGATCGTTATTTAATATAGGTGTCATAAAACGTCCAGTATTAGTAACAATCAGTGCGCCTTCAGCAGCTAACCGACGAAGCACCTCTCTTGCGGGTGTCATTGACACCTCATATAATTCACCCAAACCCCTTAAGGTCAACGAATGACCCGGCTTTAAACCTCCTAACATAATTTTTTGACGTAATTCTCTATAGATTTTATCTTGTAAAGAAGGTTCACTTAATTTTGGATCATTAATCATCTACGCAATATGTGATCACAAAAAACAATTGTCAACACAAAAAGAACTAATTTACCATTATGTGATCACAAATTAATCATCGTTAATTGTTATTTCTTTTACCAAAATAAAATACTTGAAAGGCAGTATTCGGCCAATCCTAAAAATTAAGGAGAAAAACCGAGGAAAGTTAATTACGCTCTTATTACCTAACATTCCATTTGCTATTATTTCTGCTGCTTTTTCAGTAGACATCTTAAAAGGCATATGGAATTTATTTTTTAAAGTAAGTTTTGTACCAACAAACCCAGGATTAAATAACTGAACCCTAATTTTCGTTTTATAAAAATCAGCAGTTAAATTTTCAGCAAGATGCATCAAAGCTGCTTTACTTGCGCCATATCCGATTGCCCCTTGTAATCCGGTAAAACCAACCAGTGAACCAATAATTACAATATGTCCCTCATTTCGATTAACAAAGTCAAGAATACATGCGCCCAAAACACGTAAAGCACCCATAAAATTTGTATCAGCCATTTTAATTGCCTCTGGTTTATTCCAATCTTGAGCATGCATCGACGTATAATCCCCAGCCAAGTAAACGACTCCATCAATTTTACCAACCGATGCGAAGGCAGATTTTACACTATCAAGGTTAGTAACATCGCATCGCGGTGATGTCGAAATTGCTGATGATAAATTAACGCATAAACTTAAAGCTGAAACTGGAGAGTTATGCATCTGTTTGGCCGCAACCCAAGCGCCCTTAGTTTTCAACAGCTGGTTACCAAAACTTTTACAACCATTCATTCGAATTTAGTTTTGCAAATTACAATGTAACCATCTATTAAAAAACAAATTCAATGTTGGGAGCATATAATGCAACACGGTGCAATCGCTAGAATGCAACACTTTTCTATGGAAGTAAGCAATACAGACAAGTCTATAGAGTTTTATAGAAAAATTTTAGGATTTAAGTTAACTGAACGACATCCAGCTTTTGAAGTAACAGCAATACCAGTTGAATTGACTTTTATGAGATTGGGTGATGCCCATCATGAATTGGTTTTAGTACATAATCCAAAAAAATCTTATCATAAAAGACCCACTAAACCAGAAGATGATCTTGAGGGACCACCCTCTTTTCATCACTTTGCTCTTGAGTGTGACAGTAGAGAAGATTGGCTTAAAGTGGTGCAAACCATAAATGAAAATTCTATTGAAGTTGTGCGCGGTCCAGTTGTTCATAGTGGTTATGTCGCCGCTGGTGATGGATCATGGGGTGAAAATGAAGCAATTTATATACTTGACCCAGATGGCCACAGAGTGGAAATTTTTTGGGCGTTAGCCTCAATTGGTAGCGATGGCACGCATATTGATTTCAAAGGACAAAAGGTTCCAGGAACCAAAACAGAAGAACTTTGACTAATAATTCTGAAATAGCGATTGTTGGCATGGGCCCAACTGGAGCATCATTAGCTAATCTTTTAGCTAATCGAGGTGTGTCCGTGGCAATATTTGAAAAACAGAGTAAATCTTACCCTCTGCCTCGAGCAGTCCATTTTGATGGTGAAGTTATGCGAACTTTTCAATCGATGGGCCTTGGCTCAGAAGTGTCTGAAACTTCATTAGTAAACCAAGGTATGTTATTTAAAGACTCAGATTCAAACATTTTAATTGATTGGTCTCGTTCCCAAATAATCGGACCGATGGGCTGGTACGAAAGTTATAGATTTCATCAACCAGATTTAGAGACTGTTTTGCATGAAGGTCTCAACAGGTTTTCAAATGTGAGAACCCATTACAATTCTGATGTAAAAAATATAATTGATAATGGTGAAGATGTAACTATTGAACTTGAATCGGGCGATAGACATATTAGTCAATTTCTTGTTGGCTGCGATGGTGCACAGTCCACTGTTCGTGAGTTCATAGGCGAGAAACTAACAGACCTGGGCTTTATGCAAAAATGGCTAGTAATAGATTTGATATTAAAGAAAGAACGACCTGACTTAGGTGATCATACTGTGCAAATATGTGACCCTATATCGCCAATGACCTACGTGAGGGGAACTGGTAAGCGGCGAAGATGGGAAATGCGATTAGTAGATGAAACTATTTCAAAAATCAGTCAAGAAGATGTATGGGTCAAACTAAAAAAATGGGTATCCTCAGAAGATGCTGAAATAGAACGTTCGGCGATTTATACTTTCAGATCATCTCTAGTAAATAAATGGTCCCGAGGAAACATTTTTTTAGCTGGTGACGCTGCGCATTTAATGCCACCATTTATGGGGCAAGGTATGTGCGCAGGAATAAGAGATGTTGCAAATTTGGCTTGGAAACTAGCAGCTGTTACAAATGGCGTAAATCAAGGCTTATTAGACACTTATGAAAGTGAAAGATCGTCTAATGTAAGGGAGTTTATTGATTTAACTATGCGACTCGGAAAGGTAATTAACCAAACCAGCAAGAGCCAACAAGAAACAACTAAAATGGAATCTATTTGGCCATCGTTAGGTCCAGGTTTAGGGATGCGAAATAATATTGAAGGACAGTTGGTACCTCAATTTTTATCACCTGAGCTGGAAAAAGCAGATGACTTTAGTCAAACAGGATTTTACGCTCTTAGTAATCAAAAAGATAAACTTAAATCATTAGAATTAGAAGCATGGTTAATTAAAAATAATATTTCTGATGCTTTAGTGCGTCCAGATGCGTATATTCTAGAAACACTGCCAAAAAATAAAACACAAGAAAATATAAATCAAAGGTTTGACCCAACCTATAATGATCTAATTAAGGCCGTGCCATCGCGTAAATTCGTTGGATAACAGAATTAATTTCTAATAAAAGCAGAAATCTTATTGACAAACACCCCCGATCCAACACATTTTCCGCGCTTACCACCTTGTTTAATCATTTGCCATAATTAAGGAAACTTTAATGCCAGTTGTTGTTGTAGAAAGCCCAGCAAAAGCCAAAACGATTAACAAATATTTAGGTTCTGATTATACAGTTCTAGCATCTTATGGCCATGTAAGAGACTTGCCTCCTAAAGATGGCTCAGTAGATACAAAAAACAATTTTGAAATGTTATGGGAAATTTCTGCTGGATCTCAAAAATATATTCAGGCAATTTCTGATGCATTAAAAGATGATAATAATCTTATTCTAGCAACTGACCCAGACCGTGAAGGAGAGGCAATCAGTTGGCATTTAGAAGAAGCGCTCCTTAAGAAAAAGGTTATAAACAAAACAACTGAAGTGACGCGGGTAGTTTTTAATGCCATTACTAAGTCGGCTATTACTGAGGCCATGGCTGCTCCCCGAAAAATTGATATGGAGTTGGTGGAGGCCTATTTAGCACGTAGGGCTTTAGATTATCTAGTTGGATTTAATCTTTCTCCAGTTTTGTGGCGCAAATTACCTGGAGCTAAATCAGCTGGAAGAGTACAGTCAGTATGCTTGCGATTAATTGTTGAAGCTGAAATGACTATCGAGGCTTTCAAATCTAAAGAGTATTGGACCATTAATACCACCATGGAGACACCAAGGGGAGTGAACTTTGATTCTAGACTAACAATATTAGGTGGGGTTAAGTTAGATAAATTTGACCTAAAAACAAAAGAAGCCGCTGAATTGGCGGCCCAAGCCATTAACTCACGTGACTTTACTGTTAAGTCGCTTGAAGCCAAACCAATAAACAGAAATCCAGCGGCGCCATTTATGACATCAACTTTACAGCAGGAAGCGAGTCGTAAATTTGGATTTGGTGCGAAACGAACTATGTCTATTGCTCAGCGTCTATATGAAGCTGGGCATATCACGTACATGCGAACAGATGGCATTGATATGGCCCCAGAAGCTATTATTGCCGTCCGAAAATTGGTAAACAATCGATACGGCGAAAAATTTGTTCCTAAAACATCAAGAATTTACAAAAATAAAGCAAAAAATGCCCAAGAAGCTCACGAATGTATCAGACCTACTGAAATTTCAGCTGATGCGCCAAGCTTGAATAAGTTAGATCAAGATCAAAATAAACTATACGATTTGATCTGGAAACGAACAGTGGCGAGCCAAATGGCATCTGCTAGGATGGAACGCACAACAATCGATATAATTTCAACTGATGAGCAAGTGGGATTGAGATCTTCAGGACAAGTAATACGGTTTGATGGTTTTTTAAAAGTTTATGAAGAGGGCAAAGATGATGCTGTGGTAAACAAAGATGAAAAGCGTTTACCAAGCATGGCGACTGGAGATAATTTGAGTAAGAAAAATATAATTCCAGATCAGCACTTTACTCAGCCTCCAGCACGATATACTGAAGCTACCCTTGTCAAGAAAATGGAAGAGTTAGGTATAGGCAGACCATCAACATATGCGTCGATTGTAACAACAATACAAGAGAGAGACTACGTAAGAAAAGAAAAAGGAAGACTTCATCCGGAAGACAAAGGTAGACTGGTAATTGCTTTTTTAGAAAACTACTTTCGTCAATATGTTGGTTACAACTTTACAGCTGGGTTAGAAGAAGAATTAGACTTAGTTTCTGCTGGAAAACTTAATTACAAGAAAGTACTAGAAAATTTTTGGAGTAACTTCTCTTTAGCTATTGCTGAGACAGCCGATCTAAGAATAACAGAAGTTCTAGAGAAAATTAACGAAATCTTAGCTCCTCATATATTTCCACCAAATGAAGACGGGTCTGAACCTCGAACTTGTAAAATTTGTCTGGAAGGTAGGCTGTCAATGCGAACCTCAAGATCCGGTGGGGCATTTATAGGTTGTTCAAATTATCCGGAGTGCAAATATACAAGGCCCCTATCAGGTGAAATTGATAATAGTCAGTTTGGGGGCCCTGACGGAAAATTGCTTGGATATGATAACGACGAGCCCATCTTTTTAAAAAATGGACGCTTTGGTCCATTTGTACAACGCACACCTCAAACAGATACAACTGAAAAGCCACCCCGAGCCTCAATTCCAAAAGGTGTTGATTTAGACAATGTTGATTTAAAATTAGCAATCGATTTGCTTTCACTGCCGCGCTATATTGGCGACCACCCTGACGGTGGAACAATACAATCTGCGATTGGTCGTTACGGACCATATGTTGTGTGGGAAATGTTAAAAGAAGAAAAACAAAAATCGGCAAGAAAAATTTATGCAAACATCCCAGATCCAATGGAAGTATTTACAATTGGTATGAATCGGGCCGTAGAAGTTATTTCTGAAAAAACATCAAAAACTGGTAAATCAAACTTAACTCCCTTGAAAGAATTAGGAGAACACCCGTCAGAAGGTGGCGTTATTAATGTGATGGATGGTCGATATGGACCATATGTAAAATGGGAAAAGATAAACGCTACAATACCAAAGGAAATTGATCCACACAGTATGGATATAGAAAGAGCTTTGGAATTAATAGAAGACCGCATTTCTAAAACTGGTAAAAAAAAGAAAACTTTGAAAAAGAAAACTTTGAAAAAGAAAACTTTGAAAAAGAAAAAAGATTAATTTATTTGTAAATAGATAATACTTCATAAATAAATAATATTCTAAGGAGAGAATTATGATTGGAAGATTAAATCATATCGCCATAGCAGTTACTGATCTTAAGGCATCAATAAAACTATACAGAGAGACATTGGGTGCTAAAGTCGGGCAACCACAAGATGAACCAAACCATGGCGTGACAGTTGTTTTTATCGAATTACCAAATACTAAAATCGAACTTCTTTATCCATTAGGAAATAATAGTCCTATAGCAAATTTTCTTGATAAAAATCCAAATGGTGGAATTCACCATGTCTGTTACGAAGTCTCAGATATAATAAAAGCTAGAGATAAATTAATCTCTGAGGGAGCACGAATTTTAGGGGTCGGTAAACCAAAAGTTGGAGCGCATGGACAACCTGTTTTGTTCTTACATCCAAAAGACTTTAATGGTTGTTTAATCGAACTAGAAGAAACAATAAATTGACTATTAGTGCCGCAGTAGTCCTATTTGCCGTAATTTGGTTCATGTGCCTATTCATAGTGCTTCCACTAAGGATGAAAAGCCAATATGAAGATGGTGAAATAGTACCAGGCACGCCAGCCTCAGCTCCTACCAATCCTCAACTTAAAAAGAAATCCATTTTTGTAACAATTATTGCTATCATCATATGGCTCTTATTAGTTTATATTATCTCATCTGGATTAATCCGTATACAAGATATTTCTATTTTTAATAGAGACTAAAGATTGAATTTACATCCAAACTTCAATTACTAACCCATGAAGTAATCTCTTCCATATTTGGCCTAGGCCTTTCAGGTGGAACGATACTTTCTGAGCCTACATGGATATAACCAGCAACAAATTCGTTATCTGCCAAATCCAAACCTTGTTTTAAAAATTCTTTGTCAGTTGAAATCCAGTCTGTTAACCAATTTGCTCCCCAACCACTGGCTAAAGCGATATTTAATAGGCTCAAGCAAACAGCACCAGCTGATAATATTTGCTCAATTTCTGGTATTTTCTTTGACTGCTTGGGGGAATATACGACAGCAATCATCACAGCTCCAGTTTTCAATGCTACACAAGTTTTATTAATTTTTTCAGGTTCAAGCTCCAATTCATTCCCTCGTTTAACTATTAAGTTCACCAAGCGAGAAAAAGCATCTCGTTGAAATACTATAAATCTCCACGGCTCTAACTTTCCATGATCTGGAGTTCTAGCCGCAGCAGTTAAAAGTGTTTTTAATTCTTTATCGGTCGGTCCTGGACCAAGTAATGTTTTGGCTGGTCTAGATCTCCTGGATAAAAGGAACTCCACAGCTTCATGATTTGGTAAGAGCATGGTTGAATCTTCCATAATTAAAATTATTCAAAATCGTTAAAACAAATAACATACTATTTTAATCAAGTTTAAATCGCTTTACAATATCAACTTAAACTTTGTTTTTGTGCTTTGTTTCTCTATGCCCAATATATATCGCAGATCCAATAATGACAAAAGCGCCTAATAATGTAACAAAATTTGGAATTTCGCCCCATAGGAAATACCCAACAATTCCAACCAAAATTAGTCTTAGATAAGTAAATGGGGCTAATATTGCCGCTTCCCCATATCTATAAGCTTGCATATCACCGATACCTCGCAAAAATGACGTGGTTGCTAAAAGTATAATAAGAGCTAAAATATGCATAGGAATACTGCCAAAATATGAACTTTCTAGTAAGGAATACGCTATCGGAATACTAATTAAAAATGTTATCAAAACCGAAGATAGATAGGTCGACACCACGCCATCTGCTAAGACAATTCTTCTAGAATACGCTAAAGCAACTGCAAAAAGAAAAGAGCTAAAAAGTGCCGTTATCATAGCAAAGTAAAACCCATTAAAACCAGGTTGCAATATAATTATCACTCCCAAAAAACCAATAATGACTGCAAACCAGCGCCTATAACCTACTTTTTCTTTATTAATATAAATGGATAAAACAGTTGCAAATATTGGTGCGGTAAAAAACAAAACCGTCGTAGTAGCTATTGGTAATTTGGTTAATGTGTAAAAACCCAAATGAGTTGAGAAAGCAATTAAGATTCCTCGAGAAATATGAAGCTTAGGTTCGGTAAATTTTAACTTTTTACGAAAGTCAGAAACAATCAAAGCTGGAATGCCTAAGAAAAATATCAATAGTCCAGCGCGAAAAAGAACTAGTAATCGACTATCAAATATTTGCCCTAATTCTTTAACAGAAATGGCCATTATACTAGCAAAAAAAACGGATATTAAAATCCATATTAAACCAAGTCTATTATTTATTTTATGATCCATAGACAAGGCATCTGCCTGATCAATTGAAAGGTCAAGGATATTTACAAAATTAAGTTAATTCATGGCAAACCTAATTATTTGATGTTAAGATACTCCAATAATTTTTGGTGCAGAATGCTATTTACAAATAAAATGAAAAATGAAAAAAAACGCGCAAGCTCCTGGTTCCAGGAATTAAGGGACAAAATTATAAACAATTTTGAAACACTGGAAGACAACCAAATACATGGTAAGTTCTCTAAAAACATTAAAGGTAAATTTATAAAACAAAAAACTATCCGCCCAGCCCCCGCTAATACCGACTGGGGTGGAGGAGAAATGGCAATTATGCGCGATGGACGCCTATTTGAAAAAGTTGGAGTAAATATTTCAACAGTTTTTGGCAGTTTGAGTAAAGAGGCTGTCAATATGATGACAGAAAAAAGAAATCTGCCTAATTTACAAAATAATCCATCTTTCTGGGCGTCTGGTATTTCTTTAGTTGCTCACATGCAAAATCCACTCTTACCTGCCATTCACATGAATACCAGAATGTTTTGGACCGAAGACACATGGTGGTTTGGTGGGGGTTCTGACTTAAATCCATGCATTGAAGATGAAGTAGATACAAAGTATTTTCATAAGGTACAAAAGCAGTTTTGTGATAAGCACGATTCAAAACTTTATCCTGAATACAAACTTTGGGCAGATAGGTATTTTTATATTCCACACAGGAAGCGCGCTCGTGGAGTTGGTGGTATATTTTTTGATGAGCATAACACTGGAAATTGGGAAAAAGACTTTGCATTTACGCAAGATGTAGGACGAGCATTTTTACCAGCCTTTACAGGCATCATTGAGCGTAAAAAGCATCTAGACTGGACTTCAAGTGACAAAGAAAAACAACTGTTGCACCGCGGTTTATATACGGAATATAATTTAATTTATGATAGAGGTACAAAGTTTGGGCTCGCCACTGGACATGACCCAGATGCAGTATTGATGAGCTTACCTCCAATAGCAAAATGGGCATGATCACTGGAGAAAAGATTTTTAAATCCTTAAAGCTTTCAGCATTAATTCAACATTCTTGGGGTTTGCATCTGGAGTTATGCCATGGCCTAAATTAAAAATATGAGGCCCTTCAGCCATTTCATCACGAAGTTTTTTTGTAGCATCAAGAAGTTCTGCACCACCACTAACCATCAATGCTGGATCTAAATTCCCTTGAACACAAGTTTCAGTCTGTAACACCTTCATAAATGACAAGGAAACGCTCTGGTCTACAGCAATTGACTGTGCCCCTGTTTCTTTCGCAAATCCTTTATAAAATTGATTTGCACCTCTTGGAAAAACAATAATTGGTATTTCTGGATAGGTATTTTTTAATCTAGAAATGATTTTATTTATTGGTTTTATCGAATATTTTACAAAATTATCTGAATTCAATGAGCCAGCCCAGCTATCAAATAATTTTATAATTTCTGCTCCAGCTTTGATCTGCATTGCTAAATAATGTATGGTGGCCTCTGTAATTATTTCAATCAAACTTTCAAAAACCGGATTATTATTCTTGAGTAAATCATGGGCAGGCGCTTGATCGACGGTTCCTCGACCAGCAATCATATAACTAGCCACCGTCCAGGGAGCACCCGCAAACCCAATTAAGGCTACGTTGTCAGGCAAAGTTTCTTTTAAAATTCTAACCGTTTCATAAATTGGCGATAAAGTAGAATCAATCTCATCAATAGGTTTTAAATTATCTAAATCCTTTTGCATTTTTATAGTTGATAAACGTGGACCTTCACCTTCTACAAATTTTAAATCAATGCCAAGCGCTTGTGGTATCAAAAGTATATCTGCAAAAATAATTGCCCCATCAAATCCGAATCTTTTTATTGGTTGGAGTGACACTTCTGCTGCTAATTCAGGGTTATAACATAATGATAAGAAATCACCCGCTCTTGCTCTAGTAGCACGATACTCAGGAAGATAGCGGCCTGCTTGTCGCATAAGCCACACGGGTGGCACACTATTAGCATTACCACTTAATGCATTTAATAATAATTTTTCTTTTATCATTTTTTGCTCCAACAAAATCACAAATGACGTGTGATGGAGCCACTGTCAATGAAATGACAGCTTTAAAAAGTAT
>Ga0206679_10000387_pt1 | contig 36433 bp, 26 predicted proteins | sample M110012015metaG_FD_155464 | JGI IMG/M metagenome (GOLD analysis project Ga0206679, IMG submission 155464) | Ammonia-oxidizing marine archaeal communities from Monterey Bay, California, United States - M1 100m 12015 | ecosystem: Environmental > Aquatic > Marine > Intertidal zone | place: USA... | reverse complement strand
TGAGATGGTGAAACAAGGATGTGCCCACAGACTGTTGAACAAACGATCAAGGCGTTCGGAGCCGATACGGTTCTCCTCAGGACTCTTGACCCCGGCATCGCGCATCATGTTGATGTCGGCTCCTGCGCAGAAGTGCCGTCCAGCACCTCGAAGAACCAGCACTCGAAGATACTCGGCGCCGTCGTGGTCGCGCAGAGCGCCATTTCTGCCAACCGAGCGATGAGTGGTCCAATCTATGATATCGATGATTTCGCTGATTAGTTGGACATTGAGCGCGTTGTAGACGTCGCTTCGTTCCAGAGTGAGGTTGGCAACCGAGGCATTGATGCTCAAAGAGCATAATTCCGCGGAGGGTTTTACATCGCTCATCCTCATTTAATCACATCCTGAAAACGCCGTAGTCTTGGTCCGGCATAGGGGCATTTAGGCTGGCAGATATGCAAAGTCCGATTACATCGCGAGTGTCTCGAGGATCGATTACCCCGTCGTCCCAGAGTCGGGCTGTAGAGTAGTATGGATTGCTCTCATTCTCGTACTTCTCGCGGATCTCATCGGGATCAGCGTTTCCCACCGAAGATAGTACACTGGCGGCCTGCTCACCACCCATCACAGATATCCTCGCGTTGGGCCACATGAAAAGAAAGCGTGGGTCATAGGCGCGCCCGCACATGCCGTAGTTGCCGGCTCCGTGCGAACCGCCGATGATAACAGTGAACTTCGGGACAGGGACGCAGGAGACTGCCGTGACGAGTTTGGCACCATCTTTGGCGATGCCTCCGGCCTCGGCATCACGCCCAACCATGAAACCTGAGATGTTCTGCAGAAATACCAACGGAATACCACGCTGGCCGCACAGTTCGACAAAGTGGGCACCTTTCAGTGCTGACTCGGAGAACAGAATACCATTGTTGGCGACGATTCCGACTGGGTAGCCATGAATCCTAGCGAAGCCACAGACCAGTGTGTTGCCATAGCGCTGCTTGAACTCATGGAAGCGCGAGCCATCCACAATTCTGGCTATGACCTCTCTGACATCATAGGGAGTACGATTGTCGGTGGGGATGATTCCCATCAAGTCCTGCGGGTCGTGTGCAGGCTCTTCTGGTTGCGAGGTGTCGAGCCTATGTTTGGGGTCGACGTTTAGATTCTCAACCACACTGCGCACCATCCTGAGCGCCTCAGTTTCGTCTTCGGCGAAGTGATCGGCCACTCCTGACTCTCTGGTGTGCAGATCGGCTCCACCAAGGTCTTCCGCCGAGACTTCCTCCCCTGTAGCTGACTTGACCAGAGGAGGGCCGGCAAGGAAGATGGTACCGTTGCCCTTGACGATAATCGACTCGTCTGACATCGCCGGGATGTAGGCTCCTCCGGCGGTACACGAACCCAGCACAGCGGCGACCTGCGGAATTCCCTTACTCGATAGGATTGCCTGATTGCGGAAGATCCGTCCGAAGTGTAGTTTGTCTGGGAATACCTCGTCCTGCATGGGAAGAAAAGCTCCTCCCGAGTCTACGAGATAGATGCAGGGTAGGTTGTTCTCCTCGGCTATCTCTTGGGCCCTGACGTGCTTCTTGACCGTCATCGGGTAGTACGAACCGCCTTTTACGGTGGCGTCGTTGGCCACAAAAATGCACTCCTTGCCGTGTACCACACCGATGCCAGTGATGATTCCGGCGGAGTGGGCTCTACCGTCGTACAGTCCATTAGCGGCTAATGTCGAAAGTTCAAGGAACGGAGTCGCGGCGTCGCAGATTTCCGATATTCGCTCCCTCGGTAGGCTCTTGCCGCGCTCTCGATGGCGATTGACGTATTTTCCCCCTCCTCCCTCTTTAACGGCGTCCACTCTGGTTCTCAGAACTTCCACCAGAGCCAGATTAGCCTCTGTGCGGGATTCGAAATCCTCGCCTCCTCGGTCGATGCGGGTGGTCAGTCGGTCCATGCCTCTCGCCCCCCTCAGACGGCGAGCGAACCTTCAATTGAATGGCCTCGACATCATAGATGTCGAATTTAGACGCCAATTGCGAGCCGACCGACATCCCTCAGTCCCGGTGCCATGCCGACAGTCAGGATGACCATGGCGATGAGCAGCCTGAGGTGCTGCTGCCGATGCTCGAAGTTGGCTATTGCGTAGAAGTACCAAATCACCGCACCTAGAACTAGTTTGACTATTGTGAACCCGTATGCCGAACCGAAGAACTCGATGATTTCGGCCGAGAACAGGTGCTTCTCTGAGTATCCGAAGGCCTCTATCCCGATGCCTGTGGCGAGTCCGTCGAGCAGCTGTCCAGCGACCACAATAGAGACAACTGGAGAGGCCAACACCGCCTTCATCCTCAGGCTCTCGATTAGGTCCTTGTCGGAAGATTCCAGCTCATCATACTGCTCCTCTGTCATCCCTGGGGGCAGGATACCTGCGACGAAGCCGTGCTCGGCCAATTCGCTGGCTGCTGGAAGACCGGTCTGGTGCATCTGGTAGATGAGTATTGCAGGCGCGCCGATGACTATTGCCAGAGGCCAGAGTGTTACTTGGTCGGGGTTGCTGATGCCAAACGAAAGCAGGGGTCCGAGAAGTGCGATTGATCCTCCGAGACCGACTATGAAGACGCCACGCTGGACCAGCGAGAAGCCGAATAACGGTTTGTTGATTATCAGAGTAGGTACGAGCAGGGCGATGATGAAGCACGCCAGCATTGCAGTATTGTCGAAACCTGCAGAAGAAGTGACTGAGCCGGCATCGATAGAAGTGTAGAAGATAACAATCTGGGCGAGGATAAGGATTGTCGCAGCGCTGTCGACCTTGGATATCCTATCCTCTTCTGATACGGACTCGTCGTGGGCAATCAGGTACCCTAAAGCCCCTGCAATGACCACCCATGCTGCGGCATGGAAATGAATGCTGGGACTGACGAAGTAGGGCTCGAGCGAGGTGTCGAACATGTTAGCATCCTCCACGACCTCGCCGAGAGCTGCCCAGAGGACGTAGGGCAGCAGTGCCAGTATCATAGCATCGCTGTGATCTAACCCCAAATAACGGAGCCATGCAGAGAGAGCGACGGCGAACAGCATGAGTACGAATGAGTAGGTCATTGTGTTGACTAGGTTGTAGCCGGCATCGGAGCTCGACTCCTGCATCACCGGATCGAGGTAGTACTCGTAGAGGAAGTTAGTCAGGAGGTTGTCCACACCTAAGACATTCAGTGCGATGCCACTGAAGAACAGGCCGGCCACCAGCAGCAGCGCTTTGGTGGACCACTCCTCGTAGTCATACATCTCCTCAAGAGGATTAGTCACAGTATTCCGTGAAGCGCGCTACGCTTATGCATGGCGGTGTGAGTCACTCTTCCTCATAGACAATTTTCTCATCATCTGCGAGATCCAATATGCTGCTAACTTCCTCTTCGTCTTCGGGGTCGACCTGTGAGTCCTTGAAACGGCGCTCCCTGCGTCTACGTGCCTCTGCCAGTCCCGGTACCAGTGTCTCGAAGGTTGAAGACTCATCGGTACTGTATCCCTCATAACTCTCGAGCCTGCGTGAGCGTAGCCTCTGGCGCTTGCGGTCTTGCTCGAGGCCGTGCAGGATAGTGCTGTGTTCGGAGCCGCGTAGGATACCTTCGATTGCGGGTGCGGCCAGAGCGAGTCCGTCCTCGTCCCCGATGACCAGTACCGTAGAGCCGTATATCGCTATCTCGCAGCGGGAAATCTCCTCTATCAGACTGCGGATACGGCCGTTTCTGCCAATCAGTCTGCTCCTCATCCTACGGGTTTGATTGGGTTGTCTGCCTACCCACTCGCGGATATCGTACATCTTGAGGAAAACCTCGTCCTGAATCAGCTGTACGGCTCGCTTTGGAGCCAGTCCGCGACCGATAGCCACTATGACATCGGGCATCTTCATTCGGACGATTGGGTCTACACTCTCCTCTCCCCAGTCGGCCATCACTTCACCACTCTTTGAGTCAATCTCGAGAGTTGCTCCGCATGCTTCTTCGAGCATACGACGAGTCTCACCGCCCTTGCCTATCAGCACGGCAATGCGGTCCTGCGGGATGCGTGCCAGATGCTCCACGACTGCGGCCGACCCGCCGCCCTGTTTTAATCTCCGCCCGAGAACGAAGGGAGTGAGGGAACTGGATCATCGAGCACTCTAGCTAAACTTTCAGCTAGGTCGACACTGTGCCCCTGTCGATTTATCCAATCGACTAGCCTAGTTACGTCCCTGATTAGGAACTCATCCGAACTGGGGTGCTGTCGGGTTACGCTCTGGCCGACATCGATGACCCATGGCTCTCCGTCAAGCCAGAGGATGTTATATTCGCTGAAGTCGGCGTGCACGAGCTCACATGTCTGCCAGTTGATTGCTATGAACTCAAGCAGATCCTCAAAGAGTTCGTATGGCTTATCGATGGTGATGTCTTTGAGTCGGGGGCTGGCGCCCCTCTCGTCGCCGATATATTCCATTACGAGGACGTTCTTTAGGCTGTCAAGCGGCTCCGGGACCCGTAATCCATGCTTGCGCATGCGCTTGAGGTTTCGTAGCTCCTTGCGCACCCAGATGTTTACCAGTTCGCGGTGCCTGCGTGATAGGCCTGAGAACCTCGGATCACCGTCGATGTACTTTGCCAGGCCCTTGAATACCGCATTGGTTGTGTGGAAAATCTTGACGGCTACTGGACCGTGATTGGTGGTAGCATGGAAAACATGCGCTTCCTTTCCTCTGGCTATTGGGTAGTCAATTGTCTCAATCTTCCCCTTCTGCATCAACTTGTGAACTGCCAGCAGCGTTGAGCGGTCGAAGACCTGATCGAATACCCGTCTATCGACCCACTCATATCGTCCCTTACCGAGGACTCCTTGCAGACCATCCTCAATCTCGTCGAACATCCGCTTGAAGCGCGGCTCGGACATCCAGTCGTGCTTCTTCTCTGCTCGCATCAGGGCGTCGAGTTCTGGAAAGTCGTCCATCTCATCTGACATGCTCTCACCCAAAGAACGAATCTATGTCATCCTCAGGAGCTTGGGCCGGAGTGGTTTCGGGTTCGGACTCGGTGATTTCCGAGACCTGCGGTTCGGACTCTTTCTCTGGTGACTTCTCTTCGGCCGTAGTTTCGATGTCGATACTTCTCACTTCTTCAAGATCGGACATGCCGAACAGATCCACTATCTCGGGGAGCACCCCTTTCCGAGAGAGGTAGAGAGACTGGGTCTTGGTGTAGCGCATGCATACGTTTGCCTTCTCATCCTGGAAGTCCCAAGGTTGGACCACGATGAGATCGCCCTCGCGCACCCACTGCCGACGTCGCATTTTGCCCGGGATGCGAGCGAGGCGACTTTCGCCATCCTCACAGACTGCTCTGACCCTGCGTCCACCGAGTATCTGATCAGCGATTGCAAACATCTCGTTCACCTTCCGTTTCGGAAGGGGGACGCGGATGCGATCGCCGCCAGATTCCAGCCGAGCCAGAAGCTCTGTGTCGACCTTCTCTTCCCTACGAGCCATAGGGCTGCGTCGATAGTCCCCTATGTGAAGTTGAGCATATCTAATCAACTACCCATGAAGGAGTCAACTGCGGAGCCTACCATGTCGAGCAGCGAGTTGCTCAGCGGGCCAATGCCGAAGAGCAGTGTCAGCAAGGCACATGCGATGATGGCCATCCTCAGAGATGGGGCTCGTTTGAGGGGTTTCTCCGTGACTGGAGACTCAAAGAACATGACCAAGACGATTCTGAGGTAGTAGAACAGTGACAGTGCGCTGTTCAGCACGATGGCGACCGCGAGCCAGAACACCGGGTCCACCCCTTGTGCCCATGAGAGTGCGGTGGACGCTGATGCAGAACCGCTGCCGGCTGATACGTTGACTATCCCGTTAATCATTAGTAATTTTGAGAGGAATCCGGAGAGTGGAGGGACTCCGGCGAGAGAGAGCATGAACACAAACATCGATGTTGCAATCACAGGATCGCGTCGGCCCATCCCATGCAGATCCTCCATCCTGTTACCCTTTCCCTCCGCCTCTAGCATCGAGAGGATTAGGAAGGCACCAAGCTTGAACAGCACAAGCACGACGAGATGGAACACCACAGCGGTGACGATGAGCGCGGACGTGTCTGAGTCGGCCAATCCGGAGCCGATTGCAGCGAGGGCTGCGAGCATGTATCCTGCGTGAGCCACGCTAGAATAGGCTAGTACCCGCTTCGGGTTGTCACTGGTTAGCGCTGCAAGGTTTCCCCAAGTCATCGTCACCACGGCGATTATCGACAGTGCGAGGAACCAGAAGGCCTGTCCCTCTGAAGGCATAGTGACCACCAGTAGGAGTCGTATTAGGGCGACGAAACCCATTGCCTTCGAAGCCGTTGCCAGTACTCCAGCGACCGGAGAAGATGCTCCGGCGTAGGCATCGGGCACGGCCAGATGGAATGGAGCTGCCCCGACCTTGAAGCCGAATGCGACGAGCATCAAGCCGACGCCGATGGTCGCCAACGGGTCCATTCCTTCCATCGCATCCCATGAAGCCGCCAAATTGGTCATGTCGAGGTTGCCGTTCCACAAGTACAGCAGCGACATCCCATAGATGCCAATCGCCGATACCACTGAACCGACAATGAAGTACTTCGTGCCGGCCTCGCCACCGACATCAGTCTCCTTGTGGAAGGCCACAAGAATGTAGGATGACAGTGATGCGAGCTCAAGGCAAACGAACAGCATGAACAGATTAGTCGCCATCGCCATTAGACTCATTCCGAGCCCTGTAGTGAGCAGTAGGATGTGGAAATCAACCTGTCGTCGATTGTCTATCAACGCGTTGACCTTGGCATCAGAGATGAGAGAAGAATCCGTATCGAGTGGGGCCGAAGCCTTTGGTCTAGCAGGCAGTCGGGCAGTCGTCGCCAAAGAGGCAAGCAGGAGTGCGGCGGAGAACACAAGGGCGAACATCCTGCTGAACTCGTCCACGTGCAGCAAGTTGCCTACATCGCCTTCTTCGCTTAGGAAGAGTAAGGAAGTCAAGAAAGCAAGGGCAAGGGTGGTCGTCGCTATTTGATTTGGGAGTTTTGGGTTGTTGGTAGTAGCGAATCTAGTGCCGCCAATCAAAACCGGAATTCGAATCTTCGTCAATGGGATTCGCATCGCCGCATCGCCGAAGTTCGGGACAAGTATCATCGCGATGATGCCGCCAAGCATCAGTAACTCAGGCAGGATAAGCTGGGCAGTAGCCAAATCCATGTCGCTGATTATCGAACTCATGGACTCCACTCCTGTGCCTGCATGGCTTCGATCATGGTGTCGATGACGAATCCGGAACTCCAGTCTGACATCATATCCCAGAAGATGAATGGCATTATACCGAACAGCGCCGTCATCGCTGCGAGGACTAGCATACCGGCGTTCTCGTGCCAGGTCAGGTCGCTGGGATCTTCGCCGTGTAGGGTATCCGGGAGGATACCGTGCTCCGGATCGTTGGACTCAAAGATGGTCCTCTGCATCGAATTCAGGTAGTAGGCTGCAGTGACAATCAGAGTTAGCGCGGGCAGCAGAACCAGCCATCCGTAGGTCATCCAGAATGCAATCAATATGGCAATTTCAGCGACGAAGCCGGCTAAGAGAGGCAGTCCGAGACTGGCCATCCAGCCGAGCATCATATGGGCAGCCAGCCAAGGGCTGTGGTGTGCGATGCCACGCATCGATCCGATTTCCAGAGTATGATAGTGATGCTTGAACGCCCCAGCCACAGCGAACAGGAGCGGACTGATTATTCCGTGAGCGAACATCATGAACAGTGCACCAGCAATACCCAGCGGCTGCATGGTGGCGATGCCGAGGAAAATCAGACCCATGTGGGAGACTGAAGAATAGGCGACCATTCGCTTGAGGTTTGTCTGCCCCATGCACACCCATGCGCCGTATACGAGGCTGACCATCCCGAGGAAAATCAGTAGGGGTACGAACTCTAGGGTGGACTCGGGGAATACTGTGACTGAGATTCTCAGGAATCCGTAAGCTCCCATCTTCAGCATCACTCCGGCCAACAGCATCGAGCCTGCCGTTGGAGCCTGGACGTGGGCGTCAGGCAGCCAGGTATGCACAGGTACGCTGGGCATTTTGGTGGCGAATCCAATTAACAGGAGAATCCAGACAAAGTGCCTCAGCCCCTCGTTCGGAATCAGGTTCTCCTGAGCAGTCATGGCGACGAGGTCAAAGTGATGACCGGACAGATTTCCTAGGCCTGCAATAGCTTCTGTATGGAAGTACATCACGAGAATTCCGATGAGCATGAAGACACTGGCCGTGAATGTGTAGATGAAGAACTTCATCGCCGCGTAGCGCCGATCCTCCCCGCCCCAGAGTAGAATCAGGAGGAACATTGGAATCAGGGTCAACTCCCAGAACACGTAGAATACGAACAGGTCGAGAGCGACGAATACACCTAGTAAGGCGCCCTCCATTATCAACAGCAGTGGGAAGAAGAGATGGGCTCGCTTGGCATCCCACTCGACTAGCATCGAGATTGGTATGAGGATGGCAGTCAGCCAGATCATCGGGAATGAGAGAGCGTCCGCTCCGACCTTCCAAGTAACGCCGATGGCGGGAATGAGGTCAACCGCTTCATTCTGGAGCACGTATCCGCCTTGTGTGATGTTAGTCCAGTCGATGCTGCCTACCTGTCCGAGGAACAGCATGGTCGTGATAGTGGCTATGGCAAGGGCGACGCCCATGCTGATGTTCCTTGAAACCTGTATTAGCCTCTCTGCAGATGAATTTGGTAGAACTCTCGGGAGTATTATCAAAATTAGTCCCATAGCCAATGGGATGAGAGTGATTACTGACAGAGGGTCGTCTATCAAGCGCTCACCCCCCACACTAGCGCGAAGATGGAGAGCATTCCAACCGCAGCCATCAGTATGTAGTCACGAGCGCTGCCAGTAGTGATTCTTCTGACTTGCAACGAGCCAGTTGAGGAGTTGGACTCAATCTGCTTGATTACGCCGTCAATGATGTTCTTGTCGAACCAAGCTGAGAGTCCGGCGAGAGGCACCGCCGTCTTGGTAAGAATCATCTCGTAGAGATCGTCGAAGTATAGTCTCCTCTGGAGTGCTTCGGCAAGCTGGGAATCCGCTAGTTCAGAGACGTCTTGAGAACCGAACCTGCTTGACAGATTGACTAGCCAAGAAACTAGCGGATTCGCCTCGACGCCGTCGATTAGCCTACCGCCGTGAATTCGTGAGGCCATCACAGGGCCGATGACCATGGCGATGAGTATGGTGGTCCAGCCAACCAACCTGAGATTGATGTCTTCGGGCAAGAAGGCGTGTTCTAACGTGTCGAGGATTCCATGGAAGGAGAGATGGTCATACTCAGGATCTCCTAGATACTCTGTTGCACCGAAAAGAGCGAGTGCGAAACCCCCAATTGCGGTAATGATAGAGAGAACGATCAACGGCTCCTTGATCCACGGGGTCGCCTCGTGGACATGTCCGACAACCTCGCTCTTTGGCGGACCAGCGAAGGTCATCAGCCACATCCGAGTCATGTAGAAGCCAGTCATCCCTGCAGTTGCCAGCACCAACAGGGCCGGAACGAACATCAGTGGCTCCTCTTCTAAGCAGGCCTTCCAAGTCTCAGCGATGATGCCTTCCTTGGACCAGAAGCCGCCGATTAAGGGGATACCTATGATGGACATTGATCCGAACATCATAGCCGTGGCAGTGACTGGCATCCTAGCAGCGAGGCCTCCCATGATGCGCATGTCCTGCGAGTCGAAGTCATCGTGGTCGTCACCCTCGTTGGTGCTATACTTCTCACTGAGTTCGCGCACGTGATCGTGCGCGTGATGCACCTCGTGGATGACCGAGCCACTGGCCATGAAGAGCATTCCCTTGGCCATAGCGTGGTTGAATAAGTGGAACATTGAGGCCCCGATGACGAAGTAGCCCGCGTGATGTTCGCCGATATTGAGGAACAACAGGCCGGCGCCCAATCCAGTGAAGATGTAGGCCAACTGGCTCATTGTTGAGTATGCGAGGACTTTCTTGATGTCGTTCTGCACGAATGCGATGGCTGCTGCCATGAACGCAGTGATGCCGCCTATCCAAGCGACAATCAGAGCGAAGTCTTCCAACCCCGCGACGCCGTTGACGTGGACATCGACGAAAGGCACCATACGAACTACAAGATAGAGGCCTGCGTTCACCATGGTCGCAGCGTGAATGAGTGCAGACACCGGGGTCGGCCCCTCCATGGCGTCAGGTAACCACACATGAAGCGGAAACTGGGCTGACTTACCCACTGCTCCGATGAACAGCATCAACAGAGCCCAGAACAACTCTCCCGAATCAACCAGAGCCCCCCCGACTCCTGTGGACGGGTCTTCGAAGATTACGGCGAACTCGAGTGAGCCGTAGATGTCGTAGAGTATCAGGAGACCAATCATTAGGAACACGTCACCCACGCGGGTAGTCAGGAATGCCTTCTTGGCTGCATAGGCAGCACTCTCCTTCCAGTAGTAGAAACCGATGAGCAGGTAGGAGCACAGTCCCATTATTTCCCAGAAGATGAACAGCCACAGGAAGTTGTCAGCCAGAACCATCCCGAACATGCCGATGGCGAACAGCACGAACACCCCGTAGAAGCGGTGGTTGCTGTCTTCGTTGATCTTGTCCGTGTTCATGTAGCCAAGGCTGAACCAGCATATTAGGAAGCACAGGAAGGTTGCTACGAATAGCAGCATCAGGGTGACCGAATCTATCCAAACTCCGACTCCAATGTCGGCGAAGCCAGTACTAATCTCCCACTGCGTGCCTGACTGCTCGATGACATCGAAGGTCAACCACGAAAACGGGTCGACCACGGAGTGAGCTTCGAAGTGGGCGGACCCCACGATGTAGTCGTAGATGATCCAGATAGCAATGCTGAGTGCGAGTGCGAGTGCGCCGAGCCCGAATATACCACCCTCCTTGTAGCGGTTCTTCCAAGTCTCATTGCCATTGTACAACTGTCCGAGAACCAGTATAACAGGGAAGGTCAGCAGAGGTACTACTACAATGAGGAAGGCGGCCTCAACTGACTCCCAGCCGGCCAAGAATTTGAGAGATGGGGCGACTAGTAGGAAGGGTATAATCGGAACTAGGAGTTCCCATTCGTTCTTCTTATCACTCACTCTATCACCTCAGTTTCTCAGAATGTTCGCCTCATCCAGGGAGATTGTCTCCTGAGTGCTGTAGAGTGAAAGCAAGATGGCCAGTCCAATCGCCACCTCAGCTGCAGCGATGGCGATGGCGATGGCGGTGAACACCCACCCATCGACATCGCTGTAATGGCTAGCTCCAGCCACGAAGTTCAGGTTTGCCGCGTTCAGCATCACCTCGATGCACATCAGCACCACGATGGCGTTCTTGCGGGTGAACGCCCCGAGCAGGCCGATGCTGAACAGGATGACCCCGAGCCCGACTATCCAACTGGCCTCAATCACTGGTCCCCCTCCATGTCCCATATCAGATTGATGAGGCGTTCATCGCGAACGAGGTATGAGGAACCAATCATCGCCATCGAGAGGAGTGCCCCAAGAACCACGGTGGCCAACCACCACTCTCCAAACAGAGCCACTGCGAAGTCAAGAGTTGAGAGAGAGTTCCCCTCTCCGCCCCACATTGAGTGCGACATGATCTCGGAGAGAAGTATGAGCATGAAGGCGAGGACGCCTAACTGGGTGAGTGCGGAAATACCTCTCATTCAGGCATCCTCCTGTATCTGCTTACGCGTCAGCATGACGCCGAACTGGACCACGAGCATTACCGAGCCTAGATAGACCAGAATCTGAATGGCCGCCAGCATCTCTGCACTGGCCATCACGAAGACCCCTGCGACGGCGAAGAAGGTCATCATCAGCGAGAGTAGAGAGTGTGCTACGCGCCGAGCGTAGACGCATCCGAGAGCCCCTCCTATGGCGGTCGCGGCCAATATGATGAACACCAGCGCCTCGAAATCGATTGTCATGATCAGGCCTCCGCCCTTGCAGCCTTCCTGTCGCGTTTCTTCTGCTCCTTCTCAGCGCGCTTGGCGAGTTCTAGGTCTACTCTCTCCTGATGGACTGCAGGAAGAACTCGAGTCCTACTAGCATCCATCCAGAGTTTCTCTCGCGAAAACTCTGCCATGCCATCGTACTCATTGGTCATGAAGAAGGACTCGAACGGGCATGCTTCGGCGCACAACCCGCAGAACATACACCTGCCAATGTCAATCTGTCCTGAGACAATGTCCTGCTCGGCAGGCTTGAGGGTGCTGGAATCGATGGTCTCGATACCTGAACCGTCCGACCATAGTACAGTCGCCTTGTCGCCTGACAATTCAATGACTTCGGCGAAGTCGTACTGCTGAGGGGCATCAGCATGGGCATTTACGAGATCGAAGTCTGAGGCGATTCCATCGTAGTCTTCCTTCTCCCTCGCGGCATAGCCTCCTTCCTCCAACTCTTCGCCGTAGCCGTGCCAGTCATCTCCCTCTTCGGCCAACTCAAGGACATTGACCCTGACCTCGGAAGTCATGTGCAGGCAGTCATTGGGACACGCCTTGACGCATGCCTTGCAAGCGGTGCAAGTCTCCCAGATGATTCCTATACGACCATTGTAGTTGCCTGGGACAAACAGCCAAGGCTCTAGGTCCTCCAAGCGCTCGTAGGGGTACATCACCGTGACTGGCCGCTCGACAAACGGCATGACCTGACTGGTCTCACGGTCGGGGGCGAAACTCTGCCCGACGCTCGGGTGATTTGAGCCAACCCTGAGCATGGTAGTAGCGTCGACCATGGTCGCAGGCTTACCGTGATAGTTATTCTTCAGGATACTCAGCTTGCCGACGAAGGGGACTGTCCTCAGTGCGGTCTTGAGAGTCATCCACATCGGTCTGATGACTAGATTACGGAAGTTGGGGGTGGCGTGAGGGTGTCCTGTATTAGCTCTGTAACTCATCTCCTCACCTCCTACTCCCTGTGGCTCCCGGGTGATGCCTTGACCACTGCCTGCGTGCTATACGGCCTCCGCTGAATCTCAAGTGCCTCCTTGTCCTCATCGATTGCGAGGATAACGAACAACCCCCCTGAAACCAGCGTGACTGTCGCTGGGATCCAAAGCTCCCATGGCTCACCGGTCCAGAACTGCAGACGCAGGAAGACGGCGATGACGAGATTAAGCATAGAGAGAGGTAGCAGATAACGCCATCCAAACTCGAGAATCTGATCGGTCCTCACCCTGTGGAGAGATGCACGAATCCAGACAAAGACAGCGAACAGCATCCACGCTTTGAGAAGCACCCAAATCATACCTGGTGTCAGCGAGAAGACTGTTGTGAAGACGCCACCAACAACTGGAAGTCCCGATATTGTATGCTGGAACGGCGCTTCCCATCCTCCGAGGAAGAATAGCGCGAACAGGATGCATGCTGCGTACGAGCGCATGTACTCGGCAGCGAACATCAATCCCCAGCGTATGCCTCCGTACTCGGTCCACCAACCCTCTACGAGCTCGGCCTCGGCCTCGGGCATGTCGAACGGGATGCGTTCGACCTCGGCAATCATCGTAACTAGGAAGAGTAGGGCACCGAGCGGCATCAGGAAGATGTTCCAGACGTTACCTTGGTCCTGCCCCATCTGGAAGTCGACGATCTCAATGATGTTGAACGAACCGCTCAGCACCGCGACTCCGAGAACCGTAATCAAGAGAGGTATCTCGTAAGCGGTGAGTTGGGCTGCTGAGCGCATCCCTCCAATCAACGTGTACTTGTTGTTTGACGCCCAGCCGGCGAAGAATACGCCTAGAGGAGCTATCCCGAATATCGCCATCATGAAGAGTAGTGAGAGTTCCGGGTTGGCGGCGTAAATGTGTGGTCCGAAAGGGACGAATGCGAACACCATGACCGTGGTCGCTAGGATGATTACTGGGGCGACCTCAAAGACCACCTTGTCGGCGTTCTTCGGTACGATGTGTTCCTTGGTAGCGAACTTCATGAAATCAGCGAAGGCCTGGAAAAAGCCGGGAAGCAAGAACCAGTATCCGTGGTAGCTGCGGTTGTTGACTCGTGCAATCGTCTCAAGCTCGTGCGAGTTTCCCCATGTAGAATTGAGTGCATTCACTACCCAACCAATGGGTGCACCCATTCCGAACGGCAACTGCTTCCACCACTCGCCAGCGGTGACGCCGCTCTCACCCACCCACAGGCTCCTGAGGGTGGTGGTGGCACCGAGTCTGTCCATCAGTCGCCCGATAAATTTCCTCTCGATGTAAGGGATGGCCAGCATGGTGAGCATCATCGTGGTGAAGACAACTGTGCACATGATGGTGGCATGCATGAAGGACTCAAGAGCGGGTTGAATGCTAGCGAATCCGCTCTGCATGTTGAAAATTGGACCTAGGGTGATTGGTTCCTGCCATGCCCATGTACTTGGAATCGTCATTTGCATGTCGATATCGCTAGATGGCAGGATGTTGTGCACGTTGTCCATCGACCAACTGGAGAAGGACTCTGACCATCCCACCACATCCAACCAGTCGCTACTCGTCATCAGATCACCTGTCGGTCTCTCCTATGCATGGGTCGAAGGATCCCATGATGGCTGGTATGTCGGCGACCTTGTAGCCAATCATGCACTTGGCCGCATATGGAATCGTGATGAACATGGGGGAACGTATCGACACTCTGTACGGCTGCTTTCCACGACCTTCGCCACCACCGGCGATATAGAACATCGACTCGCCTCTGCTGTCCTCAAAGTGGTGCGCCCCTGTGGTCCCCTCTGGGGCTCGAGTGGGCGCCTTAGCGAGAATCATTGGATCTCCGGGCTCGTGATAGGTGTTAGCGCCGCCGGGCATCTTGTCTAGTGCCTGCAGAACGAGTGACGCGCTAACGCGCATCTCTTCAACTCTGACTCTGTAACGGTCGTAACAATCAGCTCCCTTGATTGATGAGCGTTCGACAGGTGGAGCCCAGTCGAGTTCGCTGTACACTGAGTAGGGATGAGCCCAGCGAATATCGTAGTTCACTCCGCCAGCGCGTAGATTTGGACCTGAGACTCCGTGGTTGATCATCTCCTCTGGCTTAGCGTAGCCAACTCCCTGGCTGCGCAGAAGAAACACCGTGCTCTCGTCAAACAGTGCTTCGTACTCTTGGATTCTGTTGAGGAACAGCTTGAGCTTTGCTCGAGCACGCTGTGCGAAGCCATGAGGTAGGTCACGCTTGACGCCACCAATGCGGGGAAAGTTGTAGTGCATCCGAGATCCACCCAACTCCTGTAAGAGATCCATCATCATCTCGCGCTCGCGTAGGCACCAGACCATCACAGAGAGGTTTCCGATGTCAGGCCCATAAGCCCCCAGCCACATCAGGTGGCTGGCGATTCGCTGTAGTTCTACTGCCACTAAGCGAATGTACTCGGCTCGCTCGGGCACCTCGACCTCGAGGAGGTCTTCGGCGGCGTAGATGTAGGCATGAGACCACGTGTTGGCGCTAGCGTAGCAGAGTCGGTCACAGTAAGTCGTAATCTGAGTAAAGTCACGCGCCTCGCAGATTTTCTCCACACCTCTGTGGATATAGCCAAGATCAGGTTCTGTGTCAACAACGGTCTCGCCGTCGACCTTGACCTTGAGAGTCCATAGGCCGTGCGTCATGGGGTGCTGCGGGCCCATTGAAATCCACATCTCCGCCATTTTCTCACCTCACTTGATCTTGCCAACGTCCGCCGGCTTACGCATGAATCCCTGGACGTCGTCGTACATCTCTTGGAAGCCGTGATAGCGGAGATGGTGCTGCTTCTGCAGAGGATGGTAACCCTTCGGAGTCTCATGTGGCTGCAGCACCCTTCTCATCCCCTGATGGCCATCGAAGTCGATGCCAACGAGGTCCCAGGTCTCCTTCTCGTTCCAGTCCGCCCCTATCCAAATGTCTTGAACGGAATCCACTGATGGAGTCATTGTGTCCGGGATATGGACGTGAATCTCAATTTCGAGAGGGATGCTGGCTCCTCTGAGCTTCGAAGGATTCACAATAATCGGTCGGACTATGCCATCCTCAGTAGGAGGGTCCCTGACTCCTGTCCTCATGAGATGGTAGACCACCTCCCACTTCCGCTCCTCGTCTCCCTCGGGCCAGTGGATTCCAGTGACCATGGAGCAGTAATCGACGGCGTGCTCGGAGTAGAGATTCTCGGCAAGGGCTCTCCAACTGTCAGGTAAGGCGTTGATGACCACTACGTGTCGCGGACTGGTGCCACTAGAGCGCTCTGCTACCTCGGCATCCACTCCCTCAATCACGGACGCTGCAACGGCCAGTGTCTCGGCCGCTGCCTTCTGGAAATCCGGTGAGACAATCTTACCCATGCTAGAACCTCTTACTCGTCTCCCAGAATCAACGGAGATGTAGAAGCCGGCATGGAGTCGCCGGGGGCCGCACCGATTCGGATAATCTTCTGTCGCAGTTTGTCGAAACCGTCTATCAGGGCCTCAGGCCTTGGAGGACATCCAGGTATGTAGACGTCTACCGGAATTACGGTATCGACGCCTTCGAGGATATTGTATGACTGGAAGTAGGGGCCACCGGAGATGGCGCACTCTCCCATGGCTATGCACCACTTTGGCTCGGGCATCTGCTCCCACAGCCTGACAATGGGGTCGGCGAACTTCTTGCTAATAGGGCCGTTAACAAGCATGACGTCGCACTGCCGAGGACTGGATCTGAAGAAGACTCCAAAGCGTTCAGCATCGAACCGACTAGCTCCCGCAGCGGCCATCTCCAAAGCGCAGCACTTGATGCCCAAGTGGAGTGGGAATAGTGACTTGCGTTGGCCCCAGTTGAACATCCTGCCGGCTAGCACTCCGATGATGTCCTTCATCCGGCTGGCCTTCAGAGCCTCATCGGTCACGTCGCCTACTACATCGACCAGCATCCTGCTGTTGAAAACCGAGTAGTTCTGACCCTCGTCTGACATTTACTCACCTTAGATGTAGATCCTTCCTCGCTTGCGGAAGACGTGCCAGACTCCCAGTCCCATTAGCACGATGAACGCGGCTAGGGTGGCTAGGGCGCCGAGAATATCTTGGTCCAGCATGCCGTCCTGTATGGCGATGACACCGCCAAATGCTAGGAACATGAAGGCGATGTCGAATACGAGGAAGATGATAGCATACCAGTAGTACTGGAAGTGGAAGTTGATGTGGGCGTCACCCATAGGCTCGGCACCACACTCGTAGGTGCTGTCCCTGCGGAGGTACAGGCTCTGGTCCGTCTCATAACCAGGAAGGAGCCAAGAGCGCATCTTGGTTGGGTCATTGGGCGATTTTCTCGGCCTCAGAAGTGCTGCTGCAATGAAGCTCCCCACCGGGAATCCAATCCCTACAAGCGTCATTACAGCAACAGCGAGATAAGCTTCGGGAACTGAAGTCATGGCAACACCCGACGGTCCCCTTAGGGACCGACGGGTCAATGCACCTGAATTTCGGCAATAAGCCTATCCGGACTCGACTTTGGAGTCGCGACTAATCCTCAAACTGATTTTCAAGTGCCTCGACTATTCGACGGTTCTCCGAACGCGAGCGGAAGAACAGCACGATAACCAAAATTGCACCCAGAACGATAGACCCGTAGACGAGCGCCTGAGCCATTTCCTCAGATAGGCCAATGAAGGTCGATGGCATCTGTGAGGTCACTGTCAAATCGATGGGTTCACCAGCGACTGCAATTCCCTCGGGTTGCACCGTGACAGTGAACATGTAGGTATCGTCGTCGAGCAAATCGCTAGGTGGTGTGACACTCACTTGGACCTCTTTTGTCAGACCAGGTTCAAGTTCAAACTCGTCGAAATCGACATTGACGGTCCAACCCCTCAGGGACTCGCTGGACAGAACTTGGACATCTTCGATGATGTTGCCATGATTAGTGATGTAGAGGGTGAAATAGGCCTTATTCGGATATTCGGAGTTCTGCTCGTCCTCGCCTTCGAGGGTGAATCTGAGATCGTGGATGGTCCTCACCTCAACCACAATATCGACCGAAGTGCTCTGAGCTGTGTTCCTCTCCGAAGAAGCGCTCACCTTGACTACGCCAGAGACGCCGTTTGCGACTCCTTCGAGAACATCAATCTGGACCTCGACAAGTACTCTCTCTCCCATTCCCAGCGTCACTGTCCCATCAATCTCGACGCCTTCGATCGTCATCGTCCTGAGTACTGACGACTCCATGCCGATGACGGTGATCACAGCTTTGTCTCCACCGGGATAGTCCCCTGTGTTCTCAATCCAGAATGCGGCAGTCATGGAACCACCCGGAGGGAGGGTTGCTTCAATCTGGTCAGGTACCTCACCGGGATTCTGGGGAGAGATGGCCATTGCATAGTTGAAGTTCGAAACCACCACACTGACAGTATGCTCGTCCACCTCAGAGGTCCCATAGATGGCTATCCGTGCAAGCACGGTAACCGAATCAGCGTCCTCCTCGCCCTCAACTAAGATGTCGAGATAGACGGTCTGCTTCTGACTGGGGTCGAGGATAATTTGTGAGATTGTGTTCCCCTGCGAGTCGGAGAATGACGACTCCCACATCGGAGAGTTGCACCCTGTGTTATCTCCCGGGTCGCAGGCCTGTAACTTGAAAGTGTCCTGGATGTTTCCTGAGTTGGTCACATCGATAGGGAACTGGATTGTCTGATCCGTTCGGCCGGTCTGCTGGGTCGAGAGAATCGAAGTGGTGACGCTGTGACGCGCAGCCACTGACACTGTGAGGTCCTTGGTGTCGTAAGGGGTGCTCCCTCCACCACGTCCAACTGTGAAGGTGATGATTGTGTCCTCAGCCGCGCTAGCGTCCTCAGGGACAAATATCTCTGCAGTCACTGTCTCTTTGTTGTTGCCAGAGTGTGAACTGCCAACAGTTACTGAGGTCTGGGAGAATGAAATCTGCCACCCCGGAGGTAGTCCTGAAGCACCGATGGACATGGTCTCCATGCCATTACCTTGATTGGTAATCTGGACCGTAACCGTGTCAGAGCTACCCGGTTGGACGTTGCTGAGCTTGTTCTTGCTCAGAGTCATAGAAGCATCGTGACTCTGGCCGACGGTGACAGTTAGAATCTGCTCACAACCGACCGAGGTACCAGCACGTCCTTGGATCTTGATTCCCACTTGCGTCCCAGATTCGATGGAGTCATCGGGAGTCACGCTGAAGGTGAAAGTGTGGCTGTCCTGCGAACCACCTGGCTCAGAGAGAAGTTTGCTCAGGGGGCTGTCGAAGTCAACCCATCCTGCGATATCGTGGTCGGAGTTCTGAGCTTGTGCGTTAGCAGTCACGGTCCATTCCGTGTTACCGATGTTATCGACCTCGAACGAATTGGTGGCCGAATCCCCCGGATCGAGGTTATGCGAGGTGAACTGCAGGTCAGGGTCACACTCCTTGCGATCCGGTATCTTGAGAGTCAGGGTGATGTTGTCCTCGGCTTGGTCGGCCGCATTGGGATCGTTAGTCACAGTGGCCTTGAGGATGAAGCAGTGATCACCCGCTTCGGTTGAACTGCCGTCAGGTACGTCCACAGTCACTTCGACTGTCTCTTTGTCCTCTGGATCCAGTTGCAGAACCTGAGGGTCTACGGTGGCATCAAGAGAGTCAGACTCACAGTCACTGTCCGAAGTCATCTCCAGCTGGACGTTAGCCTGCTGCTCGCCGTTGTTCTCGACCTCGACGTCCCAAACCACGCTATCGGACTCGGTCGAGTCGCCGTCGTAGGACTTCAACTGCTCATCTGTAGTCAGCTTCACCGAGTAGAGTCCGCCACCGTCACCTGCGGTGGTCGTCACCGTGACATCGTCGTTGGCAGGAGATCCTATTCCACCAGTGGCTTGGGCGTTCACCGTTGTCTCACAGTCGCCATCTGCCTGGTCGTTCACAGTGACGGTTAGCTTGACTGTCTCCGAAGCACCTTCGTTCACAGATACCTGGTAAGAATCCAGTGAGGAGGAGAAACCGTTGCAGTCATTGCCCTGTTGGGTGCTGAGAGTCACCGAGACGTCTTCATCCCCATCGTTGGTCACGATGATATCGTACTCTGCGTCGTCATCTGTGGTAGCCTCCTGAGCCGTAGGGTTTGCAGAAAGAGATACTGATACCGCTGCTGCGGCTAACGGTGTTACGATTGTGAGCAACAACATCGCGGTTAGAATGATGGCAGATGAACTGCGCTTCATTGGCACCCCGACATAACCGTCCCTCTAAGGACTTCGGGCGACGCGACCCCTTGGGTCGCGGTAAATTCATGCTTCGACGAGATCGTCGGAAGAGGCGTCACAGTGCATACAATTGCCCTTTGAGAAGACGTCGCAACCCTGAACCTGACCTGACCTGTGGTATCTCGCACCGCACTCGGAACAGGCCCAAGCCTCCCCTAATGTGATGTCCTGACTGCAAATCCAGCAAGGGATTCCGCTGCTCTCCTCTTCCTCCTTCTCACCCAACCCAAAACTGTCGGCTATCTTGCTCAGTGTTTCAGTTTGAATCAGACTTGAAGAATCGTCTCCCCTGCGAGAGTAAACATAGAGGCCACCGCCGATCAGAGCGAGTACCAATACTGCAATCATTAGTGTCCCTAAAATCGATGTTCCTTGCACCTTAGCAGCCGGAAGTACGTCGATCTCCATGCTGAATAAGGAATCTTCGACGACATCGGCATCGGCCAATTCGACCACAATAATTCCATCTTTCCCAGAATTAGGAGTGAATCCAACATCAAGGCTCCGGGTCTCTCCGGGCCTCAAGTTGACCACCACTCCATCGAGAATCAGCGGATTCCACCCCTCGGGACCAGATACTTGGAGAATGTGAGATATTTCCGAATTGCCGGTGTTCTGTAAATCGATGTACAGTGTAGTCGGGTAGCCTTCGTGCCCTGTAGGTTGGTTGTTCAGGGTCCAACTCACCCTAGCAACAGACTCAACCAGTAGTGATATCGAATCGCTCACCTCGACGCCTTCGCCTTGCATCACTAGTGTGACAATAGGCTCGGAAGAAGCCTCGGCTGACAGAGGTATCACTACCGTGCACCAAACTGTGGACGAGGCACCCGCTGAGAGTGTAGAGGGGGCAGAGCAACTTGATGTCCAATCGTCGTCCGGCACCTCGAGGTAAGTAGTAGGTCGCCATGTGGTAGAGCCTTGGTTGGTAACTGTCCAAGCGAGGTCGAAGCCGGGCTCGCCAACGGGGTGGAACCCAACTCCAAGTGGATAGTCTGAGACGGTTCCGTCGGGCAGAGCAACCATGTGGAAATTCAGAGAGGGAATTGCGCCTGAGAGGACGTTTAGAGTCCTGTTCCAGTCTACGTAAAAGCCATCATCGGTAGCGAATCTGAGTTCAAGATTTCCGCTAACAGCTACTCCATTGCCCTGCAGTGCCACGGACCAGACAGCAGATTCTCCCGCAGGGATGCTGATGGTGTCCAGCCCTCCTGATACAGACCATCCTCCGGGGATATTGCGCACATACGGCTGCAGGTCCAGCATCCGATTGCCCAGATTGCTGAGATCCACCTCAATTTCTAGTAGTGCATCAGGGGGGATGTCGTGCTCGGCACCGTTGGAGGAAGGTGTCGTACTGACCTCGTCTATCGCCTTGACCACAAGTGAAATGTCCTCGCTCCAAGAGTCGGAACTGACTCGTGAGTGAATGATTATCGCAGCATCGAACACGGAACCCGCAGGAATCATGGCTCCTGGGGGATTGATGGTGATGTCGACTGTTCGTCCGGCGTCCCTAGCCATGGTTCCGGTTGAACCATGTGATGATCCAGCGAAGGCGCCAAGCGTGTCGAATCCGAGATGCCAACCGGCCGGTGATATCAGTTCCACATCATAGGCCTGGGCGCCGTTGCCCTCGTTGAAGATTAAAATTTGCAGTTCTGTGGACTCAAGTGGGCTCACTAGGAACTGCTCTCCTGGCATCACAATTTCGGCTCCAGCCAGCACGGGCACGTCGAAGAATATCTCCAACTCTGAGGTGACACTATTCTCAACGTCTGTGCCAGTAACCACCATGCTGTAGAGTCCGGGAGGAGGAGGTGCGGGATGTACCATGGTTAGACTGACTGATTCGATTTCGGCTGCCTCTAGATTGAAGGTGTTCGAGGTGAACGAAGTGAACCAATCATACTGCACTCCATCCTGCATCCGCACGGGGTCACTGACCTCTATTGTAGCGTTGGTCTCGAACAGAGCGGTATTCATCAGCGAGAGTTGCCAAGTGGTCGAACTGTCTGTCGCATCACCGAGGGTGACGGTCTCCTGTTCTGAAGACACCCTGACTCCAGGTGCGCTGACAACGACAGTATGAGTGAGGTAGTTGTTGGTCTCTGAGACTTCCTCTACTGTATCACTCGGGTCTATGTGAAATGTAAACTCCACATCCCCCTCTTGAGTCGGCGTCCAGTTCCACTCGAGCACTGCCGATTCTCCAGGAGACATACTCAACTGACGGGTGCCAAGCAGATTGCTGTCGGCTCGGGCGATGACCGATAAATCGGCGACCGAACCGGCACCTTGGTTCTGGATGACAACGGAGATGTCTACCTCCTCTCCAACTTGGGGGATAGGGGATGAAATTTCAAAGGAGTTCTGGACAAAGGTGGGATCTGGACTCAAATCATTGACATTGACACCGCGAACAGCGAGAGCGTATGGCTGCCAAGTCCGGCTGCCACCATGCTGAGCGTCGCGCACGCGCACCGTCCACGTCCCTGTAGCTGCGTTGTCGATTAGCACGACCTCGACGTTGTTAGCGGAGTCCTTGGTCCCGCCAGTGACTGATCGTCCGTTTACGAAGGCGTTGCCCTTGTACGTAATCTGTCCGTTGGGGGATATGACCTCGAGGTCGAGGTCGTTCCTAAGTTGGGTCGAAGAAGAAGATGAGCCAGGGTAGTCGGACCAAGTCAGTACCACCTTCATCGGCTCGCTCGCGCGGGTGATATCGAAGGAGTATTCGCTCGTCTGTCCACTGGAGAGTCGCGAGCGGTCGTCGACAAAGATACCGACATCGTTGTCCGGAATCAGCGAATCGACGAGATTCAGTCGACCCCATCCCTCATCGTTGTTGGGTATGTCGCGAGTACCCATATCCTGAGCGCCGAGTATCAGAAGTCCCTTGATTAGGGCGCCCTGTGGCGCCTGCCTTCCAATCACCTCCATCAGGTACTCTCTGACTAGTACAGCCGCTCCGGCCGCAGCTGGGGTAGACATCGAGGTGCCGCTATACTCTAGGTACCAATTGTTGCTCCATGAGCCCTGGGCGCTGTCCGCCTCCTGTGATTTGCACGACCTGACGTAGTCCCCCGGGGCGACTAGGTCTGGTTTGATTCTCCCATCATCAGTCGGACCACGGCTGCTCCAGTAGTACATTTCGTCAGGAGCACCGCTGTATCGATTCTTGTGTCCGCCGACGGTGATTACGTTCTTTGCAGTCCCAGGTGGTGAGACTCCTTCGTTCCTCTCGTTGCCGGCTGCGAATAGCACGGTCATACCCTGATAAGACCAGTATTGATCCCATGTCGAGGTGCGGGAGTCAGCATCCTCTGATTGAGTCGAATAGCTGCCGCCTCCGCTACCGGCACCCCAGCTGTTTGTGTGCAATCGGGCGCCGTTATTGTAAGCGGAATTCAACATGCTGTTGATGCCGTAACTGTACAACTGCCCAGTATCGTCGTCCTCCATCGCTTGGAAATAGACTTGAGCCTCGGGTGCTACTCCTTGGTAGGTGCCACTGCTGCGGAATCCGTCACCCATCACCGTGCAGGCAACATGGGTACCGTGTCCGTCTGAGAGATCTGCTGTCGATGAATCTCCAGGAGTGACCGAAGTCAGGCCAGCGATTCGTCCTGAGAAGTCCCCATGATCGTCGTCGAGGCCGGAATCGCCCACAGCAATCTTTTGCCCGCTGCCATTCAATCCGGTGATGAAGGTAGTCTCAACTGAGTTGATGCCCATGTGAACCCTAGCTTGGTCGTTATGCAGGACCATAAGGGGCATGGGGGCGACATAAGCGACAGAGGGATGTCTGGCTAAATCGGCTACTTCACTAGGGGATATCATACCCCACATTCTGCCCTGCTCTGGTGACCACGCCTCCTGCAACCAGAGTGATGCGGTGATGCTTAGGGAATCCTCGAAACCCATGCCTGGCCGGTCTTGCCGGACTAGGTCCGAGTTCTTCCAACCAAGTACTTCGACGAGGAGTGTTTGGCCCCCGTTGTCCATTCTCAAATCGGGATGAACTAGAAGGCCGGCTGGGACTTCGTGTACCGCTTCAACTTCTTTGACCTGAGAAAGTGTGGAGAGGATTTCGGGTGCAGCCTGCACTAGGAATCCAGAGGGAGGAATGGTAGATCTGATTTCGACATCAGCTGCTTCAAGCAGGGCCTGCCTCGCCTCCCAGAGGCCAACTTCGCCGTCGATGAGAACTACTGCAAGGTCGTTTCGTGGATTAGCCATCTCAACGCTCATCTGAACTGCCGGAAGTAATCCGACTTGGGTGTAGACACCGATGCTGGAGTCCGCTCTTGTCGCTCGGAAATCCTCGAAGCCGGAGTAGATAAGTGGGGCACCGAGGTCTTGAATGCTGTTTGGGTCAGGAGAAATTTCCACTTTCTCGACCATACGATCCAAGGATTCCATAGAGGTATTGTCTTCAGTCGATGACTGGTCGAGAATAGGGGCGTATGACAACAGAAGAATTGTCATCATCAGTGTCACTGAGCGCTTTGTCATCGGCTATCGCCTCGTCCTCCTCAATTTGAGCGTATGGGTTCTACGAACCCATGAAAAGTCATGATTGGACACTACAGGAATCGGTATTGAGACTTGTCGGAGAATACCTCCATTGTCCACTCTCCCACATTGTGAGTCCACCTCTCGCTCCTCTGGCCGGAGTAGGAGTCGTAGTAGAGCAAGACCTCGATGGTATAGTTCTCCCACACTGAGGCGCCGTCGACCAGCAGTTCCATGTCATCCCCCGATACCGAAGAGTGCGCCGGTAGGTAGTCTCTAAGGAATGATGATCTGGAAATCTCTATTCCCTCTGAGTCGATGAATCTGACCTGCAGATCGATGTCTTCGATGGTGCGGCTGCCATCGTTGTCGAGTTCGATCAGCACTACGTGACCGGGGCCTCCTTGTCGATACACCACATCTACACTAACACGGTCATATGGAACAATCCAGGTCAGTATGAACAGGCTTGCTGTGAGCAAAAGTATGACTGTTACAGAGGCGAAAATTACGCGAGTGGGTGAGATGTGCTTCCTAGCTTCATCCTCGATCCGCTCTAACACCTCGTGGGCAATCTGGGTGTCGGTCTCCTCGTCCTCGCTCTTTAGCCTCTCTAGAAGACCCATCTCAATCACCTCCCATGAACGTCGCGAGTATCGTAAGAATCGCAGAGGAGAATGGCTCGATGACCATCACGTGCTTGGTCGAGCCGCTCATACCTGGAACCATGTTGAGCAGTGAGAGATCGGAGGCCAGTCCATTGACCCCTAGGGTCGTACCGGTCGGAATACCATCGGTAATCTGAGCGTCGAGGAGGACGCCCCTGAGGTCGAGCTCATTGCCCTCGATAACGGCTGAGGCACGGGCCGCGACAATGATTCTCTCACCCTGAACGTCATCCACCTCGATGATGCTGTATGGGCCCACTAGCTCTCTGATGTTGACCGTGGCCCGCTGCAGGTTCTCACCCAGTGCCTCCATCTCCTCGAGGACCAATGGAGGTGTGACAGGGACATTGCTCATCCTGATGTACAGGCGTTCAACCCCATCGCCACCTGATCTGATGGAAAGACCAAACGTCTGGGTGGTACTAATCGACATGAAATCGGTCATTCCCTCGGCTAGCAGGATTGTGTCCCCTCTCTTGTTTATCGCCCTACCAAAGACTTCTATGTACAATGACATGCCCTCCTCGGAAGCCCTGAAGTCAAGGGTCGGGGTTCCTTGGAAAGCCAGATTTTGAGTTATGTCGAACTCAAGAGAAGGGGCTGTAGTCAGGTTGATCCAACCGGGAACATCGGTCAGGAATACCGTTGCCGGCCACCATGCTGAATCCAGCCACTGCATCTGCTGCATCATGATGGCACCGACAGCAGAACCGTCGCGCCTGTACTGTTCGGGGACGGTCATGTCAATGGATATCGCCGTGCCTATGCTAGCTTGCAGATCAACGGTCTCTGGGATGTCCTGAATCATCACCTCGGTCCTGCTTCCCGCCTCTCTATTGATGAGCAGGACGTGGACCCAGTCCAGCCTCTCGGAGAGGACGTAGTGGGTTGAGGTTGTGACCTCTGTTATCTCGCCGACCGATCTGATTTCGAACACCGCATCGAGTCCAAGATTCGTGGGTGCTCCGACGGTCAGACCCTGAAGCGTCAATAGCAGATCTTGGCCATTAATCCCATAGATCTGGACCATGAGCTCGCTGTGCGCCGGCACCCAACCTTCGAGACCCATGCTGATGCCCCAGTCCTGGCCATTGAGCTTGTTCTGCCTAGTAATCGAGAAGTCGATCAATGGAGGAAGTTCGGGCAACCAGATTCTCAGGTGGAAGCCATCGGCGATTCCCGTGGGAGATGCCTTGAAGGCGACTCCGTGAACCCATGTTGGTGCCTTAATTGAGCCATCGCCGTGCACAGCCTCCACGGTTAGGTCAAATGTCGAGTCGGCCTCCAATTGGAGACCGAAGGAGAAATCCTCATTGGACTCCGAGTTGGTGGAAATGTCTGAGGTGATACCTGACAGGACACTGTTTACCGACCTGCCGAGATCAGCGAATCCGCTGATGAAGAAAGCGACACCAGAAAGCCCATTTGAGGTGTTGAATTCAGGCACGTCGAGGCTGGATCCTGAGTCGGATCCGGTCGGTATCTGTATTCCAACGGTGGATGGGAGTGGATCGATCGAGGCCATTACGGAGAGTGAGTCGCCTCCCACAGTCGGTGCGTGGTCGACGTTGATGCTCAATGCTCGATCACCGGACACCGATATCTGAGCGGTTCCCCTACCGGTCGGACCCGAGGCTCCCATCTCGATTGGTTCCGTCCAACTGACCTCGCTGAGCCCGGTCAGTCTGGCTGAGATGCTAGAGGTCCCGGTTATCTGATCATGATGGAAGAGAAAGTGGTCGCCAGTCATCCTAATCGGTTCAGTCGAATTGCTAATCTGCGCCTCGATGGACGAGATGGGAGTGGAGGAGGACCACCCGGTGATGATACCTGACGTGGTGTTGAACGAGTCGGGTACGCCGATTATGGTAGCCGCCTGGCGCTGTGTGCCGTCCATACCCGTGTAAACAATTGATTCGATTCCGGTCGAAGCGAGGTACTCCATTCCGCTCGGTGAGACTTGTATGGAGAGAATGTCAGGGATGTCACTGAGTGTCAAAGCCTGGAAGGAGGCGCCTTCGAGCATTTCTGATGGATGCTCGATGTAAGTGAACCCGAATGCTTCGTTTGAGGAGGTTCGCAGACTCATGAGTTGCTCGTCTAACTCATCGTCGTCAACCAATGAGAAAGCCACCAGCCCGCTGAAGCGGATGCTGGCCGCTATCGGAACCAAGGGATCGACGGGGCCATTCCTTCCGTTCACGGTTTCCAGTCCTCTGTCTTTTGCCAGAAGAAGATGGTCTCCTAGCATGACCGGATGCGAACTGGAGCCTATCTGAACCGAGACTGATTGAATTGGCATGTCGGCCCGGGTCACTAGCCAGTTATCTGTCAGCAGCAGGTGGAACGTGCGCCCTTGCAAGCCACTGGTCCCATCGAGGCCACCGCTGATGACATCGACGACCGCGGACGGGATGTCGTTCAGCACGTTACCGATGTCTAGGAACAGGTCGACGATGTTGATTAGTACATTGTCGACTATCTTCGAGACGAAATCTAGACTGTCCTCAGAATCTAGGCTATTATCGACTGTTGCCCCTCCTCCTAACTCGAATGAGCCGTATAGGACAATGGCCGTAGGAACGTCTCTTGCGGAGATGTGAATCTTGCGGTGATCCCCTAGTGCACCTTCTCGCAGGAACCACGAGTCGTAGTCGATTTCCTCCACAGACTGTACCGAACGGAGTAATATCAGCGTTTTAGGGGGATTTGCCGGATTGACAGGCAGTGTCGGATCATCGACGTTCTCACTGTTATCTCGGCTGAAGTTCTTGATTCCCAAGATTAGTCCCAGTCTCGAAGGGAGCTCTCCGGGCAACTGCGATTGCGAGCCGTCTGAGCCGAGCATCCTGAACACGCGCTCAATCTCACCTGGAGACAATGAGCCCGAGGGCATTCCGCGGAGCCAACCGACAGAGTCGGTCACATTGCCCCTGCTACCATCGTCGGATTCCGAGGGCGGGAGCTCAGAGCGGTTCTCGTGGAAGTGGATGTGCAAATCAGTCCTCTGATCGGCCCAGTACTCGATGGTGGTCAATCCATTCTCGCCATCGACTAGACCGTTCTCGGGCAGCACGCTGTCCGTTCTGATGATGATGTCGACCTCCTCTGGGATGATGACTGCGTCTTTGTTAGGGTGGAATGAAAGTTCAACGTAGGCCAACTCCCAGAGGTCCCTGTCGCCGTTGTCGTCCGGAGGAGAGAAGTGTAGGTATCCAAAGCCGGCAGCTACCCCGCAGTTCAACTCTATATGCGAGGCATACAGCAACTCATCAGGCGAGTATCGATCAGGGCAATCGGACTGGCCGGGGGTTCTAATCTCGATGGCGTAAGGCGCTGATATCGAGGCGAAGGTGATGCCGGATTCGTCGACTCCCGAGCCAATGATTCCAAGAGTGAGTGCCTGAATGAGAGTAAACAGCAGGTCGCCGCTGGCTTCCGAGATATCGAAGTAGAATCTCTCGATTCCGATTCGGAGAATGAAGTCCTCGGGTTGGGTGTTGAATCTCGAGTCAACTACCCAGATGTAGGATTCACCTTCTCCGAGGGCAAGTGTGGAGTCTTGACCGGAATATGCGAAGGCCTTGATTAGAGATACCTGCAGTGAGTCCATTTGATCCCAATCTGGGTCGTTCCGGCTGGAGTCTAGTACCTTGACTGAATACGAAATGCCGGGCTCAATCCACAGCACCCCTTCTTCGAATCCCCAGCCACTTAGGAACTCCCAGGAGATCTTCAGTCCGACCTCGATATCATCGTCTCCGTCGTTATCGATGTCGACTTCATGCAGAAGTGGATCGGAGTTGATGTCGAACAGAGAAAGCAGGTTAGCAGTGAATGTCACCACCTCGTAGCTCTGAATCGTGTTACCCTCGAGGTCGATGTACTCTGTCCAGATTACGTAATCGGTCAGGTTCAACAGGGTCTGCCAGATATTGTCAACCTGTCCAGGAGGACTGCTGCTGGGGTTCAACAGCAGGTTGTAGGGTCCCGGATGTTGGGGTTGAGGTGGTGCGGTCGTCACCATACTCGCTCCATCTATGGTCCCGTTCACATTGGCGAGAGGGTCGGAGGGTCCGGTCGGCATTACCGAATTGACGATTCCTTCGATGGTCGGTTGGGCCATCTGCGCAACGGAGTTGCTATCCAGCATCTCTTGGCGCTCCTCGAGTACTTCGGACAGTTGACCAAGTACCTCAAAGTCCTGAGATTCTATTCTCGCCTCGGCGCTCACCGCAGAGAAGGGAGAAAGGATGGGGAGCAAGAACAGCAGGACCATCAGCAGGGTATGCGAATTGTTCGCCCTCGGCGCCCTACATACTAGCCGGACACCAGTGTTGCCCATGCTCGCACCTCCTAGAGGTGCGCTATAGGGTATTGCCCTACCGGAACTGGCTTTGCATCGAATAACGAGGCTGTAGGTGAATCATCCTAGACTGATTGATTCAATCGAGCCGCAGTGGGGGCAGGCCGTCCTAGCGACGTCGACTCCGGGAGGCAGTTCGACCTCGAACTTCTTGTCGCATGAAGAGCAATTCTGACGAACTTTTCGGTCCGATTCCGATTCAATCTCCTCAGATTGGAAGACCTCAGTTTCGTCCTCACCGGGAGACCAATTTGATGCGGTTTCCTCAGTCTGAGACTCATGCGAGTAATCGATATCCTCTCTCTCGACAGGGTCATCTTCGTCGAACTCGGATAGGATTTCTCTGGCAGGACTTGGGCCTGAGTCATCCTCTTCTTCGGGTGGCTGTAGCAGCGCTGCGATATCGGGATCCAGTTCCTCCCCCTCAGGCTCACCCATTGCAGTGGAGATACCTTGGGTCGAACCTGACATCCCGCTCGAGAAGTCACCGAAGACCTGCTGGGCAGGCTGTTCGATATGCACGGCGGGCTCTGCTCCCCCCCACATGGCCTTCTGCTCATCGACCGAGGGGGCTACGGATACAGGCTGCTCGGACTCATCATCCTTGGCAATCATCGCTGCGAGTCTACGATTGGACATGAATCGCCAAGTCAACAGAGCAATCAGAATCACCACTATGAGGACACCTGCGGCCATGAGTCCCAGCTGCATCAAATCCAATTCATCACCCTCGTTACCACTGAGCACATTGACCAGTACCTCAAACTCAGAAACCAGCCCAGCGTCGTTCTCAATCTGGCAGACTACAGTCATGGGGCCTGAGGCGTCGTAACTCCACAGCACCGAGTCACCAAAGCCATCGCCGTCGTTCCTCGGGTCGCCGTCGGAATTGGAGTCTACATTGCCATCGAAATCCCATGAGAACAACAGGTTGTTTGACTCAGCATCGCTGACGTTGGCCTCAAAGCGGAAGGTTTGGCCTATCTGCAGGTTCACCTCCTCCTGATGCGTTCCGATGACCGGCAGGGTGGAGTCATACAGATCGATAGTCGCAGTGTCCTCGGAAACCATGCCCGAGTTATCGGTGACCTTCAGGGTGATGGTGTGGAGTCCGGCGGAGTAACTGGAGTTGAATAAGTGGTTGAATACGGTTGCTCCTTCGTCGCTGCCCGAATTGGTCCGTATCAGAACATCATCGACGAACCACTCAATTGTGGCGATGCCCCAATTATCGCTCACCTGCCCACTGATTACCACGTCGTCCCCGTATGTGCGCTCTAGTATCGCAGAGGCTCCAATGCTCACTTCGGGTTCAGAGATGTCTGCAACCTCGATTGACTGATACGAACTGGCGCTACGCGCGTCAATCGCCACTACAGTGAGTCTGATGGTGACATTGGTCGGGTCTGACCAACTGACACTCACAGACGACCCTACAGTGTCATCTGTTCCATCTCCGTTGGTGTCCCAGTGGAAGCCAGACTCGGGGATCTGGCCAGAGTTGTTCGGAGTCTGCGTAGCGTCCAGAGTGACAATGTCGCCGACGTTGATTATCTCAAGAGAGACGTCACCGCTGATTACCGGTTCCAGCACCGGGGTCAGAGTGAGTGTCACTGTGACTGCGATATCCTCGGTTCCAGCACCTCCTCCGGAGGGACCTGCCCTGTTATCGACCACCAGATAGAGGTCTTCACCCTCATAGGTCTCGGTGGCCATCCAGACCATGTCACGTTCCTGAGTGATGAGCAGCAGGTCGGTGCCCTCGACGCGTGCGGCTGCGGTGCCGCCCTGATCATACAGGGTCACCTGTGAAGAGGTCATCAGGAAGATGTCAGGAGCCCCCTCCATGGTATTGGCCTCCATCCTGACCTGAGTGCCAGCGTCTACTACGAATGGGCCGTGCAGTACCGAGTGCTCACCGGGGTCGAGTCGGACGATGGTGTCGGCGAGGGTGAACGGTCCTGGAGTAATCATTTCCGAATCGAGTGCGATTGATGCTATTGAACCTCCCTGGGCACCACCGCCTCCGTCTTGAGGGTGGGCTAGGTTGTCGAGGACGAGGTACCACCGAGTCATATCCCTATCATCGGGGACTGTCCAGTGCCAGGAACCGGTTCCATTGAAGACCTCGAATACCGAGTTCCTTTCCCAAATTGAATCGCTTCGGTAGGACTGCTCGTTCTGGTAAACTGAAATCGAGTTGACCGAGAACATGAGGATATCTATTTCAGAATCAGTGGTCATATCGAAGGAAAGAATATCGCCGGGCTCCAACTCTCCTAAATCGACCCTTACACATGACTGATCATCGAGATTCCAACTTGCCGGCATCATCGACTGGTCGGCGTTGACACATGAGATGACAGCTTTCGCCCCTGCCTGAGCCAGAGGTGCTGAACTGACCAACAGTAGGGCGATTAGCAGGGTGGCGGATGCTCGGCGCACGCAGAACGGTTCGCCCTCTGCTTTTGAATCGTATCGCAGTCGCGTTCATCCCATGCTCAAGTGATTAGAGGTGAGTTATGAGTCCGTGAGCGAGAAAGCGGATTCACGAGTTACGCGGAATGGGAGTGGATGGGAACCATCGGAGAAGCACGACATCGCCTATCGATCTGACCCAGTTCCAAGGAATTGCGACATGAATTCGACCCTCGACGAGATCATCGGGAGGATCGGCCACGAAGATGTGCGTGCAGGTCCAGTCGTCTGTGTCGATGACCGTATCATGGACTGTTCCGAGCAGTCTTCCACTAGGCATGATGACGGGGAGCCCGCGAATCTCTGACACCTGACGGTCTGCCATCAGTTGCTGCCGAGAATGAACAGGCATCAATCTGACGGCCGAAGGGGGCTCACTTGCCGCGGTTTTTGTTGGCCTTCAGGCTGGGCCGTAATTTCTCGGCTCCCTTGCCCTTGTTGCGCAGACCTCGTCCGCGCTTGCCGGCGCTAGTCTTTCCACGGAACGCGCGCCCGCGGTGACTGTTGCCGCTGGACACCCATCCAAGCTGCTTGTCCGACTTAATCACAGGATGTGCCGGGTCCAGCATGATGACCTCGTAGAACTTGTTCTTTCCATCTTCTCCTACCCAATACGAGTTGAGTACCTCGAGGTTCGGGTAACGCCTGTTGACTCGCTCCTCTGCCATCCGCTGAATCGACTTGGCCATTGTGATCTTCTTGATACCGGCCTTGGAAGGCTTGCGCTTCATGTGGACCTTGCTCTTGCGCAGTCCTCCTCGACGCACGCGGGTCCTAACAACAACTACTCCCTGCTTGGCCTTGTAACCAACCCGTCGAGCTGCGTCGATGCGGGTTGGTCTCTCGATTCTCTGGAACACAGGCTCTCGCCTCCAGCCCGCCATACGGTCGCGCCGATACCTAGGCGGTAGTGATGCCTTGGGGGTCTTCCAGAGTGACCTAACATGCTGTTGAACACCCATTGTCAGACCTCGTTGCGGCCTGCCGACCAAACCCCCCTTTATCAGTCTGCCCACATTGCTCCAAGAGGGGCTGAGCGAGTTATTGGTCCGCGCTCCCGGACTTGAACCGGGGACCCCCTGATGGCTGCCTACAACCATGTGTTTCCAGTCTACAGTCAGGTGCTCTAGCCAACTGAGCTAAGCGCGGTTGTGCTAGTGGAGCCCCCTCCTGCTTATCTCGCTTTCCGGAGAGACTCCGATAATCGCCTCGGTCAGCGTGTCACATCCCTCAACGGTTAAGAAGGCCGAGAACCGCACTTCGTGAAGTAGGCAGCAATGCTAGGGATGCACTGGGGTAGGATGGATGGTTGAGGCGCCGGCATCAGTAATTGATCAGATACCCGACGGTAGGATTCCAACAGCGCTGACAGATAAGGAACTTGAATCGTACGGACCCCCAGACCCGCGCATCCTAGTCTGCGGTTGTGGAGGCTCTGGAAATAACACAATGAATCGGATTACTCACATCGGCGTTGAGGGAGCTGTCACCGTAGCAATCAACACCGACAAGCAGCACCTCGACCACACAAGGGCGATGCAGAAGTTGCTGGTTGGCAGGCACATCACCCGTGGACTCGGTGCCGGAGGAGATCCGGTCACTGGACGACGTTGCGCAGAGGCCGGCAGGGACGTCATCACGAAGATTGTCGGTGGGGCCGACCTAGTGTTTGTCACCGCCGGATTAGGCGGAGGCACCGGAACCGGGATTGCCCCAATCGTGGCAGAGGAGGCCAAGCGCTCCGGAGCTCTAGTCGTGGCCGTCGTAACGACTCCATTCTCAGTCGAGCGCAGACAAAGAATGCAGAGAGCGTTGGAGGGACTCGAACTTCTCAGGAAGGCAGCCGACGCAGTGCTGGTGCTGGACAACAACAGACTTCTCCACTTCGTCCCGAACCTGCCTCTTGACGAGGCCTTCAGCATCATGGACCAACTCATCGCAGAGATTGTCAAAGGAGTGGTCGAGACCATCACCCTGCCGAGCCTAATCAACCTCGACTTCGCAGACGTCCGAGCCATCATGAAGGGCGGGGGCGTGACGATGATGCTCTATGGTGAAAGTGACCAAGGAGCAGAGGAGGTAGTTCATGAGTCTCTCAACCACCCACTTCTCGACATCGAGATAGACGGTGCGACCGGTGCTCTGATCCACGTTACGGGTGGTCCGTACATGACACTAGAGCAGGCTAATCAGGTCTGTGATTTGATGACGGCAAGACTGTCTCCAGATGCAAATGTAATATTCGGAGCGAGGCAGGATCCGGCCTTCGGAGACACCATCAAAGTGATGTCAATAATCACTGGAGTTGCCAACAGCCGGCTCGAAAGTGAGATGATGAGCGCAGATATGCTCGGAGAGGCTCTCAATATCTCAAGAAAGACGCGCAGTACCACGGAAGGCGGATTCCATCGATTCGATTGAGGGTGAACCAGAACGGAGTAAGTCTCAAACAGGGGCGATAAGGGGCGAAATCATGCAGACACATCGTACTGCACACGCCTTCGGGCTTGCTCTGTTGCTCGCTCTGTCCACCGTAGCCGCGCCCGCGAGCGCGCAGGATGCGGTCCAAGATCCCAAGCAGCCCTCTGTCGACAACCCTCACATGCACATATGGGGAGACAGTGGACTCAACAACTGCTGGACCCACTTCGACATGAATGACTCGTCGGGTTCAGCCAGTGAGGGATATGGTGAGGAGACATTTGGCCAAGGTCAGCAGGTCGAGGTCGAATTCAGTTGTCAGATGCAAGAGAATCTCAAGCAGGACTTGTACCTAGATGCTAATGGAACAATCACTCTTGAGTTCGTCGTTGCCGTCTATTCAGCGGATCCTTGCGATGGTGATCAACAAGAGTGTATTCCACTTACTTTCACACTAATGAAAGGATCAACCGAAATAGCAAAGCAGGAGTTTCCTGACATAAATAAGAATGGAGAAGATGAGATGATTCAGTGGAATCTGAATGCAAATGAAACCATGGCTAGATGGAACAAGAGTATTGAGGAGCCTGAAATTCAAGTAAAGTTTTCCTGGCCTGGAGAGAACGGCGCCCTATGTGGCTGGTTCTTAGATTGTGATGGGGAGTTCAGATTCTATTACTCAAACAACGAGAATAACAACACTGTCGAAGTGAACTTCCCCGTAATTAATCACACCATACCCGGCGAAGGGGGTGGCGACGGTGGGATTGGAGGTGCTGTCTCCGACGCGATTCCCGGCTTCGGCCTAGTAGCAGGCATCGGTGCTCTAGCACTCGCTGCAGTCGGTGCCAGCAGATTCTCTCGCGAAGAGTAATCACAAATCGCCAACGGCGACATCTGACTCCTCGCCGCTTTCGAGATTCTTGATTCTCACATTTCCAGCGGACCACTCCTCTGGCATCACCATAACGAGCCTTTGTGCCCCGGTTCTCTCAGCATGCCGAAAAGCCCATTTCATGCGCTTGTCCTCGAGTACGAGATCAACCGAGCGACCACTCGCTCTGAGTCTGGATGCTACAGACATCGCTGCCGAGCGCAGATCCTCGCTGATTGCGATGACGATGTCCTCGTTGCCTGAAGGTAGATTTGGTACGAGTCCCTTGTCCGTCAGCAGTTCCATGATGACCATGTCACCGAAGCCGAAGCCGGTCGCTGGCATGTCTTTGCCACCTAGGCTCGACAGCAGTCTGTCATAGCGCCCTCCTCCACAAATGGCGCGTAGCTGTCCTGCTCGATCATGTGCCTCGAAGACAGGGCCGGTGTAGTACGCAAGACCACGGACCACCGAAGCGTCGAAGGCAACCCAGTCAGCGATGCCATAGGAATCAATGAGGTCGAACAGTCCTGCAAGTTCCGAAACAGCCGCGCTGTCGCCACCAAGAGCGGCTGCAAGAGAATCTAGATCGTCAACCCCGAGTGTGGACTGGATAGTAGCCACTGCCTCAGCACCGAGTCCCTGCTCCGCCAGTTGCGCTGCGACAACGTCCTCGGAGAGCTTGTCCATCTTGTCGACGATGATGCAGGTCGCGGCAAAGGCATCTCCGGAGATTCCCAGCGAGCCGAGCACCTCCTCCAGGACCTTGCGGCTGCTGATTTTGATGACCAAGTCGTCAGCTGTCAGTCCGACGCCCTCGAAGAAGTTCACTAGAACCGAGAGCAGTTCCACGTCAGCCTCG